>Ga0163151_10004373_pt1 | contig 19066 bp, 20 predicted proteins | sample OliLakLV19MP5IB2_FD_145596 | JGI IMG/M metagenome (GOLD analysis project Ga0163151, IMG submission 145596) | Freshwater microbial mat bacterial communities from Lake Vanda, McMurdo Dry Valleys, Antarctica - Oligotrophic Lake LV.19.MP5.IB-2 | ecosystem: Environmental > Aquatic > Freshwater >... | reverse complement strand
AACCTCACCGCCGCCCGCTACAACAACATTGGTAATGCTCTGGGGGATGAATTTGTCGAAGGCACTTTTGGCGCCAGCTCTCACGGCGACGAAATTAACATTTACCAATTCGAAAGCCAGGAAAAGCTTGTGCGCGTACTCGCCCACGAGCTTGGCCACGCCCTCGGACTTGATCACGTCGAGGATCCTGAGGCCGTCATGTACCGACTGAATGAAAGCGGGAACAGTAACCTCACAGAGGCGGACCTCAACGCACTGAAAGATCTGTGTCGGATTGATAACGGCATTTCTAATTGACAAAAGTGTATTTTTAGACTAATATTCCCAGTTGAACTTGGAAACTGAAAGTCAGTTATTCGAACTCATTTTTTTGTCTGAGAGGCAATCCGTGAATACCAACACCCGTGCCCTGATCGCTCTCATCATCCTCGCCGTCGGCCCCTTCACTGTCCATCACCAGCTAAAGCCCGAAGAAGAAACGGCCTCAACCGCATTTGTCACTCCCCATGTTCGACCTCAGGCGGAATACATCCCCACCAACGAGGAGCAGATCTGGGTCCAAGACAACCTGACCGGGATCCTGTACAAGACTGCGCAGTCCTACCCCGTCGACAGCATCCGTCAGGCGGTCATCTACGGATTGACTAAGGTCAAGTCGGGAGAAGTCTCGATGACCATCCACGCTCGTGGTCACATAGCCGGAGATATTGTCACGGCCGCTGGCTACTGGGAAGGTGACCAGCGCCGCCTGGTCTGGCTCTACCCGGGACTCATGAAGATCTACCTCGCAAATCGTGATGACCGCAACCAGTACGAGGATGAGGTTATCGCCACCTTCCTTCACGAGCTCTTCCACCTCTACCATCAGCCCCAGTACGTGGCCGGAAGTATGTCTCGCGAAGCCATGCTAGACCGTGAGCTCGAGGCCTGGTGGTGGGTGATCGAAGAAGTGGTGATCCCGATGAGACAGCATGGTCGATACGGAGACAAAACCTCGGAGACCATGTACGTTGCGCATCAAGCGTTCGTGGCCGCCAGGGGAGACCCGACCAACCTCGCATGGAGGTCGATCGGGAACCAGCTCTTCGTGACGGCCGAACCGAAACCGCATCTGAAAAGAAGAACCGCACCTCGCGGACACTTCCAACGGGTGCGGTTCTTCTATTTTATGACTTCTAGCGTTTCAAAGTTGGCAGTTGATACCACGTGAGTGTGCGGATGAACCACGACAAACCCTTCTCTTTCAAAATCCCGTCGAGGCCTGTGCGGAATTCATCAAACGATACCTGGGAGCAAAACTCCCCATTTCGGAGACAGTAGCTGCAAAAATCCGTCGATCTTGAACCATCGGCGTCCAAACCACCGTGTTCAGGATCTTTAGAAAGCGGCATAGCGCAGCTTTGGCACTGAGGTCCGAATTTGAACATAAACAAACTTAACCTTGATACTTAACCCGTGAAAGCTCGATGATCCGATTAATAAGCAAAGCTACCAAACCCCAAAGACAGCTGATTAATACGAAAGCTGTGAATAGGCACAAATAAATGAGATCGACCGACTGAAGTCCAAAAAAATCAAAAGTCTGTGCGGTCAGATGGGTGAAGAACAATCCTGTCAGAACAGGCGAAAGAACAAGGATCTCAAAAATGTTGAAGGGGTTACTTTCGATATCGGCTAGATGTAAAAGGAGAACGGATACATGCACAACTGCCCCGAAAAATGTTCGAGTAAAAATACAGATGATTTTCGGTTCGGCATTTTCATATTTATCTCTTGATCGCTCGTAAGGCCATGAACATTGGGATCTCTTGGCGAGAGCGGTTCTCGGCTTTGGCCTTTGGACCGGAGTCACTGTTACGGTGTGAAATCCATTCCTCGATAGCGTCGACCATGAAACCAGCCTTAGCGAGTTCCTTCATGTAGGCCTCGAGAGGGCGATGGTACGAGTAAGTTACTTTGCTACGAGTTCCCTCCCCCGGATTAGCGACGATTGGGATCTCGTTCGGCGTGAGATAGGCATCGACACGGCGATATTGGAGGCCACGCTTCTCGTCCCAGCCCCAACCGGTCTGACGTGGAATTCGGAACATTGGGTGGTTCAAAACAATGACAAAAGGTGCGCCTGGTTTCAAAACTTTACCGGCGTCACGAAAGACAGCAGAAAAATCATCGATGTTCTGAACGGCGAGGTTACATGAAGCACCGTCAAAACTTGCGGTGTCATAGTAACGGGCGAAGTCGGTGGCGTTAGCAACACGGAAAGTCGCTCCCTTAATCTTCTTAGCTTCTGCCTGTTTGATCAAGCTCGAGGCAATGTCAAAACCAAGCACTGTGGCGCCGGTATTGGCCACAGCGCGAGCAAACGAACCTTCACCACAAGCAATATCGATATAGCTCTTACCCTTTACCGGGAAAAGCAGACGCAACGAGCCAGGAAAAATGACTTCAGCTTGAAAAGTATCCTCTTCTTTCAGGTGCTTGCCGTACCACTTGGCAACAGGTTCCCAAGAACCTTTAACGCCCTTAGCTCCAAAAGCAGCCGAACGATTCGAAGCGTTCGGACGACGTCCCTGAGGGCGGCGTGCCGGACGAGCATCTGGCTTTTCGGCTTCATTGAAGTTCAAAGGCATAAGAGGAGCAGCTTAGCAGAAATCTGGCTACATGTAAACATCCGCGGCTCTATTACGGTCGCGGTACCACTCTTTGGGATTATCCTGGATATAACGTCGGATTCGATCCAAAGACACCTCATCTCTCACTATGCTGTCATAAAAACGTGTATGCCATGCAAAATTCTCGTCTACCTCCCGCCGAATGCGTGCTGTCGACATCGCCTTCCATTGGCCAATGATGACACTGATTGAATTCGCATTTAATTGTGTTTCGGGTCTTTGGGATGAACGCGGTTCTGTATGAATTTCGATCAATAAATGAATGTGATTAGGCATGATAACAAATGTATCGATAGCCATGTATGGTCGTAAGAATTGTGTTTCCATTAATTCACTCAGTACAATTTTTCCGGTTGGCGAAAGACGAACATATGGATCAACGAGACCAGCCTCAATCACTTCTCCTAAACAACAGACGCGTTCATGCACGCAAACCGTGATGAAATACCATGCCTCTGATGCATAATTCCATCCCGGGCGACGATACGATTTGCGATTTGGCAAATTAACGCGATCATATGGCATATTGCATGGGCATGACGCATTCGCAACTGGCGATCGCATTGCGCAATCGTGTACGGACGGTCGGCCGACCGTCCCTACCGCCTGGCGCTGCCACCATCCGCAATATCTTCCAACCGCACCGACAACAACGAACTGATGCCCTCATCCCCCATGGTTACGCCGTAAAGGGTATCGGCCTTTTCCATGGTGGCTCGGTTGTGGGTGATGACAATAAATTGGGTGTGAATTCGAAGCTCGTTCAAGATGTTAGCAAAACGAACGGTGTTAGCTTCGTCCAAAGCAGCATCAACCTCATCAAGAACCACAAACGGCGATGGATTGGTCTCCATGATGGCTGACAGGAGGGCAATCGAGGTCAATGCCCGTTCTCCACCGGACAGCAAATTCAAGGCCTTCAGTTTCTTGCCCGGAGGCGTAGCTTGAATATCGATTCCGGCCACTGCATCTTTGCGATTAGCGACACGCTTGGTGATAGCCTCGAGCGATTCCTCGTCTTCGTCGTTGTGTTCCCCTGCCACATCTTCCATGGCACGGTCGAGAGCGACTTTGTTCTCTTCCACCACATCGTCCTGAGTCATCTTCACCAGCGAACACGAGCCTCCTCCAAATAAAACTTTGAAATATTTCTGGAACTGGTCGTTGATCAACTTAAAAGCCCGTTCGGATTGCGAACGGATCTCGGTATCGAGCTCATCAACAATCTTTTCGGTTGAGTTGATAGCTGATCGAAGGTCGGATACTTGGGTGGACAAGAAGGTGAAACGTTCGTCAACCTCACTGTGCTCTTTAACTACCTCCGGATCGATACCGCCGATCATCTCCAACTGATGACGGACACGAACCATTTTGTCATGGAGCTCCTGGATGTTCTCAGCACGAGTCTCCGGAGGCTGTTGGATCATCTCACCGGTACGCCTGTCTCCAATTGCGTCACGAGACTCGACCATGATCGACTCGATACGCGTTTCGACACGAGCCAGCTCGACACTATGGGCGTTCCGCTCGTTCTCAAGTTGCATAACCTCAGCCTGCAACTGGCGCAACGATCGCTGAAAGGCAAAAACTTCGCTCTTTGAAGCCGAAGCTTCGCGAGCCTTGGCATCCATGGCTCGTTCAGCCTCTTTAACCTTGGCCTCAGCCGCCTTAATTGAGCCGTTAGCAGTCTCGAGATCAGCCTTGTGCTTGGGATCGACTTTAAAATCTTCTGGATTAGGCTTAATCAGACGATCACGAAGCTTGCTCGAACGACCATGAGCCAATTCGATCTCCTTTACGATTGCTTCAAGCTCCTCCAGTGCTTTCACACCGCGAAGTGCAGTTAGCAAACGCTCATGAACAGAAGCAAGATCCTTCACTTCCCCGATAATGTCGGTCAGTGGCAAAGGTGCCCACGAAGATTGAGCTCGAACCTTGGCTAGTTCGATCTCGCGCTCGATTGCGAAGTGCGCCTTGCGGGCTGCGGCAAGTTCTTCCTGAGCCGTCTTGTAGGCAGACTGATATTCCTGAACACCGCTCGTGTCAGTTACCTTGCCAGCCTCGGCCTTTTCCATCTCGGCCAACTTGGCATCTCCAGCAGCAAGCTCCGACTTCTTGGCATCCACTTTTTGGACGGCCACTTTCACCTTGGCATCGATAGCGAGCTTCTCGTCTTGAAGGTTCCAATATTGAGTACCAAAATAGTTCGCTGACAATTCCTTAAGCTCTGCTTCAACTTTCTCACGCTCGTTCAAACGCTTCACTTGGCGCTTCAGCAAGTTCAAACGTGGCTCGAGCTCCTGCAAAAGCATCTCAACGTCAGCCAAATTCTTCGCCGAACGCTCAAGCTTGAGCATTGACTGGTGGCGACGAATCTGTAAACCACGGACGCCGGTAGCGTCATCAAAGAAAATCTTTCGCTCCTCAGGAGACGAGGTCAAAATGTGGTCAACCATGCCTTGGCCGATGACGGCGTAGGAACGTTGACCAACTCCAGCTTCAGCAAGCGTGAGTTGAATATCGCTCAAACGAACCTCTGCTCCCTGCATCATGTAACTCGATTCCCCATCGCGATACAGGCGGCGTGCAATCGTCACTTCACTCGCCTCAATCGAAGGCATGCTCTTATCCTCGTTGTTGAAGGTCAGGGTGACTTCAGCAAAGTTGGCGCGGCCGCGGCCCTCGGATCCCGAAAAAATAATGTCCTGGGATTCCTTACCGCGCAGCTGCTTCATCGACTGTTCTCCAAGACACCAACGGATGGCGTCGGACAGGTTCGATTTTCCCGAACCGTTCGGACCAACAACCACCGTCAGCGGATTGGTTCCGCCCTTCGGAGCAGCAAATTCAAGTACGGTTTTTTTAGCAAAGGTCTTAAACCCCTGAACCTCAAGACGCTGGAGATACATAGTTACCAGCATTGTAACCCAGGACCTGGCCTTTTGCCACGTATTCCTGGGGCTATAAAACAAGACGCCGTCCGTTCCCATGCGGGACGGACGGCGGCGATTGCGTTCCCCTGCTCTAGGCCGAGGGCGAGCTTAGCCTGTCGAGCAGCGACCGGATCAGGTCGACCGGCAGATAGAACTCACCGACCACGAGCTCGGGCTCGGCCGTCCGACCTGTCTGCGAATCGTCGTTGTCGTGTACGATCATCGTACAGTTGGGCAACTCGAGCAGGCAGATGCCGGACTCGCTGATCTTCCCCGCTAGCGCCCTCTGGCAGGCAGCGCCCAAGCGGTTGGCCTCGCCCTCCCAGTCGGTGTAGCCGCAGCCGACGCCTGGATGTCCCCAGCGCTTGAGGAAGCGGGCCTTGCCCCCGGGGCCGAGCTTGAACTCGTAGTGGCTCTGACCGATACCCGTCGGCTCCGACGAGTGAAAACCGATGGTTTGGAAACCTGCTTCCAAGGTGCCTCCTCGTGTTCGAATAGTCCCAAAAGTAGGACCAAATTCGACAGATAAAGATTACCTAACAAATTGGCTTTTGTCAACTTTTAACCCCAAAAACATATGACCCCCGAACCGCGTAGGTTCGGGGGTCTGAGCAGCGCCAGGCGTTCCTAGTGCTGCGGTCGCGGGAAGCCCTTCAAGTCCATGCCGAGCGACAGCCCGAGTTCATGAAGCCCTTCCTTGATCTCGTTCATGGCCTTCCGACCGAAGAGTTTGCGCTTGAGCCACTCCGCCTCGGTACGCTCGACTAGTTCATAGATGTACTCGAGGTTGGCGTTCTCCAGGCAGCTCCGCGAGCGCACGGACAGCTCGAGCTCATCGAAGCGCTTGTACAGGTGCTCGCTCCAGCGACCGGCTCCCGTCACGGATCCCCGCGGTTGAAATCCGTGTTCGATGATCTGCGTTTCGAGCTCGGAGATGCGGTTCTCCGCACTCAAAAGCCTTCTACCTAGCTCCCTGTCGAGGGCCCTGGACACGACCAACTGCACGCCTGGCTGCTGGCGAGCTTCGGCGAAGCGCTGCAGACGAGGGTTACTCTTCAGCGCCGTCGCGAGCCTCTGGCGAGCACGAGTCTCGAGCTGGCGGACTCGTTCCCTGCTGAGGCTCATCAAGACACCGATTTCCTGATACGACTTCGGCTCTCGAGACACGTCTCCGCTCATCGTGAGTCCGAACCGGTGGCTGACCACGTGCTGCTCACGTTCGTCGAGCTCACTGTACGCAGCCATGATGGCCTCGCTGTCCTCGAGCTCGAGCCAGGGGGCCACGAACTTCCGGTATGTGTTGGCCGAGTTGGTAACGATGAGCGCAATCACCTCTTCGGGCGAACATGGCACCGCAGCCTCTTCGGTCTCGACGATGTGCACGAACTGCGTCATCAGGGTGAGCGGGCGATGATGCTCCTCATGAGCGCCGAAGCACCAGCTCCACAGCTTCTGGACGTCCGTGCCGTCCTGGGGCACATCAGCGAGCGCCTTGAGGATACTCTCGGCCACCTTGATTCCTGCTTCGATCCGATCGAACTCGAGCCACGCGCGTAGCGCGTTCAGGACGTGGTCGGCGATCTTTTTCCAGACACCAAAATCCTGTCGGATGTAGGCTCGGAAGGCCCTCTGGTAATGGACAGCTGCATCCACGGTGGTATCCATGAAGGCCGCGCGGCCGCCCATGGCCCGGATGTCAGTGTTGATCTGGCTATCGCTCCAGCCCGTTGCCGTAGCGATTGCCTCGTTGGTCATTCCGAAACTCGCAAGCGTCCGCACGACCTCGGGGCGGAGATCGGCCGGGACGACGTGGGAATGCTTCGACATGGTGTACTCCGTGCGGTTTGACCTCGGGTTGAGATCCAAAACCGACCAGGTTTTATACCTTAAAGATGCGTTTTCGTCAACGCTCAGTCCTTGACCCTTCTGCCCCTGTCGGCTAAGCTACCCCATTCCCTATGATCCCCCTCCTCTACCAAAACATCCAAGATCAGATCGCCCAGGCGGGCCATGTTTTGCTGTTGACCGACGAACGTATCGATGGCGACACTATGGGTTCGACCATGGGTCTTTATCATGTCCTCAAGGACCTCGGTAAGCGAGTGGAAGTCTTCTCCCCCAAACCCTTACCCGAAATGTTTAAGTTCATTCCGGGAGTAGAAGTTATCCGCCGTGATGCTGAAGTCTTCCTCCAAGACTCAATTGACCTCGTAATCATCTCAGACTGTTCTGACGGCGAATACATCAAGAACTTTTTGCCCACCATGCCGCGCAAAGTACCGCTTGTAGTTTTTGACCACCATGCTTCTAACCCGCTGTACGGAAACATCAACCTCGTCGAAACAGCCGCCGCCTCAACCGCGGACGTGGTCTGGCGTTTCATTAAAGCCGCCGGTTATCCAGTCTCACGCGAAGCCGCTCAGTGCCTCCTCACCGGCGTCTACACTGACACTGATGTATTCACAACCGCCAACACCACTATCGCCGCCCTCGAAGCCTCTGCAGAACTGGTAAAACTCGGAGCCGATCCGAAAACAATCGTGCGTTGCCACATGATGAATCGTTCCGTGAACGCCCTGCGACTTTGGGGCTTGGTTTTCGGTCGTCTTTTTTACGATCCAGAATTCGATGCCATCGCCACAGCTATCACGCGTAAAGATATGGAAACTTTTAAAGCTACCGATGACGATTTAAAGTCGATCTCCAACTTCCTCAATGAAATGCTGGAGGAAAGACATGAGGTCGTGCTTGTGTATTATGAAAAAGACGACGGCAGCGTAAAAGGCAGCCTCCGCAGCCGCAGCCGCGATGTGGCCAAAATTGCCGAAGAAAAATACGGTGGTGGTGGCCACAAACTGGCGGCTGGCTTTAAGATTCCGAACGCCCGCCTGGTAGAACAGCCTGACCGCTGGGTAGTTGAAAAGAATCCGATAGTCTGATAAATTACCCTCGCTTCGCTTTTCACGAGCGTTTCGCATGCGAGCGTATTAAAATTTTCAGATACGAGGCGCGGGGAAGATTTTTCTGAGGCGTATGTAACCATACGGTGAAGAAAAATCGGGGCCCCGCAACAAAGTAGCTGGGAATTTTAATAGCGAGCAAAGTAAGCGGGTGTCGTATAGCGGTTATTATCTCAGTTTTCCAAACTGATGATGAGGGTTCGACTCCCTCCACTCGCTCCACAAGAGATCGACCGAAAAGGTCGCTCTTTTGTTTAGAGTTAGCGATGGACTTCGAGGCGCGGCGGACCGTCATGCCATGGGCCATTCGTCCCGTTGCCCACCGGCTGCCCAGACTCCTCGGGACGGCGGGAGTAGTTCAGAAGCTCAACGGTGCTCCGCAGGCTCGACGGCGCCAAGTGGGTGTAGCGTTCCGTCATGACAATGGTGCTGTGGCCGAGGAGCAGCTGGACTGCGCGCATGCCAGCCCCCCGCTCGACCAGGTTCGAGGCAAAGGTGTGACGAAGGACGTGCCACGACAGCCTGCCGAGTCCTGCTATACGTGCTGCGCGCTTGAGGTGTGTGCGCGCTGTGTTGTAGGCTAACAATTGCCCGCCGACAGTGAACACGAAGCCCAGGGGAGGTCGCGCCTTCCCGCGTATCGTGCACAGCATCTCGACGGCCGCGGGACGCAAGGGGATGAGCCGCATACGGTTGCTCTTCGGAGTCCCGATGACTCCGCGCGTGGCGGAACGTCGCACGAGGACGGTGCCTCGCTCGAGGTCCACCTCCGCCCAGTCCAGCGCCATGAGCTCGCCAATGCGCATGCCTGTGTCCAAGGCAAGAAGCATCATTTCTCGCCATGGGGACGGCATGGGCGTGTCCACAAGCCGTGCAACCTCATCGGGCTGTAGGTACTCTGGATTCGGTCGCATTGGCCGCAACCATTTTACTGTGGGAACGGAGGCGATCTGCCCCCACTCCATGGCTGTCGCCAAAGCCTTATGCAGGACAGTGAGGTGGTTGTTGACCGTCTTCTGACTGAGCCCTGACGAGAGCTTCTTCGCTTTGTATCGCTCTACATGGGCCGCGCTGATGTCTTGTAGCTCATCGCCAGCAAAAAATGGAAGCAGATGGACTCGCAGGATGCTACGCTTTGCCAAGCGGTCGGAATGCTTGCAATTCACATCGACGTAAGAAACTAGCCAACACTGGGCAAACGCACCGAAGGTGATGGCGGCGGGTCGGTCACGCCCAATCAACTCTCCCCGAACAAGCTTCGCTCGTAGGAGACGCTCGTATGCCTCGGCGCCTCGCCGCGAGTTCTCAGGACTGCGAATGCGGTGACGCTTGAAGTCATGGCGGAAATCGACCCACCAGCTCTGGTGTATTTTTCTTGCGCTCATATTCATTGAGTGGCCGCACGAGAGAGCGCTCGAGGTATGCATCAACATCAGACCGGCGGAATCGGATGTACCGCCGGAGGCGGTAGAACCGAATGAGCCGGCCTTCGATGAGGCGGTAAACACTCGCCCGAGAGAGCCCTAGTGTGGCAGCGACATCATCCACGCCCAGGAGCACCTCGTATTGTGCTGACTCGTGAGGCATAGATTCAATTGTAAGAGAGCATTACTCCGAAAGCGGAAATCCGCTTGTGGGCTTTGCTATCCTACCTCAGCTGAAAATACTCAGCTAGGTGCTCATGATCGCACATCCAGAGTATGGACCACAGGTTCGGCGATAGGCCGGTTGAGACCTCCCCCGACCACAAGTTCGTCCCGTACGTTGTCGCGTTGAAAAAAACTTCATCACCGATGTTCGTGTTTACGGCGGCCGCCATGTTAGTCTATCTCGCATTTGCACGGCTTCGGACGGTCACGTCCAATCAACTCTCCCCACGAGTTTTCGTTCGAGGGGATGATCATTGGCTTCGGCACCTCGCAGAGAGTTCTGGGTTCCGAATGCGACGAGGCCTCCTACGCCCCGTCTGCAGGACCTGTCGTTTCCTCGCGGAAACACTCCACGCGCTCCGACATCACTTCCAATAGTCTGGACTGTGCGCAAAAAGCCGCAAGAACATAGAAAGAGCCCGTGCGCTCGAAGCCGCCGCATAGTCTTGATATGCATCGCCCTTTCTCTCATCAGCGAAATCAACGACCGCCTTCAGCGACACAGCCCTTGGCCGCGGCGTCGGCGCCTCGTCTGCTGCCTGAAAGAGCGCATACGCCTCCATGTCGATTCCTAGAACCTTTCGATGGTGTCCACGAATGTAGGTGTTGACCTCGTTTGCAGCAACAACCGAGGGTCCCGTTGCGACAACACCGCGCAACAAGCGCGGTGGCTCATCCGGTCTACCGCGACTCCATCCGCGATAGAAGTCGCGGAGGTCATCGTCAAAGTCAGCACTCCGATTCACGAGATTCCGAAGAGTGCCGTCAATCGGGTACTGATACAGCGCCGGCTCGAATACAGGCGACTCGCCAGACGTGTTCCACTTTCCAACACCCCATTCGAACACCGGGTCGGCACAAATGACGTCGCCGAATCGACACTCACCCCGGATCCCGGCGGTGATTCCGGTCATGATTAGTAGTCTCGGCCGGAACGCAATCGCCATGCGAACAGCAAGAGCTGTAGCTGCAGCTACTCCCATGCGAGCCGCTGTACCGACTACAACGCGCTGGAGGCTGCGTGTTGTGAGACCGGTCTGAATGTCACCTTCCATGTACGCACCGGAGTCGCCAGACAGTCCGCTACTTTCAACAAGCTTCCAGTTCCAGGGCAGCTGAAGAACTGCCTTGGACTCGGGCTCCCGCAGCGCACAAACGACGCAAGCGAGTGTGCTGAAATCGGCAACCCCACCTCGGACAGAGGCCTGCAAGTTCCGTATCAGACTCTCCAGGCCCTCGCGCCATGAATCATCCGCCAACGAGTAGCGCAGCAACACGGCCCCAAGCGCTGCGAGTCGTCGCTCAATGCTGGAGTCACAGTCCTGCGCCGTGATTGCAGCAATCCATCGCGGACGATTTGGCGCCCTAGAAAGGACGCGGATTAGGTTCACCCCGGCGTCGGGGGACATCGCCCCATCGGGCTGATGCGGCATTACTACATCGACGACCGCCAGGTCGTACCTGGTAAGTTCCGATTTGGCGATGGCCGCGTTCACGGTGTCCGCACGATCAATGTGATCTCTTTCGCAGCCGAGAGCATGTAGCGCATCGGCGAGAACCTGTAGCTTCGTAGCATCATCATCGACTATCAACGCTCGCATTTGTCGATCCCGGCGCTACGCAATAGGTGAGCCAGCTGTTCCTTCCACTGTTCGTCTGACCATCGAAAATGCACAGTGCCCAAGTAATGCTTAGGATACCGCGACGCCAGCTGGGTCGACATCTCAGCCCGCGTAATCGATGAGCCCTCGGTGCCGAACAGATTGTATTGGGTGACGACCACGACCTTTAGGGCCGCGGTCCGACGACTGAGCTGGCGGAGTACTTCGCGCCCTCCGCGAGCGTCCACGGACGCTCGCGGTTCTCCACTGCGGCCGTCGTAAGTCGGCAAATTCATGTCCAGGATCACGAGATCGGGAGCAACTCGTTCAAGGGCGAGGATGCCATCCCGCATGCATTTCGCGCACTCGACGGTCGCATCGAGAAACTCACTCCTGAAGTGGGCCTCAAGAGCATCTGCCTTCAGGTCGTCATCCTCAATGATCAAGATTCTCATTGCTGTTCCAGACCGACTCGGAGGCGGCTATCTGCGAGCCGTATCGCCATCTCTACGACGAACCTGTCATTCGGGTTAGCTCGTTCGTACCGAAACGCAATCTCTGAGCCCTCGAGCTGTGGCTGCCTGTTCAGGTAGTTGGCAATCTTGGCCAATCCAGACTTACCCTCCAACTTTGTGCGAGCTTCGGCGCGATGCGACGCAATCGTTGCCCGAAGCTCCGCCAACTCATCCTCATCCGCTTGAGTAACTGGTGGATCGCGGTCATTCATGACGCGAAATAGGATGACATCATTCGATAATGTGATCACCATTTCGCAGGCGGGCTCATCCAAGCCTGAATGATCAATGACGTTTTGGAGTAGATTCAAGAGAATGTCCACCATAGGGACGTATAGTCCACCGTGCAGAACGCAGTTTTCGATGCTGCTAGCACACTTAATGGGGGCGCGCTCTCGCACCATGTGCAATGCGATTTCAACACATTCACCTAACGCGAATGGCTGAAAATTCAGAATCGCGGGCTCCTTAAACCACTCGGCGAGACGTCGCGCAACGTGGGACGCCTGCGTGTGTGCCGAGGTCAATGCTGCGGTGAGGGCGATATCGCTCCCGTCCGACGTTCGGCTCTTCTTGGCTCGGCCAAGGGCGTCGCTAAACGCCCTCCGTAGAGCTTCTGAAGTGATTTGAAAAACGCGCTGTTGAACGCGCTGCAAGCTGACCACCACAGAGCTGTGCATTAGTTGCAGGAATACGTGGCAAAAGGATTGGAGGTCAAGGTCGGGGAGCGCACTGCGCTCGAATTCACGCAGGTGTTCCTCTGGAATCCTGGGATCAATCAAGCCGTCGGGATGAGTCTCATCTGCGATGTGCAGCAGGTCACCACACAGCCGATCCACCAAGTGATCTATCTGCCGGGTTAGTACGGTAAGCGTGTCCTGGACAATCGCCTGCCGTTCAGGATCGATGCGGCCATGAACGTCAGTGGCGTATAGCTGCCCCCAATCCGCGTGCGGAACATAGTCGCCCGTACCCCCACGCGTAGTCAGAAGGCGCGACTGCCGGTACTCGCCCCGGATGAGCCCTTCGACAGCCCCGTGTCTAATGCGCATGCTAAGAGAAGCGTCAAGCCCATACGTCGGGTCAGTTAGGTAGACGCGCCGCGCCTTCCCCACCAGCGAAGCGAATACCTGCCACGCCGGATCGCCTAGAAGGTCCACGTTCTCCCACGACCTCACACCGGGCGGATTGCGAGACAACGTCGTCGTTAGTTCAATTGGTCGCTCGCCTCTTTCCTTGCCTTCAATGTAGCGCGAAAAATCGGCAGATACGGAAGCACTAATCCGCTCCTGGAGACGCGCAACGTCCAGACTGAGTTTGACCTGCTCCAGGTCCTCGACGTTCCGCGCGAAGGTCAGCAATCGCGTCAACTCGATAGACTCAAGCAAGTACTCGGTAGCTTCAGGCTCATTAAATTCAGAGCGCAAGAAATTGCAAAGCTTTATACGCTCCTGAAGAACCTCCGACTTCGAGCGTAGTCGCAGGCTGCGCTCAATCGTATCCACAGTACAGGCGTGCGCCATGAAGTGCCGGCACCAGGGATTGGAACGGACTTCCTTTGGGATCTCTGAAGGAAGGAGCGCGCCAACCTCGAGGAGTAAGTCGTCAAATGCATTCATCTGCTCATCTCGATAGTCCGGCACGGTAACAGCCTGCGGAAGGGAGTACAGCACTACCCGATCTCGAGCGCGTATCGATGCCGCACCCTGTGGATCGTTGGAGATAGCCCGCAGAATGTCATAGACAGGCAAGTCGAACCAACTGCGAGGGTTCGCGACCATGTATTCGCACATCATCTTCGCGGCGGCGGGATAATCGCGCGCATGGATTAGGGCCCGAGTCTGAATCTGCAGTCCGCGACGTCGATAGTACCTGAACGTTGACTGCACGAGATCGCTTGAGGCTACAATAGCATCCGACCAGCGACCATTTCTGAGCTCTCCAAGGGCTCTTGCCAGGCTGAGCTCCTCCGGGGCAAGGACTCCCGGCCCCTCAGTCACCGGTGGGAGAGCCAGACCATCGGCGATCCGCGCGGCGTAAACGGATGCGGTTTGGGGAATGGGACCATTGGCTAACCGACGCGCTCCCTCATGCACGACCAGATAAGGAGGTGGATGTACCGGAATGAACTCCGGCTCAGCGTAGCAGAGCGGCGTGACCGGCTCACGATAATCCGCAGCCAAGGTCAGCGACTCTTCCTCGACTGCTTGTATGTACCGCACGCCCCAGTCTTGATGTGAGAACACGGCCGCTACCCGCATTCCTTCCAGGAAGGGTTGACTCTCAATGTCACCTTCGAGCGCAGCAACCACGCCGCGCGTCAGGACGGATTTTGGCGCGTTTGTGAGTGGCGTCGGCTGCAACCCAAGCGCTGCTAGTCGGGCGGGCCCGTCAATCTCAAGCCAATAACTCGCTGTTAGCTCTTTGGTGGTGGCCGGGGGCGATGAATGTGTTGCGACCCGGTCATATATCTCAGCTAGGTATTCAGCGTGTCGATCCTCCATTCGTGTTAAGCGCGGGGCTTCAGCTAGTTCCCGAATCTCATCGGCAAGTTGAGGACGAAATCGTCTCAGGGTTAGGAGTCCGGCGACAACGCCGTCGACCAAGTCCGGGATTGTACACCGTGAGAGGCTGGCAAGAAACAGTTCCAAGGTGGAAACATCTTCATCTAGATGCCCATTGATGATCCATTTCAAAAACGGCCTGATAGATGCGGGCACGCCGATTCTGACAAAATGAGTATCTATGCCAGCAGAGTGCTCCCAGGTGTTCACGGCTCGGTTTCCGAGCGGGAGCAGATGGTAGAGCAACAGCGCCACGGGCCCACGTCTCTTCACCGCGGCCCGGATGGCCTCCGTGTACTCATCTCGAAGGGAAGGTGACGCGAAGTGAATCAGTGTGGCCAAGGTGGTTCGAATGAGCCAAAAACTTTGACCAAAGCGGACTTCGATGTCACGCAGCGAACGTAGCGCACTCTCCCAATCGCCGTGAAGTAAGAGTCGGTCCACATCGCCCTTCATCTGAACGAAACTGGTAACGAGGGGTGCTTGGGCCCGGCACAGGGCAACGCACCTCTCGTACTCGGCCGCAACGGACGACTCCTTCGTCGGAGCGAATAGCCGCAATGACCTTGGTGAGCGTGGGTAACGACCGAAGAACACGACGGGTGCTGCAGCGGACCTACCTACCCAAGATGTCGCAGAAATAAATTCCCGCTCCGTCTCGAGGCCATGCATAGCCGTCAGCCAATTGCTCAGAGCACCGGAGCCTCGAACAGCGCCTCGAACATCACGGCGTTTGTCGTCCACCCTTCACCCAGCAATTCGTAAGCATAGCCCGAAGCAGCACCGGCTGCTGCGCAAACTGAAGAAGGTACGCATAATAGTGCGTGGCCAAGATGTGCGATGCCCATTGAAGCAAGGCGGTGGTGGTGTGAGGCGGGAGTCACCTCCGCCATGGTACCTGAGTTAGAGCAAGATGTCGGGCAGGAGGCAGACCACGTATGGGTCGCCCGGTCCGCCTTGCCAGATCAGCCCTCCGTTGAAGGAGTAGACGTAGCCGTCGACGCTCTTTCAGGTGACCGTGAACGAGAGCTCGTAGGTCGGCGCCGAGCGTCACTTGGGGCGTCGCGGATCGATTTTCGCTGACCGCGCCGCCGAAGCGGTGAGGTACAGGAAGCGCTCGGCGAACTCGCCCCGCACCATGATAGTCCGTTTCGAACACCCGGAATATCGCTAACATCAGCCCCGCTTTGAGCGGGGCTGACTGGTTTACCGGAGTTGTTTCCCGCGCTTGAGATTTGTTGCTGGGGATAAGCGTCGCAAAGCAGCGTCCGTACCGCTGGCGACTGATCATCCGCCGGACACATCCGCCGCAACTACGACGGTAACCGACAATCCAACAACAGCACCACCAACCACGACGTAACGAACGGCAGCGTCGCGCGCAGCTTGGTTTTCAAGCGTCGCAATGTCCTCCACGATCAAACGTTTCAGCGTTTCAATCGTCTGTGCCTTAGCAGTCGAGGAACGCACGCGCTGTCCAATAGCATCGAGGAAGGTGAACGCTTCAGCGTACGTTAGCTCGCTTTGGACACCGATTCCGCCCTTGTCCGAAACAAACCCACCCGACTTGCAGGACAAAAATATGCATACCTTTCCAGTCTTAGCGCACGCACCCTGCATACTGACGAGCGGGAGCTGGCCAACACCTGTTTTCAGAATGCCGTTCTCGTTGTGTCCGATCACGACCACCACATTCTCGTCCAGTGAAGCCAACACACGGGCAAACTCTCGCTCATCGAGAATTGTTACCGGACTGGGGCCTGGCCGCTTGGTATTTGTGGCCAACGCATTCTGAATTGACTGCCATTCGCCCTGTGATGGCGGGCGCCCGAACACTTTCGTGAATTCCTCGTCATTCCGCGGAACAAACGCAAACTCGGCAATGGTCCCCTTCATCGACAGTGCTGGCGAACCCTCCGGAGCCACGTCAGCAAGGGTTGGAAATCCCTTGGTTACACCGACGGTCTGTTCGCGCACCAACGGAATGTTTGGAACTGGGCACGTGGGTGAATTGCAAGCCAGCAACACGGACGCCAAACACAGCACAAGTGCGCCGTGCACTAGCACGAATACATCACGCGTCCGAATCACGACGTGCCCTGAAGTACTCGAGCATTGGCGAGCGCTCCGGACCCTTCGGCTGACCCAGTGTCAACCGCTTGGCATTGACGGCGGATGCAGCGCCCTGCTTCAGGATCAACGGGAAGGCGGCCCCGGTCAGCATGAATGTCTTAGGATCGGTCACGCCGTCATAGAACCAACCAACCGTAAACAGACCTCCACTGAGCGCAAACAGAACGACTACTACCCAGTAAACGCGCGAACGGATGAGCGTGTCATATTTCTTGTGGTGGAGCGTGAATCTTAGCTCCCACCAGTGGGCGATCTCCTGAATAATAGCACCCGCGCACCCGAAGGTGAATGCCAGGACGAAGTGCTCGATCTGATGAGTCATGGGACGCCCACCCAGGGAGCGTGGTAAATCTGAACACAGTGGCCACGTTTGCATTCGAAGAAGAACGGGTATCCGAGCTCGCCGCTGTCTAACCCAAGATCGGAGGCATTCACGAATCTAAGCTCGATGTCGGGGACTTGATCCAGGAAATCTGGGTTTGCCAAGAGTATGGAGTACGCCGCCGTAGTTTCTTTCGCGGCCTTGAACTCCGCATCATCCAGGCCCCCGTTGCTGTGTTCCCTTTGAAGCGCAGCATCCATTTCGTCGTCCAAGACAAAGACGAGCGGAAACTCTGCACGTAGTGCAGAATCAGACTGAACGTTGCCAAGAAAATTTTGGCTATATCCGCACCACGTGGCGACAATCGCTCCACGGACCGTTTCATGGCCTCCAAACCGGTCCTCCTTGCTAGGGGCGTCCAGGAGGACTGTCGATGCCGCGCGTCGGAAGGTGCGCACCGTGGCTTCGTTGACGTCGAAAGCAGTACCCATTTCGACAACCGTGAGGGTGGAGTACAGCCGGAATGCTGTTCCTACGATCGGACCCTGAACAGACTCAGGGACGAGGCAGAATCCTAGGAGCGCAGCCACCGGGAGCACAATCAGCAGGCTGCATCCGCAGCCCATGCGCTCCAAACCTGATGTGCTGTTTGTCTCAGACATCCATGCACGCGCCCGTTGCTCGTTGTCGCATACTCTGTGATGAGCTCCGTGCTGTCAAGGGCACCACCGACAGCAGGTAGAAGCTAGACGAACGGGAACGCGTGCTTCGGTCCTCCACCGCGGCACCAGGACGGCGTACCGGACCCGGCGGTTGCCTGCGGTGGATCATACAAAGCTCTTGTTAGAAAATGCCAACCATAGGTGCAATAGCGCCGTGGTGAAATTGAAAGAGGCGGGAGGCAAGGCGCCTCCCGCTGAACTAAGTGTGAATGCCCCAGAGCATGTCGGGCACGAGACAGACGACCATCGGGTCGCCCGGTCCGCCGTGCCAGATGAGCCCTCCGTTGAAGGAGTAGGTGTACGCACCGCTCTCCTGCTTGAGCTGCCGCCACGTGACCGTGAACGAGAGCTCGTACATGTCGGCGCCGAGCGTCACTTGGTAGCGGCGGCGAGCGTCGGTCTCGCTGACCGCGCCGCCGAAGCCGTCGAGGTAGAGCAGGCGCTCGGTGAATTCGCCCCGCGCCTTGACAGCGAGCGCGTGGCCCGCCGCGTCCAGCCGATCGAGGAAGGCGAGCACCTCGTCGAGGCGCTTGCGTCCCTGGTCGGTCAGCTCGAGGTGGCAGAGCACGGGGAGGCGAGCTTCGGCAGTCACGCTCACCTGGGCACCAGGATCGCACGGGCGGCGAGCTTCTCGATCTCCTCGGCCCAGTCCGCCCCGAAGCCCTCGGCCTCGTGAGCTGCCCGGGTCGCTGCGTTCACGGCGTCCGCAAGCGTGTTCCCAGGCTCCTTGTGCCAGGCGGCGAGAAGGACCTCGACCACCTGGTCGCGCTCCTTCGCTCCGCGAGCCGAGATCTTCTTTTCCTCGACCCAGGCGCGGAACGTCGCCGGGATATCGACCACGACCGTCCGCGCGTGCCCCCAGGCCTCGAGGAAGGGTCCGACGGCCTCCCGGGCCTTCGTGACGCCTTCCTTCACGGTCGTGAGGATCTTCTCCCGGTCGCCCTTGTGCACGGCCGAGACGGTCTCGACCGCGCCCTCACCGATCAGGATGAGGT
>Ga0163151_10004367_pt1 | contig 19081 bp, 16 predicted proteins | sample OliLakLV19MP5IB2_FD_145596 | JGI IMG/M metagenome (GOLD analysis project Ga0163151, IMG submission 145596) | Freshwater microbial mat bacterial communities from Lake Vanda, McMurdo Dry Valleys, Antarctica - Oligotrophic Lake LV.19.MP5.IB-2 | ecosystem: Environmental > Aquatic > Freshwater >... | reverse complement strand
GTCGTCGACGGATCCACCGCGCCGGCTGTGTCGGACGCGAGCATCAGCGCCGCAAGCGCCGCCGTGACGTTCGAGTTCGATCCGCCGATCACGGCGCTCTACACCTACTTCGGATCGCTCGCGACGGGTCATGTCGCCTCGATGCAGATCTTCGGTGAAGACGACGTGCCGCTTGGCACGGTGGTCACGCCGCCGAGCACGCACGCGTCGCTGGCCGCAGGTCAGGGGTTCGTGTCGACCGAACCCGTGCGTCGCGTCGTCTTCGCGACGACCGAGCCAGGGCCGGTACTCGTCGGCGCCTTCGTCGGCCTGCGCCCCGGCGAGCCGTCGCTCGGCACCATCGATCTCGGTCCGTCGTACGGAGGACCGGGGGGTGGCCCAGTGCAGCTCGATCTGGCCGTGACCTTCGACGGCGCGTGCTTCGCCGACTTCAACGGAGACTTGATCGTTGACGCCGCTGATCTCGCCGTTCTGCTGAGCAGCTGGGGAGGCAGCGGCGTCAGCGACCTGAACGACGATGGCGTAGTCAACGCTGCCGATCTCGCGCTGTTTCTCGCGAGCTGGGGCGGCTGCGGGTGAAGTCGGGCACAGTGCGAGGTCGCCGTCGGTGGATGTGGCGGCACCGGATGCAAGGATCAGTTCGTGCTCACTCGTCCGTTCGGAGCGGGCTCTGGTGGAGCTATGTGGCCCTAACACAAGGCCCGATTGTTGGAAATCTGGCATTTACACAAGACCAGATATAGCCGATACTGGTCGCAATGCACCTCCACCCGGTTCTGGAGGAACGGCTCAATCTCGCCCTCGAGACGATCAATCAGCCGGTCCTCACACGTCGCGATGCAATCCTGCCTCCAGTGCCCGGCAAGGCCCACGCGGTCATCGGAATGCGCCGAGCCGGCAAGACCACCTTCCTCCGCCAGCTCTTGGCCCAACAGCGATCGCTTCTGCCGCCCGAACGATCGCTGTACCTGAGCTTCGATGACGATCGACTCGCCGGTATCGGCGTCGAACAGCTCAGCTTCCTGCTCGAGGAGTTTTACAGGCGATACCCGTCACTCCGTGGTCGCGAGACCGTTCACTGGTTCCTTGACGAAATCCAGATCGTGCCGGGTTGGGAACGATTCGTTCGGCGAGTGATGGACTCCGAGAAGATCGAGATCGTGTTGTCGGGTTCCTCAGCTCGAATGCTGTCGCGCGAGGTACATACGTCACTCCGTGGCCGCGGGATGGAAACGATCATTCGCCCGTTCAGCTTTCGCGAGTTCCTGCGGCACCGTGCCGAGGAGCCGACGAAGTCGGTGCGGCATTGGACCGCTGCCGAGCGATCGCGGATCGAGATGCGGTTCCGCGAGTTTCTGTCCGCAGGTGGGTTCCCCGAGTCGCAAGGACTCTCCGCGCCACTCGGGATCGAACTCCTTCAGGGCTATGTCGACACGGTCCTGTTTCGCGACGTCGTTGAGCGGTTCGAGGTTTCGCAAGTGTCGGCACTGCGCTGGCTCGTTCGGCATTGTCTGCGCAATCCCGCCGGCAGCTTCAGCGTGCATCGGCTCACTGCCGATCTCAAGTCGCAAGGCCTGGGCGTTGGGCGGGATGCCGTTCACGCCTTGCTCGGCCATCTCGTCGACGCGTTCCTCGTAAGCGAAGTACCGCTCGCCACGGAATCCGAGCGTCAGCGCAACAGCAATCCTCGCAAGATCTACCCGGCCGACCCAGGCCTCAATCGCGCATTCGATACGAGCGGCCGCACGAATGTCGGACATGCGCTCGAGACGGTTGTGCTGAACGAGATCGAACGGCGCCGCGCGCAAGTCGGATATGTCAAGACGGTCGAGGGGTTCGAGGTCGACTTCCTGGTCCGGACGCCCGCCCGCGGAGAGGAGCTGATTCAGGTCTGCGCCGACCTGACGGCCGCCGGGACGCGCGAAAGGGAACTGCGCGCCCTTGCTGCGGCGGGAAGCGCGCATCCGCGCGCCACGCAACGACTGCTCGTGATCGACCGTGACGCCCTTGTTGATGCGCACGCCCCGGGCATCACCGTCCAGCCCGCATATGAATGGCTGCTCACAGTGCCAGAGGGCGAGTGATTCGGAGGCCCTTATCGGTCTCATCACGAGCGTGCGGACGAGCGCGCGGCGCGCAGACATGCCACGTCCATTGATTCTCCTCGGAGCACGCTTCAGAATGGCTGGCACGTACCGAACTCTGCGATGCTTGACCGTGCGATGGATCGCCGGCGGCAAGCGCGGCCGCGCGGTGCATCGAGGGGAAGCACATGAGCCGGGCATCAGCATCGTTGGGAGTCGCGGGCGTTGTCGGTGGACTGTTCCTGATATCACCGGCCTGGGCGCAGGTGACGAAGATCGAACGCACGCCGACGGAGGTGCGCAGCAGCGACTCCGCGTACTTCACCACCGCACCGACGGACAATCCCGCACTCTTCTTTGGCGTCGCGTTTGACGATGTGCGGCTCGTCGACTTCAACACGGCGCCGGACGGCGCGCTGGTCGAAGGAGGCGATGTCACCGCGCAGTATGGTTCACTCGGTGTAATGATGAACGGCATTCGCATTTCAGCATTCATCTATGGCGGAAATAATTACGGTGCCGGATTCGCCACCGAGGACAACCAGGCGCAGGTCTTCACGTTCGCCGCGCCGGTCAAGGCCGTCGGCATGGTCAACACCTCGCCGGACAAGGATCTCGTGCAGTTCTACTCTGGCCCCGCCGCCACCGGCACACTCCTCTTCTCGTTCAACGATCAGCAGGACCTGCCGCTGAATTTCAACATCGACCGCTTCGTCGGCGGCATCGCCGATGCCGGCGTCACGATCGGGTCGTTCGTCCTCTCCAACCAGTCGGGCGATCTGGAATTGGACGAGCTCATCTTCGCCATCGCCGATCCGCCCACGTGCCCCGCGGATTTCAACGGCGACGGCTCGGTCGATGCCGCCGATCTCAGCGTGTTGCTGGGATCATGGAATCAGGTCGGCGCGGCTGATCTCGACGGCAGCGGCATCGTGAGCGCCGCGGACCTGGCGATTCTGCTGGCGGCGTGGGGCGCGTGCTGATAGCGGCACCGAGCGCTGGAGATCCGAAGGCCGCATCGGAGGTCCCCGCCTCGCCGAAACTCGGACGCGTTGGCGCGGAGGGCGTCAGATACTTCGGCCCGGTCAGGAACGCGATCGCGCGTTGGCGATCGAGGGCGATAAGGCATTCAGGCACGTTGCGGTCGTCGAGCCGTGCGAGCTGAGACACTGCTCGAAAGATCGCCGCGCGAAACGTGGGTGAACCGCGGGCGGCCTCCGCTCCGTCTTGGATTCCGCTGAGGGTGTCTTCGCGGACATCCTCGTGATCGCGAAGCAAGTGGAGGAGCGGCGCGACGCATTCCTCCGCCGCAAGTGATCCGAGCAACGCTCCTCTTCCCGCGCGAGCCGCACCAGGTACGGACCCAACCATCGGTAATAGACGAAGCGCAGCAGGACGAGCGCCGCGAGGAAGATGAGTGTTCGACCAAACCACATGACACATGCATCCGCGTCAGCGCACCGGGCGCCCGCTCAAGACCGACATCGCGTGGATGTGGACGAATCGCGAGGAGGGACGCATGTGTTCCAGTGTACGTGTCGCATCTCCGCCGGCTCCTTGCTACGCTCCGCCTCAACCCTGCACTATGCCCTCCGAATACCTCAGCGCTGAAGACGTCGCCGGTCCCGAATGGGCTGCGTGGTATGCCATGACGCCGCTTGAGCGTTGGGAAGCGTCGCAGCGACTGTGGGCGGAGTACGTCGCACTGGGCGGAAGTCTTGAACCTGAGATCGACACACAGAGTCCCTTCTGGAGCCACGCGGACCTCGAGTCGTTTGCCCGCGCCATACCGATGCATCAACAGGCTGGCACCACGCCGCCGCCCGCAACCCGCGAATGAGCATGCTTCCGTCCGTTCAGATCGTGCTCGACACGCTCGCGCGCCACGGCGTGAAATCGCTCCTTATGGGAGGACAGGCGTGCATCAGCCATGGAGCAAGCGAGTTCACGCGCGACCTCGATCTCGCAGTGCTCGCCGACGTGCCGAATCTTGATGCGCTGGCGAACGCCATGCGCGAGCTGCAGGCCGACGTGATTGCCGTCCCCCCGTTCCAAAAGGCGATGCTCGACGCCGGCCACGCCGTGCATTTCCGGTGCCGCGCGCCCGGCGTTGCCGGCTTACGAGTCGATGTGATGAGCCGAATGCGGGGTGTTGATCCGTTCCCTGCGCTCTGGGAGCGACGCACCGTGCTCGCGAACGGCGTTGCCGTTCTGTCGCTGCCGGACCTGGTCGCGGCGAAGAAGACCCAGCGCGACAAGGACTGGCCCATGCTGCGGCGACTTCTCGAAGCCGACTACTTCGCCCGGCGGTCCTCCTGCAACAGCACCGACGTTGCTTTCTGGCTTCGAGAGTGCCGAACCGCCTCGCTGCTGGAGGAAATGGTCGCACGCTTTCCCGCGGATGCTGCGGAGGTCACACGCCCCGCCGTGCGGCTCGCGCGCGACAGAAAACCTGTCGATCAAATCACGGGCGCTCTGCGCGACGAGGAAGATTCGGAACGCAGGCTCGATACAGCGTATTGGGCGCCGCTGAAGAAGCAGCTCGAGTCAATGCGCGCGCGCCCGCGCGAATAGCCATCATCAGCCCTGCCGCACGATGGCTCACGGCGGCGAACCCCGAATCCTGCGGGGCAGTCGACAATGGACACACCATTACGCGCGCATGCTGGCCACCACAGCGCGGCACTCGGTTTCGTACGCGGCGCGGATGGCGGACCAGTCGGCCGACGCGAACTCCTGCGGTGACGGATCCATCAGTGGAGGGGCTGTCTCGCGCACGGCGCCTATCGCGACGATCGACACAGCGATACGCCACTGTGTTCTCGACCTCGACATGACGCCCGCCGGTTCGGCGGACCGCACTGACAGCCGTGACTGCGTTCACCCCGTCGCCGGCCGCGCGGCGATCAATGCCGGCCGCGATCACAGGCTGCATTCAGGCGGTCCCCAAGCGCCGAGCAAGATGCTCAGGTCGGATCCGCCGACCGCACCGTCCTGATCCATGTCCGCTGCGCAATCGCGCGGGCACGCCCCCCAGGAACCCAGGAGCAGCGCGAGGTCCGCGGCGTCGACGATAAGATCGCCGTTCAAGTCCGCCGACGACGGAACCGTCAGAACGAGCCGTGGCTCACCGTCGACGCCGCTGCCTTCATCGGCCCAGAAGGTGTGAATGAATCCGCCCTGGTTCGGATCCTCGGTCACGCGCGTCACCATGAGGGTGATGAGCCCGTTGGTGTCTTCGAGCAGCATCGCGTCCAGCGACTCTGATGCGAAGAACACCTCGGTGCCCGGCGTGGAATTCCCGAGCAGCACAAACTCGCCCAGCAGTTCGGCGTCGCTCGTCAGAAGGAAGCCGCTGCTTTGATCATTCGCCGGCGCTGTCGCCCACGCGATGCCGGTGGCGGCGGGAGCGCCCTCGGTCCCATCACCTTCGATCCAGCCTCCCTCTGCGGGGTCCGCATCGTCGACGACACCCTGGGCGACGTCTCGGAGTCCCCACACGTGAAACACCTGCGGCCCGAACACGGGTGCACCCTCGATGTGCGAACTCACCATAGGGCGAAAGGCCGCGATGGACAGCGGCTTCTGCTCGAGCTCCCGCAGGTCGAACCTGAAGTACCCCTTTCGATACAGCGACTGAGCCGCGTTCTTCACCATCACGAACGGGTGACCGCCGAAGTTGCCGTCGGGCGCGTAGTTTCCGATGTACGCATCCGCGCCTTGGCCGTCGCTCGTCCGAACTGTCACGCAATCGCCCGCAGCAGAGACCGCCAGCACGAGGATCGATCCGAAGACGAGATGGTGCTTGTTCGCTCGCAGCGTCATAGTGCTCCCCCCTTTTTAAACTGATGTGTGGCGCGCGACACTCATTCACGCGCACGCCGATCGTACCTCGGACGCGGCGTAATGGGACGCGGCGCAATGGACAGGGACGCGGCGTAATGGACACACTGTTATGGCAAAACGGCGCGCCCGCGCGGCATCGCCTCCTTTCCACAATCGCATCAATCAGCAGGAAAAACATCGTTTTCCGGGCAGTCGATAATGGACACACCATTACGCGCGCAACCCGCTGCCTCTGCGGCACATCCGATGACGCTTCGCAAGAACTCCGCTGCGGAACTCGTGGCGAAACTGAACGCGGATCCGGCGCATGTCGCTATGCGAGCGCTGGATGATGACGAGCTGCTGCGACGCGTTCCGCGAGTCCTCCGACAATACCGATGGCCCCAATCCCGGTGAACGAGATGCGGGCCATCACCTTTCATCGACGGTATTCATCATGCAGTCGACAAGGGACAGACGCATGCTTCACCGATCGGCTCGGTGAGCTGTTTGAGAACATACAAGACCATTTGGGGCGCACGATCGCTCACGGCGCCGAGCTCCGAATCCTGCGTGAGAAGTCCGGGGCATCACCGACCTCGCGCGCGATCTCGTCAATGCGCGACCTCTGACGCAGCTCGTCAAACGGCATCGACCCATCCACCAGCTTGGCGTCGTACAGCGCGCGGTCGGCCCAGCCGTTGATGATGGAACGGATGTCAAACCGCCCCTCCCTGCCCGCGGCATTCGCGTACCGCGCGATGTTGATCGTGCAGTTGTTCTTGAGCAGGTGGTACCACTCGGGTCGGTCCGCGAGCCCGTTGATCCGGTCGAGGTACACGAGGAACAGCCGCTGCGCCGCCGCCGATGACACCACGAGCGGGTAGCGATACACCTCTTCGTTGCGGTACTCGGTCCGCACGCGCACGAGATCGCGTTCTTCGCCGACGACGTAGATCAGCTCGAACTGCTTGAACAGCGACGGGATCGCCGCGAACGCTTCGCCCTGCTCGGGTCGTGCCTCGATCGAAATGCAGACCGGCGGCGCGTTGTCAAAGTTGAAACTGACAAACGTGTGCGCGACCACACGTCGCTGCCAGTACGAGATATAGAAATCGACCGACGTCAGATGCGCGAGCGAGAGCTCGCGCTCCACGTAACGCGCGGTGAAATCATCAACGCTGCGATATTCAAAATTGCGAACGCCTGTGATCCGCACGCGGTCACCGTCGATGACGGCGCGAGGCAGCACCGCGACCTCGGCCCGCCACGGCCGATCGTGCGAGGGCTGAATCGAGATCTCCCAGGCGATCACGAGCGTGACCAGACCGGCGAACGCGACGCGCATGCGGGGTCGGCCGTCCAACCACAACGCCCAGACACTGAACGCTGCGCACCCCACCGCGAGCGTGAGCCGCAGCCCGAACCACGGGAGATTTGAGTAATACGTCGCGAGTGTTGCCCAGATCACGAGGAGGCCACCCACGATCACGCCCAGGCCGGTCAACAGCCGGCGAGCCGTTCTGGACCGCCCGCTGGCCCCGACCGTGTGCGTGGCGGACGGTTCATTCACGTGCTGCTGCGGATCATACGGATGGACTGCATGCCACCGGGGTGATCGACTCCGCGTGGTCCAGATGCACGCTCGCTCATGCAGTCGAAGTCGGCTCCGCCCCGCCGGTCTCGAAATCCGCGGCTCGGCGTGAGCGCTGCGGCCGCGGACCGAACGCGAGCCAGCACACCGCCACGGCACCGAGACCGATGACCGCGACCGAAGACCACGGCCAGCTCGCCGTTGTTGCGTGTTGCGTGAAAATGATCGCCTTCCAGCCGTACCAGCCGAGATACGCGAGCAGCATCACTCCGGCGAGACGCCGACGAAGAACGCCGCCGTAGATCGCCACCGCCGCCACCGCGACCCCCGCCGCTTCGATCACCCCCCGCGCGATGCCGGCGGATCCGACGTACCGCGCCGCTTCCACGACAACCCGGCCGGTCGCGTCCGTTGCGTGCAGGACGGTCATCGTGCCGCCGCGCGCCGCGAGGACCGCGCCGCTGATTGCCGTGAGAACCGCCGCGACGGCCAGGACGACAAAGATGATGTTGGCGAGGATGTTGGTGATGATGAAGCGTCCCCCGCGCCGACTGGGCGCACAATAGTGAACCGAAAGGACGCTCCATGCCCGCCGAGAAAGATCCCGTTTCCGCTTCGACCGTGCCCGACGACATCCAGCGATGGACCGCCGGCCGCAAGGTCGCCATCGTGATGGAACTCATCAAGGGAAAGACCACCTCGCCCGAGGTCGCGCGCCAGCACGGCCTCACCGTCGCCGAGGTCGAGACCTGGCTCGAGCGCTTCGTCGAGGGCGGCAGGGAGTTCCTCCGCGCCGTCCCGCGCGATTCCGAGGCGCGCTTCGAGGCGGAGAAGAAGGACCTGCACGCCAAGATCGGCGAGCAGGCGCTGCAGCTCGATGCTTTAAAAAAAGCGTCGCGCATCTTGGAGGCGCAGCGCCAGGGCTCGTGAGGACCGTGCTCGGCGAGATGCGCGGCGAAGGCGCATCGATCGGCGCGGCGCAGCTGTCGCGGCTCCTCGGCGTCCCGCGCTCCACGGTCTATTACGAGAAGCGCGAACGCGCTCCGCGGCCGATCGACGGCTTCGTCGCGAACATGATCTACGAGATCATCCTCGTCCAGCCCGCCTGGGGCGTGCGGCTCGTGTGGTCGTATCTCCGCTTCGAACTCGGCTTCTCGACGCTCAACGTCAAGAAGGTGGCGAGAATCATGCGGAAGGAAGGCTGGACCATGCGCCAGCGCCGCGCAGGGAAGCGGCCGCGGGTCGAGCATCGAAAGAGCGTCGCCCAGCGGCCCGACGAGCGCTGGGCGACGGACATCGCGCTCATCCGGTGCGGGCGCGACGGATGGTGTGCGTTCGTGCCGGTGATCGACTGCTGCACGCGGCAGATCCTCGGATGGGAGCTCGCCGCGACGGCGAAGGCGAAGACCGCGGAACGGGCCTTGGAGAACGCGCTTCTCTCCCGCTTCGGCCACTGCCGCGCGGCGCCGGCGGGTCTCGTCGTCCGTCACGACAACGGCCTCGTGTTCGGATCGAGGCGCTACGTCGCGACGATCACGGACTACGGACTGAGACAGGAGTACATCGCGCCGTACACACCGGAGCAGAACGGGCTCTGTGAGCGCTTCATCAGGACGATCAAGGAGGAATTCGCGTGGCACCGGCGATTCGCGTCGATCGAGGAGGCGCGGCGCGAGATCGGCCGGTGGATCGACTTCTACAACCGCGAGCGTCCGCACTCGAGGCTCGGATGGAAGTCGCCGGACGCGTACCACGCGGATCGCGCCGCGCTCGCGCCGATCGCTGCCTGATCGGCTGAGATTGAAGAGAAGCGAGCCCGCCGTCGCCGTCGCATCGCCGCCGCAAGGCTTCCGGCGCATGCGGGGGCGACGGCGGGCGGTAACGCGCGCGCACGACGTAACGAACTCGCCGAAGCCCGAGCGCAGCCGCCCGAAAGGAAGACTTCCTTTCCATCGCCGCCTCCGGCGGCGATTTGCGCGAAAAACAGCGCTACGGACTGTCCAACTTTCAGGGGCGCATTACAATGACGCGGAGCAATCGCGTTGTTCTCATCGGCATGCCCGCTTCATGGAGACCCGATCCGGGAGATTTCGCTCGGAGCGACACGTCGACAGTTCCTCACGGTGTGCGTATCTCGTAACGCGATTTGTGCGCAAACCATATTCGCCAATCTACCTAAGTTTCCGCCCTTTCCACTCGAGATTGCTCCGTGACCGTCGCACAGGAGGACCGGCGGTTCCGCGAGAAGCGCGCATCGCCAACCGAGCCACGACCGGCGGGTTCGTGACAGGTTCCTCAATTTCGCCCGCTATCGATCGGTGAATTTCCGATCAGGAGAGATGCCATGCACTCGCAGACGTTCGCACGCGCGGCCTTCCTAGCCGCTGTGACTATCCCATTCAATTCGATGGCTGGCGCCGCGCCGGCTGTGATCGCCAAACATGCAGCACAACAGACGGGGTTCTCCTCTGGCGCCGCATCTCGACACGACGAACTCGGCCGCACGCTCTCCTCGAGCCGTGTGCTTCCATCCGGCCCTGAGCTCGGAGTGACGCCAGCCGGCGCGCCGCAGGATGACGGTGGACTCGCCGGCGCGACGGTCTGCGGTGAGACGACGTACACGCAGTCCACCGCGCCCACCACGATCGAAGCCGGCGGATCAATCATCTGCGCCGAAAACGATATCTCCACTGAGTTCTCGCACGCCCGCGCGTTCACCATCGACTCCGCGGGTCTGGTGGTGAGCTGTGTCAGCTTCGGTATTGAATTCAATGCGGGTCCGGCATGGCCAACCCGCGTGCGTCTCCTGACGGGTCCGGTCACCGGGCCATACGCGAACCTCACGCTGCTCTCGGAAGCGGTAGTCGACATTCCGGCTAACTCGGGACAGGCGTTCCATCTCGCCGAGTTTCCGGAAGGCGTTGTTGTTCCGGGTGGCGGCACGCTGATCGTCGAACTGAACTTCCCCACGCGTCTGATCGTGCAGGGGGGCGACGGCGGCACCATCGTGCCGGGCTGCAACGACGATGGCCAGTCGGGACCGACGTATGTGCGTGCGGATGCTTGCGGCGTCCCGAGCTTCACCGACTTCGCCGCGCTTGGCTATCCCCACGTGCACGTGGCGATGACGGTGTCGGGCGCCGTCGCGAGCGGCTCGTACACGCAGAATTACACGTATGACTACCTCACCTCGACGACGCTGCCGATGTCTTCCGTCGTCGTCGGCGATGTCAACACACACGGGACCGTCGCATTCAGTGTGAATGCCCCCGCATCGAGCCTCGGTGTGTATGTGTATTCGTCGGGCACATCAGTCAAAGTCATCGAACCCGGTCCAACCTACAGCGCGTTTGGCCCCCCCGACATCAACTGCGGCGGGCAGGTCGCGGTTCGGGCGCAGCGGCCATTGGGCGGCGGCGACGACATGCTGCTCTATGACGGCAGCAGCGTTCCTGTTCTGGTGTATCCCGGCAACGGCGACACGCTCAGCGATCCCTCGATCAACGACCACGGCGACATCGTCTTCGTGGAAGTGTCTTCGGGCGAGCTGCTGCATGTCGCGACCGGTTCGGGGTTCGTGCAAAGCCCGACAACGATCGCCAGCGTTTCGAATCCTGCGGACGACATCATGTCGTTCGGACCGCGCACTGACATCAACAACGTCGGCGAGATCGCGTACGGATGCAACCTCGCGAGCACTCCGCACACCGAGGTGCGCAAGATCGGGCAATTCGGCGCGGGCAGCACATGCGTCATCTATTCCGGTTCCAGCGCGCAGAAGAACTTGTTCAGCGTCGCGATTAATGGACCTGGGGATGTCGGCGGCCTCAAGCCGAGTAACTACGTTGTCGGAAACTGCGGTCCGCTGTCCACGCTCGTTCCGAATCCAGGCGGGATCGCTTTTGCGAGCCCGCTTGACATGAACTGGCACCGCGGCGTTTCGTGGCAGGGACAGGATGCGGTTGGCGGAACGATGGAAGGCGGCATCTACGGAGGCCCGAATCCCCTGACCGACAAGATCCTGCGCGTCGGTCAGCCGTTCCCTCCGATACCGGCGAAGATTGTCGGCGCCAATCCCAATGCGGGCGGCACCAACAACCGTGGACAGGTCAGCTTCCGCTCCAGCATGACCGACGGCACCATCGTGGTTGGCTGCGCGTCGCCCGCGGTGATGACCGCAGAGCCCGAACCGTGCCCGCTCGACTCCGACTGCGACGGCGACATCGTCGTCACGGACGCGGGATTCGAGACCAACGCGCTGATCGGCTACAGCGCCGTTCTCAACAATTTCCCGGGCTTCCAGGGCACGTGGGGCGCCGAAGACGGAACGATCGTCACCGGCCTGACGAATGGCGTGGCGCCGTTCACGGGATCGAAGATGCTCCGCATGACGAACGACGGACTCACCGCCTCGCAGACGGTGCAGGTGATTGACATCAGTTCGCTCGCTGTGCTCGTCGATGCGGGTGGCCTCGAAGCGGAGTTCTCGGCGCACTTCAACGCGGCCACCGGCGTCGCGGCGGCGTCATCACAGGCAACGATTCGGTACTACAGCTCGAACGGACTCGGTGGCGCGACGACGCTTGCGTCCGATTCGCTCATTCTCGACGCAGACACGTCGACGTGGCAACCGAACGGTGTCACCGCGGCCATTCCGGCCGGGACGCGCTGGATGGTGGTAGAACTTGCGTACGGCAACGCTTCCATCGGCGCGCTTGCGGGATTCGTCGACGACGCGCAGCTTTGCATCCGCAAGCTGCCTTGCGACAGCGACCTCACGGTCACGGATGCGGGTTTCGAGAGCAGTCCGCTGATCGGCTATTCCGCGGCGCTCAACAACTTCGCGGCGTTCCAAGGTTCGTGGGGGGCCGAGTCGGGATCGATCGCGATCGGCACCACGGGCGGCGTGGCTCCCTACAGCGGATCGAGGATGCTGAGCATGACGAATGACGGCCTGACGGCGTCGCAGACGGTGCAGGTCATCGATATCAGCACACTCGCGACGCTCATCGACACAGGAAGCCTCGAAGCGACGTTTTCTGCGTACTTCAATGGTGCGACGGGCATCGCCGCAGCGTCGTCCCTCACCACACTCCGATTCTACAGCACCAGCGGTCTCGGCGGCGCGAGCACCGTCACGTCGCATTCGCTCGTTCTCGATGCGAACACAGGGACATGGCAGCTCAACGGAGTTACCGCGGCCATACCGATCGGCACGCGTTGGATGGTGGTGGAACTCGCGTATGGCAATGCGTCCATCGGTTCGCTCGCCGGATTTGTCGACGAGGCAGCGCTCTGCATCCACAAGCTGCCATGCGACAGCGCGCTCGGCACCACTGATTCGGCATTCGAGACCAGTCCGCTGCTGGACTATGCCACGGTGCTCAACGACTTCGTTCTGTACCAGGGGTCGTGGGGCGGCGAGTCGGGATCGATCGTGACCGGCTTGTCCGACGGAGTGGCGCCGCACAGCGGATCGAAGATGCTGCGCATGACGGACGACGGGCTCACGGTGTCGCAGACTGTGCAGGTCATTGACCTCACCACACTCGCGGCGGTGATCGATGCGAACATGCTCGAAGCGAGTTTCTGCGCTCAGTTCAATGCCGCAACCGGAGTGGCCGCTGCGTCCGCGCAGACCACGCTTCGCTGCTACAACACGAGCGGACTCGCCGGTGCGACGATCGTCGCTTCCACGTCGCTCGTACTCGATGCGAGTACTTCGACGTGGCAGCTCAATGGCGTGACCACGCTGCTCCCGACCGGAACCCGCTGGATTGTTGTCGAGCTTGCCTACAGCAACGCTTCCATCGGGCCGTTGGCAGGATTCGTTGACGACGCCGAACTGTGCCTGCGCGAAGTCGGACAGACCGTGGTGGGTGATCTCGACGGCGACGGCATCGTCAACGCTGGAGATCTTGCAATTCTTCTCGGCGGGTGGGGCGGAGGTGGCCCGGCCGATCTCGACGGCGATGGCATCGTCAACGCGGGCGATCTCGCAGTGCTTCTCGGTGGATGGGGTGGCACTCCCTGACAGCGACCTGCCCGGGCTCCCGCACGGAAGCCTGTTGGACTGACGACGCCCGAGGTTCCCCCTCGGGCGTCGTCCTTTTTGATGGACGCCTACCAGCCGCGCGCCGAATCACGGCTTCACATTCCCCCTGCACCGGCAACGGTGCGCACACGGCTCGCCAGCAGCGGCAGAATCGAATCCCAGCCGTCGCGCCACCCCGAGCCCATTCGGTCGCACAATCGAGAATGGTCACACCATTACGGGCGCACGTGTTCGACCGGTTCGACGCCCAACGCTCTGCGTCCATCGCGGTCGGGCAGGATGCATGGCGCGTCAATGGATGAGCCGAGATACATCGTCCAACACATGCGTCTGACTCACCGACCGAACAGAGCGCCAAGCGCATCCACGACGACACGCCGCGCCGACATGGTTACATCGAAGCTCGACGCACGTCGAATGCACTCGCGCTAGCCGCACTCCGCGCATCGACGAGGTGCGTTGATCGTGACGTGCCTGCACTCTGGACACAAGCCGCGACGGAGCCGCGCGTGCGAGCGCAGCATGCGAACAAAGGCACCGAGAGCGAGGAACGCCGTGGCAAAGATCAGGGTGTCGGCGACGAATCCAGGCGCCAGCGGACGGAGCGGAAGCACGCGGGTCACCGGAGCGCCTCGACCGGAGTGCGAATCGCGGATGGTAATGCCGTCGCGAGAATCGTTGAACCCGGCCTTTGCACTCGGCGGGGCCGACGCAGCGAGTGATGCGAACGGAAGGCCGGCGCGTGTCGCTCCGCACCAGCGGTCCCCGACATCGTCGTCGAAGGGAAACTCGATCTCCTGCGGCATGACGACCGAAACACCGAGGCCACGGTACTCGACGCCCATTCGATTGGAACCATGGCGCCCTGACCATGGCTGCAATTCACGGTTGTCCAAGACAACAGGCCGCAGTTCGGCGACGGCCGCGCAGAGCCATGCGATCGCGACAGTCGACACCACGCCGGCCATCAACGCGATCGAGGTCATTCGGATCCGCGGGAATGGCGCGCGGCTTGATCCTCGCGCATCGCAACACTGGGATCGTTCAACTGCGCTGGACCATGCACCGCGAAAGAAGAGAGCTGAATGTGTCCTGATGGGCGACGTCATGGTGAACCCGGCCGCTCAGTGCTGCACGTCGTCCCGTTCCAACACGGCCTTCGCACGCAGGCCGTCATCGATAAACGTCACACCGGTATTGAGTGAGGTGATGCCGTGCAGCAGTTCCACGCCCTCCGGCCCCGGTTTGGGCTGTCCAGGATGGCCGTAGATTGTCGATTCCATCGTCTTGAACTCGCTGTTCCACACGTATTGCCCGCCGGCCGGATCGACGAGCCGAATGCCCCAACGGGCTTCGTGGATGCGCGCGGGATCCTGGTCGGGAAAGTGGCGCTTCCATTCGTTGAGGATGGGAAGGTTGGCCCACGAAGCGTGCTGCATTCGGTTGCGCGAACCGTTCAGGAACCGGTTCATGACCGCAAGTCCATGGCGCGAGAACTGAGCGCACAAGCTGGTTCCCAGCCATGGGAGCGGACGGACTTCCCGCGCTGCCTGAGGTGCCGTCGGCGCCGCGTGGCGGTCCATCGCCCGCTTGAGCACGTCTTCGCTCAAGGAGATGATCAGCGCCTTGGGCATGGCGGCGTAATGCAGCGCAATCTTGTCGAAGCCGGAACCCGCGCCGTCCGCCTTCGCCTGTTCCGTGAGCGCGACGCGGACGTATGGCCGATCGTTGTGCGTGCGCGCTTCCCACGCGACCATGCCGGGCACTGTCTGGTCGACGAAGCCGCGAAGCCCGACGAGGAACGCCGTGAGTTTGAGCACGCTGCCCACTTCAGCGTGGAGTGCCAGCGGCAGCTGGTGATAGTTGTCTTCCAAAAACCGGTCGGCCGCATCGCCCGTGTCGGCCTTGAGCATCGCATCCCAGAACGCGCCGGGATCGGCGTACACCGCGACCGAGTTGCCCAGCCAGCCCAGCGGATCGATCTCGCCGCCGAGGATCATCGATTGCGCCATCCCGCTGGCCTGCGCCACGCCGGCGGACTTCGGATTGACAGCGACGATGGCGTGCGCGATGGTGTCGTGCGGATCGCCTGCGTCCGGCCCGACAGCGGAGCCGCGGCCGAACTCCACGAATGGCCTGTATTCCGACGCCAGGATCAGCGGCATGATCGTCACATCCGCGGCGAGGCGCCGAGCACTCACGCTGAAACTGATGGCGATGGGATCGAAAGCCCAGCGCCAGTTCCGCTGGTAATTGTCGCGCCACTGTTTGTACGAGGCCGCCTCGTCGGGAGTGACCTCCGTGACGCCGAGCTCGACGATCGGCGTGAGAAATGCCGTCGAACCAAAGACGGACGAGCGGACGCCGTCGGGACCGATGCTCAGTTGTCCGACGGTTCGGACGGACGTGTCGGCATCGACCGAGATCGAATCCTTGAGTCCGCGCACGAGGTCGCCCATATGCGCCGCAGTCGCGTCGGCCATCACCGCGCCGGCCCGTACCCGGCGCGATGCGCCGATGCGCCACTCGGGCCCGCACCAGCGCCGGATGGTCGCGTCGCTGAGAAAGACCAGCCCCGTTTCGCCGTCGGCCCCGAGGGGATAGCGCGCGCGAAAGAAGCGATACTCCGGGAGCGAGGCGATGTCGGGAGCGAGGTCGCGCTGCACCGCCGCCAGCCGCCGCAGCTGCTCGAGGGAATTTGTGACGACGACCGCGTCGCCGATCCGCGCGACGTATGCGCAGATCGTGCGGTCGGGCCTGGTGAAGCCGGTGAATGCCACTCCCTCGATCTCGCCCGAGGATTCCTGAGCGCCGGCGACAGAGTTCGCGCCGGCACGCACGTGCGCAAGAAGCACGTCGCCCAGCGCCCGCACATCGGCGGCGTCAAAGAGCACCGCCACATCGGTCCCGGTGGGAAAGTACGGATCCGATCCGGTGACAGCGACGGATCGCACCGCCGCTGGTCCGAGCAATCGCGCCGTGGCGTCGCGCTGCAGACAGAGCTGGCGTTCGTAGCGTTCAATGAGCCGCGCATCCGTCGAGCGCTGCTCGGCGGCGCGGAGCACCGGGAGGCCGCGCTCGCTGGTCTCATCAGCCAGCGCCTTCAGTGTGTCGAAGGACGCGAAGAACACCGCATGTTGATCGGCGGGTATGAGTGTCGCCAACGCGTCGAGCTTCGGTGTGGCGTCGCCGAGCAGCGTCGTGAAGTCCATCTCCTGCACTGTGATGCCATCGATCGACGAGACGGGTACGGGCGTTTGCGCAGCCTCCGCGGAACTGTTGGGACTGTTGCGTGCAGTCGTCAGTTCGCGGTCGAGTTGAAGGCTCTCGCTCAGCGCCTGTCCGCCGACGAACACTCCGTAGGTCTCGGAGAATTCGTCGGCACGGCGCGGGAGCGCGGGCAGTGGCGGCGCGCCGTCCGGATCAGACCGCCCGAGCTCTCGGCGGGCCTCCGTCGCCTGTCGTCGGAACCACGCGGTGCCGGGTTTGCCGCTCAGCATCAGATTGGTGTAGTGCGCTTCTTTGCCGACGAGGAAATCCTGGCGTGCCTGTGGAGTGCGCATCTCCGGAGCGATCGAGAATCGAATCGCCGTCATGGCCGACCAGTCCGATGTAGGCAGAAACAACGATCCCGAAACGTCGTCGCCCGCTGGCGCGCGGACGAGCAGGACGTCTCCGCGGCCCGTCCAGCGCGACGGCACTCCGCTGGCATCGCCCTCACCGACTCCGATCACGTACGCCTCTCCCTGCTTGTCGAGAACGGCGTACGGCATCATGACGCTGTTCATCAGCCAGCGGCGCGGGGCAGCGTCGTTCCGCGCGGGGAGGGCGCCTTCCGTGATCTGCAGCGTGTCGAACGGCACGCGGAAGAACGCGTCTTCGGCACTGGCTCCGGCACTCAGAAGCGATACGACGATCGCGATAAGACCCAGCAGGGCGCGCTTCATGTTGGCTACTCCAGTTCACGTGGCAGTGTTGCGTTGGTCGCCTGCCTCGACCGCGAGCAGAGCTGTTCCCGACACGAGACATCCGTCAAAAAGCGCGTGGGCAGGAAATCATCGCACCGATTCGTGCATGTCGCTCGACGTCACGCTCGACATTACACGCCATAATGGACACACCATTACGGGCGCAAGCCTCTTTCCCACAAGCACATCCGATGAAGCGCCGTCCGCGAAGGTATTGCGAGAGCCCTCGGTGCGCCAGACTCGAAGTTTGCGTGGAGTGTGCTGGTCGACCACTATCGAGGTGAAACTGAACAAGGAGCGAAGGACGGCCTTGGCGTGGCGCCTCGAGCCGCGTGCTGCAGCAGCGCGCACTCGTGCGTGCTTGCCAACCAGCCGCGCGAATCGCGCTGACCGAGCTCGCGGACGATCCGGATCTGAAGAGGGAGATCGGCGTAATCCCGCAGCAACGCACGCGTTCCAAGTCGAACCGATGAACACCTTTCGAGCACCGCCTCGTCAACTCATCGACGACGCGCCCCGAGTCTCGTCATGGCCCGCCTGCACCGGCAACGGTGCGCACACGGCTCGCAAGCAGCGGCAGAATCGAATCCCAGCCGTCGCGCCACCCCGAGCCCATTCGGTCGAGCGTCCAGCGGGGATCGCGATCGGGCACGAGCTCGAGCCGCGCGCGGATCGTCAGCTTTGTCCCGCCGTCGCGATCGGCGAAGGTCACCGTGAGCCGGGCGCGATGGAACAGCCTGCCGTTCTCTTCGCACACTTCGTCATAGACAATGCGCTCCGGTGCGACGACTTCGTGATACTGGTTCGAGCATGTGTACAGCGTGCCGTCGCTGTGCGGCATTTGAATGCGTGAACTGCCTCCGCTGCGCGCATCGAGCTTCTCGATGATCGGCGTCTGAAAGCCTTGGGGACGCCACCAGTGCACGACGTGCGCCGGGTCCGTGAACATCTGAAAGACGAGTGTCCGTGGCGCTTCGATGACGCGCGTGACGACGAGTTCCTGAACGTCCGCGGGCTGCGCAGCCACGGTCCTTTCACTGCTTCTTTCTGCCGCCATGTTTCTTGTCCTCGGATTGCATGGTGCGGAGGTACTGCTCCAGCCGGTCGAGCTTCTGCTCCCAGAACTGCCGATACTGCTCCACCCAGTCGGCGACTTCACGCAACGGTTTCGCTTCGAGGCGGCACGGGCGCCACTGTGCCCGTCGCCCCTGCGCAACGAGGCCTGCGCGCTGCAGCACCTTCAGGTGCTTGGTGACGGCGGGCAGGCTCATCGCGAACGGCTTTGCGAGTTCGGTCACAGACCGCTCGCCGGCCGCGAGCCGAGCAAGAATCGCGCGGCGCGTCGGGTCGGCGAGCGCCGCGAACGTTGTGTTGAGCTGGTCGGTCGACATCGTATTTAACCGCGCGGTAAACTATGAACGCTGCCCAGGAATTGTCAAGCGAACTTCGGGAATCGTAAAGTCGCGCCCGATGACCTCGCTCGGCCGTTACGCTCCCCTCGATGAACGGGGCGCAGGAACCGCAGCAAGCAGATGAGTGGTCGGCGGGCGACGAA
>Ga0163151_10004366_pt1 | contig 19084 bp, 10 predicted proteins | sample OliLakLV19MP5IB2_FD_145596 | JGI IMG/M metagenome (GOLD analysis project Ga0163151, IMG submission 145596) | Freshwater microbial mat bacterial communities from Lake Vanda, McMurdo Dry Valleys, Antarctica - Oligotrophic Lake LV.19.MP5.IB-2 | ecosystem: Environmental > Aquatic > Freshwater >... | reverse complement strand
GTTAATTGCAAGGTCATCAAAACCAGGTTAAATGTTATAAGTAGAATTTGTTTCATCTTTCTAAAGTGAACCTTAAAGATAAAATTACTGGATGAAAAAATACCTTAAAGACCGAAGAAGTCAGCGATACCACTAACAAAGTGAATAAGCTTATTGACTAATTTTAGGACAAGGCAGGGGATTAAAAAAATACATCAACCCAATCGACAGCATTCCAAATCCATCGGTCTCTCTCCGATCCCCACGTTGCCGGCCAGGCTCTATATTAGGCAACAGGCTGCGGTTACTCAAAATGGCGGACAAAGGATCCCTTCCGGCCAATAGATCGGGTGTCGGGTAAACTGTACTGACATCGTCTACGTAATCCGTGTACAGGCTGCGTGCACTCAATTCAATATTCAGGCTCCAGGAAGGGCTAAGATCATATTTGAATCCCATGCCATACAATAAAGCAGGTTGGATAAGACTATATTCTTTACCGGAGGCTTGTCCTTCAGTACCCAGGGGTTGTAAGCGGACTACTTCGTCGTTGTACCGGGTTTTGGGATCAAACCGGTATACCGATGCACCAACAAAGAGATAAGGGGTAAAGAAGCGTTCTTTATCGCCGTGTTTATAAGGGAAAAAATTGAATTCAAATTGGGCACTGCCTTCATATACTCCAGAAAAGAAACTGAGATTACGGTTTTTTTCAAACGCATTGGTAGATACTGCATCATCCGCCGAAACACGAAAAGCGGTAAGTTTGGCCATGGCTGCTAATCTTTGATTGATATTGTACCGCATGGCCAGGCTGCCCAGAGGTCCTGGTTTATTGATTTTATAGGAAGTATTGAGATCGCCAAAAAAATGAGCAGCACCCAACCAGGGGCCTGCTTCAAATCCCCGTTGTGGCTGAGCACTTAGACTCAACGAAAGGAACACAAAAACACCTGACAACCAAGGATTAGACATAAAGGGGGCAAAGGTACGAATAGACCAATTAAACGATTCCCTCAGGTCATTGCGTATTCAAATGCAATGCCACCAATTGCTAATGTTTTCTTAAATCAACCTGGAATGGAGTTGAAACATTGAATAAATGAGGTCATCCATTCAAACTATCCTATTCACTTTCCCTGGGTTAAAATACCCATTTCAGAATAACCAGCCTCCATTTTTTTGTTTTAATGGCAGGATACTGCTGTGGAAAAACTAAAACTTACATTTGCCGGATACTGCCTTCGCATGGTTTTGTACAAAAGAGAATTTCTGCTCAATATCATTTTTCTGTTTTTGGCCAACCTGCTGATCAAACCGTATTACATTTTTTTTATCGAAAGGGAATTTCAAAATCAGGCAGGAACCTCGAATTGGGGAATGTATTTCACCCTGTTTTCATTATCGATGTTACCCCAGATTGTATTGGATCTGGGAATGGCTTCCTATGTCAACCGTCGGGTGGCCTCCCATCCCGGGGACGCTAAAGACATCTGGATACAAACGATTTGGTGGAGGCCTGTTTTGGCACTGTTATTTACGTTGATTTTTTTATTGCTCACTTTTCTGAGCGGGTATTTAAACCGGTACCCGGAAATTATTTTCTGGATTGCATTAAATCAAATCCTATTATCGGCTATATTATTTTTCCGTGCCTATATATCCGGTTTGGGTTATTACCGGACCGATAGTTTATTCTCCGTAGCGGATAAGGTACTGTTCATCGTATTGATGTTTTTTTCCGGGAGGTTTTTTTCCATGGACCAGGTGAGCTCTTTTTTAATCCTTCAATGTATTTCACTAGCCATACCCTGCTTTGTCGGCCTGGTGTGGGTTATCCTCAAAACGAAATCTGCAGTACCCCGGGGAGAATTTTTATTCCCCTTTAAAATCCTGGAAGAATGCCTTCCATATGCAGGCATATTTATTTTGATGGTGTTGTTTTCCCGTATGGAACCGGTTTGGATTGACTTTCTGCGGGTGGATGGGGCCAGGCAATCGGGTATCTATGCTGCTGCTTATCGGTTATTGGATGCTGCTAATATGGTGGGTTTTTTGTTTGCCGGTTTATTGTTGCCCATGTTTTCCAATGCATTGGGCAGAAAAGATCAGCACCTGTACCAGTCCTTATTTGACCTGGCCTGGAAACTCATGACCGTATCAGCAGTGCTGATAGCCGTTCCGCTGGCTTTTTATCACCGGCATATCATGCAATGGTTATATCGGGATGCAGATGAAGATGTGTTGTCTATCCTGATGTTAAACCTTATCCCGCTAACAATAAATTATCTGCTGAGTACCTTGCTTACAGCAGCCAACCAGGCCAGGTCGATGAACAGGTTATTTATCTTTTCCATCGTGGTCAATGCCAGTGGTCATTTGCTATTTACCCCGACATATGGCGCTTTAGGGGCTGCCTGGACAGCCTTATTTACCCAAAGCTTTACTTCCGTAGTATTGGCAGGTTTTATTTTCCATCAGAAACTCATCGGCATCCATTGGCATCACCTTAGAGGACTGGTATTTAGTTTGGTTGTAACCGGAATGACCGGATGGGTTTTACAACAGGTTGGACTGCCTCCGTGGTATGAATTGATGATTTTTATACTCGTATCCGTGGCAATTTTCCTGTCCACCGGATTGATACCACTCCGATCGGTCTACCAATTGATAATCAGGCCTCACCCGGCTTGAATCCCCCAACAGTAGCATAGAAATTCATACTTTCGCTTTATGGAAGAACCAGAGCAAATTAAGGATGCCATCAGGATAGTCTGGGACAATAAAAAACCTATTCTGTCCTGGTCCATCGCGGTATTTGTAATTACTGCTGTAGGTTCCTTGTTTTTAAAAAATTATTATCAGGCGACCACTACATTTTATCCTGCCAGTCAGGATCTTTCCAAACCGGAATTGATTTTTGGTAATTCCCCCAAAGAGGCTGACTTTTATGGTACCGGACAGGACCTGGATCGATTGCTCACCATCTGTCAATCCAATGAAATTAAAGACCAGTTGATCGCTCGATTTGGATTGTACGCTCATTATAAAATTGATTCCCTAAAACCGCTTGCCCACCATAAAATCCGTAAAAAACTAAATGGATTGATGGAGGTCGTCAAAACCAAATATGAAGCGATCGACCTGAGCATTGAAGATCAGGATAGGACGATTGCCGCTCAAATGGCCAATGCTACCAGGGACCTGGTCAATCAATCTGCTAACCAACTGATCACAGATCGTCTGCATAAAGTCGCGACTTCATATCAAATCAGTATTAATGAAAAACAGCATTTACTTCAGACGCTCAATGACAGCCTGGTGCAACTGCGAAAAAAATATCCGATCTACAATATCGATGCACAGACCGAGTCGCTTTCTACTATTGCAGCTCAAGTCGGAAACGATCTGGCCGGTGAATTGGCCCGTTATGAATCGCTGCGGAAAAACAATGCCCCAAAAGATACGCTAATGTACCTGCAGGCCAGGATTAGGGGATTGGAGACTCAATTAAAATCGATCACTAAATCGGTTCCGGGGACGGTTACTTTTAATCTGGAAAATTTTAATGAAGGTATGAGCCTGATCCATTCCCTTGACCTCACGATTGAACGATTGCAGATTCAGGTAAACGAAGACAGGATTCGCCATCAGAACACTGTTAATACGTCTCAATCCGGTGCGCCATCACTCATTACCATCGCCCAGGCCGAAGTACCTATCTATAAATCACGACCCGTTAGATCTATGCTGGTCCTGGCAGCTACCCTATTTGCATTGCTTTCCCTGAGTTTGTATTATTTGTTGAAACCGTATTGGAAATAGGGCGGTATGGATGATACCAGGATAATGGCTCTGACAGAAAGGCAATATTTTCCTTTTCTGGTATTACTGTCATCGGTTTTAGGTATACTATTTCAAAATTATTTTTTCTTTCTGCTTCCCCTGGTTGTTTTGTTTGCCGGCATCACGGTATACCGGTTGCACTGGATATTTTATATTTTATTATTCAGCATTCCTTTCAGTAAAGAATTGGATTTACCGGGAGGTTTTTCCACTGATTTTCCGGATGAACCAATCATGTGGTGGCTGTTTTGTTTTGGTATAGTTTACGTGCTGACTAACCGTTCAGAGGATATAAAAAATTGGATGAAACATCCGTTGACCTGGGCTATTCTGATTCATTGGGTCTGGATTTTTTACACCAGCATAGTGAGTCAGGATATGCTTGCCTCCATGAAATTCTGGCTGGCCAAGACCTGGTATTTGGTGGTGTTTTATTTATTGGCTTTTTTGTTTTTAAAAACATATAAACGTTTGTTGGCTTTTAGTGTGATATCGATTTTGGCGGCTGTGATCACCGTCTTCCTGGTAGAATTCAGACACGCTGCTTCAGGCTTTGCATTTGATCAAATCAATACGGTGGTGAGGCCATTTTACAGAAACCATGTCAACTATGCCTGTTTATTGGTGTGTCTCCTGCCGTATTCCTGGCCGGTATGGCATTATTTGAAACGAGATAAACTTAAAAGGGCACTCTGGGCAGGGGCCATTTTTATTATGTTGTGCGGAATTTTTTTATCCTATACCCGTGCTGCATACCTTGCCATATTCGGGGTGGTGTTGATTTACCCTCTGTTGAAATGGAGATTGGTGCATGCAGCAGCAGTTGCTGTACCGGTAGTGGTGCTATTCGGATTTTTCTATTTCATTTCTCATAACCGATACCTTGAACTGGCTCCGGATTACAATAAGGCGATCACACACTACGAGTTTGGATCTTTGCTGGAGGCGACTCCGCAGGGTAAGGACATCTCCACGATGGAAAGAGTGTACCGCTGGGTAGCCGGGGCGAATATGGTTGGCGACCGTTATCTGGTGGGCTTTGGCCCGGCGGGTTTCTACAGTGCCTATAAGCCGTATACTTTAAATCAGTTTTCTACGTATGTCAGTGACAACCCAGAACGAAGTACCATACATAATTATTTTTTAATGACTGCGGTGGAGCAGGGAATTCCCGGGCTAGTGTTTTTTCTAATCCTGGTTTATTTTTTTTATCTGGAAGCTCAGCGGAGTTTTCAATCGCCGGACCCTGTTCGCCGACGCTGGGGACTTGCGGCGATCGGGTCTTTCAGCAGTATTTTGATTTTATTGTTTTTTAATGATATGATCGAAACGGATAAAGTCGGCAGTTACTTTTTTATAAATATTGCTATATTGGTACGATTGAACCATATGCGCACGCCATAATAAACTCAAATTAAAATCAATGGCCATTGAAAGAGTTTTTGAATTTATAGATTACCAGCTTAAACACTATCCCCAGGAACGGGCCTTTGGTGCCAGGCTTGATGGTAATTGGCAATTTTACAGTATCCAACAGATCATAGACCTTGCCAGGCAGTTGGCCCAGGGATTGATGCACGCAGGTTATCAACGCGGTGACAATCTTGCCATCATATCCTATAAAAATCAACCGGAATGGATCATCATCGATCTGGCTATGCAGTATGCCGGCCTGGTATCCATACCACTTTATCCAACCATCAGTCCCGGAGAATATGAATACATTATGCTCGAAGCTGAATGCAAAGCAGCTTTTATAGGTAAAGGGGACCTTGCGCAAAAAGTCGGGGCTGTCAGATCCGCTCTTCCCCAACTCGGCCCTTTGATTGGAATCGATAATGGTGTCGGGGACTTTCATTGGAAAGCCTTGCTTCGAACTGACCGGTCGGCCGAATTGGATCAAAGCATAGCCCAGGTAAAACCGGAAGACCTGGTGACTATTATCTATACCAGCGGTACCACAGGTAAGCCCAAGGGCGTAATGTTGTCCCATTTAAATCTGGCCAGTTGTATCCGTGAATTAAAAGGAATACTGCCGGTCACTTCCGGGGAACGGGCACTTAGTTTTTTACCGATATGCCATATTTTCGAACGGGCTGCTACCTATGCTTTTATTTTTTTTGGATTGAGCGTTTACCAAACCGGTACAGATAACCTGGGAGGAGACGATGGGGACCTGAAATCAGTAAGCCCTCATTTTTTTACCAGCGTTCCGAGGTTGTTGGAAAAAGTCTATGAGAAAATTTATAATAAAGGACTTGATCTGAAAGGAATTAAACGTAAATTATTTTTCTGGGCCCTGGGGTTGACCAAGGAATACGAATTTGATTATCATCCCACGGGATTGAAAGCCCTGCAATGGAAAATTGCTGACAAACTCATTTTCTCCAAGTGGAGAGCAGCTTTGGGAGGTCAGGTGAGGGGGATTGTCACGGGATCCGCACCCTGCCCCACCACCATCATCAGGGTATTTTCGGCCGCCGGAATTCCGGTAAGGGAAGCCTACGGTCTCACTGAAGCATCTCCCGGTATCAGCATCAGCTTATTTGAACCTTATAAAGCGATTATTGGGGCTGTTGGGCCTTTAATACCCAATGTGGAAGTAAAGATTGACAACAGTGATGGTATATACAAAGAAGGGGAAGGTGAAATATTAGCGGCAGGTCCAAATATCATGCAGGGCTATTACAAACAACCGCAATGGACAGCTGACACGTTAAAGACCACAGATGGTAAAACGTGGCTTTGTACCGGTGATGTCGGTACCTTTGTTACCGGCAGGGATGGCACCCGCTTTTTAAAAATTACAGATCGCAAAAAAGAATTATTTAAAACCTCCGGGGGAAAATACGTCGCCCCTGCCCCCATAGAAAATAAGGTCAAAGAGGATTTTATGATCGACAATATCATGCTGGTCGGTGACGGATATAAATTTGTCAGCGCCCTAATCGTACCGGCTGAAGATAGCCTCAAAAATTGGTGCCGGGAGAATGAGATAGATTGTACTAATCTGGCCCAGATGATCACCCTACCTCAGGTCCAAAACCTATACAGTCAACTTATCGATAAATATAATCCCTTGTTTGGCCATATTGAACAGATCAAAAAATTTGAACTGGTTCCGGAAGTATGGGTACCTATAAAACCGGATGGCAGTGAAGGTGAACTTACCCCTACCTTAAAATTAAAACGCCGGTTGATCAAAGCGAAATACAAGGACTTGATTGATGGGATTTATAAGGAGTGAGAAGGGAGCTACGAGCAGTGAGAAGCGAGCTGTGGACCACGAGCTGTGGACCACGAGCTGTGGGCTACTCGCTTCTCGCTACTCGCTTCTCGCTTCTCGCTACTCGCTACTCGCTTCTCGCTACTCGCTTCTCGCTTCTCGCTTCTCGCTACTACCTGATGGGTTCCAATATGAACGCGGCATCCTGCCCGATATAAAATCCTCTGCCGCCAGCTATTTTCAGGACGGGGAGTGTAAACTCGATTTTACCGTTCTGTGCAGTTACTTCTGCTTCGTGCACAAACGCACCTCTCCAGGTATGATAAATCCGCAATTTATAGTTTATTGGGGTGTTGTTATTCCTGGGAATGTTTTTAAGCTTAATGGATACGGATGCCCCGGTGACATCAGATTCAGGATTTACTACCCAGCCATAGATAAGCTGGTCACTGCTCATGGCATAGCTGTTTTTACCCCCTGTGATGCTGTCGATTGGCATTAAATTACTGAGTTTAGCAAAAGGGATTTCCCGGGCAAACCGGGAAATATTACGGATTTGATTGGTGATAATATTGTCATTTAAATATCCCGAATGGGCCCACCAGAAAGGAGTCATTGCTGTTCCTTTAGCCAGGGTCACCCAAAGTGCATTATGGTACATCGCCTGGTATCCCGGCATACTGGGTTCATAAAAAGTATGATCCCAGCCGGTTTCACCTATGATCGCTGGTTTATCATATCCTTTCCAAAGGCGTTCAATCTGATGGGCATAATTAGAATAACTCAGAGTCAATGGATGGATTTCACTACTGTCAATATAGCCAGATCTGACGATTGGAAATCCCTGGGCTTCATAGATCTCTCTGGAGGCCAGATCGAAAGTTTGATATCCCTCATGCCAGAATTCACCAATACCACCACTCCGCGTCCCAGTAGTCAGGTGTCCATACGGATCATTGGCCTTAAAATAATCGTGGACTTTCCTGCCCCATTGTGCTGCACCCAGGCTGTCGCCACTCGTCCAACCATCCGTTCCGTTCACTTCATCGATGATAAACCACAATAACAGTGAATTGCTGTATCCCCAACGAGCAATAAAATACCGGTACAATTGTTCCTGGTATTTCCAGGCTTCTTCACTGCGGTAAAAGTCTTTCGCAGCAGTGATTTGTTTATATGGATTGGTATTCCACCGGATGTTTCCACCACCCCACACTGTTTCAGAGAGATAGGAATGAAACCAGATATTCAAGCTGAGTTGAATATCCCTTTCTTCACAGAGATTCAGTACTTCATCCAATCTGCCTGCGATGGCCTGATCGTAACGGCCCAGTCCAGTACCATGGGTCTCCAGTGGAGTGATGAAGGTACTGATGAAATTGACACCCAGTTGTTTGAGTTCATCGAGGGATTCCGGCATGATTCTTCCCTGATTGTAGGCTGCATAACTATCGTTGTACCAAAGTCCAACGCCGAAAAAATCATCTCCATTGGCATATTGAAGGAATCGTTTATTACCGGCAATTTTTACAGGGCCTTTCAGTTTGCTGGGTATTACGAAAAATCTGGTTTTTAAACTGTCGTTGGTCCCGGTCTTATCTTTGATTTTAACGTGACAATTCCAGGTGCCGGTTTCATTGGGTGAAAAACGGGTCATCCAAACCGCCTGCCAGCTGTTGTAGTTGTAAAATCCGGGAATAGTCCAGCTCTTACCGGATGGAGCAGTATAGGTAACGAGCAGGTCGATCTGCGAAGGGTCAAACGGATTAATAAAGTCTGCCTTGATATCCAGACTAAGTTCATACTTTTCATAACGGCCCAGGGTATCGTGGTTGGCGCGGGAAAATAATACCCGCGGGAGTGAAAAACCTGAACTTTGGAGTATAAAGAGATAAATAATTACTAATAACAAACGTTGGATTAATGGTGATGACTTCATAATTAGCTTTTAAATGGAACTGATTTAAATAATCAATTAAATGTACCTTGAATCTTCTATTTTTGAAAATAACAACTGCACATTAAACGAATAATGAAATATTTGATCATAATAGTATTGGTTTGTACTGCCGGTTTAGCCTTTAAGATATCCGGAAAAAAACCCAAAGAGGGTACCAAACTATTTACGCTGCTCCATCCGGACTATACCCAGGTAAGGTTTAATAATGTGATTAAGGATACTAAAGAAGCAAATATCACCATCTACTCCAACTATTATGGGGGCGCCGGTGTCGGCATTGCCGATATCAACAACGATGGTTTGCAGGATCTTTTTTTTGCGGGTAATCTGGTTGGAGACAAATTGTACCTCAACAAAGGCAATCTTCAATTTGAGGACATTACCAAACAAGCGGGTATCATCGACAATGGCGGCTGGTCTTCCGGAGTTTTGATGGCGGATATCAATAAGGATGGATTTATTGACATCTACATCACCCGAGAATTATATGATGACCGGCCCGACCTCAGGAAAAATCAATTGTATATCAATAACGGCAACAATACATTTACTGAAAAAGCCGAACAGTACGGTATTGCCGATACTGCCCGCACCCGCCACGCCACTTTTCTGGATTACGATAAAGATGGTGACCTGGATTTATTATTGCTCAATCAACCCCCCAATCCCGGAGATTATTCGCGGTTTTACGGAGCGGATCTTTCAAAAGAAGAATACGGGATAAAATTGATGGAAAACAAAGGCGAACGTTTTATCGATATCACTGAAAAAGCAGGTTTGAAAAAAACAGGATTTCCCAATAGTGTCAGTGCCAGCGATCTCAACGGCGATGGCTGGACAGACTTGTTTATTAGCAATGATTTTTGGATAGCGGACTGGATGTTTATCAACAACGGTGATGGTACGTTTACCAATAAGATCTATGACAATTTCCGTCATATCTCCTATTTCAGTATGGGCGTCGACGCGGCCGACATCAACAATGACGGGTTGCTCGACCTGAGTGTGGTGGATATGGTGGCGGAGGATAATTTCCGCCTCAAAGCGAATATGAGCGGCATGAACCCGGATGCATTCTGGAAAGTAGTACGCGATAGCGGCCACTATCAGTATATGTTCAATATGCTGCATATCAATAGCGGTGAGGCTCAATTCAGCGATCTGGCTCAACGGGCAGGGGTTGCTTCAACGGACTGGAGCTGGTCTTCTTTATTTGCCGATTTTGACAACGATGGCTGGAAAGATTTATTTATCACCAATGGACTGATGAGGGATATCCGGAATAAAGACGCCCATAAAACTTTTTCCCATTACATTGAATCGGCCCTGGCTGATTATGTGAAAAAGCATCCCAACCTGACAGAGGAGGTTTCTGTTTGGGATATTGTGGATATTGGAAAAGCGTTGGCGCTGACCCCTTCGGTGAAGCTGAGCAACTATATTTTCCAAAATAATGGCAACCTGACTTTTACCAAAAAAATGGAGGAATGGGGGATGTCCGAAAAAACCTTTTCAAATGGAGCATCCTATGCTGACCTGGACAACGATGGGGACCTCGACCTGGTCGTCAACAATATCAATGATCCGGCTTCGATCTATAGAAATAATGCCAACTCTCAAAATCATTATTTGAGGATTTTACCGGTGGCCGATCAGAAAAACATAGTGGCTATGGGCACTAAGATCTGGATCGAAACTACGACCGGCAATCAATTTTTTGAATTGACCGGTGTACGGGGTATGTATTCTACCAGTGAACATTTTGCCCACTTCGGTCTCGGTCAGGAAACCAAAGTACAAAAAGTGAAAATTCAATGGCCAGATGGTAAAGAAAATATTTTAACCGATATAAAGGGAGACCAGATTATAAAAATATTATATAGCACTGCAACGTTGCCTGAGGTCAAAGCCAAACCCGCCACAACCCCGTTATTTAGCTTGGTGAACGATGAAATCCAGTTCCGGTATAAACATAAAGAAAATGTTTTTGATGATTATAAAAACCAGGTATTATTACCTCATAAAATGTCTGCTTTCGGACCGCATATCAGTATAGGGGATATCAACAACGATGGTTTGGATGACTTGTTTATTGGTGGAGCTGCCGGTGAAAAAGGAGTTGTTTTTTGTCAAAAAGCAGATGGTCTTTTTGAAGAAGTGATCAATGAGTGTTTTACCAGGGACAAAATCCATGAAGACCTGGGTTCTGCTTTTTTTGACGCAGACCTTGACGGAGATCTGGACTTATATGTGGTGAGCGGCGGCAACGAATTTATGCCTAAATCCAAATCCTACCAGGACCGGATCTATCTCAATGACGGTAAAGGACGGTTTACAAAAGGAGAAGGAATTTTGCCGGAACTAAATTTCAGCGGGTCCAAGGTACGCCCTTATGATTTTGACCAGGACGGTGATATCGACCTCTTTGTGGCCGGCCGGCATCTATCCTGGGCTTATCCCACCCCTGCGAGCAGTGTATTATTGCGAAATGATCAGGGTAGATTTGTCAATGTAACCTCTTCCCTGGCGAAAGATCTGGACCGGATCGGGATGATAAACGATGCGTCGTGGGCAGATATCAATGGCGATAAAAAAATAGACTTAATCCTCGCCGGAGAGTGGACACCCATCATCATATTACTCAATAAAGGGGACCATTTTGAACGAAATAAAGATGACTATACTTTAAATTCCAGTTTGGGTTGGTGGTTCAGTCTCAAGACTGCGGACATGGACAGAGATGGAGACCAGGATATCATTGCCGGCAACCTGGGCCTAAATTATAAATACAAAGCCAGTGAAGAAGAACCGTTTGAAGTTTATTATTATGATTTTGATGATAGCGGATCTAAAGATGTGGTCCTGACGTATTACAATTTTGGGGTTAAATTTCCGTTGAGAGGCCGACAGTGCTCGTCTCAGCAGGTGCCGGCGATATTGGATAAATTTCCAACCTACACGATGTTTGCTTCATCGGACGTGAATCAGATCTATGGTAAAGACAAATTGCAAAATGCCGAACATTATGAGGCGACTACTTTTGCCAGCACCTATTTTGAGAATTTAGGCAATGGTTCTTTTAAAATTTTCCCCTTACCCAAGGAGGCCCAGTATTCATCGGTAAATGATATGGTGATTGATGATTTTAACGGGGATACCATCCCCGATATTCTGATTGCAGGCAATCTTTTTCAATCCGAAGTAGAAACCACTCGTAACGATGCTGGTTTCGGACTCCTGATGTTGGGTGATGGTAAATCAAATTTTAAATTGGTAGATCGAAAAAAATCAGGTGTTTTTCTGCCCTATGATGTAAAATCCCTTGCTGTCCTGGAAAGCCCCAAAGGACGCCTTGTATTTGCCGGATGTAATGATGACGAGGTAAAGGTCTATCGTTTTAACCCCACAGAAGGTAAGGGCAAATAAGGGATTCTCGGCTTTTTTTGATGCTCAATTAACCCTTGTAATGTTAGTTTCCGACTGCGAAACAAATAGCTGAAAACCAAGACTTAATTGATATTTTTCATTGAATAACCGTACGGTATTATCCTTTTGTTGTATTATTTAATCCTTTTCAAATGAAAAGTAAATAATTTCTTAAGATTGATCTACATTAGCCGTTTATAAGCGTTTTCTAGGAGAGAAAACAAGCTCATTATTTGTAGATTGTTAAAAAACTAATATTTGTATTGTTATGGTTAAAAAAACTTTACTGATCCTGCTCGTATTTTGCGGGTGGCAAGCAATTGCCCAACGCACGATCACGGGTAAAGTGACCAACGGAGAGGACAGCGAGCCTCTAATCGGTGTCACTGTTCTCGTTCAGAGAACTACACAAGGTACTGTTACTGATTTTGAGGGAAATTATTCCCTTAGTAATGTGCCTGATTTTGCAACATTGCGATTTACTTACACTGGATTTGAAGAAAAAGCGGTTACCATTGGGAGCCAATCCATCATTGATGTGGTAATGTCCGCGGGGGTTACACTCAGCGAGGTGGTGGTTACTTCTCTTGGGATCAGCCGTCAGAAAAAAGCGCTCGGTTACTCCGTGACTGAGGTAAGTGGAGACAACTTCACCCAGGCCCGCGAAAATAACATAGCCAATGCACTTGCCGGTCGGGTAGCCGGGGTCAACGTGAGCAAAATAGCTTCCGGACCTGGTGGTTCTTCACGGGTAATTATCCGGGGTAACAAATCGCTGGCAGGTAACAACCAGCCGCTTTATGTTATTGACGGAGTTCCTATGGACAACTCAGGATTTGGCCAGGCCGGACTTTGGGGAGGCGCCGATGAAGGTGACGGTATGTCCAGTGTCAATCCGGACGATATCGAATCCATCACCGTATTAAAAGGTGCCAATGCGGCCGCTCTTTATGGTGCCCGCGCAGCTAACGGTGTCATCAACATCATCACTAAAAGGGGGACCAAAAGGAAAGGTATTGGTATAGAATTCAATTCTAACTACGTTTTTGAAACCTTAAATGATCTCTCTGACCTGCAACAATCCTACGGTGCCGGTGGTTTTGTTGGAGCATTACCCAATGGAGTACCAACCAAACCAACTACCGTGCAGGAAGCAGGCAACTGGGGCAATCGAGCCTGGGGCCCAAAATTTGACGGCAGTTCTGTCATTCAATTTGACGGTGTTGCAAGACCTTATTCTCAAACTCAGAATAAGTTTGAAGCATTTTATCAAACCGGAGCCTCCTTTACCAATAGCCTTGCTTTTACCGGTGGCAATGAGACCCAATCTTTCCGTATCGGGGTTTCTGATCTCAGAGGTACTACGATATTACCCAATTCCGGATTTGATCGGACCAACGTATCGCTGGCCGCCAATTCAAAATTTGGTAAAAAAATAACGCTGGACGCAAAAGTCCTCTATTCACTCGAAAAAAATACAAACAGGCCGACGCTGTCTGATTCTCCCGGCAATGCTATTCAAAGCGTTTGGAAAGTTGCAGGAAATCAAGACATTACCGCCTTAAGAGGGGATCCTAATAAAATTGGTGCTATCGCTCCCGGGGCAATCCCCCCAGCGATGTTAGCATACTGGGGCAGGGTTCCTGGAGAAGAAATGCAGGTAAATCCGGTCAATGATCAGTGGAGTTCCGGAGCTTATTGGGCTGCACATCAGTTTATCAACTCTGACAAAAGAGACCGGGTAAATGCCTCCGGAAGGTTAAAGTATGATATTACTCCCTATCTTTTTATTGAAGGCCAGATCGGTTTAGACAAATATGCACGTCGCGGTAAAGGGTTAACGCCCCAAGGTACAGGGTTTAACAGGGGTGGAAACATCAACGAAGGTATTGACCGTATCCAGGAAATCAATGCTTCCTATACTGTTGGTTTTAATAAAACTTTCGGTGATATCTCTGTAAACGTATTCGGGGGTGGTAATAAAATGATCAGGGAATCTGAAAACATCAACGTCAACAGCAACGGGTTCAACGTACCCTTCTTTGCCGCTATCAACAACGGGGTTCAAAGAACCTTTGGTTATGGTTTTAATACATTGGGCATCAATTCATTATTAGGGCAGGCTGAAATTGGTTATAAAGGGTATTTATACCTTACCGGAAGCGCCCGTAATGATTGGTTTTCTGTATTGAATCCTGAAAACAACAGTATCCTTTATCCTTCAGCTCAATTAAGTTTTGTTTTGTCTGACGCTTTCAGGAATTTACCTTCCTTGTTCAGCTATGTCAAATTAAGGGCTGGTTGGGCCCAGGTAGGAAATGCCACCGTAGGTGCTTATAACACCAGCGTTACCTATGGTTTGAACAGCAATTCCCACGTGGGTACTACTTTAGGAGGTTTTGCTTTTGCGATAGGACAAGGAGGAACTATCCCGAATCCTAATTTGCTGCCGTTAACTTCGACAGAAATCGAGTTTGGCGCTGATATTCGTCTTTTCAAAAACAGAGTTTCCTTGGATCTTACTTATTATTCTCAAAAGACAACTAACGATATTCTGAATGCTACAATTTCTTATTCTGCAGGATTTAATGCTACCGCTGTAAACCTCGGAAAACTTCAAAACAGAGGTATAGAAGCTTTAATCGGAGTTACCCCGGTTCAGGGCAAAGTAACCTGGGATGTATCGCTCAACCTGGCAAAGAACAACAATAAAGTGGTTTCCCTCATCGCAGGTTCCAAAGAATTGGTACTCGAAGAGCCCAGAACCCGAAACGTGTTTATCAAACATATCGTGGGTTATCCTTATGGTATGATTACCGGAAGGGTACAGAGAACAGATGCTAGTGGCAACCTGGTATTTGATGCATCCGGCAGCCCCATAGGTAATCCCAATTACCAAATTATAGGTAATGGAGTTGCCGATTTAACCGGTGGTTTAAATAATTCCTTAACCTGGAACAATTTCAACGTATCAGCGCTTATTGATTTCAAATTTGGAGGTGATATATTTTCCGGTACCAATATGCGATTGACCCAATGGGGATTTCATCAACAGACCTTGATTGGCCGCGCCGGAGAAGCTCCTTTAGCCATCAAAGGCGTAGTACAAACCGGAACCAATGCCAGTGGCCCGATTTATGAGCCCATCCAAAAGACCCTGACTCCTCAGGAAGCTGAGCGGTATTGGTCTACTACGGGAAGTGAACAAAACGGAAAGACGGATCATTATCTGTATGATGCTTCATTTGCAAAACTTCGACAGGTTACCATTGGGTATTCATTTCCTAAAAGCTTAATCAGCAAAACTCCATTCGAGACGCTTACACTTTCATTTGTAGGAAGGAACCTGGCTATTCTGCACAAAAATGTAGAAAATGTCGATCCTGAATCCTCTTATACCGTGAACAATTCACAGGGATTGGATTATTTCGGATTCCCATCTACCCGCAGTTATGGTTTTAATTTAAAAGTAGGGTTCTAACAACTTTAAATCACACAAGAAATGAAAAAAATATTATTTATAGCTATTGCAAGTCTTTTGTTTGTCAAGTGCAATACAGATGAACTGCAAGATCTGAATATCAATCCGCAGGCCGTTAATGAGATCGATCTCAATTTCTTATTCTCCGCGGCTTTATTGGCGGTTGCCTCTCAAGGATCATCCGGTGACAACCGGTATACCGATTGGCGCACCAATATAGGTATGATGTCATTTGCCATTCAACACTTTGGTTCTGCCGGTGGAATTTCACCTGGCGATAAATACACGGACAACGGAGAAACTCGTGCTTGTATCTTCGAGTTTTCTTATCGCGACCAGTTAAAAAATATCGCAGAGGTATTAAAACAAACCGGTGATGGTGGTTACGACGCAGGTAATAAAAAGAATACGCGCAATGCTGCCCGTATCCTTAAGGCCTGGACCTATGCCCGGTTAGTTGATTTTTATGGTAATGTACCTTATTCTGAAGCCAACAAAGGCACAAGCGGCTTGTTTTTCCCAAAATACGATGACGGCAAAACCATCTATACCGACGTGTTGAAAGAATTGGACGAAGCTGCTGCTGCCCTGAGTGCATCAGATAAAGATCAGGCCAGTTTTGCTAAAGCCGACTTCGTGTACAAAGGCGATGTGACTAAGTGGAAAAAATTTGCTTATTCCGTCATGCTCAGAATGGCCATGAGGGCATCTGATGCAGACGCAGCATTGGCGACTACTTATGTTACCAAAGCGGTTGCAGGTGGTGTGATGACCAGCAATACGGACAATTTCGTGGTACCCATGTCTATTGGCCCCAGCGAATGGACCAATCAGAATGGAATTTCCCGCGCTTTTTATCCTGGTGACGGTGGACAACCTGCAATTCTGGGACAAACGCTGATTAACTTCCTGAAAGGGACAGACAAAACGACCGTTGTCGATGACGATCCAAGGTTGATGATTATCAGCGGAGGTATCGCTAACTGGAATGCAACGTCCTATACTGTAGTAGAAGGCGATCCATTAAAACAAAAAGGAGTTCCTCACGGTGTAGACAAAGCTGATATTGATGCCCTGGAAGGTAAGAATGTAAATTTCGATGCCGAATACAGCAAAATCAATTTTAAACTGATGCAGGATGACGAACCCTATATGATTATGAATGCAGGGGAAGTAGAACTGTTGCTGGCCGAAGCTAAATTGAAGAATATCGGAGCCGGTGGTATCTCCGGTACCGATAAATCGCATTATGATGCAGGCGTAAAACTCGCTATGCAGATGTATACCGTTTACGATGCTACTTTAACTGTTTCCGATGCAGCAGTAGCTACTTACCTTTCCACTTATCAATACAATGTTCATAAACCAGCTATCCAGATGATCGCAGATCAGCTTTGGGTAAGTAAATTTTTGAACTGGTATGATGCTTGGTCAGATTGGAGAAGATTGGATTTCCCGGTATTAAAAGCGGCTAATCACCCAAGCAATATTACAGGTGGTACCATTCCGGTTAGGTTACCCTATCCAACGAGTGAGACTGCAAGTAATCCCAATTTAAAAACGGGAGGTGTGACCCCAGACGAGTATACCACTAAAGTATGGTGGGATAAGAAATAAAGTAAAGTTTTTTAAGACTAATTCTAAGGCCCTCATTATGCTGAATAATGGGGGCTTTTTTTATTGGGGTAATGGAAAGCTCAATTTTTATTGGTTTTTGTTAGATATCCAATAATTCCACGCATTATCCTGTAATTTTCACCAGTCATCCAGATTTATAAATTAACTAATTCATTTCATATCTTAGGAGGAATTAATAAACCAGGGTATGAGAATTTCGGTATTCCCTATTTTAATCTTTGCGCTGATTGCGATGCATCTTTTCATAGGCGCCTGTGCCGAAGGACCCGAAAAAACAAATGGATTACAGGCTCTGGAGATTTTGCCCAGGCCGGACAATTTTTCAGAAGATTCAACAGCTGCATTTGATATTTATCACCGTACTGAGATCTATGCCTATTTTTACAAATTAGACAGCGCTCTGCTTTTATCCCTGGAGTCAGTGGATCGTTTTTCAAAATTAACCCGCTTCACTCGGGACTCGCTGACCTGGACTTATCTCATCGATGCTTATTTCAACGTCGGATACATTTACGGGATTCAAAACAAGTGTGATAGCTCTATACTCTTTCTTCAAAAATCGCTGGATCTGAGTAGACAAATTTTCACAGAAGAACATTTGATTGCCACAAAATGTATGATTAAACTTGCCAATTGCTACAAATCTTCTGGAAACTACAATTTGGCCAAGGAATATTATTTAAAATCATACGAGATCAGGGTAAAGACGCTTGACTCTTTAAACAACTTTTTAATTAATGGAAACGGGGTAATGGGGGCTTATTATTACTCCATTGGAGATTTTGATAAGGCTAAAATTTTTGGAGCAAGGGCCAATGCTCTTATAACGCGGATTTATGAACATTTTTATGTTAAAAACCCCGATATGCCAGATGCTCAGTTTTACAAACAATTTCTAAATTATCATGTCCGCCCACCCGCAGTAAAAAATCTCATGTTAAGCAACATTCCCAGGCATTATATTTATTCAACCACCCAAACCGCTGCCTGTTTTTTAGAAAATGACGAACCGGAAAAGGCGATGTATCTAATCGGTCTGGGGGATAGCCTGATTAAAAAACATGAACCAAACAATATACGTTTATGGTCTGATCTACTCATTGTAAAGGCGTCCATTTATCTATATAACCAACAAACTGATCTGGCAGCTGCTCTGGTCGATAGTTTTAAAATTATTCTAAAAAGCGCTGATTTTAATTTAAATAAAATGCATTTGTCCTATAATATTGCAGATTATTACAGCAAAACCCAGAATTACAAACTATCATTAAACACGATTAATACCGTTTTGTCTGAAGGCAATAAATTGGATCCTGCTGACTTATTTGTGTTTTCTGAAATTAAGGCAAGATAGTTATACTTAAGCCGTAATTATCAAGAGTGTATAGATTTTTGCCAGGAATTCCTAAAATCCAAATTTAATATTCCTTAGATTCAAGTAGTAAATGCAACTTTATAGAGGGAAATAGAGTCAGAATATTTTTTTCAAAAGAGAGAGGTTAAAAATCAACCCCCCTCCTCTGAAACG
>Ga0163151_10004362_pt1 | contig 19106 bp, 7 predicted proteins | sample OliLakLV19MP5IB2_FD_145596 | JGI IMG/M metagenome (GOLD analysis project Ga0163151, IMG submission 145596) | Freshwater microbial mat bacterial communities from Lake Vanda, McMurdo Dry Valleys, Antarctica - Oligotrophic Lake LV.19.MP5.IB-2 | ecosystem: Environmental > Aquatic > Freshwater > Lake... | reverse complement strand
AATCCCGCCACGCAGGAATACGTGCGTAATGCCGAGATTCAGATCGAAGGAACCAACCAGGTTATCTATTCAGGTGACGATGGCTCCTATGTACTGGCCAATGTCCCGGCGGGAGCGCGGACCCTTTCGGTAACGTATACTGGATATAATCGGGAAACGTCCTTTGTGAACGTATCCGCCGGTCAGACCGCGACGCGCGATTTCGATCTGAGAGGCACGACCTTTCAGCCGGGCGCGAAGGCGGGCGAGGCGGTCGTGCTTGGTCAGTTTGTTGTCTCGAGTGAGCGGGAAGGAAATGCCAAGGCGATCATGGAACAGCGCGCGGCGATCAATGTGAAGAACGTGGTCTCTTCGGATAACTTTGGTGATATCACGGGCGGCACCGTGGGCGAGTTTATCAAATACCTACCGGGCGTCGTGATGGACTATGTAGACTCCGATGCTCGCACTGCGCGCATTGGCGGCCTGGATCCACGCTATACGGGCGTGAGCGTGGATGGCATGACGATGGCGAGCGCGCCCTCGGCCTCTTTTGGAGGCAACTCGCGTCAATTCGAATTTGAGCAGGCGTCGATCAATGGGATTGAGTCGATCGAACTTAACCGGACAACGACCGCGAGCATGGATGCTGACTCGCCGGCGGGTCGCATCAACATGCGCAGCCGAAGTGCGTTTGATCGGAAGCGGCGCGAAATTACTGCTCAGGTTACGTTGACGGCCAATCAGTATACGATGGATTGGACGAAATCCACCGGGCCCTACGACGGTGAAGACTATAAGATTCGTCCGGGCTTCGTGTTCTCTTACGCCGAAGCGTTCAAAGGCCGCTTCGGCGTTCAGCTCACCCTGGGAGGAAACACCGTGGCGACGGAGCAGGCTGGCGTCGGGCATACCTTCAATCGGGCGAATGTCGCGCGCGGGCCAGTGATCACGCAGATCGCCTTTCGCGACGCGCCGAAGCTCTCGACCCGCGCTTCCTTCAATCTCAACACTGATTACAAGTTCTCGCCTCATCTTTCGGCTTCATTGCGGACGTCGGGCTCGCATTTCGACGATGGCACGAATCTTCGCCAGATCGTCTTCTTCGTTAACCCGGCCCAGGTCTCGGCTGATTCCACGCTCACCGACTTGGCGGCGTTGGCGACGGCCAATGCGAACACCCGGGTGCAGATCAACACCAGCCGGCGGAATAAATTAAACGATACCGTCACGTATACTCCGAAGCTGGAATACAAGCGGGGCGACGTGAATGTGACACTGGGCGGCGGATATTCCCGCAGCCGAACCGCGTACGAGCAGTTGACGAAGGGCTACTTTCAGGCTGTCACCAATCGGCTGACGCGCATGAGCTGGCACGGTGAGCGGTCGAGCCAGACTTCGGGGGACTGGAAGATGTCGCAGCTCTCGGGTCTGCCGTGGGATGATCCAGCCAGTTACAATCGCACCGATCCCTATAGCAATAATACCAACGCGACGCCGCAGTCGGCCCGGAATCAGATCTGGGTGGGATACCTGGATGCGAAGAAGACGGTGACTATTTTGGGGCTGCCGGTTCAGATTGGCACCGGGTTGAAGGTGAAGCAATCGGTCTACGACTTGGAAAAGAGTGGCGCGCTTCAATACACGTATGTCGGTGCGGCCGGTTCAATGACTGCCCCCACCACCATTCTGCCGACCTTGAAGGGAGTCGAATACAACCCGAAAGTCGGCGGCAACATGCCTTTCGTGGGAATTCCGCTGACCGACCCTTACACGACGCATGACCTCTTCATCGCCAATCCCTCGCACTTCAGGCCCAATCTGATCAATAATCATATCAACGAAAATTACAGCTCCCGATCGGTCAAAGAGCAGATCGATGCGGGTTACGTGGAGGGCAACACGCGTTGGGGGGCTTTGCGGGTGAATCTTGGAATTCGGCAAGAGAAGACCCGGACGATTGGTAAAACCCAGAACCTGATTCCTGCGTCGCTGGTGCAGCAGGCGGGTTTCACTCCTAATACGATTCCGTTCATTGACTATCAGTACCGCGATGGCCAGCGGGAGAGCAAATACGGGAGCTATGATAACACGTTCCTGAGCGGGGGGGCGAAGTATGCGCTCACCAAGAACCTCAATTTCCAGCTGGCTGGCAGCCAGTCGATTGGACGGCCGAGTTATGGCAATATTGCGGGGGTTATCTCGATCAATGAGACCAACGAGACGATTCAGATTCCGAATCCCGACCTAAAGCCAGAGACGTCCGACAAGATCTTTGCCAGCGTACAATACTATCTCGAGCCGGCGGGAACGATCACCGTTTCGGGTTTCCGCCTTTGGGTGGAAAACATGGGTGTATCCAATCAGTCGATCACGGCCGAAGAGGCAGGCTATGCGGGCGATCCTGAGTATGCCACGTACACCTTTCTCCGCCCTAGCAATGCGCAGGGGACGCGAAAAATCGATGGGGTCGAGGTCGAATACAGTCAGCAACTCGTGTTTCTTCCGCGAGCGCTGCAAGGGTTCAGCCTCTTCGGCTCGATCTCCCGCACGGCGGCTGATTCCCGGATCGCCAACCACGTGCCGAAGTCGGCGAACGGAGGCGTCCGCTATAGTAATCAGAAATTCAACGCGCAGCTCCGGAACACCTGGTCGGCGGCTCGTTTCAATTCGCAGAACGCCAATGAGGAGATCTGGCAGTATGAGCGCATCATGTTCGATTTCAGTGGGGGTTACCGGATTAACGACACCTACGAGATCACCTTGTCGGGTCGCAATATCCTGAATTCCCCAATCCGCACGTACTCGAATGAGCCTGGGATTCTCCGTGTGATTAATCGGTACGGCGCCGCCTGGACGATCGGAGTGCGCGGGAAATTCTAATGGTTTGATTATCCTCGTGGATCACGCTGCCGGCGTTGCCGTTGGGAAAGTGATGGCGGCGCCGTTTCAGGCGCCGCTTTTTCGTGGGAGCTTGGTCGGCTGCGGTTGGCTGCGGTTGGCCCGATTTCTGGGATTCGAGCGGGTAGCCCGGGGTGTAAGTAGTTAGAAACTTGTGGATTATGCCGCCGCCATGGTGGTGTGGATGGCACCCGTTTTTCCAGCGGCCTGAAGCCTCGGGAAGAGCAGGCAGGAATGCCTGCTTCACGACTGGGCAAGCGATCCGGCTTGACCACGTTTTTGCAGCGCGCACCCATATCGCCTGCTTCCCCTCGCTTGTCCGAGGGAGATGCAGTCAGCCAGAGCAGTCCGTGCCCGTCATTCGGCGGACTCAGTCGCAAACCTCAGTCTTACCTATTCATGAACCCCTCATCGCTTTGTTATCGGCGGCGCCTTTTCGCGGCGCTGCGTTTGTCGTTCGTCGTGCCGCTGCTGGCGCTGCTCTTTGGGCTTTCGGCCGCCGCCCAAACGAGTGTCACCGGTTCCATCCAAGGACGAATTTTTAATCCGGCGACCCAGGAGTATGTCCGTAACGCCGAGATCCAAATCGAAGGCACCAATCAAGTTACTTACTCCGGCGATGATGGCTCGTATGCGCTGGTCAACGTGCCTTCCGGCGAGCGCACGCTTTCGGTGACCTATACCGGATACAATCGCGAGACGTCGTTGGTCAACGTGACGAGCGGGCAGACGGCCACGCGCGACTTTGAGCTCAAGGGCACCACCTTTCAACCCGGTTTAAAACCGGGGGCGAACGATGCCATTGTGCTGAGTCAGTTTGTGGTTTCGAGCGAACGGGAAGGCAATGCCAAGGCGATCATGGAGCAGCGCGCCGCCATCAACGTGAAGAGCGTGGTTTCCTCGGACAATTTCGGGGACATCACCGGCGGAACGGTGGGTGAGTTTATTAAGTACCTCCCCGGCGTCGTGATGGACTATGTCGATTCCGATGCGCGGACGGCTCGCATTGGCGGTCTTGATCCGAAGTATACCGGCGTAAGCGTCGACGGCATGACAATGGCGAGCGCGCCCTCGGCCTCGTTTGGTGGTAACTCGCGCCAGTTTGAATTCGAACAGGCCTCCATTAACGGCATCGAATCGATTGAACTCAATCGCACGACGACCGCGAGCATGGATGCCGACTCCCCGGCGGGTCGCATTAACATGCGCAGCCGGAGCGCGTTTGATCGGAAGAGCCGCGAGATCACGGCGCAGCTGACGATGACAGCCAATCAGTATACGATGGACTTGAAGAAGACGCCTGGACCGTACGACGTCGATGATTACAAGATCCGTCCGGGCTTCGTCTTTTCCTATGCCGAAGCGTTCAAGGGACGATTTGGCGTCCAGCTCACGCTCGGAGGCAACACGGTCGCGACCGAACAAGCCGGTGTCACCCATACGTTCAATTACGCTGATGCAGCGCGTGGGCCGGTAATCAGCCAGATTGCGTTTCGCGATGCGCCCAAGCTCTCGACGCGCGGTTCGATCAACTTTAATGTCGACTACAAATTCTCGCCCAACCTCTCGGTTTCATTGCGGACGTCCGGTTCGCATTTCGACGACGGCACCAATCTTCGTCAGATCGTCTTCTTCGTGAATCCGGCCCAAGTGACGCCGGGATCATCGTTGACGAACATGACGGCGCTGGCGACGGCCAACGCCAACACCCGGGTCCAGATCAACACCAGCCGGCGTAACAAGCTCAACGATACGGTTACCTATACCCCGAAGCTTGAATACAAGCGTGGGGACGTGAACGTGACGTTGGGCGGTGGCTATTCCCGCAGTCGGACTGCCTACGAGCAGTTGACGGACGGATACTTCCAGGCGGTCACCAATCGCCTCACCCGGATCAGCTGGCAGGGGGAGCGCACGAGCGTGACCGATGCGGATTGGAATATGACGCAGCTCTCGGGTTTGCCCTGGACCGATCCAGCGAGTTACAACCGGACCGATCCCTATACCAATAATGCCAACGCCACCCCCCAATCCGCTCGCAACCAAATCTGGGTCGGATATCTCGATGGGAAGAAGACGGTGAATGTCTTCGGGCTGCCGGTTCAGGTTAGTACGGGAGTGAAGGTGAAGCAGTCGGTGTACGACCTCGAGAAGAACGGCGCTCTGCAATACACGTATGTGGGCGCCGCGGGCTCGATGATCGCTCCGACGACCATGATTCCCACGCTGACGCGGTTTCCGTATGATGCCCGGGTTGGCGGCAATATTTCGACTTTGGGTATCCCGCTGACGGATCCCTACACGACGCGTGACCTGTTTGTCGCGAATCCATCGCACTTCACGCCCAACCTGATTAATAATCATATTAACGAAAACTATAGCTCACGGTCGGTGAAGGAGCAGATCGATGCGGGATACGTGGAAGGCAACACGCGTTGGAATGCGCTACGGCTGAACCTCGGCATTCGGCATGAGCGCACCCGCACCGTCGGCAAGACGCAGAATCTGATTCCAGCGTCTCAGGTGCAACAAGCCGGGTTCACGCCCAATACGATTCCATATGTTGATTATCAATATCGTAACGGCCAGCGGGACAGCAAATACGGCAGCTATGATAATACTTTTCTGAGTGGCGGCGCGAAGTACGCGCTGACCAAGAACCTCAATTTCCAGCTCGCCGGCAGTCAGTCCATCGGTCGTCCGAGTTACGGCAATATTGCGGGGGTGATTGCGATCAACGAGACGAACGAAACCATTCAAATTCCCAATCCTGATCTGAAGCCGGAGACGTCCGACAAGATCTTCGCGAGCGTTCAATACTATCTTGAGCCCGCCGGAACGATCACGGTTTCGGGATTCCGGCTTTGGGTCGAAAACATGGGCGTGACCAATCAAACGATCTCGGCCGCCGAGGCCGGTTACGCCAACGATCCGGAGTACGCCACCTATACGTTCCTGCGTCCGGGGAATGCGGCGGGGACCATCGAGATCGATGGCGTTGAGGTGGAGTATAGTCAGCAACTCGTGTTCCTGCCGCGGGCCTTGCAAGGATTCAGTGTCTTCGGTTCGATCTCGCGGACCAAGGCGGGTGCCCGTCTGGCGAATCACGTTCCGAAGTCGGCGAACGGCGGAATCCGGTATAGCAATCGGACGTTCAATGCGCAGATCCGCTCCACGTGGTCGGCCGCGCGTTTCAACTCGGCGAATGCCACCGAGGAGCTCTGGCAGTACGAGCGGATCATGTTCGATTTCAGCGGTGGCTATCGGATTAATGACACCTACGAAATCACGCTGTCGGGTCGCAACATCCTCAACTCGCCGATCCGCACGTATTCGAACGGACCCGGTCTCCTGCGCGCGATCAATCGTTACGGTGCCGCCTGGACGATCGGGGTGCGCGGAAAGTTCTAATCAATCGACCCTACCGACGGCTGAGCGCGACCGAGTCGTTCAGTCGTTATAGATTTTGCCCACTATTCGGGGCGCCTCTGCGGAGGCGCCGCTTTTCTTGACGCAGGACGGACGCGTGAGTTTACGGAAATACCGTCGAGGCATTTCTCCTCTGCCGAGCACCACCGGATTTGTTCGCCTGATGTGATTCACGGCCAAATTTGTTGGCAGTGTCGATCGACTGGTGCCGAATCGTTCGATCATAAATTTACTTCGAGTGGACTCACCCGGAGGGCCCTGGGCTCGATGGCGATGAGGCGTTCGGTCGCTTTTCGAGTGACGCGATCCTCCGGGTTTTATGGATTTGGTACTTCGTAGATCTCCACCATTCCCGCACCGGTGGTGCGATTAGCCCCACTGACAACGGCGCTGTAGTTACCCGGCATCAGCGTGATCAGGATCGCGGCGTCTTTACTGCCCTTGGTGAAGGGAAACGCGCCCGTGGCTTTCATCGTCGCCACGCTTGATGACAGTGACAGGCCCTTTGCCGCCGACGGAACCGGGACCGGGGGCGGCCACCATGAGGATCAGGGTTTCGGTATCGCTGCTGGCAGCATTGGTCGCGCGCAGCGTGAGGTTGTAGACTCCGGGAGCGGTGATAGTTCCGGTGATCTTCGATGACGAAAACGTCAGGCCTGCCGGCAGCCCCGTCGCGGTGAACGAGGTCGGTGAATTCGTTCCCGTGATGGTGTAAGCGAACGGCGTACCCGCGGCGATCGTCGCCGTGAGTGGACTCGTGATTGAGGGAACCGCCGCGGAGCCACCTGCAGGCGTGACGGTGAGGATGAGCGTTTTGCTATCGCTGCCGGTCGCGTTCGTTACGCCCACAGTGATATTATAGACACTGGCGGTGGCGACCGAACCGGTGATGTTCGGCGACGTAAACGTCAGCCCAGCTGGGAGCCCGGTCGCACTGAAGGACGTGGGCGAGTTTGATCCCGTGATGATATAGGAAAACGATGCGCCCGCGACGACCGCCGCCGTGAGCGGGCTCGTGACGACTGGGCGGTGACCGCACTGCCGGACGTCGGTGTGAAGGTGGCCGTGGCAGTGGACGTTCCACCCGCGAACCAATGGGTGGCCGCGTCACGAATGTTCGGGGTGGCGCCGCCGATCACGGTGATCGAAACAGGCGTCGTACCGGTATACGATACCGGTACGGTCCACGTCGTGCCAGAACCCGTCACGGCGCCGATGGTCGCGCCGGGACTCGAGTGAAAATCACCCGCGCTCACGCCCGTTACCGTCTCGCTAAACACCAAGGTCAGGTTGACGGGCGAGGCCGGGACCGGGGCGGGCGTGGCGAAACTGGATACCGTTGGCAGGGAGGTATCAGGAGGCGGGGCGTTATTGACGGGGTAAGCAGCCGTTGCCGCAATTCCGCTTCCGACAAACGCGTTGCCCACCACATCTGAGATTCCGGTACCGGCCGACTTGATCGCCATCTGGAGAGAGCCGGATGTTCCTGTATAGTTGAACCCGACGTAGTACGTGGCCGTGGTCGGACCCGGGGTGACGCTGGTGAGCGTGGCACCTGCGGCGAGCGTGACGTTGGCCTGGAAATCGGACGCATCCACGCCCGACACCCGTTCGCTGAATGTGATGACCATCCGGGCGCTCGTGGGGGTAGCGGTCGCGGTGTCGAGTTCGAAACTGGTGACAGTGGGCCGGATGGTATCAGCGCCCGATTGACCGAAGGCCGGCAGAGCCGTGGCGATCAATGCGGAGAGAAGCGGTCGCAAGGACCGTATTCGCGTTCGGCCTCGAGTCCGACCTTTGGTATCGGCGTCGGAGCCCAACAGTGGGGTTTGGGGAGCGACTGACGTGGTAAACGCAGCCGTCGTGGATTTGGACCATATTGGGTTAGTCATGCGGACCCACTCTACCGGCCCCGGGGCTGGGCCGTAGATAGGGTAAGGACCTATTCTCCGGCCGGGTAATGGCGGGGCAACCTCGTGGGATTTCCGCGGAGGGGTGGCAAGTGGTTGTGCCGTAGCCCGCTGCTGGTTTTTAGCGCTGGGCGCACCCCGGACACCTGCTCAGCCCACGTGCAACCGCCGGGCGAACGGGCTTGGCGACTGGGGCAATCCACTCAGTCGGAAAGCCCATCTGAATGCCATGGATTGCCGCGCGCTTGTTCCGCGGGCTTCTTCGTCTAGAAATACGTGTAGTCATCACGAGTCCCGTTTCGTGGGTTGTGGTGATCCAGCTGGATGGCCACGTCCCGCTCCGCGGGACTGGGTTCATTGCCCATTCCATGCAAGCGCCCGGGCTTGGTTTGGCGTTTCGCGATAACCAGGGAAGGTGTGAAATTTCCGGGCTCGTCTATCCCGTAAGACCTGCAATTGCCACGGGCGGAGTTCCGTCGTCGTCGGATCACCGGAGTTCGATTGCGCGAGTCGGCTTCCGGCTTTACGGCAGCGGCACCTGCGAAAGGTGCGTGAGATACGCCACGAGGTCGCGACGCTGCGTGGTGGTCAGCGTTTCGAGGAGGCCATCGGGCATCATTGAGTAGGGGGAGGTCTCGACCGCCGCGACGTCGGCTCGTTCGACCGTGTGGGTTTCGGTCATGCCTCGCACGGTCAGCGTGCGCGTGGACTGCGCCGCAATAAACCCATTAAGAGTTCGACCGTCTTTTAGTTTCACCACCGTGTTCCGATAGTCGGCCGTCACGACGGCGCTGGGGTCCAGGGTATTTTCGAGCACGTAATCGAGATTGTCGCGTCCGGCCCCGGTGAGGTCGGGTCCAATGTCTCCGCCGTGGCCGTATAGACGGTGACACGCCCCGCAGAGATTGGCGAAGAGCACGCGACCCTGCGACTTGTCGGCGGCTGCGAGCACGTCCGGCGTCAGCTCGGCTTTGAACCGCGCGATGACCTTCTCCTTGTCGTCCTTGGACTCCCGGAGTTCGCCCCAGGTTTGGGCGAGTTGCGCCGTGAGTTCGGCATCGCCAAAGCTGCGAATCTGGCGGGCGTGAAACGGAGTGATCACGGAGCGCGGAATTCGGCCGGCGTCCACCTGACGGAGGAGGGCGCGAGCGAAGGCGGGCCGCGAGACGAGGGTTTCGACGATCGACGCCCGTTCGGAATGGTGAAAGGAAGAGAACGCAGCGACGAGTCGGTCGCCGATCGCCGGGTCGTTGAAAAGCGCGAGCCCACGGGCGGCGACGGTATTAAGGAAACGCACGCGCAAGACCTGCTCGCAGATTCGTCGCAGATCGGGCGGGCGATTCTCGATCAGCGCGCGGAGAGCCGCCATGCGCGCGGGGAGTTCCGCCTTGGGATCGAGCGCGATCGCTTTCACATCGTCGAGAGCCCGGCCGTCGCCGAAGAGAATATTCAGATCCCGGATACGCTCGAGCAGCGCGGCGGGAGCCGCGCGGTCGAGAGCCGCGATGAAGACGTTCCACGCTGCGGGTTTCGGTGCTTGTCGCCAGCCGTTTAGCCCCTCGCCAATTCCGGCGATGAGATCGGCTTTGAACTCGGCCGAGTTGGTGGTGGCGGCGGCGATGAGGGCGTTAAGCGCGGTCGGGTTTTTCTCAATGTCCCCGGCGAGTCGGCGCGCGATCAATCGCCGGGTGGTGGGCAACGCGCAGTCGCGTCCGATCTTCGCGAGCGCATCTGGAGCGACTTCGGCCACGGGGATGAGTCCGTACCAGATCAGCAATGGCAGGTTGTGATCGCCCGCGTCTTCGCTGCGGCCAGTGAGCGCGCGGGCGAGATCGACCCGGTCCTGCGGATCGAGGCGTTGCAGCACCGAAGCGAGTGCGAGACGCACCAAGCCCGAAGAATCGGAGCGGGCCATCCCGATGAAGGTATCGAGGAGGTTGCGATCGACCGCAGGAAAGACGGCGCTGCGCGCCGGGCGCTGGCTCAGCACCGAATCCAATGGCCAGTGATCGGTGAGCAAGCGAATCGCCCAGGTGCGAAGGTGTTCATTTTCGTGCTGGAGTTGCTCGCGTAGAAACGGCCCGTTGGCGGCACCGAGGCCGTAAAGGGTCCAGAGTGCGCGCAGCGTGAGCACGGGATCGGTGGCTTCGGCAAACAGGACCCGCAGCTGCGCGACTGTATCCGTCAGGTCGTGACCGCGAGCGGCGCGGTCGGCGAGTTGCAGGCGTGACTGGCGGACGAACCGGTCGTTCGCATGCGATTGTAAACCGACCAACTCGCGTGAGTTTAGTACGCTCAGGTTCGCTGGACCGTTCCGCCTGGCCTCGCCGTGGACGACTTTGAAGATGCGGCCGCTCGTGCGGCTGACGCCGAGGGCGTTGTGGCATTCGCCCATGTCACTCCAGTCGAGGACAAACACGCCGCCGTCGGGTCCCGAGCTGATTTCGATGCCGCGAAACCACGGGTCTTCGGAAAGGAAAAAGTCGGGGCCGTGGCTTCCGACGTAGCGGAAGCCACGGCGTGCGAGGGCTTCCTGATTGGCGCGGCGACCGTGGAAGTTGAGTGTGTACAGTTTATTCTGATACGCCGCGGGCCAGTTGTCGCCTTGATAGATCATCATGCCGGCGTGGGAATGACCGCCGCCGAGGGAATTGGCGGCGCCGTCACGTGACTCCGTCCAGCTCTGCGCAGTATCGAAATGCCAGTGATCCGCGTGCTGCTCGAGGAGCTCGTAGGTGTGCGGATTAGGATCGATGGTGTGGGGGCGTTTGTAATGCGCGCCGGTGATGCCGTGCCAGAGATGGCCATTGACCGTGTTGATAAAGAACAGCTCGCCGTGGCGATCCCAGTCGTGGCCCCACGGATTGGTGGTGCCGGAACTCAGGGCTTCGACGGTCTTTTTCTGCGGATGATACCGCCAGATCGTACCGCGCAACGGCACGCGGACGTCATTCGGCGTGCCGGGGAGGCCGAGTTCGCCCTGACTCGAGGCGCCGCCCCGGCCGTACAACCAGCCGTCGGGGCCGAAGCGGAGTCCGTTCGCGAAGGTGTGATGGTTGTCGGTCGGAATCGTGAACCCATCGAGGACGATTTCGGCAGGGCCATCCGGTACGCCGTCCTCGTTGCGATCGGGCATGAAGAGCAGTTGCGGCGGACACATCAGCCAGACGCCCCCGTGACCGAGCTCGACGCTGGTCAGGTGTTGTACGTCATCCGTGAATACGCGGCGCGAGGAGAAACGGCCGTCGCTGTTTTGATCCTCGAAGATGAGCACGCGGTCGCGCAGCCGCATCTCGAATTTCGTGGCGCGTTCGGCGTAGGTATAGTTTTCCGCGACCCACAAACGTCCCTGGGCATCCCACGCCATCGCGATCGGGTTTTGGATGTCGGGTTCGGACGCAAAGACGGTGGCCTTGAAGCCGGGCGGAAGCTTCAGCGTCGCGGCCGCATCGGCTGCGGAGACGGGCGAGTGCGCCAGGTTTTCGCCGCTGTTGAACGGAGCGGGAAATGCGGTGGTGACTGGCGCGGAAGCGGCGGCCTGACCGAGCACGATCAGCGAGGCGAGGAACGGCAGGGAATTTGAGAAAGCCATAGCAGGGGTAACGCATCGTAGTCGGGCGGGCGGCGAGGGGAAGCCGAACCGGAGGCGCGGGTGGACGCGCAGTGTTTGTCAGTGGCGCTTATCAGCTTTTCCGCTGGCACGGATCGCAGCCACTTAAAACGCCCTCTTCAAAGAATGAGCCATCGATCATCCCTCGTTCGGTCTGTCGGCTAGTGCTTGTTCCGAAGAAACCTACACGACTCACTCAACCTCGACACAGCACACTAAGGAAGGAACTCAGGAGCTGATCTTCGAATTGGCCGTTCAGATTCGATCAGAGCGCTGAAACGTTTGATGCCGGAGAACTGCGGATATTCTCGACGAGGTTGTCAGCGCCATTCCCGCAGCGTTCAGGTAGGTCGGCTCGCTCCGGCTTTTGGCAATTATAGAGCCATGACCGATTTCCCTCGCGCAGGTGGACGTGGATATAGGATCGGAACGCGAGCCATCGGAGAGTCCCACACGGAGGCACGGAGGTCGGAGAGTGACGCGCCCTTACGGCTGGCTTACCCACCACTTGCGCATGGGAAAACCAGCCTCGGTGAGAGTTTACCTTTCGCAGAGGAATTAACTTCTAACGGACTGACCCCCTTGGATCGGCCCGGATCGGCCTTCGATGGGGGGCCCGCGCGGCATTCGGGCGCTGCCAGCCATTGGGCGGGACGGCAGCGATGGGGGAGTTCACCCTGACCCCTGACTCGCGCGGCAACGCCGTTTATAAATCCCCAAACTTGTATTTCCTTCGGGCGTCGCTTTGATTCTCACCGCCGCGGCCTTCCCCTCTTTGTTGGCCCTGACGTTTTCCCCCTCTCCCCTTGGTGTTATGATTGCTCCTTTTCCGCGTGTCGCGCTGTCTGCCGCCTTGTTTCTGGCCGCGGGAGTCGTGCGTGCGGCGGACGGGGCTGACCTCGAATTTTTCGAGCGGAAGATCCGACCCATTCTGATCGAGCGGTGTTACGAGTGTCACTCAGAGGACAAGAAGGTCAAAGCCGGCCTTCGGCTCGATGTCACCGAAGGGTGGCTGGAGGGTGGCGATTCCGGCCCCGCGGTCGTGCCGGGGAACGCGGAACACAGCGCGTTGATCAAGGCGGTGCGGTATTCCGGCTTGGAGTTTGAGGCGATGCCTCCGAAGTCCGCGCTTCCGCCCGCCGAGTTGGCCTTGCTGGAAGAATGGGTGCAGCGGGGAGCCCCGGGGCCGGCGGCATCATCGGTCGCCGCCCGCCCCAAGCAGACGGGTCTCTCAGTCGAGGAAGGGAAACAATTCTGGGCGTTCGTGCCGCCGGCAAATCCCGCGGTGCCGCCGATGTCACCGCGCTTCCAAGAGTGGCCGCGGACGAGTCTTGATCATTTCATCGCGGCGAAGTGGCACGAGAAAGGCCTGCAGCCCGGCCCGGATGCGGAGCGGGCGGCGCTGTTTCGCCGGGCGTCGTTTGACCTTACGGGTTTGCCGCCGACCCCGGAGGCCCTCGACGGCTTTGTCGGCGACAACCGGCCCGATGCCTTCGCGCGGGCGGTGGATGCGCTGCTGGCGTCGCCGCATTTCGGGGAACGCTGGGGCCGACACTGGCTGGATGTCGCGCGCTTCGCAGAATCGAGCGGAGGCGGTCGCACGTTAATGTTTAAAGACGCCTGGCGTTATCGTGACTATGTCATCGACGCGTTCAACCGCGACGCGCCGTTCGATCAGTTTATCCGGGAGCAACTCGCGGGCGATCTGTTGCCGGCCGCGACCCCGGAGCATCGGCGGCGCCAGTTGGTCGCGACGGCATTTCTGGCGCTGGGCCCAACCAATTATGAAGAGCAGGCCAAGGACGCGCTGCGGATGGATATTATCGATGAACAGATCGATACCCTCGGAAAGGCATTCCTCGGAATGACGATAAGTTGTGCGCGTTGCCACGATCACAAATTTGATCCGATCCCCACCCGCGATTACTATGCCATCGCCGGGATTCTCCATAGCACGCACACCTTGCATAATTACACCGACAATGTTGCCCGCTGGGTCGACCTGTCGCTGCCGATGGATCCGGCAACCGAAAATGAGGTCGTCGCGCATGAAGCCCGGGTCGCTTCGCTCGAGGCCGGCATCAAAAAACTACGCCCGGCCGCCGCCCGCGCACCGGCCGCCGGTAAAGCGATCGCGCCCGAATCGCTGCCGGGGATCGTGGTGGACGATACTCAAGCCCGCGTGGTGGGAGCATGGAAGTCGTCGCAGTTTTCCGCGGGCTATGTCGGCAAGGGCTATTTGAGCGATGTAAATGAAGAGAAGGGGCAGAAAACGATTACGTTCACGCCGCCGATCCCGCGCTCGGGACGCTATGAGGTGCGGTTCGCCTATACGGCGGAAAGCAACCGGGCGAGCAACGTGCCGGTGACGATTTTGCATGCGGACGGAGAAAACGGCGTCGTCGTCAACGAACGCGTGCCGCCTCCGTTGGAGGGACGTTTCATGAGCCTCGGCGTGTATCGGTTTGAGCAGGACGGACAAGGCTACGTGCTGGTTTCGAATCAGGGCACCGATGGATTTGTCGTAGTGGATGCGCTCCAGTTTATCGCGATGGATGGCGGGCTCGAAGAGCGCGGCCCGACTCCGGTCGCGAGTGTCGACACCGACAGCGAGAGTCAGAAGAAACTCGCCGAGTTGCGTGGATTCGAAGGCGAGTTGAAGAAGCTCGTCGCCGCGGGGCCGAAGCGACCGGTGGCGATGGGCGTGCGCGAAGCGGAAGGTGAGATTGGCGATACGGAGATTCGGATTCGCGGCAACGCCCGCAATCCCGGCGCCCGCGTGCCGCGCGGTGTACTCCAGGTGGCCACGCCTGGTGCGCCGCCGCGCTTCTCGCCCGGTGAAAGCGGACGGCGGGAACTGGCGGACTGGATCGCGAGTGAGACGAATCCACTCACCGCCCGGGTGATCGCCAATCGGGTCTGGGCCTGGCTGATGGGTGCAGGACTGGTGCGCTCGGTGGATAATCTGGGAACGACGGGTGAGCTGCCGTCTCACCCGGAGTTACTCGACCATCTGGCGCAACAGTTCGTCGCCGACGGCTGGTCGATCAAGCGCCTCGTGCGCACAATCATGTTGTCGCGCACGTATCAACTCGCGGCGAGCGCCACCCCGGGGGCCGCGCAACTGGATCCCGACAATCGTCTCTTTTCCCATGCCAACCGGCGTCGGCTGTCGGCCGAGGAAATTCGCGACGCCATCCTCTGGACCAGTGGGCAGCTCGACCTGACGATAGGTGGACCGAATATTGGCGACGCAGGAGGAAAGTCTCCGACCAGTGAATATGGCTATGTCTATAGCGATAAACGCCGCAGTGTCTATACCCCGGCGTTTCGCAACCAGCGGCTGGAGTTGTTCGAGGTGTTTGATTTCGCAGACGCCAATGCGTCCATCGGATTGCGTCCGGTGACGACGGTCGCTCCACAGGCATTATATTTAATGAATCACCCCTTTGTAATTGAGCAGGCGAGGCTCGCGGCGGAGCGCACACCCGCTGGAGCGGTCGGCGACAACCCGGCCCGGCTCGAACAGGCGTATCGCGTGACGCTCGGCCGCGGTCCGACCGCGAAAGAGCGCGCGTTGGCGCTGCAGTTTCTGAGCGTGGTGATTGGCCCGGACGCTGGACAAAGTGAACAGATCGAAGGCTGGGCGCAGTTGCACCAGTCGCTCCTCGCCTGTGTCGATTTTCGTTATCTCGACTGAACGCACGCTGAACCACCGCATATCACGATGAATCCAACCTCTTTTCTGACCCGGCGGCAGGCGCTGCAGCACATGGCGTGCGGTTTTGGTTACCTCGCGTTTGCTGGATTGGCGGCATAGGCGGCGGCGCGCAGCCGGCCGAACCCGCTCGCGCCCCTGCCCGGACATTTTCCGCCCCGGGCGAAGCGCGTGATCTTTCTGTTCATGGGCGGCGGCGTGAGTCACCTCGACAGCTTTGACTACAAGCCGACGCTGTATTCGCACGATGGGCAGATGCTGGAATTCCTCGACCAGCGCGCAATTGCGAAGACCGGCTCCGGTGCGATCGGTCGCGTGATGAAGCCGCTCTGGGATTTCAAGCAGCGGGGGCAGTGCGGGCGATGGGTGTCGGATTTGTTTCCGCATATGGCGAAACACGCGGATGACTATTGCGTGGTGCGCTCAATGCACACCGAAGGGGTGGCGCACGGCCCGGCGACGCTCTTTCTCCATACCGGTTCGACCAATCTCATCCGGCCGTCGATGGGCTCGTGGGTCACGTATGGCCTGGGGACAGAGAACGAGAACCTGCCGGCGTTTGTGGCTTTGAGCCCGACCCTCGCCAATGGCGGCCCGCGCAACTACGGGAATGCTTTTCTGCCCTCGGTTCACCAAGGCACGGCGATCGGGCGGTCGGGTCAGCGGGCGATCGAGGCGGGCATCCGTAACGTACGCAACCCGGGTCGGACTCCGGCGGAGCAGCAGCGGCATTTTGAATTGGTCCGGGCGATGAATGAGGAGCAGTTACGCGCGAAGCCGGGTGAGCACGAGCTGGAAGCCGTGGCGAGTTCGTATGAGCTCGCGTGGCGTCTGCAGAATCACGCGCCCGACGCGCTTGATCTCTCCAAAGAGTCGGCGGCGACGCTGGCGCTGTATGGAATCGGAGAGGAGCCGACGGACGATTATGGCCGCCAATGCCTGATGGCGCGGCGCCTCGCGGAGTCCGGCGTACGTTATATCCAAGTCAACTATTCGGACAATACCAACAACCCGGCGTGGGATCAGCATTCCAACATGCCCAAGCACAAGGACCATGCGGTGCGTGTGGACAAGCCGGTGGCGGGATTGCTGGCCGATCTTAAGGCACGCGGGTTGCTCGAGGATACGATCGTGTGGTGGGGGAGCGAATTTGGACGCACGCCCTATGCGGAGAAGAACGGCACGGGACGGGATCACAATCCCACCGGGTTTACCGTGCTGCTGGCGGGAGGCGGGTTTAAGCCGGGATTTGCGTATGGCGAAACGGACGACTTCGGGCACTTCGCGATCGAGAACAAAGTCCACATGCACGACCTGCATGCGACGATCCTGCACCAACTCGGGCTTGACCATGAGAAGTTGACGTTCCGGCATGACGGCCGCGATTTCCGACTCACGGATGTGCACGGGCACGTGGTGAAGGATATCCTAACGTGACGGCGACGACGCCGCGCAGCACCGCCGGGGTTTTTTACGACGACGATCGCGAACGGAGTGAGTCGCCCCCGAGCCGGGTGGGCGCAGGGAAACGTCGCGACGCGGCGCCGTCGGTCTCGTTTCCATGGGTTTCGCTTCGTTCTTATATAAACCAGTTTTGAGTTCCCGTTGATCGATAAATCCTACCTCGAATGAAATTCTTCACGGCCGCACTTTTATTCACTGCTCTCCGTCTCACCGCGGCGGTCTCACCTTATGATCAATCGGCGGTTCCGCTCGAGGTGGATGCGCCCACGCCGGGGCTCGCAAAGATTATCCTCCTCGCGGGTGGGCCGAGCAGCAAGGCGATGGCGCATGAGTATTTCGCGGGTTGCGCGCTCCTGTTTGATTGGTTGAAGCAGCAGCCGGGCGTCTGGCCGGTGATGGCGCGGGGGTGGCCGGCCAACGAGCAGGTGCTGGCGGGTGCCAAGTGTATTGTGTATTTCGGCGATGGTGGCGGAAAGCAGCCCTTCGCGGATCCGAAGCGCTGGGCCGTGCTGTCGAAGCTCATGTCCGACGGTGCGGGACTGGTGCTGTTGCATCAGGCGATGGATCTTCCGGCGGGACCCGACGGCCAGAAGATCAAAGAGTGGCTCGGAGCGGTTTATCATAGTGATATTGGCAGTCGCGGTCACTGGGATATGGAGTTCACCACGATCCCGGCGCATGATATTACGCGCGGGGTGAAACCCTTTGCCGCGCCGGCGGATGGCTGGCTGTATAATCTCCATTTCGCGGAGACCGGGGTGACGCCGCTGTTGGTGGGTGCGGTACCGGACAAGTCGCGTTCGACGGCGGACGCGAAGAAATACGCGGGGCGCAATGAGGTGATTGCGTGGGCGCACACCCGTGCCGATGGCGGTCGGGGCTTTGGTTTTACCGGCGCCGATCTGCACCAGAGTTGGAGCTACCCGAGCCAGCGCACGCTCGTGCTCAATGGCATTCTGTGGGCCGCACGCGTGCCGGTGCCGAAAGACGGAGTCCACCTCGATTTCGATCCCGCGAGCCTACAGCGTAACCTCGATGACAAGCGGAAGGCGGCGGCGGTGGGAAAGAAGTGAGAGGCAGGCGCGCGGGGCGCCCGCTTGGTTCTGCAGCAGCGATTCAGCGCGCCGACCCGTGGATCACCATCGGGACCTCAACAGAACGGCCTCGCGCGATGCCGGGAAGATAGCGCATTCCGGAGGCTCGCTGGACGGCGTTTTCGGCGTCAAAACGATCTTTGGCCCACACGACCCATAGCAGGGGGTCACGGCGTGTTTTGTTAGTTGCCAGCCCGGATCGAAGATCGAACCCACCCGGGCCAGCCGGTTTCGCTTGATGGCCACTTCCACTGGCCTAACGCGAACCGCGGACCCACTAACAAAACACGCCGTGACCCCATTGGGCTGCCGGTGACCCATTGGGCTGACCGTTTCTCCTTGGCCGCTTTGTTCCGTACGGCACGCTGCTCCGATGCGTCTTCCGCCGCTTCGCCCTGCGCTTCTTGTCGCCCTCACGCTCGCGCTCGCCGCTTCGACGCTCACGTTCGCCCAATACGTCCGCGACAGCTCCTCCGCCTCCGAGCAACTGCGCGTCCTCCGGAAAGAGGTCAACGACCTCGGAGACGCCCTCCGCAGCCGGCGCAACACCCCCAGTCCGCGCAGCAGCGGCGGCAGCACCTCCGACTGGCTGAATCAGATGCAGGCGGCGGAAGCAGCCCGGACCGCCGAAGTCAAACGTGCCAGCGAGCAACGCCGCGCCGATGCCGAGTGGCAACGCGATCACCCCAACGAAACCCGCTACCAATACTACTCGCGCTTGGAGAGAGAACGCGACGACGCCCGCGCGGAAAACGCCCGCGCCTGGGATGAGTACCACCGCGTCCAGCGCGAGAAAATCCTCCAGCAGATCGCCGAGCGCGGCCGCCTCGACCAGCTCGAGTGGGACCGCTACCGCGCCGCCGCCGGGATCTACACCCCGCGCGCCCGCCCCCCGCTTTTCACGACCACGCTCCAGGCACTCACTTGGTGCCGCGTTCACGACAGCCAGGGTTTCAACAACTGGGCCTCCGCCACGGCTGCGCTCCTCCTGATGGATGGGC
>Ga0163151_10004358_pt1 | contig 19114 bp, 18 predicted proteins | sample OliLakLV19MP5IB2_FD_145596 | JGI IMG/M metagenome (GOLD analysis project Ga0163151, IMG submission 145596) | Freshwater microbial mat bacterial communities from Lake Vanda, McMurdo Dry Valleys, Antarctica - Oligotrophic Lake LV.19.MP5.IB-2 | ecosystem: Environmental > Aquatic > Freshwater >... | reverse complement strand
GTCCAGATAACGATTATTCGGTGACTGCGCGTTCGACAGCTCAAACTTCGACCGGTCGAAGCCGCCTATGACCAGATTGCCCGGCGAAATATTCGCCCGGTTGGTCGCGCCATTCCAGCCGCCACCCGCGCCCGACGCTGAAAACTGCATCGGCGTGCCGCTAAAGTAGTTCAGAATCGTCGAGAACGACCATCCGCCAATAACCGCGTCCACGGCCCGCGGCGAGTTGCCAAGCATTCGTTTCCCGCTTCCCACCGGCAAGTCATAACTGGCATAAGCCTTGAACATATGCGGAATGTCGTACTCGGCAATCGTCTTCTCCAGGGCCAGATTGTAGTAGTCCAGCGGCCCATCGTTATCGCCAATCAGCGAGCTATCCACGTTCGACATCGTCTTCGACCAGACATAGTTCGCATACAGCGACAAGCCTTTTGAAAACTCCCGGTTCATCGTCACCTGCAACGCGTGATACGTCGAAAAGCCCAGCGGCGCGCCATAGTTCTGAATCGTCTGCGTCCCCTGCACCTGGGGAAATTCGCGCAAGGCCCCGGCCACGGTGCCGGTGAATCCCGGGAACGGATACGCAATGCCATTGTTGCGGGCATCGGTCTCATTGCGAATCTGATTGTTCAATCGCGCGCCATACTGCGTCAGCGCCGAGGCAGGCAACTGATTCACCCGGCTCAACTCACCAACGCGCAGCCGTGTTCCCTTGTTTCCCAAATATCCCGCATCGAATACAAGCCTACCCGGCAACTGCCGCTGAATATTGAAGCTCCAATTCTGGACGTAGGGCGTCTGCCCGTACCGGTCGTCAATCGTAGCCGGCCGCGTCCCATTGCCCCACGACACGTCATAGGCCGCCGGGTCAAAACGGTTCGACGGAAAGCCGTTATCCCAATTGAAAATTCCGGCCCATGGAGTTACCGGATCCGATGCCAGGCGATAAGTCCCGCCCCACGCCACGCTCGTGGCCTTGCCTAGGGGAACGGCGTTATACCCATTTGGCGGGTCTCCCTCGTACATTACTCCGTAGGCGCCGCGCAACACCCATCTATCTGTCGCGCGAAACGCAAATCCCAGCCGCGGGCCAAAATCCTTGAAGCTCTTCTTCCCGAAGTAACGCTGCCCCGTACACGCGGCGCAGTCCCCCGCGAAGTCATAGGCTCCTGCCAGTCCAGACGCAGGGTCGATCTTTCGCGCATTCCACGAAGACAACCGGTTCGCCACCTCAAACATCGGCGGCTGATGGTCCCAACGCAGCCCCAGATTTAACGTCAACCGGCTGCTTACCTTGAAGTCGTCCTGAATGAACAGCGCGAAATAACGACGTCGTCCGCCCAGCCCCACCGGGTCCGACCAGCCCGCGCTGTCAACGATCCCCAGCAGATAACTGGCGAACGAATATCCAATTTGTGAACCAGAAAAAGCCTCCGTCGGAATTGCGGTCCCGCGCGCCGCGAATGTGAATGATCCAGCCGGCGACTGCCTTCGGTTCTGCTGGTTCCAGCGCATGTCCGCGCCGGCCTTGAAGAAGTGCCGCCCCCGCGAAAACGACACGGTGTCGCTCAGCCCGAATCCCGTATCCGCCCGGTAGGAATCGTTCATAAAGCCCGGGCTCTCCAGAGAAACAAACGGGCCGCCGCCCCAGTTAATCGCTGGATATCCTCGCGAAGTCAGCCCCTTAATTCCGAACACCTGGGCTCCGTCCACTTCCGCTTCCAGCACCCTTTCCGGATTTCCCCGTGAATTGAACGAGTAGTTCAGGTTGTTCAAAATCCGCGGCGAAACCGTCCAGTCGTAGTTCAACCGCGCGAAGCCGCCATCGTCCGGACGCCGCCGCGCCTTCGCCAGCGGACCCCCATAAATCTCATTCGTATCCCACAATCCGCCGGCGTCCAGAATTAATCGCGGCGCGAACTTGTGGTTCCACGAAAACGCCAGCTTATGGTTCGAATTGATCAGATGATCCGCCTTCATCGAATTCTGAAAGTTATCAAGCTCCGGATTTCCGGAAATGGGAAACACCTGATTGTTGAGCACTGGAATCTGTCCATTGGCGTCGCGAATTGTGGGCAAATAGGACTTGACCGCAATCGCATTCACGTTCCGCGCAACCTGTGAAAACCGCGCCGCCGGAATCCGGTTCCCCGGAAAAGCATCCCCGATCCAACGTCCATTCGCCAGTTGCCGGAACGTCGCCGGATCATAAATTGCCCCGCGAGCCACGGGCCTGTCCAAAGCATCCCGGAACGCCGTCACCGGTCCCAAAAGCCGCGAAAAGTTCCCCTCATAAAAGTCCGGCAGGGGCGCATTCCGGTTTGGCGACCCGAATCCATAGTTACGTTCCCGGTACCGCTCATGCGAATAGAAGAAGAACGTCCGGTTCCGCCCATCATAGAGCTTTGGGATGGAGATAGGCCCGCCAACACTAGCGGCGTAATTGATCTTTCGGTCCTGAGGCCGCTTGACGCCTCGCGCCTTGTTCGCAAACGTGTTTGCGTTTAACGTCTCATTCCGAAAACCGCCATAAAGACTCCCATGAATCTGATTCGTGCCCGACTTCATCACGTAGTTGAACACTCCCGACTGCGTCCGCCCAAACTCCGCCGACATTCCGCCCGTTTGGAATTTGACCTCCTGCAGCGCCTCCACCGATACCGACATCGGAGAGAAATTCCCGCCCTGATTCACGGTCGTCGAAGCTCCGTCCACAATCGTCTCAATCGCGAACGTCACCGATCCATTCACGTGATTTTCAAATGTCCCGCCCGATACTCCCGGCGTTAGCAAATAAGCGAATGACTCCGCCGTCCGTCCGCCAGAAAAGCTCAGCGGCAGAGTGGTCAACGCCTTCGTCGCCAGACTCGTACCCACCATCGGCGAGTCCGTATTCACCTTCGGCAGCTCCGCGCTCACCTCCACCGTTTCTGACGTCGAACCCAATTGTAGTTGCACATCGACGCGCAACGTCTCCGCCACGCCGAGGTTCAATTCGCTCCGGACGAACTTCTTAAAACCATCCGCGTCGACCGTAATCTGATAAGGCCCGATCGGCAAATTCGGGCGCGCGTATTGCCCGTCCCCATTCGTCGTTACATCGGCCACCGCACCGGTGGCGGTATTTCGAATGTTGATACGCGCGTTCGGTACCGAGCCCCCCGATGTATCGGATACCGTCCCGGTGAATGTACCGCGGTCAACCTGCGCGAAAGTCGCGAGCGAAAGAACTGAAAGGAGGTGTAGACGCATAGAATCCCTGCGTCCGCCAGTCTATTAGAGCTGCAGATGAAAGAACAGATAGTCCGTTCCTGGCGGCACATGCCCTAATTGCCGCAGCATTGCCATCACCTGCCCCCGATGCAGCGTTGCGTGGTTCACGATGTGCAGCAGGACCTTCCAATGCGTCACGCGCTGCGCGTCGCCGTTCAACCGCTTAAACGGCAACTCCTCTTCAAAAAGTTCCGCCGGCGCATACTCCACAAAATCACGCAGCCCCTTGATCACCACCGGCCAATGCTCCTTCAGCGCGTCGACACCCGGGCCCGGCTCCGGGTCCATAAATGCCGCCAAAGTCCGGCCCTCCAGCCGCGACAGCCATATGCGATCGGCATAATAAATATGCTGCAGCGTCCCCAACAGCGACGTGTGCGAGACTTTCAGGTCGCGCGTCAGCTCTTCAGAATTCAATCTTCCCGTAGCGTCCAGTAATTTTAACGCAGCCCACAACGTGTAGTCAAAATGGGTCAACAGCGCAGACCGGGAAATCGAGCTCAAACCGCCCTCCTCTTCCGCAGTTCATCCACTGAAACCGCCAGAATAATCACCGCCCCAATAATCACCTGCTGCCAATAAGGATTGATCCCCAGCAGGTCGCATCCATTCGACAACAAACCCATAATAAACCCGCCGATCAGCGTCCCCACCACCGAACCCTCGCCGCCCCGCAAACTCCCGCCGCCAATCACCACGGCGGCGATCGCCTGCAGTTCATAACCTTGCCCCGCCGTCGGCTGCCCGGTCATCAATCGTGACGCCTCAATCATCCCCGCGAGCCCCGTCAATAACCCGCCGATTCCATAAATCATTGTCGTATGAAACTTCACCGGAATGCCCGCGTAAACGGCCGCGTCCACGTTGCTCCCAATCGCGAACGTATACCGTCCCAGCCGTGTGTAATCGAGCAAAAAGTGTACGAACAGAGCGCACGCCACCAACAGCAGCAACACGAACGGAACCCCCGCCACCGTGCCTTCCCCCAGATACGAAAAGGCTTTCGGAATCTCATGCACCGGCAGTCCATTCGAAACCACCAGAGCCAGCCCGCGCACAATTCCCATCGTGCCCAATGTCACAATAAATGGGCTGATATTCAGCCGGGTAATCGCCAAGCCATTGATCAATCCAAACAGCCCGCCAGTCAAAACACCAACCAGCACACCGGCCAAAATAGGCTGCCCCTTGGACATCGCCATGGTCCCCATCAGCCCGCCCATCGCCAGGATCGAACCCACCGACAAATCCACACCGCTCGAAATAATAATCAGCGTCATCCCCAACGCCATAATGTTGAATACCGCCGTCTGCCGAACCACCGACGACAAGTTCGTCGCCGTCAGGAAGTGCGGTGTCGCAATCGAAAGCGCCGCGACTAATATGATTAGCGTGATGAACGGCAGAAGCCGCTGGACGGTCTTCATTGTTCCAACTCCGCGCTCGACGCCGGTAACGTTGCCAACCGCATGATCTCTTCCTGGGTTGTTCGTCCCGGCAACTCGCCCGCAAGCCGCCCCTGCCGCATCACCAGAATTCGGTCCGCCACCTGCAACAACTCCGGCAACTCCGAACTCACCATCAGTATCCCCGCGCCCTGCCGCGCCAATTCGTTCATCACTTCAAACACTTCCACCTTCGCCCCAATGTCGATTCCTCGCGTCGGCTCATCAAACAGGAATACGCTGGCGCCCCGCGACACCCACTTCGAAATGACGACTTTCTGCTGATTTCCGCCCGATAGCCGCCCCGCCTTCTGCGCGCCCGAATTGCAGCGAATGCGCAATCGTTCAATCGCTTTCGCCGTCATCTCCCGCTCCGCCGCGTGCCGCAGAACACCAAACTTCGCCGGTATATCGGCCATCGTCACATTCCACGAAATCGGCAGTTCCCGCGCCAGCCCCGTCTTCTGCCGGTCCTCCGGAATCAGTGCAATCCCCAACCGCACCGCGTCTTGCGGCCGTCGAATGGTCACGTGTTCATCCCGCACCCAAATCTTTCCCGCGGCCGGCTGGTCAAGCCCGAAAATCGCCCGGCACAACTCCGTCCGCCCCGCGCCCACCAGACCCGCCAGCCCCACAATCTCCCCCGCCCGCAGGGTCAGCGACACGTCCCGCACCGCGGGCGGCGCCGACAAATTATGAACCCGCAATAACTCCGGCCCCGGAGTCACCGGTTCCCGCACATACAGTGCCGCAACTTCCCGCCCCACCATATAGCGAATCATACCGCTCGTTGACAACGTCGCCAGCGACTCCGAATGCACCGTCTCGCCATCGCGCAAAATCGTAACCTTGTCCCCCACCGACCGCAACTCATCCATCCGATGGGTGATGTAAATCACACCTGTCCCGCGATCCCGCAAGGTCCGGACTATCTTGAAGACCTCATGCGTCTCGGCCTCGGATAGCGACGATGTTGGCTCGTCAAATATCAAAAGAGAAGTGCCATGCTGTATTGCCCGGCAGATCTCAACAAGCTGCTTGCCCGCCGGGCTCAATCGATCCACGCGCCATTCCGCCTTCAAAGGAAAATGGTGTTCTTCAATCAGCCGCCGCGCTTTCGCGATCATCGCCCCGCGGTCCACCAATCCAAACCGGTTTGATAACTCCCGCCCTAAAAAGATGTTCTCCGCCACGGTCAAATGCGGCGCCAGCAACGACTCCTGGTGTACCATCGCGATGCCCATATGCGCCGCTTCCACGGGGTTGGTGAAGTTCACCGACTCCCCGCGCCACTTCATCTCGCCGCCATCCCGCTGCTGCAACCCGGCAATGATCTTCATCATTGTCGACTTGCCCGCGCCGTTCTCGCCCATCACCAAATGGACCTCCCCGGCGTCCACCGACAGGTCCCCGTTGCGGAGCGCGACCACGCCTCCGAAACGCTTCTGCACCCCTTTGAGTTCAAGCAGCATCACAAAAGGGATAGTTTACACCCGCTCTTGGTAAACTATGTCTCCAAGCGAAACGGCGATGGTATAAAATTCTCTCAAGTATGTTGACCCGGCCTTTTCTGTCAGCCGTCTTGATAGCACTTACTCCCGTGTTTTCTTGGGCGCAAGCCCCGCCTACGCCGTCTCCACCAAAGGCTCCCGCTCCCGGCTCAAGTCAACAGTGGGACCAAAATTTCCGTGACCCCAAGATCAAGGGTACTGAGCCGGATCGAATTCTGGTATCGGCGATAGCGAATCGCAAACCTGGCAGCGCGATCGACTTAGGGACGGGGCAAGGCCGTAATGCCATTTTCCTGGCCAAGCAAGCTTGGCGAACGACGGGAGTGGATTTCTCCAAAGTTGCCGTCGAAGAGGCGCAACGAGAATCTCTAAACGCTGGTGTCGCGTTGGAGTTGGTCGTTGCCGATCTGGAGTTGTATGACCTCGGCCAAGGGAAATGGGACTTAATCAACCTCTCCTTCATGCAGGCTTGGTTGAAGGCCTCTCGAATGGATAATTCCAAACGGATCTACGACGCACTTCGCCCCGGTGGGATCCTCGTCATTGAAGGTTTTGCGTACCAAGACCCAAGAGTGGGAATTGGCTTCAAGACGAATGACCTCCTCCGCACCTTCGACAAACTGAAAATCATCAGGTATGAAGATACTTTCGATGTTCCCCTCTGGGGCAGGGGCCCTTCAGAGAGGAGGCGCCTCCTGCGGATGATCGCGGAAAAAGAGTAGGGCTGCATGCGCCATTTCGTTCATCAGTCGCGCTTTGCCGCCTCCCCGGAAGCCCTCTTCGCCTTCCACGAACGCGGCGACATTTTCAATCTCCTTCTTCCTCCCTGGCAAAAGGTCCAAGTCATCTCTCGAAGCGGCGGCCTGAAAGTTGGAGCCCGTGTCGAGTTCCGCCTCCGCTTCGGACCTTTCTATAAAACCTGGGTGGCCGTCCACACCGAATACGAACACAACCGCCTCTTCACCGACGAGCAACAGGCGGGACCATTCGCGTACTGGCGCCATCGCCACATTTTTCAACCCGCTGGCGACGGCTGCATTTTGCGCGACGAGATTCAATATGAACTCCCCCTCGGCCTGGATCCCCTCCTTGGTTGGCTCGTCGAAAAAGATCTCCGCCGCATGTTCCGGTACAGGCACGATATCACGGCCCAAAACTGCTAGCCCCGTCGCAACGCCTGCATCGGATCAATCGACGACGCCCGCAGTGCAGGGGCCAGCACCGCGACAACGGCTGACACCGCCAACGCGCCAATCGCCACCACCAGGGTCCAAACCGGCATCTCCCCTTCCGGCAACAGCTTTTGCGAAGCCGCGATCCGCGCCACATCTAAGGCCAACGGCACTCCCAAAGCCAGTCCGATGAAAGCCAGTCGCAACCCCTCAAATAAAACCTGCCCCATCACATTCCCGCGCGTCGCGCCCAGCGCCATGCGAATCCCGATCTCCCCCGTCCGCCGCGCCGTCGTGTGCGACATCACGCCGTATAAACCCACGGCGCAAAGCACCAGCGCCAGCACCCCAAAACTCCCGCACAACCAGGCAAACAGCCGCTCGCGCTGCAGCGTCCGCGAAATCTGCTCCTCCATGTACGCATTCACGAGAGGCAAATCCTTGTTCATCTTTCGAATAATTTCTCGGATCGGCCCCAGCGCCGCCAGCGGCGGAATTGTCGTCCGAACCAGCAAGTTCGCCGACTGCCGACCGTAGTCGATGGGCAGATAGGCGACTTGACGTTGCCGCTCCATTCCAGAGTACCGCGCCTTTCTTGCCACGCCAACCACCAAATAATCCGCACCATCAGAACGCACGCGAGTACCCACCGGCGACGGAATCCCTAGCTCCTTAGCCAGATCCTCGCCGATCACTGCCACCTTCGCCCCCGCTCTCGCTTCCTGAATCGTGATTGCCCGCCCGGCCAATATCGGGACGCCCAATGCGCTAACGAATGACGCATTGCCATGATGGATCGCTGTGTTTACGGACGTTGCCTGTCCAGGAGATTCCACTCTGTCCGAATACCCGCCTCCACGCATATGTCTCGTTCGGGACAGGCCAACAGCCCCAACGCCGGCCAATTCTCCAAGCCTCTCCTCGAGCTCGAAATAGAACCGCCGAAGCCGTTCGCCCTGATAGCCGATCTCCCGCGGTCTGACGTCGAAAATCAAAACATGGCCGCGCTCGAATCCCGGGTCCCTGTTCACCATCTCGTTCAGCCTCGCCGTAAACACAATCGCCGCCGTCACCAGCAGCACTCCCAGCGCCACCTGCACCAGCACCAGCAGTTTCGCCGGCGCCGCGAAGTCGGCGAACCGGCGGTAGAGATTCAGGTACGCCGCGGTGGCGCCTATTACGGCGGCGGCGCTGGCGATGATCGCTCTGTTGAACATGGCGCGATGCCAGGGATCCTGCGAGCCGTTAAGTGTCTCCCAGACGCCGGGCATCCATGTCAGCGATTCGGCACGGGTAGCGAGAAGGCGGTGGAGCCCGGGGATGTGGAAAACAATGGGGATGAGGGCGATGGCGGCGATGAGGAGAGCCGATTGGATCAGGAATGACGCGCTGGATCTAAGGCGATGAGGCAGGATTGTCAGGCATAGGCCCTGTAATGCAAGCACCGAGAAAAAAGCATAGAGGCTGGCGCCTAACCCGCCGATGAGGTGAGCCCAGATGCTTTGTGAGCGCGCGAAGGCCGGGACTATTAACGCCGGCCGGAGGTTGAAGGCGAGAAGGAACATCGACACGAAAATGGCGAGCGGGATAATGCGGGCGAGGAAGATATCGGCGCGGCGAATGGGGAGCGGGGAAAGGACCTGGAAATCGCGCTCGCCGGGGAAAAGGGATTGCCACTGGAGTGTGGCGATGAGAGTCACGAAGACGAAGCGGGCGGAGAGGTAAGAGAGTTCGTCGGCAGCGACAGCCGAGCGGAAGAGGGCGTGGTCTTTCGTCTGGGCGATGTAGGTGTATTTCCTGGCGAGGAGGCGGGCGAAATGAATGTGAAAGCACACGAGGGCGACGGCAACGGAAATGAGCCAGGCGCGGTAAGCGTCGATGCCGGCTTCCGACATTGCCTCGCTGCGGAAAAGGCTCTGGAAGCTGTAGCGGATGAGGAGTTGACGGTTCGTCATTGTTGGCGAACCGCGCTGGGGATGGCTTGCGCGATCGGCGCGTAGTCCTCTTGATTGGTGACGCTGGCGAAGACTTTTTGGAGGTCGGGGTTGAGGGAGGATTTCAAGTTCTCGATGGAATCCTGGAGCACCACTTTACCCCTATAGAGAATAACGACGCGTCTGCAGACCTTTTCCACAACTTCGAGGACATGGGAGATCTTCGGCGGCGAGGACTTCGAGAAGGCCGCGGAGGAGGAGGAGAGCGGCGTTGACATCGAGTCCGGAAAAGGGTTCGTCGAGTATCAGTAACTCAGGATCGTGGAGAAGAGCGGCCGCGAGGAGCACGCGTTGGCGCATGCCTTTGGAATAAGTGGAAATGGGGCTGTTGCGGGCGTCGTGGAGTTGGAAAAGCCGTAAGAGTTCTGCGGCGCGCCGGCACGCGGTATCGAAAGGGATGGACCGGAGGCGGGCAATTAGAATGAGGTACTCGGCGCCTGTTAGGTGAGTGTAGAGTTGCGGTTCTTCCGGAACGCAGCCGAGGCGGCTTTGAAGGCGATGGGATCGTCGACGATGGTGCGGCCATGGAGAAGGACTTAGCCATCGCTGGGATCGAGGAGGCCGGTGATAATTTTGACCGTGGTGCTTTTGCCGGAGCCGTTGGGACCGAGGTAGCCGAGGATTTCGCCGGGACGGCTTTGGAAGCTGACATCATTGACGGCGGTGATGCCGCGGAATCGCTTGGTTAGACCTTTGACTTCGAGCATTTTTGAAGCCAGTGGACGGCGAGGAGTAGCACGCTGAGAATGACGACGAAGACGGCGAGGAAGAGCAGTGCGTAAAGTTGCGTGTCTGTATCGAATTTTACTTGGAGAAGGCGGTAAGCGCTTTGAAGCGTGACCGTGCCGGAGATGGCGACGATCGCGGCGGCGAGTGTTGTGGCGGTGAGCCAGACATACGGGCCTGGCGAGGTTGCGCGGTGGTAAAGAGCGGTGCGGATAACGTCGATTGTGGCGATCGCCAGGTTGGTTTCCGGGTGGTAGAGATCGGCTTCGATTTGCGGGCCGAAGCGACCGCGGAACTCTTCGGGATAGAGTTTGATAAGGAGCGCAACGAAGCGGTCAGGCATGTTGCGATAACCTCCGGCGGGCGGCGCGGACCAGCGCTTCCAGGCGTTTTGCTTCCGCCTCCAGAACTTTTGCGCCAAACCGGCCCAGACGATAGTATCGACGCCGCTGGTCCTCATTTTGTTCCGGACGGCGGGGGGATTCCTCAATGATGCCGTTGGTGAGCAGGCGGTCCAGCAGAGTGTAAAGGGTTCCGGGGCCCACTTTGACTTCTTGCATGAGGGCGTAGCCGTGCCGTTCGCCTTCGGCGAGGGCAAGGAGGACTTGGAACTCAGCGGGGGTGAGAGGGAGAGAGTCTTCAGGTTTCGGCATAACTCAGTCGATGACAAGTATATCGACTACTGATAGAGATTGCAAGTCAAAAATTCATGGGAAGATTGGCGAGGAACCAGGCTCGGCGTTTGGTCCGCCAGCGTTTGGCGAGCGTGTATTCCTTGTGTTCGCGACAGTTGGAGAAGAGACAGGCGGCGGTGTCGCAAAAGGACTCGCAGGCGTAATTGTTGAAGTTTTTCGGCAATTCCCGCTTCCTCCATTCACTGGACCAGCCGAGTTCGCCCTGGGCGCTGGACGCAAGTTCCGATGCCAACAATCGTTTCCAGGCGGCGCGGCGGGGGTTGCCCAGACGCACCCAGGCAAAGTGGAAGAGTTCGTGGGTGAGAATCCGGGAACGCTCGGTGGCGTTCTTCCGGAGGTTGGGATGAATATGGATTTCACGGCGTCGGATAGCGGCGCCGGCGACGGCTGGCCGAGGGCCGTCGCTGAGGCTGCCGTTCCAAATGAGGCGGATTGGCCTACCGTTCGATGGGGAGAGGGCCGAAGGCAGGGGCGCCCATGTCGAGTTCGTCATTGAGGTTGGCGTACGGGTCGCGGCCGGCGGCGTAGTGGACGGTGGCGCCCTCCGGCAGTTTGCCGGAGATGCTGAGGATGACCGAATTGCCGTCGCTGGGATCGATTTGGGCGCGAAAAATGGCGGGGACCTGCGCACCATCGGGAGCGTGAATGGAGAATCCGCCAAGGCGGCCGATGGTGACGAGTTTCCCATTGACCTCGGCGAAGAGAATCCGGACGATTGTGCCTTCCAGCTTGGCGTTCGCGGGACGGGGGCCGCGTTTGTATGGGCGGAACTTCTCTAGCTCGGGATGCATGTCATGGGAAATCTGATTGGCAAGGCGTAGGGCGAGACGCTTGAGGTCCGCGGTGCTGACATGGATTGCGTCGTCGAGGGAGAGATCGACGGCGGGGACCATGCCGACTTTGGGAACTCTGGACTCAAGTTTGCGCTGTGCTTCCTGGACTGCGTTCCATTCGGATTGATTGGTGTAATTGACGTGCCGGCCGATTTGGATGTAGTAAAAAGGTAGATCGGGCTGGAGAAAATCCTGGCGGAAGGCGGCGATGAGTTTTTCAAACTTATCGGGGAAGGCGGCGATGACTTTTGGGTTAGCCTCCGCTTCGCCCTGATACCAGAGAACGCCTCGAATGCGGCTGCCGGTGGCGAGGAAGCGGCGGTAGGTGGCGCCGTAGAGGGAATCGCCGAGCTTGTCTTTTGCGGCGGGGTTCCACTGCTCCATCGAGGTGCCGCCATGGGCACAGGGAAGGAGGCCGATGGGTACGCCGGTGCGTTGGAGCATGGCTTTGGCGAAAGGGAGGCCGAGGCCGGCGCCGCGCTTGCGGTTTGCGACCCACTGTTCAAGTTCCTGGCCTTCCATTTTTTCGGGATTGCCTTCTTTCCCCTTCCGCCAGTGGACGCGGTCGACGGCGCTTTGAATAAGATGGAGCGGTTCGGTGGCGAGTACCCAGCGGTCGGTTTGATCGAAGGAACGGATGCGGGGATCGGGCTGTTCGACGTCGGTGAGGAGGCCGACGCCCTCCATGTTGGACTGGCCGGCGAGGAGCCACAGATCGCCGATGTAGAAATCTTTGATGGCGTCAATGGACGTGGATCCGGCGACCCGAACCTCAAGGGAGTAGGGGCCGCCCTGGGGGACGCCTTTGAGCAGGCCGGACCAGGCGTTGTTCTTAACCTTTTCGAGGGCCTGCCAATCCATACCGGCGAGGGCATCGCCTTTCTCATTCGTGACGCGGGCCTCGACATACTTGTTAAGGGAAGCGCGGGGCGCGGTGCCCGCAATTTTGAGATCGGCGCGGCCGTCATTGTCACGCTGCAGGACAGAGCCCGCGACGGGGCCTAAGTTGATCTTCAGATCTTGGGCAAAGAGCGGGAAGAATAGGAAGGGTAAGAAAGCTACAGCACGGAGCGACATGCCCATGATGGTATCACTGGAGCGGCGCGTGATAGGCTCAGGAATCGATATGAACCGGCGAACATTTTTAGGCGGCGCGGTCGGCGTGGGCGCGGGGGCGGGGGCGGCGAACATGACGGGGCCGATCCCGATAGGGCTGAATACCTATTGCCTGCGGTCATTGCGGTGGAACGATGCGCAGTTGCTGGACTACTGTGCTTCGCAACGACTAGACGCGATATTTTTGCAGGATTCGCAGGACCCGAAGCGGGATGACCCGGCGCATTGGAAATGGGTGCGGGAGCGGGCGAAGGAGTTGGGGCTTCATTTGGAGACTGGCGGGAGTTCGTTGCTGCCAAGGAACGCGGGAGAGATGGACGCGAAGGTGGCGCTGCTGCGAACAAATATTGAACGGGCGGCGGGAATGGGATCGCCGCTGGTGCGGTCCTTGTTGGCATCGGACCGGGCGAGTTTGCCGCCGGGGACGATTGAGCAGCATGTGGAGACGGCCGTGAAGATGCTGCGAATGGTGCGGACGCAGGCGATGGATTCGGGCATTAAAGTGGCGATTGAGGTTCACAAGGATTTGCAGGCGCGCGAACATCGGCAGGTGGTTGAGGGGGCGGGGCCGGAGTTCGTGGGGACGTATTTGGATACGGGCAATCCGGTGTTTGTGATGGAAGATCCGATGCAGACGCTGGAAGTGTTGGGGAAGTATGCGTTGACGGTGCATCTGCGGGATTCAGTGATTTACGAGCATCCCAAGGGAATTGCGGTGCAATGGGTGCCGCTGGGAGAAGGGACGATAGACTTCCACGCGATTGTGCGAAAGGTGCGGGAGATTTGCAGCGGCGTCCACATCTACATCAAGCCGATTACAGGGCGGCCGCCGTATGTGCATCCGATCTTTAATACCGAATATTGGGCGGAGTACGCGGAGGTGCGGGCGGCGGATTTTGCGCGGTTTTTGGCGCTGGCGAAGAAGGGCCGGCCGTATGAGGGGCACGTGGTGATTGAGGATTTGCAGAATGTGCCGATTCCGGCGCACTTCCTGCCGGCGATTCAATTTCAGCAGCGGGACCATATGGAGCGGTCGATTGCGTTTGCGCGGAAAACGTTGGGATTGGGAGTCCGGAGTTAGCCTTCCGGTTACCAATACAGCTTCAGCCCCATCTGCATAAACCGGCGGCTTCCAGCCCCGGTGACCAGCCAAAATCCACCTCCGCCCAAGACCTGGTTCGGCAAATTGAACTCCGGCGTGTTGAAGAAATTGAACGTCTTCCAACGGAGCTGCGCCCTCCAGCGACCCGAGAGCTGAAAGTTTTTGGCGAGCAGCGAATCGAAGTTGATGAAGCCGGGTCCCAGCACGCCGGGCACGGTGCGCGAAACATTGCCCAGCATGAATTGGGCCGGCGTTCGAAACGCATCGGGATTGAACCAGTAGATGCCGCGAATGCCGTCGGCCGGTTCGCCGCGCCGGACGCCCGCATTCGGATCGCCGGTGATATCGGGACGCAGCGTCCTGCCATCCGATTGGTCGGCCAGTATATCCCGCGGGCCGTTCAGCACGTTAAGGCCGAACGGCGCGCCCGACCGGAATGTCGCCAAGGTAGAAATCTCCCAGCCTCCAAGAATTGCATTCGTCGCGCCGCCGCGATTCGCCCATCGTTTGCCCTTGCCGAACCGCAGTTCGAGGATCGGTGAAACGACCACACGATGAGGAATCGAGTTGGATGAGAGAGAACGCTCGTTCCGCAGGTTATAGATATCTTGAATCTGATCGTCGTCGCCATAAGTCGCATCGTCGCCGCCCGCGAAAACGCTGTTGTCAATCCACTTCGAAAACGTATAGGGGAATACCCAGGAGAATCCGGCGCGGAACCGCCGCTCCGATCTGAACGTAAAGGCGTGATAGTTGGAAGTGCCCCAGTTCGGCGCCAGAACCTGAATCTGCGCTTGATCGCTGCCAAGGACTGTCCACGGGCTCCTTAGCCGCTCGGGTATCTCGGTCCGGGACAGCAATTCCGGACGTATATGATTCATATTGATGTTCGGGAATACGATCTGCCGCCCAAGATTGCCGAGCTATCCCATTTCGAGCAAAATGCCCCGCCGGCCAGCGGGTTCGGCGCCCAGGGATCGAAGCTGCTCATGCGGCCGGCGACTTCGAACATTGGAGTTTCGGTCTCATAACGAATACCGAGGTTCAGGGTCAGATTTGGCGTCACCCGCCAGTCGTCCTGAAAATATCCGGCGTAATAACGAATACGCCGTCCATATCCGGGCGCGACGGTGGCGTCGACCGAATTCAATCGCCCCGTGAGAAAGTCGGCTAAGGGCAGCCCGGTGTTGGCGACGGTGGCGCCCGTGGCGGTGAAGCCCGAAGTGAGCCGCCCGTTGAATGCGTAGACTCCGCTAGCTAGGCTGATTCCGGCTGAGTTCGTTGCCGCCATAGCGGCTGTACTAGATGCCAAATTTCAGCGTGTGCGGACCCGCAACTTTCGAGAACCGGCCGGCGTACTCGAAGTTATTGATGGCGGCCGCGCGGTTGGCGTTTCCCACGGCGCCAATTTCCGTAACGGGAGCAAAGCCTCCTCCAAAGTTGAATCGCGGTAACACCTAGCCGGGAACGTTCGGCAATCCGCGTAGTTGCCCGTAATTCGTCTGGCAGCAGTCGTCGGAGGTGCGAAAGATGAACACGCGGTTAAAGCCTCCCGTCACGTTCAAAAAGAATGTCGGCGAGAATAGGTGGGTGGCATTGAGCGCAACATTCTGCCGCCTTGTATCGATGACGACGCCCTCGGGATCCGCCACACCGTAGCTGGGATTGTAAGCGTTTCGATCCCGCTCCGGAATAGTGACGATATAACGCGCAAACGCCCGCGTCCTCTGGCTGAATTCGTGGTCCAGGCGGCCAATGTGATAATCGCGCGTCAGAGCGTCGATGCGGTTCTCCTGCCAGTTGCCGGAGAGGTTCAATGGGTTGTTGGGCGCGCGATTTACCGCGGGCAGAAAGGCTACGGCCTTTAGCGCCACCGGATCCAGGCGGGAAGCGGGTATGGTGTTGTTCGGAAACGGAGAGTTGGATCTGGGATTGCCAAAGTTCCCCGTGCCAGTGGTGGGATCATAAATCGGCACAAACACCGCCCGTCCGCCAGCGTTGCGCGTGGCGGATGAGAAATCTCCACGCCTCCATTCCGGCAGGCCGGTCGAACGGGTAGTGCTATTTCCATTCCGCTCGCGGAGGCCGTCGTAATTATAGGGAAAAAACGTCCGGTTTTTTTGGATGGGACCGTCCAGCGTAGCGCCGAAATTGTTCCGTCGGAGCGGGGGGCTGCGGTCGTTATTCCAACCCGCCGCATCGAGCGCGTCGTTGCGAAGAAATTCGTAAAAACTGCCATTGAACCGGTTCGATCCGCTGCGCGTGACGGCGTTCACAAATCCCGCTGACGAACGTCCGTTCTCGGCTCCCATCGCATTCACTTCCACCTTAAACTCCTGCATCGAGTCCATCGGCGGCGTCAGATCCACCTGTTGCGCCGCGACTCCGCCGCGAGAGCTTGTAACACCGTCGATGAGAATTTGCGCCGACCGCGTTCGACCGCCGCCTAGCGCTGCCCTTTACCCGTAATGGGCGCGGAAGAGTCACCCGTCTCTCAGCGCGAACCCGGAGGACATGAACTGCAATGCGGTGTAGCCCTGCCAGATCAGTTGATGACCGGGAGGGGGATCGTTGTTCCATCCGAGATAACCGCCGATCTTGGCGACCATCCGTACCGCCTCGCCCAGCAGCACGGGTGGCTTCAGGCCTTTTTGTTTGCGTAGGCGCGTAGCGTGCGCAATTCGACATCGGAGAACAAAACTTCGGCGGGCAGGCCCGGGGTCTCGCGGCCCAGCAGCGTCATCAACATAATACGCCAGGCAATCACCAGATTGATCACAATCGCCCGCCGTACACGCTCGGCGGTTTCGTGCGCGATATCCTCGATGCGGCATCCCGACTTTAGTACGCGGCGCCAGTCCTATCGGGTAAGGGACTGGCGCGGTACGCGGATATCCGGCCCGTTTCCAGCCCCTCCCCATAAGAACTGCTCGTGAAGTTTTCCCTCAAGCAGCTCACCCGATCAGAGCGTTGCCGAGGTTGCTGAATAAATTCGCCGAGGCATTGCCCATGGCAATGGCTCGGCGATAGTGCCACACGGACTTATCGAAATCTCCCTCAATCAAATCGATGTCGCCGAGGGCTTCGTGTGCGGTTCCATCTTCCGGATTACGCGCGATGCTGTTGCCGTACGATACGCGCGCCCCTTCCAGGTCGCCTGCACGAAAAAGCACATCGCCTTGATGCCGATCTAGAACTTGCTCACCCTGTGTGCCACCTGATGGTTGAATACGCATATTCCATTCTACTCTTCAGACCTGCTCCGCCTTTAGGCGTTTCGGCATTCTCGGCAAACGGCAAAATTCGGATTCTCGGGAATTAGTCTGCTGACTCCGACTCACGAATTCGACCAGACACGGCAAATAATTGAAGGCGGGCTGCAACGTCGAAAATTCTCTTCAGATCATTGGCATGAGGCTGCACTTCGGCAAGCGTGCTTTCCTCAAGTTGCATATCGAAGATGCGATTCACTGTTTCCTGAATCCTACCTCGAAGTTCGGTGGAAATTTCAGCGGATACCGTCATAGCGCCGTTAGAGGAGAGCAGCAGTGAATCGATGACAGCAACCAATTCTTTGCCAATCGAACAGACCTCCTCAACTTGTTTTATATCGTAGGGATCACCATCCAACCGAAGTTCCTCAAGCATCATCTCGCTGTATCCAACGATATGGTTGATTGGTGTTCGCAACTCGTGCTTAAGTTGAGTTGTCGTGAGAGGCATTATCGCAACGGGTAACTCGCTTGACTCAGTGTTTTGAATCATAAGAACCTCCTCGAGTTCGCTTGGAATGGCGCACGAAAACGGCACGGGGAACATTCGATTCGACATCCCACAAGAGAGCGTCAATGCGGCCGTCTATATCAAGGCGGAACTGGAGGGATTGATCCGACATGAAATTGCCTGCCTCTTTGACACCAACAAACACATCGTGGTTCCCATGCTTGAGTTTTACCTTAGCGTTGTTGAATTTGCCCGTTAAACCACCTTCGGTGCCCTCGATTTCGATCTTTCCGAAACCGGGATGTTCGTACAGCCCGATGTAATCCTCGATCCGATGTGACGGCGACGAAGATGGGTTCGCAGGGGGGCTAGCCTCAGCAGATGCCGCTGAGATGGCCGCCCTAGCCGCGCTCTTCCGCGGGCGATTCACTGCCCAATCCTTGCTCGGCAGGCCCAATGCGCGATCCCATACATTTTGGGCAATGGTGTTTTGAACTGTTGTGCCACCTTTGTTTGCGAGGATGACAATGCCGATTTGCTCGCTGGGAAGGAACGCAACAAGAGACGTGAAACCGCCGGAAGTGCCCGGGTGGTAGACCAGTTTGTGTGCTCTGTAGGTCCCTACGAACCAGCCCAGTCCGTAACAAAGCTGACCGCCTAACGGGTAATCAGGATCTCCTGGAATCACTATCTGAGCGGACGTCAACTGGCTCATCCGTGCTTTGCTTACGATTGCACGACTTCCTATCCTCCCGCCATTTACAACAAATGCGAGGAATTTGGCCATGTCCTCCAAATTGGAGTTGATTGCGCCGGCTGGTGCCACAGAATCAAAATTGTAGAAAGCGACCTCATCCATTCCATTCGGACCATTTGCATAAGGCAAAGAGAAGTTTCCGGCCTTCCTTGCATCCGCAAGAGTAAAGTTAGTCGCAGTCATTTCACAAAATCGTCGTGGTGGCTGTGGTCAGTACGCCCTTCCCGATTCCCCTGGGCATCCGCTTTCAGAAGGACGGCGAAGGAGAAGTATCTTGTGCGTTGGCGTTGCTCAAATAACATGCGAAAAGTAACTATGTTGGCGGTCTGCGTGACCGCTCTCGGGGCGCAGTCCCAATCGCTGGAGGAAATCAGCCTGGCGGTGCAATCCGTGGCGGAACGGGCTGATGCCGCCGTCGTCCAAGTAAGATCTCGTCGGCCAGTTGGGCCGTTGCTTCCTGGATGTACTGGTGGGCGACGCTTTGTATCTGCAATCGCCCTTCGTCCAAGAGGTCGAAGGACTGGGCCTGGACTGGGCCTTCACCCTGAAAGAGAATCAGCCTGAGTTATTGCGCGAGGCCGAGCGGTTCACGCAAGGGCCTCCGGCTGGTGTCTCTTCCGAGGCCGGCCGGGAACTCCGCTGGCGGCACTTGCCGGAGGTCGATTGGCCCGTCGCCGATCGCTTGGTGCGGGTTATCAAAACGGTCCGCCTCGACAATCAGCGCCGCATCGAGAAGAAGGTGGAGGTGACACGAGAAATTACCAACT
>Ga0163151_10004357_pt1 | contig 19115 bp, 35 predicted proteins | sample OliLakLV19MP5IB2_FD_145596 | JGI IMG/M metagenome (GOLD analysis project Ga0163151, IMG submission 145596) | Freshwater microbial mat bacterial communities from Lake Vanda, McMurdo Dry Valleys, Antarctica - Oligotrophic Lake LV.19.MP5.IB-2 | ecosystem: Environmental > Aquatic > Freshwater >... | reverse complement strand
AGCAGAACCCAGCACCAACCCCGCACTGGCCACCACGGCGCTCGAAGGTCAACACGGGGCCAGGGGCCTGAAAGAAAGTTCTTGCACTCCGAAAGGTAGCTGCTAGTATCTTCTCTCGGTCGCAGGATGCCCCGGCGACCAACCAAAGAAAGACCAACCATGACCTACACCGTCGAACATGCTCTGCCCGACTACCTAGTCGTACGGCTCGACAACGGCCGCAGGCGTGTCGAGCATCTGGAGGGGCACCCGCGCCGCTTCCCTACGCGCGAGGCGGCACAAGCAGCCCTTGACGCGTATCTAGCCGACGAGCTGGTCGCATACCTGTACCGCAAGCACGGCGCAGAGGAGGCGGCGGCGCGATGACCACCACCAAGAAGTGGACCGCGTCGGACGAGCAGAGGCAGGAAGCCCGGCGCGAGCACCCGGTCAGCAACTTTGAGATCCTCGTGTTCCTCGGCCGCAACGGTCTCTGGGGCGCACGGGCGAAGTCCGCCCTCGGCAGCTGGTACACGGCCCCTGTGTACGATCTCGCATCAGATGCTGCGGCCGATGCAGCTCGTGTGCTCTGCGAAGCCGTGCCGGGGGACAGATTCATCGTCGACGCGTGGAGGAGGTCACAGTGATGAGTGACGGCACCAGAGTCTGTGCGGACTGTGGCGACCCTGGAGCCGTAGGCGACGGGCTGCGAATCAAAGGCCGCGGCGAGGACTGGGCCTGGGTGTGCCTCGACGACGAGGCATGCGAGCTGCGCGAGACGGTGCGCGACCTGCGGGCGTGTTTGACGGCAGCCGACGCGCTGGCGCGGTGGCTCGACTACGGCGTCTCGCACGCGTGGGATGACCTGGTGACTGCGTACGACAAAGCACGAGTCAAGGTGCAGCCGTGACGTGGGCGGACCCGGAGATCAGCTGCGCACTCTGCGGCTCCACGAGGGCGCGACTGATGGTCTCGTTCGTCGGCCGAAGCGGCAGCGGGCCGATCCACTGCGTCAACCGCCCACAGTGCCTGCGCCGCATTCGTGACCTCGCCGCGCTGCGGTGCAGTGGTTCGAGACCAGAGGGGAGGAAGTGCTGACGTGACGCTCGAAGAACTCGACGCCTGCTCGTGCGACGACTGCGGGCGACTCAATGACAAGCTCCGGCGTGTGGTGGGGAAGATGCGCGCCGAGCAAGAGCGACAGCGCAGGTTGCCGATCGACGCGTCGCATGCGCGCGTGAGGACGGCGAATGACCGATGCGCGCGCGCTGTGGACGCCATGTACCGCGTACTTGCGGAGATCACGGCGCGGGTGGCACTAGTCAACTTAGATATACCTAAGTTGACTGTATACACGGGTATACAATCAGATGTGGCTGTGGTAGCCTTGCGCGCGACTGCGGCGGAAAGCTGGAGGACAAGATGGGGAAGCTCGACGAGACCGATCAGATCAAGAAGCTCAGCGACGAACTGTCCAAGCTGCGTGACACCTACGCTGGGGAGCTGCGTCAGCGAGCCTGGCTGGTCAGCGAGCGGGATCGAGCGCAGGCCCAGCAGGCAAACGCGCAGCGACAACTCGACACACACATGGCCCAGGTGGAGGCTGCGGAATGCCGCGCGCCTGAGCACGGGTTCGAGCAAGCCGACATCGTTCGGGCGCAATGGCAGCAGCGTGCCGTTGCGGCGGAAGAGGTGTGCGACCGCTGGGGCACCCGCGTGCGCGAGTTGGAAGGTGAGCGCGACGCAGCTCGCGCATGCTACGACGCTTTGTGTGTTGGTCTGCTTGCGGCGTACGAGGACGACGCCGGCTTCGGTGACACGATGCAAGCGCTGATCGACGGCCTGTCCGAGCAGACCATGGACTGGGCAGACGCCGCTGCGTTGTCGCGAACCCGCGCAGAGGCAGCGGAGGCACGCGCGGAGATGTGGCGTGAGCGAACGATCGCCGCCGCTGAGGAGAAGCGCGACGAACTCGCAGACGCGGTCTGCGCACCTCTCAAGTGGGACGAGTGGAGCGCCGCTCTCTTCGCCGAGCCAGTCAACACCACGCTCGACGAAACACCGCTGGCTGAGCAGAAGGACGCGCGTGGCGACCACTGGCGTGCGCGAGCGCTTGCGGCGGAAGCGACTGTGGTAGCTGCGCAAGCAGCCGCGATTCAGTGGGAAGCGCGCGCACGTGCAGCCGAATCTGCGGAGTTCAGCAACGCAGATCAACTGTACGAGGCAGCCGCCTGGCAGGAGCGAGCGCTCACGGCTGAAAAGCAGTACGGCACCGCCCACGCGACATGGATGGCTGAACGTGGTCTCCTTCTGCGGGACCGCGACGAATGGAAAGCGCGCACACACACGGCGGAAGCTGCACGCGAGGAATGCGCCGTGCGTCGCCGCGACTGGGAAGAGCGAGCGCTCGCTGCAGAAGCGACGGCGGCAGCGACGCGCACAGAGAGGGACAACGCCGCTGTACGTGAGAGGTCCACCCTCACTGAGTGGTACCGCATGCGTGATGAACGCAATGCAGCAGATAGCGAACTGTACGATGCTCTGCTGGCTAGGGTGGGCCCTACGGGAGCAGTCGAGTCTGCGGAGACTGTGGGGCAAGCCCCGAAGTTACTCTCAGAGCGCAACATCGCGTTCTGGCGCACGCGCGCCAAGAAGGCAGAGGCGGAGATCGACGCGGCGCAGTGGCCCCACATCGTGCTGACGGGTGAGCGGGACACGCTGATTAGAGAGCGCGACGCGCTGACCGAAGAGCGCGACGCGATGATGGCAGAGCGCGACTCGATGACGGCAGAGCGCGATGCGCGCGACGTGATGACGGCAGAGTGGGGCGCGGCCGGACTCGCCGAGATGACGGCGGATCGTGACGAGTGGCGCACGCGAGCCGAGAAGGCAGAGGCGGAGCACGACGCGCTGGCTGCGCGCACCACGGCCGCAACCGCGGTGCTGACGGCAGCGGTGGCCGCGCGCATCAAGGCCGCAACCGCGGCGCTGGCAGCGGCGCTGGGGACGCCGTGAAAGTCGCCGACCTCAAGAAGGCGCTCCGCGGCGTGAAGGACGACGCGGAACTGCGGAAGCGCCCAAGCGCACGGTACAAGCCGAAGGCACCACCCGATGTGGCTGTGCGTGTCCTGCCTGAAGCTCCCAACTGCATCGGTGTACTCACACACCCGCCGAATGATCTGTGTCCGAAGTGTGATCGCTGAAAGGGAACCATGAGACATCTCGAAAACATCGTCTTCCTCGCCTACTTCGCGCTCGTGTACCCCCCTCTCTGGTTGTACGACCGGATCAGGTGGGGCCCCCCAGACAAGGGCACACCCGCCTCCAACTGTCCCCATGAACAGAACTGACCAAGAAAGAGCAAGCCATGACTGACACCGTTCGAGTCCCGTTCTTCCACACCCGAGACCTCGCTCAGCACGTGAAGCTGATGAAGCGGCACGCTGCAGCACTGAGGGCCCACAAGAAAACTCCGATTCTCAGCAGGGTACAGCCGCTGCTCGCTCTGGGGCGACTCCTGATCGGCACTATCACGGGGGACGATGCAGCCAAGCTCTACGCAGTCTACTCGGCCAAGCCGACCAGCGTAGTGGTGTGGTTCCGCACGCTGAAGGCTGCGAAAGCATACGCCTCGGAACGCGCACTTTCTAACCCCCTCCCGGGTCAGGGTCTGCGGGTGTGTTGGCAGCAGCGAGGGCGACAGCGGACCTTCCCCCTCTGGGTTGCGGGCACGTTGCTACGGATGGATGTGCTCGGGGAGGTGCATGGCTGGCGTGATCGCCGGGAGTCGGTCGTCGCAGGGGACGACAAGCGCACACATACGCTGTGGTCGGACGAGCTGGAGGTCATGCCCTCCGGGTCCGCCTGCGCTGGCCTGCAGCTGTTGCGCGCCCGCAACGACGCATCGCAAGCGGAGCACGCTGCCACTACAGTCCTCGTCGACCTCCGGGAGCAGTTCCCGCAGTTCCCGCAACACATCGAAGAGGACATGATCATGCAGCTTGCCAAAGAGCAGCTCGTGCTCGCTCCTCCGGCTAAAGCACAGCGCAAGAAGCCCCCGCGCTTGAAGAAGTGCCGCGCTCGCCGGGTGCCGAAGTCCGGCGGCTGAAAGAAAGTTCTTGCGCTCCGAAAGTTACCAGCTAGTATCTGCTTTCGGTCGCAGGAACAACCAACCAGGAGCAAGACCATGAGCAACCCGCACGACGAAGATATGGCGAAGGCAGTGCATGATAAAAGGCACCGCCAAGCTGTCGCGCGCAAAGACGCCCGCAGGGCCCGAACCTACAGCAACTTGCCGACGGCGGCGATGCTGGAAAAGGTGCTGCCTCCGCGCGACCTTGCCGCCGAGGCAGCTTTGTTTGAGGCATCGGCCGTCATCTTCGACGACCCCCACGACGATTCACCGCAGGATGAGGCTGACGTATGAGCAACCCCGCCACCCTCGACACCACGCAATTGATCGACGCACTGCAGGCTGCCGGGTACACGCCGAGGCCGTACTCGGGGCGCGGAATGTTCGGCGCGTCGTGTGTCGGGGTGGCGCTCGAATACAAGAGCGACGTAGACCAGGTCAAAGCACTCGGCGGCACTCCCAGCGTCGATGCGCTCGGCCTGGGGACCATCGTGTACTGGCAGGCAGCGAGCTGGCCAGGCAGCGCAGACGACAGTGACTCCGCGGAGGCCGCGGATGAGAGGGCGGAGATGGATCACCCCAACAGCATGATGTACGGCACCCTTCCCCCCTTCGCTGCGTTCTCCCAGCACCTCGACACCGCACTCGACTACGATGACCGCACCGTGTGGGACGGCAAGTACGACATGTGCCTCGTCGGCACGGACGAGGTCTCAGCACGAGCGGTGATGGCGAAGCTGGATGGCCACGTGGAGTTCTACTTCGAGGACTTCGTACCGGCGCACCCACGAGACGCCCGTAAGTTCTGCGTCCGGCTGCTCGACAAGATGTCGTTGTGGCTCTTCATCCAGGAGATGTCCGAGTACGAGTACGCACACGATGGCAGTCTGGCGAGCTGCATCATGGGCACACTCGCGTACGAGTGGGTATGACGACGCCAGTGCAGACGCTGCTCCTTCTGCGTGTCGCACGCAGGCTCATGGAGAAGATCGTCCTCAACATCCCGAGTGAACGTGGGCCGCAAGATGATATCGACTTGAGCATCATGCTCGACGAAGAGATCGAACGGCTCACCCCCCAGGCGAGTGACGCGCTTACGCAACGAGCGCGAACGCTGGTAGCGGCCGGACGTGCTGCGTACGAAGCGGGCCGCTTAGAGGACGCGCGAGAATACTTCGATCTCGCTGCACGGAGGACTTTTAGATGACTGACGCAGAGGCAATCGACGCGCTCTACGCTGAGCGTGCGAGCGTTGTGATGGCGCTGGCGCGTGCTGCGTACGCTCTCGGCTACCGGGTCGGCTGGTGGCTCGATGCGGACATTGACGACCCCCACCTGTGGCCAGTGCTTTTCCTCGACCTGCCGACAGGGCAGGTCAGCTGGCACATCGCGAACGGCGACACCAAGACCTTCCCCAGCTACGCAAGGACGTGGGACGGCCACACCACCGACGAGAAGTACAAGAGGCTCGCCAAGTGGCGACCGAAGGTGCCTCTGCTGCGTGGCACGTGCATCTACGCCGACTGCGGCAATGGCGGGGAGCAGGCAGACTCTTTCTTGGGCGCCACCTGCCCGATCTGCCGGGAACGCTCGGGGCGATGAGCACCCCGCGCTGCAGTGGGTGGTGGCCACGGGGAAGATGCCGCTCGTACTTCACGCAGCCCCGGGGGGACGCTCGCGAGTTACTTTGCGACGTGTGTCACCTCCGGCGGGAAGACCGTGTTGCAGCCATTGCTGCGCGCGTTCAGCAGAAGCAAAGAAAAGAGCTGCTGTGACAACGCCGATGAGCACAGCACCCCCCCACCGGGCCCCGCACCCGTGGGAGTTCAGCTGCCCCACCTGCGGGGCCCCAGTAGGTAACGCTTGCCTCCATCCGAATCTGGCTTTCTGCCACGAGCGTTTGGACTGCGTAGAGGCGTGGAAAGCGCTACAGCTCCCGTCCGTGTGGAAGCGTATCCGCGTCGTTCTCCCGGGCACAGAACACGTCGCGCGGACTGGATCGGCGAGCATGAACAGGACCATCGGGCGCTTTCAGGATGGGGAGCGAGATGACTTTCGTGATCACCACAGTAGCCGCGCATCGAAGGAGGTTCAGAGTGAGCGCGGCCGACGACCTTGCGGAAGCGCTCGCGCTGATAGAGGCGTGGAAACGCGAATGCCGCGCATGGGAACGGCTGGCTAAGCGCTGGGAACGCGCGGCGCTTGCGGCGGAAGCCAAGGCGCGCAAGTGAAGATTGTCCCAATCACATTCAAAACCGCTGCGGCTTACGTCGCGCGACTGCACCGACACAACCGTCCGCCCGTCGGGCACAAGTTTTCCGTCGGCGTCGAATGCGACGGCGCGCTAGTCGGCGTCGCAATGGCGGGAAGGCCAATCGCCCGCGCGCTGGACGACGGGCGGACACTCGAAATAAACCGCAGCTGCACCGATGGAACGGCCAACGCAAACTCGATGTTGTATGGCGCAGTCCGAAGGGCGGCAGCTGCAATGGGATACGAACGGCTCGTAACGTACACGCAAGCGGACGAAAGTGGCGCGTCACTGCGCGGCGCAGGATTCCGCCGCGTCAAGGAACTTCCGCCGCGCAAGTCTTGGGCAGATTCGTCGGTTAGACGGCGCGCGGCACAAGACCCCGAGGGACCGGGGAACATCGCGCGCGTCTTTTGGATGTGGCCGTGAAGGCCCAACGCACCACCGAACTACTTCATGCCGTTCGCGGCGTCCTGGCGCTGACCGAGCATGGCTTCGACACCCGCGGCAACTTCTGGGCGAAGCAAACATGACCACGTCACACCCAGATCCTCTGGGCTAAAGAAAGTTCTTGCATCTCTCCTGGGTCTTGCTAGTATCTTCTCTCGGTCGCGGTAGACACCAACCAGGAGCAAGACCATGAGCAAGAACCCCGGCCCCTTCGACACCGCCATAACGTACAAGAGCGTACGAGCGCGCCGCGAGGCATGCGAACTGGCGCTCGCGGCGTGCGAGCAAGCTGCGGAGGATGCACGCGTGGCTCTGGCCGCTGCAGAGGCCGCGGAGGATGCGCTGATCGAAGCCGAAGAAGAGGAGCAGGAAGAGCAAGAGCGGCAAGACCTCGAAGACGAGCTGGCACCATGACCCCAGTCCTGGTGGGCTTCATCGACTCTCGGGGCGCGCTGGAGGCGCGTTTCGACGACGGCTACTCGGTGATGCTGCACAGCAGCACCGCTGGCCGCTTCTGGGTGATGCGCCCTTTCGAGACGGACTTCCGTGGGGACGCCCCGCTCGCACCGGTGCAAGAGCTGCAGTACCAGCGCGCGGCACTGCGTGCCTTCCTCGGGTGTGCTCGACACAAGGTCTCCGTTTCCCCAGCTGCGCTGCTGGCCGAAGTCGCACAGTGAACGGCTCCACATTCGTGCTCATGCTCCTGCTCGTGGTCCTTGCCTACGCCTGGGGCTGGCACTGCGGACGTGCGGATCTTCGCGCTGCGCGGCGCGCACGGCGGAAACTTCGTCGACAACTCGGAGTGATCGAAGAGTAGACCCAACCAAGAAAGGACCAGGACCACCATGTACGACCCCAAGATCAGCATCGCCTATCGCCCCGAGGTTTCGTTCGCCGGGGGCAAGAACTTCAGCAAGACTCCGAGCAAGCCTCAGCGCTTTCTCCAGCACGTTTCCAGGATGCCGGAGCTGGCGCCGTTCCTCGTCGCCGACAAGGCTTTCGGGCCCCTCCCAGTCGAGGACTTCTGGCTCGGGCACACGAAGGACTACGTGCATGGATTCTTCCGCGGAACACCTGGGATCGCCACGAGCAACCTCATGGACTGGAGCCCCGAGTTCGCCGAGAGCGTCCGCTACACGAATGCCTCGTTGTGCCACGCAGTCGACGCTGCGCTCAACAACCCGAGCCGGGTAGTGCTATCGCCCACGGGCGGCTTTCACCACGCGCGGCCCGGCTGTGGCGGCGGTTTCTGTACGTTTTCCGGCCAGGTCATCAGCGCGATCCGTGCGTACCGGAAGCACGGCGCGGTGGGCGCGTGGATCGACCTCGACGGGCACTTCGGCAACAGCATCGAGGACAGCCGCAAGTTCGCGCCGGTTCTCAACGTGTGTCTTCCCGTGAATATCAACCCGATCGGCCGAGGGCAGGTGTACCTGCAGGACCTGAACGCCAAGCTCCTGCTCCTACAGCCCCGCGTGCTCTCGGGGGAGATCAGCTACATCGCCTTCGCGCATGGTGCCGACTCCCACGAGGCGGATGACCTCGGTGGGCAGCTCTCGACGCACGAGTGGCTCGCTGCGTCGGTGCTCGTCTACGGCGCGATTCACCGCTGGTCGCAGATGCTCGGCCGCCCGATCCCGCTCGTCCTCGCGCTCTTCGGCGGCTACCGCGAGGACGACCCCAGCAGCGTGTTGGCGCTGCACGCTGCAGACCTCAAGGTGGCACTCATCGAGCTGGCTGGTGTCAGCCTCGACAACTCGGACTTCAAGATCAAAGAGAAAGCAGGACGGCATGGCAGCACCTGACATGTTCGGACGGGCCGCAACCTACCACAGCACGTTGCTGATGATCGCGTACTACGGGTACGTCACGTCAGCGGTGGCTCGTGACGACTTCGCGGCGTACGTCCTGCGCTGCGAGGGCCGGCGGTGAAAGCAGACACGAAACTGGAGCTGGCCGCGTTCAACCGGCTCCGTGATCTGGAGACGGAGCAGAACGTCGTGTTCAACCAGCTCAGTCGACTGCACCCGGAGAGCGTGCCGAGGCTGCTCGCGGTTGTCTCGATCGTCCAAGAGTACGAACGCATCTGCACGCAGCAGCTGCTCGCCTTGGAGGCTGCGCGCCACAGGCTGGAGGCCAGGAGCCGGGTTCAACGTGCTTTCTTCCTGGGGTGCGGCGTCAGTGGGGTCGTCCTGGCGGTGTTTCAGGCTGTCTTGCGCAGTGCATGAAAGAAAGTTCTTGCACTCCGAAAGCTAGCTGCTAGTATCTTCTCTCGGTCGCAGCAAACACCAACCAGACTGGAACCAAGACCATGACCACCACCTACACGATCAGCCAGCAAGAGTCGGCCACCGCAGGAGTCGCACTTGGCTGGTCCGGCGGCGAAGCCGTCGCGATCGAGACGTTCGCGGCAGCCTGCGAGGCCATCGGCGTCGAGGCTCCCGAGCCGCTCAGCTTCGCCTCCGCATTGGAGCGCGCCATCCGTGAGCTGGCTGGTCGGCAGCGTCTGAGCCGCAGCTACGCCGACGCCAACGGCGTTGTCGGGCAGCGTAAGCGCGGTCGCCGCGCGCTTGTCGACGAGAACGTCCACGGTCGTGACCTGACCTACTCGGTGCGGCTCCGTGCCGAGGTCACCAAGGAAGGCGAGCTGTTCGTCTTCGACCAGCACGACTGTCCCGTGAGCCACGAGTCGCACCCGCAGTGGGCAGAGGCGCAGACCATCGTCGACAAGGTCCAGTGGCATGCGGAGCACCTCGACGCCGCGGACGTGAAGACCTGGCTGATCAGCGTGGTCACACGTCGCCTCGACGGCGTGTCCATCCTGCGCGAGCGCGGCGGTGTCTACTACGTCCCGCCCCACCACGTGCCACTGCTCTCGCTGCTCCGACAGATCGTGACGCAGCACTGCCAGATCCGTACGTCAGTCCTCGCCTGCGTGACCAACGACGCGGACACGGTCGCAACGATTCTGGACGGGATCGCGCGCGAAGTCGAAGAGGCCACTGCCGAGGCGGAGGCACAGTGCATCGAGGGCGCGCAAGCGCGCACCTACGAGAAGCACAAGACCGCGCTCGGCGCGGTGCAGCAGAAGCTCACCCGGTACGAGGCACTCTGCGCAACGGCAGCGCTCAGCCTCCAAGAGCGCATCGCCACCGTGCAGGGTCATGTGATGATGGCGGCGCTCGGCGAGATGGGGGCCCCGCAGTGAGAGCGCGGTTTCGGGTCTACGACAGCGGAGAAAACGGGGACCGCTACACCGTGGTCGACAGCAAGGCGGTCTCCGGCGTTCGCCTGTACTTCGGGATGAACGGCCAGCCGTACCACCCTCAGGGGATCGGACAGCACGGGGAGTTCACCGCACTCACGTGGCGCGCTCTGGCTGCGGTGCGGTTTCGTAATCTCGGCAGACGGATCCTGGTCGCGGACCTGCCCCCTGAGGCTCGGCGTGCCGCGGAAGCGTTCATCCGCGGGTGCGCGTGATTCTCGCGCCTGCCGGTACGACCCTGTTGGTGGCTGGGCCTCGGCTTCTGCAGGCGCTGGCGGGGTTCAAGGACTCTGCGCAGCCACACTGGTTCGAGGTAGTGCAGCGGGCAAGCAGCGCACTGCGCATCGTAGGCGCGGGGACGCAGGAGTACGTGCCGCTCCTCGCTTGGGCCCCGAGCTGCGCTCTCGGCGCCTTCAAGGGGGACTACGTCTTTGCAATGGCGCCGAAGGATTCTGTGCTGCTCACGGTGCTGCCACAAGGGCTCAAGACCGACAACGGCGTCATCCTCACGCGCGTAGCCCACGGTACTTTTTGGGTCGAGCCGGGTACATGAAAGAAAGTTCTTGCACTCCGAAAGCTAGCTGCTAGTATCTTCTCTCGGTCGCAAGAACAACCAACCCGAAAGCGAACCACACCATGAGCCAGAACATCCTACTGAATATCCTCATCGAAGCTGGCGTGCCCGTGTACATCGAGGGGCCGCGTGGTGACGGTAAGTCGTCTGTGCTCCGCGGTCTTGGTCGCGCGCTCGACCGCCACACCGAGGTGATCATCAGCTCGATCCGCTCGCCTGAGGACTTCGGGGGCCTGCCCATGATCACTGACCAGGGCGTCGCACTGGTCGCGCCGGGCTGGGCGCACCGCCTCGCGAAGGCACCTCGTGGCCTGCTGGTGCTCGACGAGATCACGCACGCTCGGCCCCCCGTGCAGTGCGCGCTCATGTGCGTCGTGAACGACAAGCAGGTCGGCGAGCAGTACCTCGGTGACCACACGTCGATCGTCGCTGCCGGCAACGGGGCGTCCACCATGGGCAACAGCCCCATGATGGATGCTCTCAAGAACCGCTTCGCGCACCTCGCTTGGGACCTGGAGCTTCAGACCTGGTTCGACGGCGCGCTCACCGGCTTCGCGGATCCTGTCGCGCAGCGTCTGCCGGACGGATGGGAGCAGGGCGTCGGCGCACAGATGGCCGTGATCGTGTCTTTTTTGAGGAAGAACCCAGAGCTGGCGAAGACGAAGGACGAGGATGCGGAGCACATGATGGCCTTCCCCACGAAGCGCACCTGGACGATTCTCTCGCGTGTGCTCGCCGCGGCTGCGTCGATCGGCTACGGCACGTCGAGCGCCATCAGCGCGCAGCTCGCCCAGATGCTGGTCGGCGAGGCCGCAGCGCGCACGTACACCGTCTGGGTGCAGCAGCAGGACCTCGTCGACCCCGAGGAGCTGCTCGCCGCTCCTGCGACGCACGCGCTCCCAGTGCGTGGCGACCGGATCGCGATCATGCTGGACGCGCTCTGCGCGGCTACGCTGACCCGTGGCACGTACACCCCGGCGCAGGTCATCGCGCGCTACGCCGCTGCCTGGGTCGTGATCGACCGGGTCTTGGACGCCGGCCACAAGGACATGGCGTTCCCCGCCCAGCAGTTGCTCGCGTCGAATAAGCCTGCTGGGGCGCCCTTCCCCGGCGCATCGGTCGGCAAGATGGCGCCCATGCTGGCGAAGGCTGGCCTGCTGGCCACCCGCTGATGCCACAGCTCTGCGACCCCTCGCCCCGACGACGCTGCACGCACTGCGGCTCGTCGGGGGCGCCCCTGCGGTTCGTCTCGGTCAAAGACGTCTTCCGCCACGCCCGAATGGGGTGGCTCTGCACGAGCGAACGCGCATGCGAGCGCCGGTACCTTCGGACCTTGGGCCCCCAACCAAAAGAGAAACCATGACCACCACCACCGTCCTGATCACCGGCAATACTTTTCCCGTCAAAGACGCCCTGAAGGCCCTCGGTGCGCGCTGGGACGCAGCTGCGAAGGGCTGGCGCGTGCCAGCAGCGCTGGAGGCAAAAGCCCGGCAGCTGGTCTCCGGCGCACCGCAGAGCGCACCGAGTGGCAACCTCTCCTCCGGCTACGGTCGCAGCCGCGGCTACGGCCGCAGGAAGGCGTGCGTCAGCGATGGCAACTGCAGCTCGTTCGGCGCGGGCCGTTCGTGCGGGGGGCACGACTGCGATGGGTACTGACACGCTGGAGGCGATCAAGCTGCTGTCTGCTGAGATCAGCACCTTGCGCTACACTGCGGAACTCGCAGCGTGGCTGAGCGTGACCAGAATCAACCTCCGGGCGGCTCTCACGGCGTTCGACAACGCGGCAGAGGGCCTGGACGCTCTCCGCGAGGACCGGGACATGTGGAAGAAGCGCGCCGAGAGCTTGGAGGCAAAGTGCCTCCGCCTCAGTGACGAGTACCAGCAGCTGTCCAAGCTGCGCGACGAGTGCTTCAACAGCAAGTCCAAGCTGCACGACGAGCGCGACATATGGCAGCGCCGCGCAGAGAAAGCGGAGGGCCTGCAACGACGCTAAAGAAAGTTCTTGCACCTGCCCGCAACCTTGCTAGTATCTTCTCTCGGGCAGCGGAACACACCACGGAGCGAGACCATGACCATGACCACCACCATCGACAAAGCCGCAAGTGAGACGCTCCAGGCTGCCCGCGTGGCCGCCATGAAGAAGCGCCCGTACTTCGTGCAGGCGCTCTGCGCGATCAAGCTGGTCGAGAAGCGTGGCATCGGCACGATGGCCTGCGACGCGCACTGGCGCGTGTACTACGACCCCGAGGTCGTCAAGCGCTGGGGTGTGCCGGACAGCGTCGTCGGTCTCCTGCACGAGCTTGGGCACCTGCTCCAGCGCCATCACACGAGGGCGAAGTTCCTCGGCGTCACCCGCGCCACGATGCACCGCGCCAACGTCGCGCAGGATTGCGCGATCAACTGCATGCTCCTGACCGACGAGGACGTCGGCCTCAAGCTCCTCGCGAGCGACCCGCTGCCGAAGCACTTCAAGCTCAATGACGGCCTGACCTGGGAGGAATACTTCGCCCTGCTCCCCTCGTCCGATGCCAGCAGCGGCAACAAGCCCCACGACTCCTGCGGCTCCGGCGCCACTGGTGTCGTCGAGGACTGGGAGGATGCGCCCCCGTCCGAGAAGGGCGACGACGAGGCCGGTGGCCTGAACCCGGCGGAGGTCGAGGCAGTCCTCGGCGCGACGGCGGAAGCTGTGCGCAGCCACGTCAGCAAGCACGGCAAGGGCAGCGTGCCTGGTGGTCTCGATCGCTGGGCCGGCGTCGTCATGCAGCAGTCGCAGGTGCCCTGGACGACCATCCTGCAGCGCCTCGTCAGCAGCGCCGTCAGCTACGTCAGCGGCGCGAACGAGCACACCTACTCGCGGCCCTCGCGTCGTGCGCACGCCTGCCCTGACTTCTTGCTCGCGTCCACGCGCGACCCTGTCGTCGAAATTGTCGGTATCGTCGACACGTCGGGCTCGATGGCGGACGGTGATACACAGGCAGCGCTCACGGAAGTCCAGGCGCTCTGCCGCAAGCTCGGAGCGCCGCTGCGTGTGCTCTCGGTCGATTCTGCCGTCCACACCGACCAGATGGTCAACAGCGCGCAGCAAGTGCGCCTGCGAGGCGGTGGCGGCACCAGCATGGTCACCGGGATCAAGCACGTCGTCGCGATGCGCAAGAGCAAGCCCTGCGATGTGCTGGTGGTGTTCACTGACGGTGGCACGGACTGGCCAGAGCGCCGCGATGTCCCGCGAGACCTGCACCTCATCTTCGTGCTGATCGGGCGCTACGCCGAGCACGTTGTCGCACAAGTGCCGAGCTGGGCCCGGCACGTGCTGGTCAAGTCTGTCAACAAAGAGGAGGGTCTTCGATGAAACATCTTTTGTTCGCTCTGGTTCTGGTTCTCTCAGCCTGCGGCCCTGCGGAGCCGGAGGTGTTCGTCGACCGCGACGCACCGCCGGACTCTCTCTACCTCTGGGAGGTCACGCTGGACGGCACGCGCCTGACGTCAGGTTTCGGATGCGGGGGGGACTTCGAGGTTGCGCTTCGTGAGCGCCCCCATGACGGCACGTACCTCACAGCGGAGAAGACCTGTGGAGATAATAGCCTGACTCTCACCGGCTTTATCCCCGACACCCGTGCTACGCTCGACATGACGATTACCACGGAACGCGTCGGTGAGGACGCAACTACCTGGGAGTTCAACGGGCGGGCGAAGTGAGGATCTTGGTGCCGGTGCAGGTCATGTGTCAGGGGCAGGACAAACGGGGCTGCGTGGCCCCGCACCCCTCCGTACACGCCGGCATCGTGCAGCTGTCTGAGCGACGGTCAGAGGACGGGCTCCCCAACGGAGAGTACATGCTGACCGATGCCGATATCCTCTCCAACCTGTACTTGGAGGGGTGGTCTCGCCCGCCTGGACGTTGGGCGGACCTCGTGTGTCGTCTTTGCCTTATCGCTGCGCGGGAGTGAACTGTGGACCGGTACTCGCATCAGATCGAGGACGATGGTAGCCTGACAGTCCGGTACGGTTTCACGGTCCGCTTCGACCGCGAAACTGACGGGCGCTGGATTGCCTACGTGGCACAACTGCCGGGCGTGCAGGTGTACGGTATGGACAAGGTCACAGCCTGGCGCGCTGCACTCGTGCTCGCGCTGCGCGTTACAGCAGACCAGATAGCGCATGGAGAGGAACCGAACCGTGAAGAAGACGCCACAGACAGCAAAGAAGAAGACAGCCCCTGAGCGGAGCACGCGTAGTCGCAAGGCTGCAGTCGTCGTGAAGGCGCCCTGGACCGCGGAGGAGGACGCACTCGTGCAGACGATGCGCAACGAGAGCAAGCCGTGGAAGCGGATCGCCGACGCGGTCTCCGCGCTCGGGACGGTGCGAAGCCCGCCGACATGCTCACAGCGGAGCATCTACCTCGGCAAGACCCGAGCGCAAGGCTGGATCGGGTACCGGGCCCGCCCAACCGACAGCACGACGATCACGGTGGAGATGCCCGGCCACACGTCGGTGCATGTCCACTCGACGCGCACACTGCAGGAGATCACTGAGTTCCTGCAGGCATGAAGCACGCACACGAGGTCATCGTGCTCGCAGCTGGGCGAGCGGAGCGTCTGGTGTCGGTGCCCGGAGAGCTTCGGTACGAAGGGCACTTCAGCTTGAGGCACCACTTCGCGCGGATACGCGAGTTCCGGGTGTGGGCCGCACTGCAGGGGAAGGCCCAAGGGGGGATTGAGTTCGATTCAGAGTTGCAGGCGAAGCTCTTCGATATCGTGATACGCGTCGATAGCGAGAACGAGCCAGTGCGCCGAGTTCGGGAAGCCGTGCAGCGTTTCCAGGCCGATGAGTCTGGGCTCCGCCCTCTTCCCACCCCAACCGAGCGGTTGAACGCGCTATGGAGTATTGCTGTTCAACGCTTTGAGGCGCACATACCCAAGTACATCTGGGGCTCTTTCGGTAGTCTGTATGGGCAGAGACCTGAAGGTGGGGCGTACCCACGTAGCAGCACAAACTCGGATGCACCTGTGCTCGGATGGGTGACGGCTACGTTCCCCGAGGCTTGGTTCCGCGAGTTCCGCGGCAGGGTGCAGGCCGCCTCCGTCCGTCCAGAACAGACTGGTCGGCACGCGCACACTTGGCCCGACGTACTGCTGCTTCGACGACGCCGCGAGAGAGCCCTCGGGATCGACAAAAAGGGCAAGTTGTGGGTAGGTACTTTCCAGGCGCGGCATCGCCACGCAGTGATCATCGACGCGGAGCCTGGCACATGGACATCGCTCTTTACCGACCCCCCCTGATCGCATGGCTGGCTGCTCGCAGCTACTCGGGCAAGACCGTCGCAGACACGCTGGGAGACCTCCAGCTCGCGTGCCGGCGTGTGGACGAGCACGCGGTGCTCCCCGAGCGCCTGCGCACGGCTGTGCGGCGTCTGGAGGCGGCAGCGGACGACACCAGGGACGCAACGCTGTTGCAGCTCTTCCGCAAGCTGGCGCCAGCTCTTCCTGCGCGCGTCGTGGCCCCACGCTTCCACGGAGCCGGCGCGAAGCGTGCCGAGAGTGCGCGGGAGGCCCGGAGCTTCGAGGACGACGCCTGGGACCTGCTCGTCGCGAAGCTGCAGAGCGCCACGGACCCGGCCAGCCGCGCCCTACTCGTGATGTCGCGGACGGGCTTCCGCGTCGGTGACATGCTGCGACTGGAGCGGGCGGACATCGCGGTGGCGGCGAAGACCGGCAAGCTCCGCGTCGTGCTGAAGGGCGCGAGTGTGCGCACGGTCGACGTCGCTGGTGCAGCGGAGGAATGGGCGGCCCTCTTCGCTGCGTTCCTGGCGAGCCCGGCACTCGACATCGCGCACTGGGTGTCGCCGGGCTGCGGAGAGACCATCCATGGCGCCTCAGGCGCCTACCAGCGGATGCGACGCACCCTGCGCACCGTCGCGCAGGACGCAGGGCTCACCGAAGCCGTCTGGACGCATCGACTGCGCCGCACGGTGGGTGTGCGCGCGTACCGTGTGACGGAGGACGTGCTGGCCGTGCGCGATCTTCTGATGCACCGCAAGCCAGCGACGAGCCTCGGCTACCTCAGCGAAGCTCGCCCAGATCGGGTAGCAGACCTACAGCAGAAGATCCGGGGCAAGATATGAGCCTAGCGCGAGTTCACGTGCCTGATGGCGCCGATGAACGCGCCCATGATGGCGCCGGAGACCAGAATCGTCGAGCCCTCACGCTGCCAGCCTGGGCGGTAAACCAGCATCAGGCCGAGGCAGCCCCAGAGGCCAGCCCCTAGAATCGCGAGACCCTCGACCGTCTTCGTGTTGACCATCCCCCCTCCTACCACCACCAGGACCCAGATGACCACCCCAGCCCAGTTCCGCGCGATCGGTGAGGAAGAACTGTCGGTACTGACCGCGGCTCTTGCTGCAGGGGTAACGGATCAGGAGCTACGGCTCTCGTCCGCGGGTACACGCTGTTGGCGTACTTGAAGCTCCCAGCAGAATCAACGGTCACGGGGATCCTGGGGTTTGTTGATTCGATTATGACAGTTGAAGAGCGCGCATGGGTGGCACTCCAGAAAGCCCCCTAGCGGGGGGAAGGGGCTTTCTTGCTGCGTCGAGCACGGGCGCGTAGCGCTGCCGCTTCTTTGCGACTGCGACCGACCTCGCTGATGAGTAGCTCCAGGTCAGTCACATGGACTGAGACGCTGTCTCCGTGGACACGCCACCCCAGCCGCACGTGGTGCATGCGTCGCAGGAACTCAAGCCACTGTTTCCGGCTCCGGGGCGGCATCAGCAGAGGCTGAGGGCTTCAGCCAGGGTGATGACCGCGCGCGCCTCGCTGATGACCTGCTCGACGCTCTTGCCTTCACGCAGCGCGTAGTACGTCAGTTCCCCGAGCGCAAGGAGCTGCTCGGGCGTCGGCTTGGGCGCCTTCGACACCACGAAGGCCCGCGCTTCTGCCTTGAAGGGCTGCCAGGGCTCCCCGCCGATGACGGCGTGCAGCTTCGCCGCAATGGGCTCGCTGCTGGGCGCGCTTTCGACGGCCGGTGGCGTCGGCAGTGCAGCCGGTGGAGCCACCTGCCGTGCCCGGCGAGTGCGCGGCGGAGTCTCGGCTGCCGTGGCTGCAGCTGCAGCAGTCGAAGCGGCGGCGTAGGCCGCAGCGCCGTTGTTCAGGGTGGTGGGGGCCACTGCCGCCTCCCGCGCGGGGTTGAAGATGTTCTGGAAGACAGCCGGAAACGAAGCAGCCACATCCTCCGCAGTGAAGACCTCAGCGAGCGTCTTACCCGGGAGCGCTTCGATGGCGGCTTCCAGCCCGTCCTTCGGCTCGACGACGTCGAGGAGCCCTTGCTGCGCCAAGCTCGCACGCACCTCCGTCTCCGGGAGGTTGAGTTGCCGAGCCATCTGCTCGACCGACTTGCCCTGCCCTGCGAGGGACACGATGGTGGCGTTGGGCGCCGCGGCGAGGCTACTGGTTGGGGGCGCCCCTTGCAGGCTGCGGCGCCGGTGTGTGATCTGCCCTGCGGGGCGCGGTGCTGCTGGCTGCTCGGTGGTCGTGGTTTCAGTGTCACTCATTGGGTCTTCCTCCGCTGCGAGTGGTAGCTCCGCAGCAAGGAACCGTCAAGAGAAACTTCTTGAACCCTAGCCCGTAACTGCGATGCCACCAGCGCGGAGGATGCGTCGCAGCTCGGTAAGATCCGCCTGCGTAGCCGCTTGCTGGCTCATAAGCTGCCGCACATGATCCATCGCAGTGCGCTCGCGTCCGAGAGCCTCTTGCACCGAGGTCTGCGCCTGGTCCAGGTCTGTCCGCAAGGTGTCGATGGTCTCCGCCATCGAGCGCACTGCAGTAGCCTGCGCTTCAACAGCGATGCGTTCGCGCTCGTCGTCGCTGATGCGGATGCGCTTCTGCGCCCGGATAGCGATGCCCACCGCGGCGAAGACACCCGGGGCATTGCTGACCATCAGCTGCGCAACGTCCGAGATCAACCCGAGGTTGTCCGGGGCACAACCCGAAAGCGCCACCACTGTGCCGAGAAGCGCCCACATGACGGGGGAGACGCGTGCTGCCTGGGCTCCGAGGAGCAGCACGTGTTTCAGGATCTGCGCGAGTGGGTAGAACAGCGGGGGCATAGGGGTTACATCTTCTCTACCCCAGCGCGGGGGTTGTGTCAGCCTGCCGCCACTGCGCGAGTAAACGTCTCCACGCGCTCGTCGCGCTCAGCGCGCTTCACGACGATCGACACCGTCTTGTCGGGATTCGCGCGCAACGCCTCTGGCGCGTCGAGCTTGATCGAGTCGCCTGACCCGCACTGCTCGTCGTCGCGCAGCTCGATGCACACGTCCACCGAACGCGCCAGCTCGGCGACGAAAGCATCGCCGTAGGTGCCAGTGACGCGGACGATGCCGGGGACAAGCTCCGGGTCCGTCTCGACGATGAACACGTTTTCCACTCGGCCGCCGACGACGACCGCGATCCTTTGGATTGCCATCAGC
>Ga0163151_10004352_pt1 | contig 19130 bp, 17 predicted proteins | sample OliLakLV19MP5IB2_FD_145596 | JGI IMG/M metagenome (GOLD analysis project Ga0163151, IMG submission 145596) | Freshwater microbial mat bacterial communities from Lake Vanda, McMurdo Dry Valleys, Antarctica - Oligotrophic Lake LV.19.MP5.IB-2 | ecosystem: Environmental > Aquatic > Freshwater >... | reverse complement strand
CAGTAGCTGTTACACAGCCACGAAAGGTGCTCGAGTTCGTCAGGGCTGGTAAAGTCAAGGTCTACGATACATATATCGCAGTTGGGCGCCTCTACTGAATCAATGAGTTCTTTAATGAAACGGCGGCGCCTAACGTCGAACAATCCGGGGGCTGCCTCTGCAAGGTGTTCCTGCGTAACAACTGCATCCAGATCAGCAGGCTCAATTAGCAGCACTTTCACAAGGTTCATGTAGTACCCTCCCCAACAATGGATATATCATACCGAACCCTATCCGGCGCAGTTGCAGCCGCTCACCCAAATTTTGTTTAAGCATGATTGTCGCCAGAAACCAAAGCTCACCAACAATCTGCGCCGGGATCCTCGGAAGCTTGGCGCATCAGATCACAAGTCGCAGAAGAGCACCACATTCAGTGCCTTTTTCGTTAAGCCGGCTGCTAATACGCAGTAGTGTGAAGCTTCGCCGAAGCAGCATCATATCTGCACATTGGTCGTGGTACTCTATTTTTACAATGACTGCATTCTCGTCTAAATTTGGACCGGAGCATTTACCGTCGCTACCCATCGAATTCAAGGGAAGCGCGGCGAATTGTCGGGCAAATTGCCGGAGTCCGATTGAATTTTTGGTAGCATTCTTCCAATTGAACGACCTCGAGCGTATCGCAAAGGACTCTTGGGTGCGATTAACGGATGAAACGATTGAATTCAACAGCCCTGACAAGTATTGCATCCTGGACTGGAAGGACATCTGCCGCGTCGAAACAGGTGTTCAACAAAAGCGTAGCGCCTCAGATAAAGCCGCAGCCAAGCAGTTTACCGTGTCGTCGAGCAATCAATCATTCACGGTGGATGCACGCTATTTCAAGAACGAGGATTTATTGCTGATGTTGCGCTGGACCAGGCAGAAAGCGCCGGACTCCGCACAGATATTTGGTCCGCCGCTGACTCAGTATCTTTAGCTTCGAATGCTATTTCGTCGCTGTGATTGTTTTGAAGTTCATGCGAAACTTGTTATGGCGGCATCGCCGGTGTTAATCGGTCAAGTCGTTGGGCGAACTTTAAGTCACCGCGCTGCCGATGCTTTTGACTTAGGCGCTTGATTTCGCGGATGGTTTTGCGGGACACGGCTTCAGGCAGATCCGACAACCCGCTACTGGCAATTTGCAATGTGCAAGTAGCCTCACGCGGCCTGCCGGAAAATTGCTGAGCACTGGCGATGGAGAAATTCAGCCGATTATGCCGGAAAGCTCGCGTTCCATACTCTTTTAATTCAGCTTCGATACAGATTTTGTAGGCTTCAATGGCCAGATCAAATTCGCCGATCTCTTCGCACACATCTCCAAGCTCTTGCCAAAATTGCACCAATTTCTTGTTTACCGCTTTGCGCTTCTTCGAAACCGCGATAGCTTCCCCAATCAACCGCAGGCGCTCAGGCCGGTCCTGCGTGACAAGGGCCAGACGGACGCGCCAGAAGCATGCCTTCGGGCTGGTGGCACCAAATTTCGTGATACTAGTTTGCAGGCCTTCAGAAGCTACACGTCGGGCCTGCTCATCCAGCTTCAGAGCGTGAAGAGCGCGGAACTGCATAGTGACTGCTTTTTCCATCTCAGCGGAAGTCTGATAATTTGCCTTAACCAGAAGATCGACCGCTAAATTGGAGTATTTGGCTGCAGATGCAAAATTGTTTCGTTCCAACTCGATATGCGCCATTTGGCGATAACTGGTGGCCAGCAGCAACTTATCGACAGGCATGCTCTCAGCAATTGCAGTAGCCGCATAGAAGGCCGTAGAGGCACCAGACAGGTCCGAATTGATCATCGCTTGTGCCGCGGCTCGTGAATGCTTAGCCCACGCTTCACGCTTAGATGCCGACTCCGTTAGACCGTTTGCCTTGGGCAAATCGAGCGCACTGGCAAATTCGCGCCGAACTTCGGCCAGCAAAACGGAAGGACAATCACCACGAGCCATGAGTGCCTGAGCAAGGTTCAGATTTTCCTGTGCGGCCTTCTTTGCGCCCATCTTTTCCTCAAGGCGAGAAGACCGCAGCAGCGCGACGATTAGCAGTTGACTGGTTGTCGGATCCCGGGTTTTGCGATCAACGGACCTTTGGATTGTGCCGATGCATCGCCTATAAGCGTCAACTGCCAGTTGGTCCTGCCCCAAAGCTTCTTGCGCCGCCGCCAGCTCAAGATAATTTCTCCCGAGCGTTTCCGTCACCACAATATCGGACGGCCGCTTTTTATTTTCGTCTATAAGCGGGCCTAATGCCCGACTTGCCATGCTTAAGGCACTTTCGCTGTCGTTCTGGATTCGATAGATACTTGCCGCATCCGCCAGTGACACTCCGTACCAAAAGCTGTTGCTGCCCAGCTTCTGTCCATAACTAATTTCTTCCATTGCCGATTCCAGCGCACGCGAATGGTTGCCCCGCCTCAACGCAAGCTCCGTGGACAACTTCGCCTGCTCCCAAAAGCGCATATTGTAGTCCGGACCCAGTATGAAATCGCCTGTCAGCGCAATCAAGGACGCACAGGTGAACAACGCAACAATGGTCAAAATGAATTTCATGTCTACTGGCATTCTTCCCAATCTATCAAAGAGCCCTTCAGAAATTAGTCTCTGCGTGGCATATTGCAAAAGAGGTCTTAGTAATGCCAAAAATTCTCCTGGTCGAAGATGATTTAGAGCTGGCAGCTCAGGTTTCGTCGTGGCTCATCCTTGAGAAATACACGGTTGAAACTGCGTCAGACGGTCAGGACGGCCTCAGTCGCTTAAAGACGTACGACTATGACCTGGCTATCCTCGATGTTGACTTGCCTAAACTCAGCGGATTCGAGATATGCCGCCAATACCGATCTTCCGGCGGTCACTTGCCAGTTCTCATGTTGACTGGCCGAGATACCATCGAAGACAAGCAAGAAGGGCTTGATATTGGTGCAGACGATTACCTGACCAAGCCTTTCCATCTTAAGGAACTGTCCGCGCGTCTGCGTGCCTTAATGCGCCGTCCTCAAGCCTACAGCGGAGAATTGCTGACGGCAGGCGATCTAATCATGGACACCCGCTCCCGGTCTGTAACGCTGGGCGGTCAAAAACTTCAGCTCTTACCACGAGAATTTTCGCTCTTGGAAGTGTTTATGCGTCACCCTCAAGAAGTGATCAGCCCGGAGGGATTGCTCAACAGGGCCTGGCCCAATACCTCCGAAGCATCAGTGTCAACTATTTACACATATATAAAAACGCTGCGAAAAAAAATCAGCCGCGATTCCGAGCGCATACAAAGCGTCTACGGACTTGGGTATCGCTTCAGCGACGAAAGTTAGGTACTCATCAACGTTGAGGAGCGATGCGCGGAAGACTACAGCTAACCCATAAAGCCTTGATTCTGATTGCAGTGCCGCTTGTATTCGAATTTATTTTCATTGGAGTCCTCACGAGTCTTTTACGTCAGGCCGAGCATGAAAATTTTCAGGAACGGCATTCGCGGGCGATTGTAAGTGAGTCTAACAACTTGCTGCAGAGCTTCATGGACACCATGGTTGCCGTGCATATGTTCGCTTCGACCAAGCAACCAGCATTTCGTCAACGATATGAAGACAAGATTGCATCTTTACCCCGACAAGTGGCCACGTTGAAGGTTCTTTTGAAGGATAGCCCGGCGCAGGCTCAGTCCATGAGCCGCGTCGAGCGCGCAGTTAGAAGCGGAACAGAAATGCTTTCCAAGGCCAACGACCTGGCGCTCGGTAGCACCACTTTGTCCAACTATCTCGATGTAAAAGAGGAATTAGGCAAAGTATCAGCGGACATGATCGGCGAGTTGCGCAATTTCGTCATTGAGCAGGAAGAAGCTCAGCGCACTGATCCGCAGCAAGGGGCACGCACTCGGCTTCTTATCGTTCGTTGCTTGATTGGCGGTGTGCTGATAAACGTTTTGCTGGCCGCCGGATTGGTAATCTACTTCAATCGGGACACCGCTCGACGTTTGCGCGTGTTGATGGAAAATACGATTCTTCTTGCCCAGGCAAAACCACTGAATACTCCACTTTCGCCCGGCGATGAGATCGGGCACCTGGATTCAGTTTTTCATGACATGGCCGATGCTCTGAAAGCTGCTGCGCACCATAAGAAACAGCTTATAGCAATAGTCAGTCACGATCTACGCACGCCTCTAACATCTGTGCAAGCCTCCTTGACACTGTTGGGTGCAGGCATACGAGGCGAGATAAGTGAAGAAGCGAAGAACGAAGTATTCGCTACGGAAAAGAATGTATCGCGGCTGATCAGACTGATTACCGACCTACTGGACATCGAGAAGATGGAAGCTGGCAAGCTTCAGATTGTGCCGGCAATGTCGCCAATGGATGAAGTCTTCGATGAAGCTATCTGCGCCGTCTCAGCGTTTGCGGAGGAGTCGCAGGTGGACTTAGAGGTACAGCCTTCGGGCATTGAGGCATGGATGGACAGAGATCGCGTGCTGCAGGTGATAGTCAATCTGTTATCCAACGCAATCAAATTTTCTCCGGAAGGGACAACGGTCTCACTTGGCTGTGAAGTTCAAAGCGATGGCGTTAAGGTCTCTATCTCCGATCAAGGCCGAGGGATAGCAGAATCGGAAGTTGACCGCGTCTTCGAACCCTTTCACCAGGTCAACTCAGCCGCCCCGGCCAGGATTGCCGGTACTGGTCTTGGTCTGACAATTTGCCAGGCGATTGTCTCGGGGCATGGTGGTGAAATTGCTGTGACCAGCGAAGAAGGAAAAGGAAGCACCTTCTGGTTTACGCTACCGGCAGAACCGCTCGACGTTAACGCATCACAGCAGACCATGCACACCAGGCCTTAGGGCGCCCTACCGGGCCATAATCACAGTGATTTTCAGGTAGTCCTCCTGCAATTGTTTCTTTTGAGCTGCAGGGATATTGGAATCCTGCACAATCCTAGATTGATCGGCCATAAATTCGCTAAAGCGACCGAATTTATCGTCCCGTTTCCAGATGCTGTAAAGGTTGCGTGCCATGCCGACTAATCGATCTCGCGTAGCCGCAGGCTGATCATCCAATTTTTCGATGTCCTCTTGGGGCATGTCGCCGCAGCATCGGCACCATTCGATTGAAGAAGTGGCGAATTTTGCTCAGTAAGTGCCAATAAGAGGTTAATACTCAAAATTGAGCAAATTTTGAGTATGGATAGAATTGGTACAATTTGAACGACCAATCTGGAAGAAGACAATGAAAAACCGACAGCTAGGCAACAGCGAATTGAACGTTCCAATTTTGTGTTTTGGGGCAAACGTGTTCGGCTGGACAGTCAATAACGACGAAGAGTCTTTCAAGTTATTGGACGAATGCATGGATGCCGGCCTCAACTTTATTGATACCGCCGACGTCTACGCAAGATGGGTGCCGGGCAATGAAGGCGGCGAGTCGGAAACTCTCCTTGGCAAATGGTTTGCCAGCCGGAGAAATCGCGACAGAGTAATCTTAGCCACAAAGGTCGGATACGACATGGGGCCTGGCAGGCAGGGGTTGTCTAGAAGCCGCATATTTGCAGGGATCGATGAGTCTTTAAAGCGATTGAAGACTGATTATATCGACCTCTATCAGTCCCACAAAGACGATTTGGACACTCCGGTCGAAGAAACTCTTAGCGCTTTCGCCGACCTGATAAAGCAGGGGAAGGTTCGCGTAATAGGGGCATCGAATTTTTCTGCAGAACGGCTTATAGAGTCACTTGCCTTCAGTCGCGAGAAAGGGTTGCCACGCTACGAAAGCTTGCAGCCACACTACAATTTATACGACAGAGAAGATTACGAGGCGAACCTGGAACCGGTGTGCAGCAGCGAGAATGTGGGCGTGATCAGTTACTATTCGCTCGCCAGCGGTTTCTTGAGCGGCAAGTATCGAGACAAAGCTGATCTGTCGCAGTCCGTGCGCGGCTCGAGAGTCGAACGGTATTTGAACGATCGCGGATTTCGAATCCTCAATGCGCTGGATGAAGTTGCAAACGAGACACATTCCACTCCGACATCGGTTGCACTGGCCTGGCTATTAACCAAGCCAAGCGTAACATCACCGATTGTCAGTGCAACACGCAAAGACCAATTAAGCCAGGTGATCGCAGCTGCGAAATTGACACTTGATCAAAGCGCGATCCAACGATTAGACGAGGCCAGCAAAGTCGAGCCGGTCTTGACCTTGTAGTCTATTGCGGTCTGACAGGAGCGATTCGGACATCAAACTAGCTATTTTCCTCGGTCGGGCCAGCACCAGATATGGTGTGCCGCAGGCATATCATTTTCAAATTTGTCACACGCAAGAAGACCGATCATTCAGGTTATAGGCTCCCAACATATAGCTCATCTACTTCATGGCGTCGAACTTCCTGCCCTTGTCGACTATCGGTCCATCAAAGCCTTTGAGCCTGCCGGTCCAATTTGCAAGATAGAAGTGCAGGTTTGACAGTCATTCGGGTATGTGATATTTGTGCGCCTTGGGATGCACGGACAAGGGAATCAGGCATTGGTCGACACGAGCGAGTCGTTACGAATAGGCAAGCTTCTGACAGAGGCAGGCGTCATAGCGGCGGAAGCTTTGGATGAGCGCCTGGAGTTGTCAAAGACTATCGGACAGCCGATAGGCCAGATATTACTGCAGTCCGGCGACTTAACAAAATATCAGCTCATTTGCACAGTCCAGGTGCAGTCACTTATTTTGGATGGCGCATTAACACGGTCAACCGGGATAAAGGTCATCGCGGCAGTCTGCAAGGATGCTGCAGACTTTGGTGAAGCACTCACTCAAGCCGGTTTTGAGTTGAACCATCCGGTTACTTGCAGACTAGGCGAACTGCTGGTGGAGGCAGAGCTGTTGTCTCAAGAGCGATTGATGCAAGCGCTACAGACCAGCTTCGAGACTTTGCTACCACTTGGTCAGACGCTCGTCCGACAAAAATTCTTGCGCCCGGACGTCATCGCCAAAGCACTCATTTTGCAGACCAAGGTCCGGGCAGGGGTTGTTAGTCGCGAAACAGCAATTGAACAGCTTCGAATTCCAGCTGAAGTCTCTGACTCCATGCAGCCATCCGACGACACCATTATTCGCCGCGCAGACAGTCCAAACAGCGTGAACAATTTTCTCTGGAAGAAGATTGCAAGCATTAAGTGGGAGCGCAACGCGGAAAAACTCGGTAAGCCAGACGATCTCATTGGTGAGGTCGTGGCTGATAAATACGAAGTCATCGGCTATATTGGCGGCGGTGGCATGAGCCTCGTCTATCTGGTCCGGCACACGCTATTGGACAAGATCTACGCGCTGAAGATTATGCAACCACACCATCAGCACGATGATGAAATGAATCGTCGCTTTTCGCTAGAAGCCCGGAGCATCAGTTCCATTGAGCATCCCAATGTCGTTACTGTGCACGATTTTGGCATTACGGATGAAGGCATTATGTATCTGGTGATGGACTACATTCGCGGAAAGTCACTCGGTGAGGTAATTCGATCAACTGGCAGACTGTCGGTCGAGGATGGGCTGCCTCTTTTTATCCAAGCGTGCAATGCACTTCAACTTACTCACAGCAAAGGCATCATTCACCGTGATCTGAAGCCCAGCAATATTATGCTGATCGACCAGCCAAACGCTCCCAGCCTGGTAAAGATCGTGGACTTCGGAATTGCAAAGCTCCTTGTCCCAGAAGACATGGAGCATCAACGGATAACAAAGAGCGGTGAGTTGCTCGGAAGCCCAATGTACATGAGCCCGGAACACTGCCTTGGCAAATCACTCGATGCTCGTTCCGACATTTACTCACTCGCTTGTGTAATGTATGAAAGCCTTACAGGTGTGCCACCGTTCATGGGCGGCACCGTGTACGAAATTTTCCAGAAACAGATCAGTGATAAGCCAGTCGGGCTTTCAGATTTCATACCGAACAAGCCGCTTTGCAAAATCATGGAAACGATCATTTTTAGCTGCCTGGACAAAGATCCGTCGGTACGGTATCAGTCCATGGAAAAACTCAGGGAATCACTAGAAGGAATCTCACCGCAAAAACTCAAGACCGGAATATTCAGGCTATAGATATGGAAGAACAAACCAAACCAATTAGAGTAGGCGACATTCTCATTAACGCCGGGATGCTCACATCAGAGGTGATGAATAATCGCGCGGAAACTTCGAAGCTGCTCGGTCAACCATTGGGGCAGACGCTGATTCAGGAAGGGGACGTAACGCGCTATCAATTGATGTGCGTCGTCCAACTTCAGTCGCTCATTTCCGATGGCGCGTTGTCGTTGGATTTGGCAGTCAGCGCGATGAAGCTAGTCCATGAGGACGAATGCTTCCTCGAAGACGCTCTCAAAGACCTTGGATTTGTGGAGGAGGAGCGACTCTGGAAGACTCGACTGGGCGACCTGCTTGTTGAGGCCGGAATCATTAACGAGGTACAGTTAAAGTGTGCTCTGGATACCGCGTTTCGTGACTGCACGCCGCTCGGACAAACTTTCTTACGCGCAGGATTCGTCGCCCCGGCGATAATTGGCAAGACTTTAGAGCTTCAGAAGCGTATCCGCTCCAAAGAAATTGCCCGCGAAGATGCCGTGAAAGAACTGCGTAGTCTCCATGAAAAAGACACGCCATCGGTCACGCTGGACAAGTAATACAATTCAATGCTCTTCGGATAGGAATCCCGACACTGGTCAGCGGCGCCGACCGTTCCAAGGTTCATCCATCATTGTCCCTTCAGAATTGCTCCACTTTCCGTCAAACGAGCAATAGTCATCGTCAAACTTCAGTTCCAGGGCGCCGTGTCCGAAGTGGTCGGTCCAATCAAAGGTCGCAGCGTGGTCTCTCAGAGCGCCATGCTGTACCAGGTGACCGGAATACTTCTTTCCAGCTTCTTGGACTTCATATTCACCTATCACGGTACCGTTTGGCAGGCGAGAGAACTTGGTAACGACAGGATCATTGCACATCCCTGCGCACCCGCCTTCCATCAGTGACCCCTGGTAAGTCCCTACCATGAGTCCAGGCGGCGGAGTCCTGTGCCTGTGATGCTGGAGGGCACTACCATCGACACAGTGGAGAACATACCCTGCCGCAAGAGAGATCGCGAAAAACAAAGAAAGGAGGTGGCCAAACTTCAAGCGATCAAAAATAGGAGGCAGCGGAAATACATTCATTGAAGAAAACCTCAAGGCTAATTTCAGTGTACCCAGAATTTTGCAAACCGGATACACTCCTGGCGCAGGAGTTAGTTAATCGGGACCGCCCCTACTAGTTGCTTGAGTTAGTCAAACGTTCAATGTCGGCAACAAGCTCAGTTGGCGATGTTTTAGCAGGTACTCGTTTCACCAGCTTACCGTCCCTGTCGATAAGGAATTTAGCAAAGTTCCACTCGATAGGCGCTTTCGTCTCTTCTGTCAGAAGTTTATAGATCGGGTGAGCGGCACCGCCGTTCACGTCAATCTTTTCAAACATTTGAAAGGTTACGCCGTAATTTTTTTGACAGAATTCACCAATCTCAGCTTCAGTTCCTGGTTCCTGATTGGCGAACTGGTTACAAGGAAAACCTAATACGCGCAGCCCTTTGCCAGAATACTTTTCGTGTAACTTTTGCAATTCCGCAAACTGGGGTGTAAGGCCACACTTACTGGCGGTGTTGACGATTAACAATACATCGCCCTTATAGGTATCCAGCTTGACGTCTTTGTTGTCGAGTGATTTAACGGTCATATCATATAGAGGGCTCATTGCTACTCCTTTTCGAGCGGGCGAGGACACCTTCCCTGTCGCCTTTTTTACAGGTTGGGTGGAAGTCGAATTTACGTGCGGGGAGGACTTGGGAGATTTTTTCACTTCCGCTAAAGCACATGGGCTAGACAATGCCACGACGGCAACTAGCACTATTGATTTGCGCATAATAAGGTATCTCCAGCCCAGGTAAATTGGCATAAGACAGGAATTATAGGGTAATTAACCCCAGACTGCTGTGATTTAGCCAATCATGTAAAACCGCAGCCGGCCCCTCTGCACTACATATGGTGGCATCTTAGTGAAAGACTTAGAAATATATTGTCGGCCCGGCTTATTAACGGGAAGAGACAAGCCCCGCGCTCTCCTCTTGCAACTTCGCAAGGGAGGGGAGGGGGCTTGCCCCTCCCTTCACGTAATGCCCACGCAATTCGAAGCATCAGCTAAAATTGTTGAGTTAGCCTCCAACCCAAATCGAAGTGACCCAATGCCTCTGGCTAGCTATCCCCGCGTCCGTCCAATAGCTTGGAGCCGTCGGCCAATACTGCTTGCAGCCTTTATCGGGCTTTTTTGTTCTGCGGCAATACCCACTGTGGCCCTTACCGCATCCGAGAAGAACTGGGTTCAACTACAAAAAGACGGCACTGACAATCTGGATGCAAACAAGTACTGGCTTGCAGAACCGCTACTTCATCGGGCGTTAGCCAAAGCGGAGACCTTTGGAAATGCAGACCTGCGCCTGGCGAAAAGCCTCGGCGAGGTTGGACGCCTCTATACGATTCGTGGACGCTTCGCGGACGCAGAGCCCTATTTGGAGAGAGAGCTTAGCGTAAAACAACTAGCGCTTGGCAAATCGACCGGTAACGCCATTCCTGCCATGGTTTCATTGATCCAGTTTTATCTTGCCCACGGCACGGAAAGCAAAGCACTTCCCCTGACAAAAGAAGTGCTTTCGTTTGTCGAAGGGAAGTTGGACGAACCTATGCCAGAAATCCCGGTGAAGATCAAATATGAAAAGCACACACCGCTAGAAGCCGGTGTCGCCACAGCCGATCCGGTGATGATAAATCCGCTCATTGAATGGGCTATTGCCTGCGACTCCCTCGGCAATTCATATCTTGCCCGCCGAGATTATGCTCTGGCCGACAGGCTGTTCAAAGCAGCATTAGATTTGAAGGCAACTGTTCTCGGAAAGGGACATTTGTCGCTAGCCAATAGCTACGATAGCCTTGGAACGGTTTGCATGGCGCGCAAAGAAAATAAAGATGCGGAGTCTTATTATCGTGATGCGTTGGCGACCACCGAACGGACCCTCGATCCGGAAAGCCCCCAAATTTATTCTCGAATGGATAAATTGGCCAAATGCCTGATCCAATCAGGAAAATACAAACAGGCTGAAGACATCTATCTGAAAGCACATCACGATTTCTGGAAGACTGAACCATCAAAGGGTGGCGATGAAGCACGCGTCTTGTATGCGCTCGGCTGCCTCTACCTCACAGAGAAAAAGTATGCATCAGCAGCGCCAGTATTCCACCAGGCACTGCTTATGGCGGAACGAATCAACGGGCCTTACTCGATCGGACTTGTCCCATACTTAGAACAATATGCTTACACGCTGTACTATCTCGGACGCAGAGCCGAAACAGACAATTTGCGAGCAAGAGCCAACTCCATATCTGGTGGCAGCCACTAGCGCCCGAATCTTGATGTGGAATGGTCGGTGAGGGGCCTGTCCCCTCCCCGACCATCCATTTGCTTTAAACAGCGACCTTCACCATAGCTTTGATGATCTCGCGACAGAATGCCGGTAGATCCGAAGGCCTGCGGGAAGTAACTATGCCACCGTCTACGGTGACTTCCTGATCAACCCACTTAGCTCCAGCGTTGATCAAATCATCCTTGATGTTCGGGTAGCTTGTCACAGTTTTGCCCCTGATTACATCTGCAGAAGCCAGCACCCAAGGACCGTGACAGATTGATGCGATGACTGCACCGCGTTTGGCCGCGCGACGGACAATGTCCAACGCTGATTTGTCGCCACGGATCTTGTCCGGAGCCCATCCGCCGGGCACAATGACAGCGTCCCAGTCTTGGCCAAGGGCCGACTGATCGTTGCTTTGGAAATCCACCGCGATCGGAATTCCATACTTGCCTTTATATTCTTTCTCGCCGATTCCAGCGATCTCGACAGTAGCACCAGCTTCCAACAGACGCAGCTGCGGATAGAACAGCTCACGATCCTCGAAAGCAGGACCCGCAATAATGATTACCTTCTTTCCTTTTAATTCCACTTGTCAGCACCTTGAATCGGGGACGATTGATCTTACAAGCACTTCGAACATTGAACCTGTTTCCCCAAGAATTGACTTTAACGCATGCTCGGTCAAGGCGGCGATTGTCCGAGCACCGGTGGTCCTGCTTATCACATCTATTGCCGATGCCTATTTAGCAGTTACGATTGTCATCAAATCGTTGACAGCGACCTGTAGATCATTCATGTCGTGATCGATATTCATGACCGGTGGTCCATAAGTAGCTTGGTCTGCGTGTATATCTGCCAGGTTTTGGTCCGATGCCGCCTCAACAAGTTTATACAGAGCAAGGTACTGAGTGCGTGCGTCGGCAAATTTGGCTCTTATCGCCTTCAATGGTGCCGACACTGCGTCTTCTTTTCCTGCTGGAATTTGAATGGAGTTGACCTGCGATTCTGCCAGATTCAATAGAGTCCCAATTTGATCTGTGTAGTAACTCAACATGTTTTTACGAGGTGGAATCGGATAGCTATTTAGCTTGACGTAAGACGCTGTTGTGAATGCGAGATCCGGCATGTACTTATATTGTGAAAGTACTTCCTGCTTGGTGAAAGCACCGCCATAGAACATGTTTGCTGGCTCACCCTTAGGCGCCTTGGCATAAAGCAGGTTGAAACGTTCCAACTCGCCGAAGAACTCAAAGCATGATTTGCCAATTCTGCGGGTAGTATCAGTCAATTCCGAAAATACTCGATGAGACTGATCAACGCTTGCTTTGCCTTTCAACACGATTTCCGCTGTAGTGTTGCTGGCTCCACCAGCTGCTTGCTCGGTAGCCGAGAGAACGGCGTTTTGCGGGCTGGAGTCGAGAATGTTGTATATGACAAGCAATGATTTGTCTAGCTTATCGGCACCGTCTGCAATACCACGCGCAGAGCCCCAAAACAGAGGTGGGTATTTGTCGTCGGTTGGACTCTTCACTTTAGATGCATCAGCCTGAAGTTGCTGAGAATTGGTTTGGATCGAATCAATCGCCGCTTTGACGTCAGACCAAGGTTGAGAAACGGAAGCTTGCAGCTCGCCCGGGAACGATGTTTGCGCGCACTGGCTTTGCAGGTTTACCAATTGCTGGGTCACTGTAGAAACGTAATAATCAAGCCACTGTTTGCGCGCAGGGGCATTCTTGCCTTCTGCAAGCAGATCAGCACTTACCGATTTGAGCCGATAGCAATCGTCCCAAACGCCCTGCAAACCAGCATACGAAGCCGCCAGATTGCTGACAACTGGCGGTGCTGAATTGGTCGCCGGAGTCGTGAGTACCGGTGAATTGGAACTATCGGTTGTAGACGGAGCGGCAAATGCCGACAGGGATGTTGCGGACAAAGCGACCGTCACGGCAATACATGAAGTCAAGGACAACCGACGAAATCTCATTACTACCACCCAGCCTTGGAGCCAATTTCACTCATTTGAGATGCTACCACAGCCACAGTACCAACCGCCGGCCGGCTCGGCTGGCCAATACTTCAGCAAGACGGTCAGCTTGCTGCCACATGATATGTGCAACATCAGAAGTTCTTTCAAATTCGATTTTCGAATCCGTCGTTAGCCGGATAAATGTCCCGAATTCAGAGGCATAGCGAGTCACGTTATGCAAAAGTAATCGACGAAGCCGAACAGGACTTTCACGTGGGTCTAAAATTGGGAAATCGACTGGTGCAATCGTCACAACTATTGTTGTTCGTTTTGTGCTCAATGCAAGACGTCATCACCATCAGGAATCCCATACTCAGCAGTAACTGCTTCGGCAGCACTGTCAGAACGCACAGCTCAGACATACAGGGTGCCTAAATGCGTGATTATGCGAAGTCAAGTATCCATGTCACTTGCTTGCTAGTCTTGTGCTTGTTGGCCTTACCTCACGTACTGGCGCTCGATGTCGCGGAGTTTAAATGTCCCCAAGGGTACGTGCTAATTTCGGATTGCGTTGAGAAACGACATCTGAAGGTCCAATTGATCGGTGACGGGCAAAATACTTCCAGTTGCAAGTTGCTTCTAACTGATCCCCTAACTGGAAAGACTGCCTCCACTGTGATCCGGACCGTCTGCGCGTCAAAGAAGAGCATGACAGCGCCGCCAGATCAAGCCACGGCAGACGAAAAGAAGCTGCAATGGAAAATAACCAATAGCCCGCCAAAGGGCGTTTTAGAAGTGGTTCAGGCGGCCAAGTCGCTAAGTACTTCTGGTGCCTATAACAATGTACCGCTGCCTCAGGAGCGCAAGCTTGCCACCATTTCACAGATGGCGGTATGGAAAAATCTGGCTGGTACCCATCCGCCAGCTAAAGACGCCATTTCATCGAAGACAATCGAGAACGACCTTCTCACCAAAAGCCATGTTGATCCAAAAGACCTAACAACTGATGAGAAGAAAGAGCTCGACCGCAGAGTAGACGCGATCTTCGAGGCTGTCGACTTGACATGCAAAGTTGCAACTACAACCCCACCGCCTCAGACACCGAAAAGTCCTGAAGCACCAGGCACGCCGATGCAACCTGAAGTGCCACAGACGCCAGGTGAAAGCACCACAGGTGGTGACGGCACAGAATCGGATCATTGCTGCGCGCCAACCGGAACTACCTTTGTCCCAGACAATAATGATTTCCAGACAATGATGTGTGTTACCGATACTCTGGTGAACTGCCCGGGTGACAAAGGTTCTGACGGCAGCACAACTCAGAGCGACGACAACGATAAAGATGAAGTGCCACGTACTACTGAAAAACCAAAAGAGCCAGGAGAAGCACCAAAACCGAAAACTGTTGTCAACGCCGAAGGCGTCTCCATAACTACCGAGCTTCATCCCAATGGAAAAATCAAATCGATAACGAAAGAACATCCCCCTACGAAGGGTGGAGATCCTAAGGACCCGACGTCAGAAAGTCACAAGACTACGAGCACTGAATACGCCGACGATAAGCGCAGGATAAAGAAGACTACAGAGAAAGTGGAGATTCGCACACTGCAAGGTCCGAATGAAGAAAAGACGCCAAAGAAAGTCACCACAACAGAACGAGAATATTCTGATCCCACCGAGAAGACACCTTCATTCGTTGAAAAGGAAACGGTGACAGTAGAGGAAGTATCGGAAATTGACGACAACGGGCTAACGCACATCAACAAGACCACGACGACCAAGACTTTCTCCGGACCAAAAGATACTGAAGGAAAGACGGAGCAGAAAAAAGAGACATACGATCCCAACAAGGATAAATGGTCGCCCGCCAAGTAACGGCAGCTCGAAGCGAGCGCACGCCGACAGCGACCTTTTAGAGACAGCGTTCACCCGCCAAGGGACGAAAAGACCGTATCACTCTGCAGGCTCGGTTTCGGTCAAGCATCGACTAATGCCACAGAAATGCGGTTTCTGGGTATATATCGAGGCAGGGGACTGGAAATGGGCATCGACTTAACCGAATTCATCAACGAGAAGCCATCTGGTGTTGACGACAAAGACACGGACAACGTCGTAGCCGAATCAGGAAGTGTTCTTCGTGCTGCCGCCTATTCAGGCTTACAACAACCGATTGATGGCGCTGTGCAGTTTTTCAATGCAATATCGCCAATTGACGTTAAGTCCCCGCATTTCGTGGATGCGCCCAAGGTGCACGATGGATGGACAACGGGAGGGACTCTGGCCGGTCACGTCCTGGATCTGTTTGCACTGTCCAAAGCGACGCGCCGGGTAGGAAAAGCTCTCGGGAAAGCGGAGACCGTTCCAGTTCTTGAGACCGCCGTTGCCGGTGCTGCGTTCGAATTCGTTCAACCTGTAACTGGTGATAAGGTTATCGTTCCCAAGCTTTGCGCTGCAACTATCGGCTTTGGAACATTCGGATCCATGGATCTCGGCAGCCGCGGACTGCGCCATCTCAAATATTTCAGTGAAGTAGATACATTGTCGAAGCGCGCGGCGATTGGCAGCCTTTCCGGCGCTGGCGCGGGCGTTACCCATTCTTTACTCGATGCAAGTATCAACGGAAAGCCGCTCAACTTATACGACGTGGCCAGCGATGTCGGTTCCTATGCGGCTTTCGGCGCATTGTTCGGCACGGTTGATCATGGTGTTGCAAAAGCCTATAAAACTGTGTCCACGAAAGTGAACGAGCGCATGACTGCAGGGCTGCCGCTGTTTTCAATCGGGCCTATCGAATTCCATCCACGCGGATACGCCTCAAAAGTTCACGAGCTGATAGAGCCTGACAGGGCTGAAGAATAAACGAGGCGGCGACGAAGCTCTTGCCGGCGAGGTTTCGCGCGCGCATCGGCAGGAGGACCCGCTTTCGCTAACATATCTTGATCTGGACAACTTTAAAGCAGTCAACGATAAAATCAGCCACCAGCACGGAGATGGCGTGTTGAAGGAAGTTTGCAGATACATTCGCGAACACTTTAAACGCGCCACCGACGTTAAGGTTCGCGACGGCGGCGACGAGTTAATGATCATCATGCCGAATACGCCTCATGCCGGTGCCGCCAAAGTAGCAGAAGCCTTCGAGGGAAAAATGCGCATTGGTGTTTCCGAAAAACCGGTGACCGCACAACAATTGGCCGATAATTTTACAGGCACAGTCGAAAAGCTTGCTGAAATGCCGCGCGTCGTAAGGGCGGAAGGCGGCACGACACATGAACAATTGGCGGAGCAACTATTAAAGCATCGCATGCCGATGACCGGCGAGCAGATATCGCCGGAAAAAATTGGCGCCGAAGCAATGCGGCTCCGGGAGCGCACCGGTATCGCGACAGGTGAATTCAAAAGCGACCTCACCTTCACTGCCTACACAAATGACGAGATCGCCGGACTGGCGGACAAAGCATCGTTCCGTTTCTTGCCGCAGATAGGGCAGTTCCTCAAAAGAAACGGTGTCAACGAAGATCACATAGCGGAAGCTGTAAGGATACAAGCGCAAACCAGTACAGGGCGTCGCCCGTTGCTCGGAGAGATTCTGGTTGACAATGGTTTGTGCACCAAGGATAAAGTGGATATAGCATTTGCAGAGCAGGGAAGATTGCGCCAGAACTTGCTAGAGATGATGAGGGGTATTCTCGGAAGTCAACGATTGCAGATGCCTATCTCCTACTCGGCCTTTCCGGCCATTCTCGATAATCCGGCGCAAGTCGCCGCATTTCGTCAAAGCATTCCGGATGTCCACAGGCCTAGTCTCGATCCCAATGGGGTCCGGCGGTTGAGCCTGTTTGAAATGCCTGTGGCAGGTGAAGTAGTAGTTGGTGCCAGCACCGGAGTCGTCGAATTGCTTCCGGCGGAAACAGCGGCCGCATTCAAGCATCGCGGCGATAAACTGATGCTGGAGAAAAAGAAACTTCGAGAAGAGCAGGGTCTTAGATCCAAACGCAACTAACAGCTAAGTCATCTCAGCGCGTATATTTATCGTCGCTTAGTTGATGCGAGACGGTTGATGAACGAACAAATAGCACAACGCATTGCAAGAGACCTCGGCGTCTCGGACCTGACAGAAATCCTTGCGGAAAAGCTTCCAGCTTCGGATCTTCATTCGCTGTTGCTTGCGGTGTTAAAGCGACGTGTCGGCAAAATAACACCACCAAATCTAACGAACTTCAGCACCGTTACTAAGTCCTGCGACCTTGATGGTCGATTGATGAATAAGCTGGAGTGCACAACCTATGAGACGGTGCCCGAGTACGAAGCGCTGGAACTGTCACCCTTCACCCCACTTGGCGCTGTCGCGGTGTTGACCGGGCTCGACCAGGGAAATGTTTTGAGCACTGTAAGAGCCTTTGAGTGTGCTTCTGATCCAACAATAGGCTTGGCGCTGGAAGCTGCTCGGCGACGCAAGAATCCAGCAGACAGAAAAGATGTCACGCGTTTATGCACTAACCAACGCGTGGTGCGCTTTCCTTTGCCAGAGAACCCGGACTATACCGCTCACTTTAAATTGTTTAGCTTGGTGAGTGCTGGACGCGATGCAGGTTCATTTTCATTCGAGACCGCTGCCTTGCGCGAGCATATCGAATGCTACCTCTCGCTTCTATCCAAGCTGAACGGTGCTGATTTCGCCGTTCAAGACATCGTAGTTGAATTATCCGATACTCGCGCGGTATCACACCTTTGCTCAATGCTCAACATCAGCAGGGAAGAAATCAAGTCGACTGTACGAGCGCGTGACTCGTCTAGTTCGGCAAAATTTCTTGAGCAGCACTCAATCATCTGGCCAAGGATGACGGCCAAACCATCAGAAGATCTTGCACAATACAATTTGCCCAAACATTTGCTTGTGCAATTAAGATTGCTCGAACAGGATGTGTGCGCTCCGTTGCGTTCTCAACACGGTAAGGTGCGCTTTGAATTCAATTTGCAACGATTGACGGGACTTGGGTATTATGATGGTCCGTGCTTCCATATCAAACTGAAAAATGATCGCGGTCAGGAATGCATGCTTGCGGATGGAGGCTTTGTCAACTGGACGCAACTCCTATTGAGTGATGGCAAAGAACGCCTCCTGACCAGTGCCATCGGCACCGAGTTGATATGCCGGTTGTTCCGCCGATCGTCAGTTTGACTTGCAGAATACACGCAGTCGATATGAAGAGTCGAGGAGAACACAACAATGCCGGAAGCCTTTAAGACTAGTATGTTGCTTGCTTGCGGAATTCTTGTCCTCTCAAACCTGCCGAGCGGTTGGGCGGCGAGGTCTGAAAGCTCTTAGGCGGCGATGTTAGACACGGACGGCACTGCCGATGGAACAGAACCCGACCTGCTGAAGACCGTGCGCAGTTTATTGTAGGCAAATTTCAAATCTTCCGTGGGCACGAAAACCACTAATGAAGCGATCATCAGCGATTCGAATATTGGCAGGTTCATCGCGTACTCAATACCCAGATGGAGCAGAACTACCCCAGCAAGCACATAATACCGAGTTTCTTTGAACCATACTAACGACCACATGGCGCCTTCGATTAGCAAGCTGCCCCAAGTAAGAGTCTTGCACATCCAGAGGTTACTAGATATCCATGCCACAGGGAAGCGCAGAAATTCTTGCTCCCTCAAAACATAGTACATAGCGCTCCCGTTTAACCAGGTCGGATCGTCAA
>Ga0163151_10004351_pt1 | contig 19136 bp, 10 predicted proteins | sample OliLakLV19MP5IB2_FD_145596 | JGI IMG/M metagenome (GOLD analysis project Ga0163151, IMG submission 145596) | Freshwater microbial mat bacterial communities from Lake Vanda, McMurdo Dry Valleys, Antarctica - Oligotrophic Lake LV.19.MP5.IB-2 | ecosystem: Environmental > Aquatic > Freshwater >... | reverse complement strand
TCGCGGACGAACACGTTCTTCCAACGGATTTCGCCGCCGTGGGTTTGCAGTTGAATCGGCCCCCTGGCGAACAGCGGCTGCTTGCGGTCCCAGAAGTTGTCCATGACGGCGTGATCGACGACGAGCTGGTCGTTGAGATAGATTGTGGTCCGGGCGCCGAGCTGCCGGATGCGGAAATGGTTCCATTCGCCGAGCGGTTTGTCGGCTTTCGTCAGCGGGTCTTTGCCGGGGTTGCCGGGATTATTGTTCCACAATCCGCCGGACCCTTTGTCGGCCCCGAGCTTGAACTTTTCCTCGTCGGTCGAGTCCCAGATCTGCACTTGGGGCGTGCCGCGCAGATAGATGCCGCTGTCGGCCTTCGGAACCGTCTTGTACGAGACGTGGAGTTCCATGTCGCCGTAGTCTTTGTCGGTGGTCGCATACGCTCCGAAGCCGTCGTTGACCAGATCGCCGTCCTGGACCATCCAGTGCTTGGTGAAATCTTCCTGCTCGGCGGCCTTCTTCGCGGCGAGGTCGGTCGCACTCAGTTCCCACACCTTGCGGGGGTCGACGGTCTTGAGGCCCCACCAGCCGGTCAAGTCTTTCCCATTGAACAGGGCGGTGAACCCCGTCGGCGGCGCGTTATCCGCGGCCGACAACCCGGTGGCGAGAAGAGCGAGCACGCTCAAACAACAGACCGTTCGGAGGAAGCGCACGGCGGGAACTCCTGCGGGGGCGGGTGGCGGGATCGGACGACGTCGATGGGTGAGAGGATAGCCGATGGAGATGGCGATTGTCACGCGGACAGGATTCGGGGCATGGTCGAAACCTGACGCTTCTGCAAGCCCTGCGACTGTTCATTTGCTTCAATTCAGCGAGCGTCCTTGAATCTCGCCGCCGGCTTGTTACGCTCAGGCAGTTTCGCTCCGCGCCCGACCGCTGGAGTGACGGTGCGCGCTGATCCCGATGATCGCCCGCGCCGCCCGCCTGATTGCGCCCTCCGGAATCCGTCGCTGTGCCCAAACGTACCGATCTTCACAAGATTCTGCTCATCGGCTCCGGCCCGATCGTCATCGGGCAGGCCTGCGAGTTCGATTATTCCGGCACGCAGGCCTGCAAAGCCCTGCGGGAAGAGGGGTACGAGGTCGTCCTGGTGAATTCCAACCCGGCGACGATCATGACCGACCCGCAGATGGCGGACCGGACGTACATCGAGCCGATCACCTGGGAGTACGTCGCCAGGATCATCGAGATCGAGCGGCCGGACGCGATTCTGCCGACGCTCGGCGGGCAGACGGGCCTCAATCTGGCAATGGAGCTGCATCGCCGGGGCATTCTCGACCAGTACGATTGCGAGCTGATCGGGGCCAAGGCGGACGTCATCAAGAAGGCCGAGGAGCGCGACGCCTTCAAGCAGGCGATGATCGGCATCGGGCTGGAAGTTTGCCACAGCCGCATCGTTCACAACATGGACGAGGCGTACGCGGCGCTTGAGGAGATCGGCCTGCCGATGATCATCCGGGCCAGCTTCACGCTGGGCGGGACCGGCGGCGGCGTGGCGTACAACCGGACCGAGTTCGACGAGAAGGTTCGCAAAGGCCTCATGCTGTCCCCCGTCACCGAGGTGCTGCTGGAAGAGTCGATCATCGGCTGGAAAGAGTACGAGATGGAGGTGATGCGCGACGTGGCCGACAACGTCGTCATCATCTGCTCGATTGAGAACTTCGACCCGATGGGCGTCCACACCGGCGATTCGATCACCGTCGCCCCCGCGCAGACGCTGACCGACAAGGAATACCAGCGGATGCGCGACGCCACCATCGCGTGCATCCGCGAGATCGGCGTCGAGACCGGCGGGTCCAACGTGCAGTTCGCCATCGACCCCCAGACCGGCCGGATGGTCGTCGTCGAGATGAACCCGCGTGTGAGCCGGTCCAGCGCACTGGCGTCGAAGGCGACCGGCTTCCCCATCGCCAAGATCGCGGCGAAGCTGGCCGTCGGTTATCGGCTGGACGAAATTCCCAACGACATCACCCGCGAGACATTGGCCTGCTTCGAGCCGACGATCGATTACGTTGTCACCAAGATCCCCCGCTGGACGTTCGAGAAGTTCCCGGAGGCCGATCCCGAACTGACCGTGCAGATGAAGTCGGTCGGCGAGACGATGGCCATCGGCCGGACGTTCAAGGAGTCGCTGCAGAAGGCGATTCGCGGGCTGGAAATCGGGCATTTTGGCCTCGGCGGCGGCAAGAAGGATCTGTGGGGCACGACGAAACAGCCGCATATCGACGAGATCGAAGCCAAGCTCGCCACGCCGAACGAACACCGCATCTTCTACATCCGCTACGCCATCAAGGCCGGACTGTCGCTGGAGACGATTTTCGATCTCACGAAGATCGACCCGTGGTTCCTCGATCACATCCGCCAGCTCGTCGTCATGGAAGACGAACTGCGTCGCGTCCATCGGCTGGAAGACGCCCCGGCGGAACTGATCCGCCGCGCCAAGCGGGCCGGATATTCCGACATGCAACTGGCCGGCTGGTGGAACTCGTCGGAAATGGACGTCCGCGCCCGCCGTAAGTCGCTGGGGATTATCGCGACGTTCAAGCAGGTCGACACGTGCGCCGCCGAGTTCGAGGCATACACCCCGTACTATTATTCGACCTACGAATCCGAGGACGAGGCTCCGCTGCCGCGGACCGACAAGCGCCGGATCGTCATTCTCGGCGGCGGTCCCAACCGCATCGGCCAGGGGATCGAGTTCGATTACTGCTGCTGCCAGGCCTCGTTCGCGCTCCGGGAGCTGGGCATTGAAAGCGTGATGATCAACTCCAACCCGGAGACGGTCTCGACCGACTACGACACGTCGGACCTGTTGTTCTTCGAGCCGCTGACGATCGAGGACGTGCTCAACGTCTGCGACCGGTTGCAGCCCGACGGCGTGATCGTGCAGTTCGGCGGGCAGACGCCGCTCAATCTCGCCAAGGGTTTGGAGGCCGCCGGCGTAAAGATCGTCGGCACCAGCCCGGACATGATCGACGCCGCCGAAGACCGCGAGCGGTTCCAGCAGATTCTGGAACGGCTGGACCTGCGGCAGCCGCCGAACGGCATGGCCTCCGACGCCGAAACCGCCCGGCACATCGCCGAGCGCATCGGCTACCCCGTGCTGGTACGCCCGAGTTACGTCCTCGGCGGCCGGGCGATGGAAATCTGCTACGACAGCGAATCGGTGATGCGATACATGACCGAGGCGGTCAACGTCTCCCCCGACCGGCCGGTGCTGATCGACAAGTTCCTGGAGGAGGCGATCGAGGTCGACGTCGACGCCATCTCCGACGGGGTGACGACGGTCGTCGGCGGCGTGATGGAACACATCGAGGAGGCCGGCGTGCATTCCGGCGACTCCGCGTGCGTCTTGCCGCCGTATTCGCTGCCGCAACACGTGGTGGACGAGATCAAGCAGGCGACGTATTCACTGGCCACGGCGCTCGAAGTCCGCGGGCTGATGAACATCCAGTTCGCCGTCAAGCACGACGACAACGAATTCCAGGTCTACATTCTGGAGGTCAACCCGCGGGCCAGCCGCACGTCGCCGTTCGTGTCGAAGGCGACCAACGTCTCGCTGGCGAAGCTGGCGGCCAAGGTGATGGTCGGCGTGTCGCTCATCGAGCAGGGATTCACCGAGGAGGTCGTCCCGCAGCACATTTCGGTCAAGGAAAGCGTGTTCCCGTTCAACCGGTTTGCCGGCGTGGACATCATTCTCGGCCCGGAGATGAAATCGACCGGCGAGGTGATGGGCATCGACTCCGAATTCCCGATCGCGTTCGCCAAAAGCCAGATCGCCGCGGGGAATAAGCTGCCGACGGAGGGGACGGTCTTCGTCAGCCTCGCGGGCCGGCACAAGCAGCAGATGATCCCGCAGGTCGCCCGGCTCAAGGAGCTGGGCTTCCGCATCGTCTGCACCGGCGGGACGGCGCGCGTCTTCCGCGACGCCGGCCTCGAAGTCGAATCGATCCGCAAGCTGCAGGAGGGCCGGCCGAATCTCCTCGACCTGATGGCGAACAAGGAGATTCAGTTCATCTTCAACACCCCCAGCGGCAAGGGGGCCCGGACCGACGAGGGCAAGATCCGCGCAGCCGCCGTGATGAACGGCGTGACCTGCGTGACGACGCTGCCGGGCTGCGTCGCGGTGGTGAAGGCGCTCGAAGCGCTGTCGAAGAACGCCGCCCCCCGCGTGCGGGCGCTGCAGGACTGGTCCGCCGCGGCAACGGTGGAACGATAGTCTGTCAAAGCCCCGAGCGCCAGCGAGGGAATCCCGATTTCATCATAACGGCGAATGGAAAGCGGAAAGCGTCCCTCGCTCGCGATCGGGGCTTGGACGGAGGAGCGCATCGTGCCCGATGTACCGCTCGCGTACTTCATCACATGGAGCACTTATGGTTCGTGGCTGCCGGGCGACGAGCGCGGATGGGTCGAAACGGGACGGCCCGGCATTCAAGCGCCGGACGAAGAGCGATTTCTCCACACTGACAGGAATCTCTTCTTTGATCCCGTTGTCTTGACGCAATCACAGCGCGAAGTCGTGGCCGCCGCGATCGTCGATCACTGTGCGTTTCGCTCGTGGACGCTGCACGCCAAGAATCCGCGGACCAATCACGTTCACGTCGTCGTGACGTCCGATCTTCCGCCGGAGGTCACGCGCGACCAGTTGAAGTCGTGGGTCTCGCGGCGACTCAACGAGTCATTTGGAAAACGCCAGGTCTGGTGGACGCGATACGGATCGACCAGATGGATTTGGGACGAGACGTCTCTTGAAGACGCAATCAATTACGCGATCGACGGACAGTGAATGTCACAGCCCCGAGCGCCAGCGAGGGAGTCTCTTGAACGAATCAAGATTCCCTCGCTGGCGCTCGGGGCTGTGAAAAGTACACAACCGCCTCTTACGACGCGACCTCTTCCTCGCCCGCGACCGCGCCGACGAGTTCGGGTTCCGCCTCGGTGTTCGACGGCTCGAACTCGAGCTGCTTCTTCTCGGCGACTTCCTTGACCTTCACCGTGATGGTGTTGGACCCCTGGAAGACCCCCTGCAAGAGGTTCTCGGACAGCGGGTCTTCGATGAAGTTCTCGACGGCCCGACGCAAAGGCCGGGCGCCGTATTCCACGGCCCCGCCCTTCTCGATCATGAACTCGCGGGCCTCATCGGTCAGCACGAGCTTGAAGCCCTTCTCGCCGAGACGTTCGCGGACCTTGAACAGTTCGATGTCCACGATCTGCTTGAGGTCTTCCTTCGTCAGCTGACGGAAGACCACGACCTCATCGAGCCGGCCGATGAACTCCGGCTTGAACTCGCGCTCGATCTCGTGCATGAGACCTTCTTTCATGCGCTCGTAGCTGGTGTCTTCGTCGCGCTTGCTGAAGCCGAACTTGTCCCCCTGGCTGATCGCCGAGGCGCCGATGTTCGTGGTCATGATCAGGATCGTGTTCTTGAAGTCCACCTTGCGGCCGAAGCTGTCGGTCAGGTGGCCTTCCTCCATGATCTGCAGCAGCATATTGAACACGTCCGGATGGGCCTTCTCGATTTCGTCGAGCAGGACCACCGCGTACGGCCGGCGACGGATCTTCTCCGTCAACTGGCCGCCTTCTTCGTAGCCGACGTAGCCCGGAGGCGCGCCGATCAGCCGGCTGACGTTGTGCTTCTCCATGTACTCGCTCATGTCGATCTGCAGGAGCGCGTCCTGCTCGCCGAACATGAACTCGGCCAATGTCTTGGCGGTCAGCGTCTTGCCCACGCCGGTCGGGCCGGCGAACAGGAACACGCCGATCGGCCGCTTCGGGTCCTTGAGACCGCTGCGGCTGCGACGGACGGCCTTCGCGACCTGCTTGATCGCCTCATCCTGGCTGACGACCCGCTTGTGCAGCGCGTCTTCCATCTTGAGCAGCCGCACCGCGTCTTCGCTCGACAACCGCGTCAGCGGAATGCCGGTCATCTTGGACACGACCTCGGCGATGACCTCGGCGTCGACCACGCCGTCGGTTTCCTTCGCCTTGTCGCGCCAATCGCGGGTCAGGTTCTCCTTCTTGCGCTTCAGCTTGTCGGCCGAATCGCGCAGCGACGCCGCCCGTTCGAAGTCCTGGTTGGCGACCGCCTCCTCTTTCTGCTGGTTGAGCCGCTCGATCTCCTCTTCGAGATCCTTCAGATCGGGCGGACGGACCATGGATTTGAGTCGGACACGAGCACCGGATTCGTCGATGACGTCGATCGCCTTGTCCGGCAGGCAGCGGGACGTGATGTAGCGCGTGGACAGCTCGACGGCTTTCTCGAGCGCGTCGTCGGTGATCTGCACGCGGTGATGCTGCTCGTAGCGGTCGCGAAGGCCCTTCAGAATCTCGATCGTCTGCTTAGCCGACGGCGGCTCGACGATCACGGTCTGGAAGCGGCGTTCGAGCGCGCCGTCCTTTTCGATGTACTTGCGGAATTCATCGAGCGTGGTCGCACCGATGCACTGCAACTCGCCGCGGCTGAGGGCGGGCTTGAGCACGTTGGAGGCGTCGATCGCCCCTTCCGCACCGCCCGCGCCGACCAGGGTGTGCAGCTCGTCGATGAACAGGATCGTGTTCTTGGCCCGCTTGACCTCGTTCATCACGGCCTTGATGCGTTCCTCGAACTGACCGCGGTACTTGGTGCCGGCGACCATCATCGCGAGGTCGAGGACCACGATCCGCTTGTCGCGCAGCAGTTCGGGGACGCTGCCGTCCACGACCATCTGCGCGAAGCCTTCGACGATGGCCGTCTTGCCGACGCCCGCCTCGCCGAGCAGGACCGGATTGTTTTTCTGGCGGCGGCAGAGGATCTGCACGACCCGTTCGATTTCGTTTTCGCGGCCGATGACCGGGTCGAGCTTGCCCTGCCGCGCGAGTTCGGTCAGGTCGCGGCCGAAGCTGTCGAGGGCCGGGGTCTTGCTCTTGCTGGACTTCGTCTGCCCGCCGCCGGACTGCGCGCCGCCCCGTTCGGACGTTCCTTCGCCGGCTTCAGCCCCGTGACCGAGCAGGTTGAGGACTTCCTCGCGGACGTCTTCGAGCTTGAGGCCGAGGTTCATCAGCACCTGGGCCGCGACCCCCTCCTGCTCGCGGATCAGGCCGAGGAGCAGGTGTTCGGTGCCGACGTAGTTGTGGTTGAGGTTGCGGGCCTCTTCCATCGCGTATTCGATGACCTTCTTGGCCCGCGGGGTCTGTGGCAGCTTGCCCATCGTGACCATGTCGGGACCGGACTGGACGATCTTCTCGACTTCGAGGCGAATCTTCCGCAGATCGACGTCGAGGTTTTTCAGCACGTTCGCCGCGACGCCGGAGCCTTCCTTGACCAGGCCGAGCAGGATGTGTTCGGTGCCGATGTATTCGTGGTTGAACCGCTGCGCTTCCTGGTTGGCCAGTTGCATGACTTTCCGGGCGCGGTCGGTGAAGCGTTCGTACATCCAACAATCTCCGTAAGTAACCAGTGAGTCCGAAACGCGGCTCGTCCCTGTTCACCGCTCAGGCAGGCCGCCGGGGATGGCCACCCGCTGAAATGTCCGTCAAACCTAGCTCACGACTGAACATGCAACTGCCGTTCCGGGACTCCGTTCCTCCCCCGGCGACGGTCGGGCGGTCATTTCCCGGAGAATGCGGACAACCGCGACCGGGCGAATGATGCGGAAACTCGGCCCAAGTGTCCTCAGCGAATCCGTCGGACAGGTCGGAATCCTTTCCAGGGACGCCGGTTGTGTTGCAAGTCACAATCTGACCAAGGCTTGCCGTCTGCCGCGAATTGTAGTGGGGTGTCCTGATCCGGGCAAGCTGCGACCCGGCCGTGGCCGGACCGCGGTTCGGGGGCGATTGGCGTTTTCCGCCGCCACCCCCCGCAAACGGACCGACGGTGTTGTAAAATCGCGGCTGTCAAACCGGCAGACTGCCAGACCCGCAGGCGGCGAGACACCAGCCCGAAGCGTCAGCGAGGGAGTCAACGGCCGCGGGTGCCACAATCGCTTCGCCACACAATATCGACCCACGACGCACCATGCTCCCACAGGCCTTTCAAGACGGCTGGACCAACGGCGCTGAACGGGCGCTCGCGCGGGCGGCTCGGCTGGCCGTGCTGCAGGACGCCGCGGAGGTGGAACCTGCGCATCTGCTGGGGGCGTTGCTGCTCGATGACGGCCGGGCGGGGGCGACGTTGGCCGCGTCGGGGTTGAGCATTGACCTGGTGCTGCCCCTCGAACCTGACTTTGACGCCGCCGAGTTGGACGTCGTCCAGCCGACAGTTCCGTGGGGCGACATTCTGCTCGGCATACTCATGGAAGCCCGACAACTTGCGGACGCCGGTCCGCAGGGGGCAGAAGCGGGAACGAATCATCTGCTGCGCAGTCTGTCGCAAATCGCGTCGTCAGTGTCGGCTCATCTCGAAGCCGTGCGATTCAGCGAATCGCCGACGGAATCGGCTGTCGACATGCCCGGCTCGCAGGTTGCCGTGCCGACCCCGCTGCCGGACGAACTCCGCTTGCTGGAACGGGAGCCGATCGAAGTCAATCCGACGGAGCTGCTGCGGATTCTCGACGCCGCCGCGAACCGCGCGCGCGAAGGGTTGCGGGTCGTCGAAGATTACACGCGGCTCGGTCTCAGCGACCGATTTCTGTCGGAACAACTGAAGAACTGCCGGCACGACATCGCGGCGGCGATGTCGGTGATTCCCGCGTCCGGGCTGCTGGCCGCGCGCGATACGCCGAACGACGTCGGCACGCGGATCGCCACGCTCGACGAATACCGTCGGACGGAACTGGCCGACGTGCTGACCGCCGCGTTCAAGCGCACCGAAGAAGCGCTGCGGACGCTGGAAGAGTACGGCAAAGTCGTGTCGGGGCTGCTCGGCCGGCAGATGGAGCAGTTGCGCTATCGCGTCTACACGCTGGAAAAAGCGGTCTTGCGGACGGAGTCCAATCGCCAGCGGCTGGAGGGACAGCGGCTGTACGTGCTGGTGACGGAATCGCTGTGCCATCACGGGTCGGGACCGGCGATCCACGGCGCCATCGCCGCGGGGGTGCGGATGTTCCAGATCCGCGAGAAGACGATGAAGGACCGGGCGCTCGTTGAGCACGCTCGCCACGTCCGCCGCTGGACGCGCGACGCCGACGCGCTGCTCATCATCAACGACCGGCCGGACATCGCCGCGCTCGTCGATGCGGACGGCGTCCACGTCGGCCAGGACGAACTGACGGTCGCCGACGCCCGCAAGATCGTCGGCCCCGACAAGCTGGTCGGCGTCTCGACGCACACCATCGAGCAAGCCCGGCAGGCGGTGCTGGACGGAGCCGATTACCTTGGCGTCGGCCCCACATTTCCGACGGGGACCAAATCATTCACCGAGTTTCCGGGACTGGCGTTTGTCCGCCAAGTTGCCGCGGAGATCGCGCTGCCGTGGTTCGCGATCGGCGGGATCAATGCCGAGAATCTGGCGTCCGTGACTCAAGCCGGGGCCACACGCGTGGCGGTCAGCGGGGCGGTGTGCGGGGCGGAAAACCCGTTCGATGCAGCGTCACAACTGATTTCGTGGTAATCGGTTGTGTCACGGCATCCATTCCAGTCCCCTCGCCCGCCGCTTCGGTGGGAGAGGGTTAGGGTGAGGGTGCCTTTCTCTTCTCGTCGGGGCAAAAGGCAAAGACACCCTCACCCCCGGCCCCTCGCCCACCGAAGCCGCGGGCGAGGGGGGAAGAGTGACAGATGTCCCGTCGCTATCTGCTCTTCCGGCGATTGCGGCTCTCGATATAGAATCCGCTGTTCGTCGAAGGATCGACGGAGAAGCGCTCCCAACCATTCGCCGGCCGCTCGGCCTTTCGCGAATCATTTCCGGATGCGTTTCCGTGGCTGCTGACCGGCGCGAGGGATCGGATGCCCCATTTCTTCGAGCGACGTGACCCGCTGGGCAACTCACCGGCCGTCTGGGTCGTGGCTTTGCTGCTGTTCCTGACGCCGGTGGCGTGGTGGTCGCTGAAGCAGACGCGGCTGGAAAACGACGTCGAACACTGGCTGTCGGCCGACGATCCGCAACTGAAAATTCTCAACTGGGCGAACGAGCAGTTTCCGGCCGAGGAACGGGTCTTCATCACCTGGGCGGGGAGTTCCCTGGGCGATGCGCGGATCGACCGCTTGATCGAATTGCTGGAGCCGAAGCCGGACGCCCAAGGCGTTCTTCGTGGCGGCTTGCCGTACGTCGCCGACGTCTTCGAGCCGCGGGAAATCCTGGCGACGCTGCAGGAGAACGGGGTCGAGTCCCACGAAGCGGTGCGCAGGCTCGAAGGGGTGATGCTCGGAGCCGGGCCGTTGCGTGTGCGGTTGACCGAGTCCGCCCGGCCGCGCGCCAAGCGTTGGATGACGGAGCTCGCTACGCAGGCGAAGCAGGAACTCGGAATCGAGCTCAGCATCACCGGGTCCGATGAAGACCTGAGCACACTCGCCATGGTCCCCGGATACACGGACAAAGACGGCACGGAGATCCCGGCGTCTTCGCCGGCAGTGCTCGATCCCACGGGCACGTTGCGGGACGACGCCACGACCGCGCACGATCTGTCGCTGTCCTGGAAGGGGCTGCGGCTGGGCGCGCCGCGGACGGCCGAGGTCGTGCAGTGGCTGTCGCAACGGACGTCGAAGGACGGCGACCTGCCGGTTGTTGAGAGTTGCTTCTTTGTTCCCGGCGCGCCGGTCACGGTGGCGGTCTCATTGTCGGAGGCCGGGCAGGCCGACCAGCCGGAGGCCCTGCAAGCCATCCGCAATGCGGCCGCGAAAGCGGGCATTGCGGCGGCCGATCTGAAGCTGGGGGGCAGCGCCGTCGCCGGCACCGAATTAAACCGCGAAGTGCAGCATGCGGCGTGGAACCCGGCGTTCCCGCTCACGCAGATTCACAAGCGGTCGGTGATGCTGACGTCGGCGCTTGTCGGCGCGGTGCTGGCGTTCGTGATGTTGCGCAGCCTGCGGCTGGCGGCCATCGTGCTGGTCGGCGCGGTCATGACCACGTTTCTTGCGACGGCGCTGGTTCCGGCCACGGGCGGTTCGATGAACATGGTCCTGGTCGTGATGCCGACGTTGCTGCTGGTCGTCACACTGTCCGGCGGGATTCACGTCGCCAATTACTGGCGGCACGCGGCGGCGAACGATTCGAGCACGGCCGTCGTCGAAACCTGCCGGATGGCCGCGCGGCCCTGTTTCCTCGCCGCCGGTACCACGGCGATCGGGTTGGGGTCGCTCTGCACGAGCAGCCTGTCCCCCGTGCGCGACTTCGGCCTGTACTCCGCCGTCGGCACGATGCTGTCGTTCCTGATGGTGCTGTACGGCATTCCCGCGCTGCTGCTATTGTGGCCGGGTCAGCCGCCGCACGATGAAGAACTCGATCATCCCGTCTGGCGCGGTTTGGGCAGGCTGCTCACCCGCCGGCCCACGTTGCAGACCGCACTGTCGTTACTCGTTTGTGCGATCGGAACGTACGGACTCGTGCATTTCCGGACGGAAACCAACGTCATCCGGTACTTCCCGGAGTCCTCGCGGATCGTGCAGGACTACTGGTTCATCGAAAACCACCTCGCCGGCATCGTGCCCATCGAGACCATCGTGCGGTTCGATGAAGCCGCGCAGAAGCAGGCGAATTTCCTGGACCGGATGGAGATGGTCCGCGAGATTCAGGAGCAGATCCGGCAACACGCCGAGATCACCGGCTGCATCGCGCTCGCCGATTTCCAGCCGGTGACGGAGCCGTTGCCCGACGAGGCGTCGATGATGGCGGCCAGCCGGCATCACAAGCGGGCGGGCACCGCCGAAGACCGCGTCCGCAACAGCGAGATTCGCGGCATCGACGCCTTCTACGCCGTGGCCAGCGAGGACCACGACCTCAGCCGGACCGGCGACGAGCTGTGGCGGATCACCGCGCAGGTCAACGCGATGACGGACGCCGACTACGGCGGCATCATCGACGATCTGAATCACATGGCGATGGACGTGCTGCGGTTCCAGCCGGGGGCGTCGCACGTCGTCACCGGGGCCGTGCCGTTGTTCCTGCGGACGCAGCAGGCGGTGCTCGACAGCCTGATCAGCAGCTCGCTGCTGTCGTTCGCGCTGATCCTGCTGGTGTTCGTCGTGCAACTGAAGAGCATTCCCGCGGGGCTGGTGGCGATGATTCCCAACATCGTGCCGATCACCATCGTGTTCGGTCTGGTCTCATTCGCCGGGATGAAGATCGACATCGGCACGATGATCACGGCATCCATCGTGCTCGGCATGGCGGTCGCCGGCACGCTGCACTTTCTGGAGTGGTTCCAGCAGAAAATGGCGGCCGGCCTGTCCCGCGAGCAGGCGATCATCAGTGCCGTCACGCACTGCGGTCCGGCGATCTGGCAGACCAGTTGGGTCGTCGCGTTGGGACTGCTGGTCCTCGTCCCGGCGGAACTCTTGCTCATCAGCCGGTTCGGCTGGCTGATGGCGGCGATGATCGGCGTCGCGATGCTGGGACACATCGTCCTCCTGCCGCAGATTCTGGCGAGCCCGCTCGGCCATCTGTTCGTGCCGCGGCCGCCGAAGTCGACGAACACCGCCGCCCCGTCCGCCAAGCCGCCGCATCTGGCCCACATCGAAGCCGCGGCGTGAGTGGGCGACTGGTGACGGTTTCCACTGTTAGCCGCGACCCGGAGGCTTTGCGCAGGGGAGCGCGGGGTGAAGCACACAACACGCAATGCGCGCTCCACGAAGCGCTCCCCTGCGCAAAGCCTCCGGGTCGCGGCTAACTGGACACATCCCACTACCGCAGCAACTCGTCGATTTCCTGGCGCGTGAACTTCCGCTGCATCCGGGCACCCAGTTGCGAGACGATGCGAGCCGCGGCGTGTGACGCCAGATGGCCCGCCTGTTGCCAGCTCAGGCCGTTGGTGATGCCGTACAGAATGCCAGCCGCGTACATGTCGCCGGCACCGGTGGTGTCCACGGCTTGCACGGGCACTCCTTCAATCGGCGTGACCTGGCCGCCGTGCAGCAGCAGCGAACCGTCGGCTCCCAGCGTCAACGCGACATCGGCCGCGGCGTGATGAATCATCTGGGCGCAATCGACGGGGTCGGTCAATCCCGTCAGGCTGCGGGCCTCTTCGAGATTGCAGAACAAGAGGTCCACCGGGCCGCGAATCAGCTCCCAGAACTGGTCCCGGAACAGGCTCACAAGAACCGGGTCGGAGATCGTCAGCGCCACCTTCACGCCGTGTTCTTTGGCCAGCTTGATCGTCTTGAGCGCCGCCTCCCGTTGGCAGTCGTTGAAGAACAGATACCCCTCAATGTAGACGTATTGTGCCTGGCGGATTTCGGCGGCGGAGATGTCGTCCGGCCCCAATGTCGCGGCGAGTCCGAGGTGCGTGAGCATCGTCCGCTGGGCGTCCGGGCTGATGAGGACCACGCTGGTGCCGGACTGGCCCGTGGACTGCGGGACTTCCACCTTCACGCCGAGCTGCCGCATGTCCGACAGGAAAAACTCGCCGATGTCGTCGCGGCCGACCTTGCCCGCATACGCCGCGGTCCCTCCGAAGTCGATCACGCCCATCATCGTGTTGGCGGCGGACCCGCCGGCACAGCGGTTGACCTGCGTCCGGTCCAGCGAGGCCAGCACGCGGGTCTGCGTGGCTTCGTCGACCAGCGTCATGATCCCCTTGGCGAACCCCAATCCGTCCAGATGGCCGTCGGGAATCTGCACCTGAATGTCGACCAGCGCATTGCCGACGCCGAAGACGTTGTAACCCATTCCGCGAAGTTCCTGAGTGCTGCCGGGAGAACACGAAGCCGCACGGTTTTAGCAGGTTCTCGTGAGTTTCGCACTCGACGGCGTGATCACGTGGACGGTGCGTTGGATCTTTGGCTTTGTCCCCTCGCCCAGCGCTTCGCTGGGAGAGGGTTAGGGTGAGGGTGCCTTTGGTTTTCGCCTTTGCCCTCAACGAATACCCGGAAAGGCAAAAGGCACCCTCACCCCCAACCCCTCTCCCGGCGCAGCGCCGGGAGAGGGGAGTTTGCGCCGTCATCAATCGAGCAGACGCTTCATTTCCGCGCGTCAATGGGCTATAAATACGGGGCTATCCGCGCGGGTTGCGCGGCCGCAACGGGCTCTCACCGAACGGGTTGTCACCGCCATTATGACTGCGACCGCCAAACTGGCCCTCGAAGACGGATCGATCTACACCGGCACGGCGTTCGGAGCCTCCGGCGAGGTCTTCGGCGAGGTCGTGTTCAACACCTGCATGACCGGCTATCAGGAAATCCTGACCGATCCGTCCTACTGCGGCCAGATCGTGTCGATGACCTATCCGCAGATCGGCAACTACGGCGTCAACGCCGCCGACGTCGAAAGCGGCAAACTCGCAATCCGCGGGTTCATCGTTCGCGAACTCTGCTGGTCGCCGAGCAACTTCCGTTCGGAACAATCGCTCGATACGTATCTGAAAGCGGCGAACGTCGTCGGCCTGGAAGGGATCGACACCCGTGCCCTCACCCGCCGGTTGCGGACCCGCGGGGCGATGACCGGCGTGCTGTCCACGGTCGATCTCGACGACGAATCGCTGCAGCAGAAAGCGCAAAGCAGCCCGAACATTGTCGGCCGCGATCTCGTCAAAGAAGTCATGCCCCCTGCGCCGTTCCAATGGACGGAAGCGCTGTCCGAATGGAGCAGCTTCGCGCCAACGGACCGGGCCCCGGACGGCGTCGAGCGGCACGTCGTCGCCATCGACTACGGCATGAAGTGGAACATCCTGCGACATCTCCGCAGCCTCGGTTGCCGCGTCACGGTCGTCCCCGGCGCAGCCACCGCCGAGCAGGTGCTGGCCTTCCAGCCCGACGGCGTGTTCCTCTCCAACGGCCCTGGCGACCCGCGGCCGTTAACGTACGCCACGGACACCATTCAGGGTCTGCTCGGCAAGACGCCGGTGTTCGGCATCTGCCTCGGGCATCAGTTGATGGGACTCGCGTGCGGAGCGGAAATCTTCAAGCTCAAGTTCGGTCACCGCGGGGCCAACCAGCCGGTGCTGAATCAGGCCACGGGCAGGGTCGAGATCACGTCGCAGAATCACGGCTTTGCGATCTCGACCGAGAACCTGCCCGACTGCCTGGAAGTCACGCACGTCAACCTGAACGATCAAACCGTCGAGGGATTGCGGCACCGCGAACACCCGGCGTTCTGCGTGCAGTATCACCCCGAAGCCTCCGCCGGCCCGCACGACAGCGAATACCTGTTCCGCCAGTTCGCCGAACTGATGGGCGCCCCGAAGGCGTGTGCGACCTAGTGCGGCTGCGTTGCGATCCGCTATGGTATTGGTGCGATTCCCGTGTGCCACGGCTGTGTCAGCCGTGCGAGCGCTCGACACGCTGTGAAGGACGGCACGGCTGACACAGCCGTGGCACACAAGAACGAGCCTGAATTCGCTACGAAACTGAACCGCAAAGGATATCGATCGGATGGCAGTCGAACGAACGCTGGTGCTGTTCAAGCCGGACGCCGTGGCCCGCAAGCTTTCGGGCGAGCTGCTGCGACGGTTCGAGACGCGCGGTCTGAAAATCGTCGGGCTTAAGCTGCTGCAGGTCACGCCGGAACTGTCGAAGAAGCACTACGCCGAGCACGTGTCGAAGCCGTTCTATCCGTATCTGGAGGACTTCATCACGTCCGGGCCGGTGGTCGCGTTGGCGTTGGAAGGCCCGGAGGCCGTCAGCGTCGTCCGGGCGATGATGGGCCCGACCAACGGCCGCGCGGCCGCGCCGGGAACGATCCGCGGCGACTTCGGTCTCAGCCGGCAGATGAACCTCGTCCACGGCAGCGACGGCCCGGAGGCCGCGGCGAAGGAGCTGGCGATCTACTTCCAGCCGCACGAACTGCTGAGCTACGCGACGCCGCTCGACCCGCTGACGCTCGCCGACGACGAGAAATAGCCGGAAGGCATCGAGCGGGTGTGCGTCTCAATTCGGGGTGACATTCCCCTCCGGCCCCCTCGCCCCCGTCTTCGGGGGAGTGGCGCAATTCTGTTCGGCACAAGATTGCGTCGCGGCGAACCTGGAGTGGAGTTCGTTCTTGACCTCGAAGAGGTCGCAGACAGTAGCCGGGGGTCGGAGTCCTCGAAGACCCCCGGACAGGCGTCAGAATTAGTCCACGCATCCCGAAGGGATGCCATAACGCGCCGTTCTGGCACCCCGCCGGGGTGCTGAAGAGTTGTCTGCCGCATGCCGGGGGTCTTCGCAAAGCCTCCGACCCCCGGCTACTTTATGCGACCTCTTCGAGGTCAAGCAGCAACGCTCGTCGCTCACCACATCTCTCGTGCCGAACAGAATTGCCCCTCTCCCCCGAAGCGGGGGCGAGGGGACCGGGCCTCAAAGCCACCCGGAATCGAGACGCATACAGGTTTCGAGTCCTGGAGTGACTCCCCTCTATTTCCGGCTGCGCCGCACTGATACGATGAAGCCTCACTGCGGGCCGCAGGGAGTGTTGATTATGCGCTGGCAGGGCGGACGACAGAGTGGCAACGTCGAAGATCGCCGCGGCATGCGGGGGCCGGTGATGGCCGGCGGCGGGCTGGGAATGCTCGTCCTCATCATCATCGTGATGGCCCTGGGGGGCGATCCCCGGCCGTTGCTGCAGAACATGGGCAACCAGCCCGGCGCACCGAACGCCGGGCCGCTGGAGCCGGGCGGCGAAGAAACCGGCGTCGACGACGAAATGAAGCAGTTCGTCGCCACCGTGCTCGCCGACACCGAGGACGTCTGGGAGCGGCTGTTCGCGGAGATGAACCGCCGCTACGAAAACCCGAAACTGGTGCTGTTCACCGGCCGCGTGGAATCGGCATGCGGATTCGGAACGGCGGCCAGCGGGCCGTTCTACTGTCCGGCGGACGCGCAGGTCTACATCGATCTGGCGTTCTACGATGAGCTGCAGAACCGGTTCGGTGCGCCGGGCGACTTCGCGCAGGCGTACGTCATCGCGCACGAGATCGGCCATCACGTGCAGAACCAGTTGGGCCTGTCGGACAAGGTCCACGCGCTCCGGGAACGGGTCAGCGAGGAGGAATACAACCAGTATTCCGTCCGGCTGGAGCTGCAGGCCGACTTCTTCGCCGGCGTCTGGGCGCATCATGCCCAGCGGGTGCGGAAGATCCTCGAACCGGGCGACCTGGAGGAGGCCCTCAACGCCGCGACCGCCATCGGCGACGACCGCCTGCAAAAGCAAACCCGCGGCTACGTCGTGCCCGACTCCTTCACGCACGGCACCTCGCAGCAGCGCGTCCGCTGGTTCCGCCGCGGCTTCGAGTCCGGCGACCCCGCCAAGGGGGACACGTTCGCCGTCGATTACGAGGATTTGTGACCGCTAAATAACGGCAGGGAATCGCACTGTGTTGGCCCCCTCGCCCCCGTCTTCGGGGGAGAGGGTCGGGGTGAGGGGGCGAGCGCTCCCTCACCCTCACCCTTGTCTGTTCCTCTTCTGTGAGGAAGAGGTCCTTGTGATGGGCGGACTGGGGGGCCGGGCGCAGTGAGCGCAGCGAACGAAGCCCGGCCCCCCAGTCCGCGCCGGCCGCGAGATCGATGACCCTCTGGCCCCCGAGGCCGTGGGAGAGCCTGATCCCGGCCGGCTTCATCGAGTCTCACCCGAACAGTCGCTGGGGCCCTTGTGAGCCCGCATTGGCCAGGAAGGGTCTGCTCGTGTCCGATCCCTCGAAACTGCCCACGCTCGGCATCGACGTCGCCAAGGACTTCCTCGACCTCGACGTCTCTCCCGAACCCCGGCCCCACCGGGTGCCCAACACCCCCGAAGGCTGGACCGACATCCTCGAACTCTGCCGCCGGCAGCCCGTCGGCGATCAGACCGCCCGCACGCTCCTTGCCGAACTCCCCGAACTCGGACGCTGCTCCCGGCAGCAGATCGCCGCCCTCGTCGGCGTCGCACCCCTCAACCGCGACGGCGGACTCTTCCGCGGACAACGAACCATCGGGGGCGGACGAGCCGTCGTCCGCCAGGTGCTCGACATGGCCACCCTCGCCGCCACCCGCTTCAACCCCCGGATCCGCAGCTTCTATCAACGACTCGTCCAAGCCGGAAAACGAAAAAAAGTCGCCCTCATCGCCGCCAGGCACAAACGCCTCACCATCCGCAACGCCAGCCTCCGAAACAAAACCCCCTGGAGACCAACCACCACCACTCCCGCTTGACAACGAACACAGTCGCTCTCCCGCCGAAGACGGGGGAGAGGGTCCGAGCCAGAGCAATCGTATATCGGTCCAGCACTCTTTTACGACTTCACCGATTCACCAGATAAATCCCCGCGGCAACGGTCAGCCCGGACAGCAGCAGCCCGCTGGACAATTGATCGCCGCGGAACAGCATGCCCAGCACGATGCCGAACAGCGGCGTCAGGAAGCTGAATACCGCGATCTGCGACGCCGAATGCCGCTTCAGCAGATGCGCCTGCAAGGCAAAGCAGACGCCGCCGACGAGCAGGCCCTGGTACATCAGTCCCAGCCACGCCGGCCACGCAACCTGAGTGAACTCCGGCCGTTCGAGCAGGCACGCGGCGATCGCGAACTGCACCACGGCGACGATGTCGTGCCAGAAGATCAATTCCGTCGGGCCGATGACCGCCAGCACGCGCTTCGTGTAGATGAACTTCAGACCCAGCAGCAGCGCGCTGACGAGCATGATCGCATCCCCGACGAGGCTCGGCGGATCGGCTTGCCGCGCATTGCCAAGCGCGTCCCACAACAGCGCGGCGGCTCCGATGGCGGCCAGCAACAGTCCCAGCGTGCTCGTCGTGGTCAGCCGATGCGACCGCGTGACGAAGTGCTCGATGCCGACCACCCAGAACACGAACGTGTTGACCAGCAGCGACGTGTGCGACGAACTGGTCCACGCCGCGCCGATGGTGAACAGCGTGATCTGCAGGAACAGCAGCGTGCCGGCGACGAGAATGGGAACCACCTGCGGGCGGGTGATGCGGAACGACACCCCTTCGAGCCAGCACCAGACGAGCATCACGCCGGTCGCCATCAGAAACCGCAGGCCGGAGACCGTAACCGGCGGCAAGGCGTCGACCGAGAACCGCGTGGCGACCGGGTTGCCGCCCCACAAGGCGACGGTC
>Ga0163151_10004350_pt1 | contig 19137 bp, 10 predicted proteins | sample OliLakLV19MP5IB2_FD_145596 | JGI IMG/M metagenome (GOLD analysis project Ga0163151, IMG submission 145596) | Freshwater microbial mat bacterial communities from Lake Vanda, McMurdo Dry Valleys, Antarctica - Oligotrophic Lake LV.19.MP5.IB-2 | ecosystem: Environmental > Aquatic > Freshwater >... | reverse complement strand
CCGGCCTGGTGCGGCTGTTCAATTCCAACGACGGCGCACCGCAGGGCGCGATCGGCGCGCACACCGCGGAGATCACCGGGCTGGCCTATCCACCGAACAACTCGTTCCTGCTCACCGCCGCGGCGGACGGCCTCGTCAAGCGCTGGCCGAATCAGACTCCTGTGTCGCGAGTGGCCGTCGGACATGAAGCGCCGATCGTCGCCTTGCGGGTCAGCCCGAACAATCAGTGGTTCGTGACCGCGTCGGCCGACAAGACGGTCCGCGTGTGGGGCTTCGGCGACGCGAAGGAGCAGCGCAAACTGGAGGGGCACACCGGACAGATCGCGGCGCTCGCGACCAGCGCCGACGGCGGACGCATCCTCACCGGCGGCGAGGACAAGATCGCCCGGTTGTACGACGCCGGCAATGGGCAACTCGTCAAAGCGTTCCCGGAACACGCCGCCGTCATCACCGCGGTCGGCGTGCATCCGAATGGGCAGGAAATCGCCGTCGGCGACGCCACTGGCGCAATTAAGACGTATCGCGTCAACGAGGGAACCGAAATCCGCACGCTGACCGGTCATCCCGGCGGCGTGTTTGCGCTCGTCTACGCGACCAATCAGCAGCATCTGCTTTCCGGCGGACAGGACCGCACGGCCCGCGTCTGGAATAATGCCGACGGTGCCGAAGTCCGCAAGTGGGATTTGCCGGACATCGTCCGGGCCATCGCGCTGTCCTACGACAACCAGTCGGTCGCCATCGGCTGCGAAGACAAGCAGATCCGCATCTATGCCCTCGCCGATGGCGCCTTGCAGCACACGTTCGCCGGCCACGGCGACAAGATCACCTCGCTGGAATACGCCCGCGACAATCAGAAACTCGCCTCAGCCAGCGCCGACGGCACCGTCCGCGTCTGGCATCCGCAGCAGAAACGCTCGTGGCAACACTTCGTCGCCACTCAGGGAGGCGGCCTTAGCGGAGTCGGCTGGTCGACGGACAACCAGACGCTCGTGTTTGCGGGGGCCGACAAGCAGGCTTACGTCGACACCGTAACGCTCCAATCCAGCCATGTCGCTGATGACAAGCGGGTCAACGCCCTCGCCGTGCATCCCAACAGCGCGTGGCATGCGACCGCCGGCGAAGACGGGCAATTGAAACTGTGGGACACCGGCAGCGGCAACCCCATCCGGCAGTTCACCGGTCATCAGGGGCCGTTGCGGTCGGTGGCGATTCGGCCCGATCAGCAGCAGATCGCGTCCGGCGGCAGCGACAAACGGCTGATCGTGTGGAACATCAACGATCCCTCGCGGGCGCAGTTCAACATCGTCACCCCCGCGGAGGTCACGCAGCTCGCGTACAGCCCGGACAGCAAGAAGCTCGTCGCTGCCGGGAGCGACAACCTCGTCCGCAGTTACGATCCGCAGCCCCCCAATCCGCCCCCCGCTCAGCCGCCGACGCAGGAGCCGGCCCAGACGACGGACGGGCATACCGCCGTCATTACGTCGCTGGCGTGGGCGAACGACAACCAGACCGCCTACACCGCGGCGGCCGATGGCTCGTCGCGCAATTGGACCATCGCGACGGTTGGCGCGACGGCAGTGCTCAGCGGGCATCAATCGCAGGTCTACGCCGTCGCCCTGCAACCGTCGGGGCAAGTGCTGGCGTCGGCGTCGAATGACAAGACCATCAAGCTCTGGGACATGGCGACGAAACAAAACACGCGCACGCTTCCCGCGCAGGGGGGCGCGATTTATGGTCTGGTCTTTTCCCCCGACGGACAGTTCTTCGTGTCTGCCGGCGGCGACAAGACGGTGCGGCAATTTAAGACGGCCGACGGCGCGGAAGTCCGCCAGTTCGCCGGGCCGACAGACGCCGTCTACTCCGTCGCGCTCAGCCCCGACGGCAACCGTGTCGCCGCCGCGGGGCTGGACCGCAAGCTCTTTCTGTGGGACATGGCGAGCGGCCAACTGGTGAAGACGTTGTCCGGCCACAAGGACGACATCTACCGCGTGGACTTCAATCCCTCCGGCAGCCGCATCGCCTCGGTGGGTTATGCGGGACATCTCCACATCTGGGATCCGAACCAGGACCAGCCGCTGCACAGTCAAAAACTGCCCGGCGTGATGTATTCGGTCACGTATTCTCCGAGCGGTCAGCAACTCGCCGTGATGGGGAACGACAGCAAGGTGTATCTGATCGACGTCCCGCCGCATGCGCAGTGATCCTGCGATTGCGACCGTTGGGGCAGCATCCGAGGGGGTGGGACCCCTCGGCTTCCCTCTGGCCCTTAGCCCTCAACCCTTAGCGCTTAGCACTTCATGAAGCTCAAGTCCCAGCCCGCGGATTTCCAGGTGGAAGAACTCACCGACTTCCGCTGCGCGGACGGGCCGTTCGCCGTGTATCTGCTGACGAAGGAATCGCTCGGCACGCCGGAGGCCGTCACCGCCATCGAGCGCCGCTGGCAGTTGTCGCGGCGGGCGATCAGTTACGGCGGCCTCAAGGACAAGCACGCCGTGACGCGGCAGTGGCTGACGATTCATCGCGGGCCGCGACGCAATCTGGAGCAGACGCATCTGTCGCTGATGTACCAGGGGCAGTCGCCGCGCGAATTCACGCCGCACGACATCGCCGCGAACCGGTTTCGGATCGTGCTCCGTAATCTGCCTGAAGCGCAGGCCCAACGGATTCTGGGGCTGAAGGATGTTCTCGCGCGCGACGGCGTGCCGAATTACTTCGACGATCAGCGCTTCGGCTCGCTCGGCCACTCGGGGGAGTTCCTCGCCGCCCCGTGGTGTCGCGGCGACTACGAGCGAACGCTGTGGCTGGCGATTGCGGAGCCGAACCCGCACGACCGTCCCGAAGACCGCGCCGAGAAGGAATCGCTGCGGACGCACTGGGGGGACTGGCTGAAGTGCAAAGCCGAACTGCCGCGGTCGTCGCGGCGGAGCATCGTCACGTTTCTGTGCGATCATCCGACCGACTTCCGCCGGGCCGTCGCGCTCCTGCGGCAGGATCTGCGCAGCCTGTATCTCGCCGCGTTCCAAAGTTTTCTGTGGAACCGGATCGTGGCCGACGTGCTGACCGAGCGGATCGACGCCGCGCGGCGGTTCGAGGTGGCGCTCGACATCGCCCGGCTGCCGTTCTTCCGGGAACTGAGCGACGACGAGCGGACGGCGTTGCACGGTGTGACGTTGCCGTTGCCGTCGGCCCGGCTGCACTTCGAGCCGGACGATCCGCGCGAGGCACTGTATTCCCGCGTGGTTCGGGAACTGGCCGGCGTGGAACTGCGCGAACTGCGGGTGAAGTACCCGAGGGATACATTCTTCTCGAAGGGGGAGCGGGCCGCCGTGATCGTCCCGCAGGAGTTCCGGGCGGCGAGCGGTCTCGACGAGATGAACGCCCGCCGTCACGCCGTCACGCTGGAATTCGTACTCCCTCGCGGGGCGTACGCCACAATCGTCATAAAGCGATTAACCGGCCTGTTGTCGTGAGGGAAAGACCGCGGAGGCGGCGGACGTTGTGGTGATTCGCGACGAGCCGGTATCCTAGACTTCACATCTGTTCGACGAGCCCTGGCAGGAACGGTGGCGATGAGGCTGTGCAAAGTTCGTGTCCCCGGTGGTTACCAGGGTGTGGCCTTGTGGGATGAGCACGCGATCCAGCTCTTGGATCTCTCGCAGGTCGAGAAAGTCCACAAACTGTCGGACATCCTGTTTCACCCCGATCCCGTCGGGCTGACGAAGTACCTCATCACGCCGGACATGACCTTGCCGCTGCCGGACCTCAAGGTGCTCGCGCCGATCGACCGGCAGGAGGTGTGGGCCGCGGGCGTGACGTACAAGCGCAGCCAGGTCGCGCGGATGGAGGAATCCAAAGCGGGCGCGTCGCACTACGACAAGGTCTACACCGCCCCGCGACCGGAGATCTTCTTCAAGGCGACGGCGAGCCGGGTCAGCGGACCGTGGCAACCGCTCAGAGTCCGGGCCGACAGCCGCTGGTCGGTCCCCGAGCCGGAGTTGGCGCTCGTCATCTCGCCGCAGAAGAAGCTGGTGGGCTTCAGCATCGGCAACGACATGTCGGCCCGCGACATCGAAGGGGAGAACCCGCTCTACCTGCCGCAGGCCAAGGTCTACAACCAATGCTGTGGCCTCGGCCCGTGCGTGCTGATTCCCGAAGAGCCGTTCGACCGCGAAAACACGAAGATCCGGCTGTCGATCGACCGCCAGAAAAAGTCCGTGTTTCAGGGGGAAACGCATCTCGGCCAGATGAAGCGGCAGTACGAGGAACTGATCGACTGGCTGACCCGCGAGAACGACATCCCGCACGGCGCGTTCCTGCTGACCGGCACCGGCATCGTCCCCCCCGACGACTTCACGCTCGAAAACGGCGACGTCGTGTCGATCGAGATCGAAGGGATCGGCACGCTGACCAACCCGATCGTCAAGGGGGTGTGACATTGCCCGGAGCCTCCCTCGCCGCTGACCTGTGGATCAGCGAATACCTGACCCCCTGCGACGTCTGGCAGCACGGCGTGGTGAAGCTGCTGGCGTCGCGGCAGACGCCGTTCCAGGAATTGCACGTCGTCGAAAGCGGGCCGTACGGCAAGGCGCTCGTTCTCGACGGCAAGTGGCAGACCTGCACGGGGGACGAATTCCTGTATCACGAGCCGCTCGTTCACGTCCCCTGCGCGCTGCACGGCGGACCGGAGCGCGTGCTGATCGCCGGCGGCGCCGACGGCGGGGCGTTGCGCGAAGTGCTCAAGTGGAAGTCCGTCCGCGAGGCGATCGTGGCCGACATCGACGGCGACGTCGTCGCCGCGTGCCGGGAACTGTTGCCGGAGATTCATCAGGGGGCGTTCGACGATCCCCGCGCACAGGTCGTCGTTGGCGATGCCTACGAATTGATGGCGTCCTCGCCGAGGCGGTGGGACGTGATCATCGCCGATCTGACCGATCCCATCGAAGCAGGCCCGGCGTACAAGCTGTTCACGCAGGAGTTCTTCGCGCTCTGCCGACGGGCGCTCCGCCCCGGCGGCGTGTTCGTGAATCAGGCCGGATCGATGTCCCCGCCGCTGGCGCACCTGCTGGTGCGCGTGCTGAAGACGATCTCCACCGTGTTCGCGCACACGTCGGTCATCACGGCGAACGTCCCGACGTATGGTTCGGCATGGGGACTGGCGCTGGCGAGCGACCGTGATCTCGATTTACGTCCCGATCCGGCGTCGATTGATGCGCTGCTCGCCGACCGCGTGACGGGACCGCTTCGGATGTTCGACGGCGAAGCGATGCTCGGTGCGTTGCAATCCCCCAAGTACATCCGCGACCGATTCGCGGCCGAGACGACCGTCTACACGCTGGCGACTCCGCCGCAGTTGTTCAATGGGTGCGCTATGACAACACCATGAGGTCGCACACCGAACGCGGACATCTGCCGCCGGTGCGTCAGGTCTCTGAAGAGGCGCCGAAGCTCGACCGGGACCAGATCGTGGTGCGGTCGTATGTCGGGGGGCTCGTGAAGGCGTTTGAGCGGCGAGCTGCGTGAATTCGATCCGCCGTCGTAGAGTTCTAAGCCAGTCGCAGTATCGGCAACCGTCCTGGCGTCCGCCACGACAGGGTTTTCGGCCAAAAGGCTGCCTGGGAGCGCTCGGTCGTGCTTTCGAAGAGCTGACCACCATCGTGGCTCCGAGCCCGCTCTACCGCTGGTGTCTGTTCACCGGTCAGCAGCGTTCTTGCCGCGCCGCGGTGCATCCGTGTGGCGGCGTACTTCACACGGCTGGAACACCAGCCAGAACCGCAGAAACCCCAGAAATGGCTGCCTCCGTTCGCGCGCAGTCACTTCACTGCTCTTGATGCAGGGCGCGATACATCCCAGGATAAACGGACGGACGAGTTCGAAAATCAACCCGATGTTCTTGGTCCACCCGGCTCGCGGGCTGGATCGGTGGCTGTGTCGACACCAGCGATTCTCATCAAGTGGCCGTCAGTCATCGTGGCAAACTGGTCTGCGTTCTTTCATCGTCCATGCCCACGAACCGGACAAGAAAACCGCGTAAGCGACACAAAGCAGGAATTGCAACTGTTGGACGAACACTTTCAACGCTTGATTCGATGTCTCGATTACGAGGCGGCGGCGGAGACCCGCGCGGTCGCCGGTCATTCATGTCGTGTTGGGAGTGACGTCGCCGAGCGCAGCGGTGCGAGTCTCGTGGGACTGGCGATACGGGACGAAACGAGCGGCTTCGGCGGGCGAGTCGTTGTGACCCTGGGCAAACGCGACCGGCGGCTCGAACTCCCGTGGACCAGGCTCAATGCGGGGACTCCGGTCGTATTGTCGGAGGAGCAAGCCCAAAGCGATGCAGCCTGGCGAGGAATCGTGAACCACGCGGGCGATGGCCCGCCTTCCTTCCCGGAGTTGTCGACGACGCGAATCTGATAAGCGAAGACGGCCTTGCGATACTCGCCAGATGCCAACAAGCGTTGCCGAGAAAACATCGAAGTCTCCCTGTCCTTGTCGAGTGCATCCCGGCGGGAGTTGCAAACACAGCACACAGACAGGTACTGCTCATCCCAACAAGTTCTCGATCTGCTCCACTTCTTCCGGCGCCAATCGGAAATCGAAGACCTCCAAGTCTTCGCACATGTGATCGGCGCTGGAGGTGCCTGTCAGTGGGATCATGCCCACTTCCAGGGCGAAACGGAACACAATCTGGCTGGTCGTCCGCTGGTGGCGTTGGGTAATGCGACCGACCGCTGGCCGAGCCAGCACGGCTCGATTGGCGGTCAGGAGTGAGAAGCCCTGGTACATCAGTTGATGGGCCGCACAAAACTCGCGCACGCGGCGGTCCCAACCCTGGTCGGCATGGCAGCGATTCTGCACGAAACTGGGCCGCACGCGTGCCTTGTCGCACAGACGCTGCAGTTGTTCGCGGCTGACATTGCTGATGCCCAGCAGGCGAACGCGGTCGCGATCGTGAATGGCTTCCATCGCGCGCCAAGCCTCCCAATCCTCGGCCGCCAGCCCGGTTCGTTGAGTCGGACCATGCAGCAGCAGTGAATCCATCTGCTGCACTCCCAGGTGTTGCAGTGAGCTGGCGAAGGACTGTTCGACCTGGACGGCAATCGTTGCAGCGGCGTCGTAGGGCAGGCGGTGATCTTGTCCTCGCCGAAAGGTGAACTTGGTCTGCAGGAACAGCTTGTCTCGGCTGACGACGCCGTTGGCGAGCGATGCCGCAATCGCCTGGCCGACGGCGGCCTCGTGGTAATGGCGGCGCTGGTTGGCCGTATCGATGCCGCGAAATCCCTGTTGCAGCGCCAATTCGACCAACGGCTGGGTGCGGTCCTCCTTCCACGCCGTCCCATACAGGAAACGGGGAACTTGCACGCCGTGAATCATTCTCATGGTTTCGTCAGACATCGTGCAATCCCGCTTACGACAGCACGGCCCGCTGCAGTCCCGGAAAGACTTTTCCGACCTTGTTCAACAGGTAATCGCCATAGGTTCCCTGGAACAGATGGACGCTGGACCGGTCCCAGCGCTCGGCCTGATCGTCGGGCGGGCTGTGTTCTCCGGGCAGTTCGATCGGCTGGACCGGCGCCAAGAAGTTGGGATCAAAAAAGAAGGGGAACGACAGTCGGTCGCGCGGCGCCAGGTTGCGGACTCGATGTGGCGTGGATCGCAGCACTCCCCGGGTCATCCGGTCCAGCATGCCCCCGATGTTGCAGACAAACGAACCCTCGATCGGCGGCGCAGCAACCCACCTGGAGCGCGAGCGGACCTCCAGTCCGCCGACATCGTCCTGCAGCAGAATTGTCAACAGTCCGTAGTCGGTGTGTTCCCCGACGCCCCATAACGTCGGATCGCGCTGTGCGGGATAGTTGAAGATGCGAAGCAGGGTCAGAGGCTCGCGTGTGCCGTGGTCCACGAAGTACATTTCATCCAGGCCGAGGCCGAGAGCGATGCCCCGCATCAATCGCTGCCCCAGCTCGGTCAGGGCGGACAGGTATTCCAGAACTGTCTCGCGGAGTCCGGCTGGTTCATCGGGGAACAGGTTGGGACCATGCAGCGGCGTGCCCGCTTGTACGAGCGGGTGATCCGCGGACAGTTCCTGTCCGAAGTACAAGCCTTCTTTCTGATCGGGCCGGCCGGAGGTCAATTCATCGCCCACGCGAAAATAGCCGCGCCAGGCGTGCCCGCCGCGGGCCATCGCGATTCGCAGCTTGGCGTCCTGCGGCTGCGCGAAGAACTGCCGACTCAACTCTTGCAATCGCTGCTGGAGCGATTGGTCGACTCCGTGTCCGACGGCGTAGAAGAACCCGCTCTCGCGGCAGGCTGACCCGATCTGCGCTGCCACAGGCTGGCGTGCTGAATCCTCGGCAGCCAGCCCGGACACGTCGATGATGGGAATCCGAGTGAAGTCGAGCGGTATCGTCATGGTTGTGTCCCGACTGGCTCGTCTCTGCTCAGTGCCAGGAGCGACAAACCATGCCCCAGCGGTCGCACCAGCGATTCTACTCAAGGGCCGTGTGTCCGATTTCAGCGGAGGTGCTTTGTGAAGAAATTCACCATTTCTTGGTCCGGGTCAACGCGATCCTTGCGGCTGCGGATGGTGCATTCGATCTTGAGCGCGTCCATTTTCTCCTTGAGACGCAGGCCGAAGTTGATGTGGTGAATGCCCTGGCCCGGTTTTGCGTCGGCGGGAATCTCTCCGACTTCACCGTAGAACGCGTACACCGGTGGATCATCCTTTGTGAGGTAGTTGATCGGCGATGCGCCCTCGTAGAGTTTGTGAGCCTTGGGCGTATCGAGTTCATCGGGCTTCAAGCCGTAGAACCCCGTGAGTGCCGGATGCTTCGCGGCTGACTCACCGATCCATTCCTCGATCACTCGGGGATCGTAGCTGGACTGCGCACCGTTAACCGCCATGCACTTCAATCGGGTCGATTCGCGCAGCACCGGGTCGCTGCTGTCCGGTTTTGCCAGGTCGTCGTGGAAGCCAATCCACAGCGATGTGCCCGCGCCGGCGGAACCGCCGGTGGAACCGATGCGCGTTGGATCGAGGTTCCACTCCCTCGCTTTCGAACGGGCAAACTGAATCGCCCGCGCGCAGTCCATGAAGTGTGCGGGGAAGCTGACCTCGGGCGAGAGCCGGTAGTTGATCGCCATCACCGAGATGCCCTTGGCCAACAAGCCTTCGAGCAGGGCCGCGGAGAGCGCTTCCTTGCTGCCGGCTCGGAATCCGCCGCCGTGAATGAACACGACCAGCGGCGTCGGCTTGTCCGATTTCGCCTTCCACAAGTCCAGTGCGTTTCGCTCATGCGGACCATACTCGGCGGTCAGATCAGGCGCGGGTTTCGCGCCGCCTTTGCGCCCCTCCCTTTGGGCTTCAGCCGGAACGGCGATCAGGACGAGCACGAGCAGTCCGGGCAACAAGGCGCGAACGATTGGCGGCACGGAGTGCATTGTCCGATCCTTTCGACGGGGTTCCGGTGAAGTCTTGGTCACGCATCACCGACGACACTCGGCTGCATTCGACCAGGGGGATGTGCAGATGCTCACGACAATCGCCGCCACATTCTCTGCTGCAGAAGGATTTTACCGGGCGCATCAAGTTCGGAAAACGTGCCGATCTAATCGGTTAGCGGGACGCCCAGCGTGGCCAGCTCGTGGAACCGGTCCACCGACTCTTTCGCCGACCAGGCCAGGCCGCGCAGCAGCAGGATGCGGAACATCGGATCGTCGAACGTCCACGAGTAATGGCCCAGGATCGACACGAACACGCGGCCCCGATTCGGCTCCAGGCACCAGAACAATGGGCGGGGTTCGCCGTCTTCGACGCCGGTGGCGATCACGCGGATTAGAGACGGATCGCCGAGCATCAACCAGTAGCTTTCGTCGTGGAAGTGGACTTTGTCGAAATTCCGGCCGATGGGATGGTCGCGGCCCGTTTCGAAACCGAGATCGAGCGGACCGTGGCGATACTTGATCTTCGCTGCGTGAGAGGCCAGCCCGATCCGCTGGGCGAACGCCGGCGCTTCGGGGCCGCCCTCCACCGCCCAATGGATGTAGACCAGTCCTCCCCCCTTGGCCAGGTGGGCATCGATGGCTTCGGCCCGCTCGGGGGTCCAGCTTCCTTTCTGGAAGAAGGCGATGATGTCGGCAGACCGCAGTTGTTCGGACGACGGCCATTCCATCGCCGTGGAGACCGTCACCCCGTCCGCACCGGCCAGCAGTTCGCTCCAGACGCGCAGCCACGCTGGATAATCGTGCTCGCCCGGACCGTGATCTTTCGCACCGGCGACCAGCAGCACATTCAAGGGCCGCACCTTGCCTGTTGGCGAAGCAGACACGTCGGCGCCCGCCAGCACCGCGGCGACTTCGGCTCGCCGACGCGGCGGCGGCACGGGCAGCGGTGCATCGTGGGGCATCCGCGGCGGTTCGAGCAGCAGGAACGCCAGCAGATCCTTCATCCGCTCGGGACCGAGCTTGTTGGGCAAACCCTCGGGCATGACCGACACGGCGGAAGGATGCAACTCCTCGATGTCGCTGCGCGCCACCGCGGTGACCTTGCCGTCCTTGTCGCCGATCAGCAGCTTGTCACCATCGCTGCGGAGGGCCCCCGTCAACACCCGGCCGTCGGTGAGGGCCGCGGTATAACTGATGAAGTCGGGGTTGATGGCGAAGCTCGGCTGCGTAATGTCGCGCAACACCGAGGGGTAGTCGCGATGGATCAGATTCGACAGGTCCGCACCGATCTGCCCGCCGGTCCGATGGGCGACGTGGCACTTCGCGCAGCCCGCTTCCTCGCTGAAGAAGACTCGCCGTCCGCGGCCCCAGCTCGCGCCCGCCAATTCGGGAATGACGCGCGGGCCGGACGGACCTTTCTCGGCAGGTTCGATCTCCGCCCAGGGGAGCAACCACCGGCGCAGCGGCAGCGAGCCGGTTCGCGTTTGACCATCGGCTAACGTCGCTTGCCACGACGGAGTCAGCGTCGGGGGCTCGCCGCCGGTTTCGAGACGCAAGGAGATCGGCACCGGTGACGACGACGTTTGTTCCAGGACCACCGCCGTCTGATGGCGACTATTCATCACCGTCACGGCTTGCTCGCGGGGCGGACTTCCCGACGTCATCGCGAAGGGCCGCGGGCTCTGGAGCAGGAGCGTCTGCTGTTTGATCCAGCCGTCCGCTTTGCGTTCGTAATCGAGTTTCGACCCGGGCTGCACCGTGGGATACAGCAGGCCGCGCGGGTCGAGCTGCGTGGTCAACGTCAGCGTGCCCGGTTGCTCGATGACCAGGCGCGCGAGACAGCGAGATCGAGATGCGGGAGCCAGCCCTCCCAGCCGCGGAGACTCTTGTCGCGGGGTTCCCAAGTCGCCCGGACGCCGTGCAGCGAGTACGCCAGATCGATCTGCGGATGCTGCGGCAATTCGCCGGTCGCGGCGGGCTTGGTCTCGCGTCCGAATCCTGGCAGTGTGAGCGCGTAGGTCGCCGCGGTGGGATGCGGTGCGGTCGCCAGCATGACAGTCCGACGATCGGGCGTGACGCTCGCCGAGTAGATCGGCAACCGATACCGCGGTGTGGATTGTTGGAGTTGCGTGACGGCGTAGCCGGGCCGCACCGATTCGAAGCGGTCTCCCGCCGCGACGTATTCGCCATACGTGATCCGGGCTTGCGCGGCGAGATTCTTGAGCTGCTGGGGATCGAGCGGCTGGTCGAACGTCACACGGACCTCCTGCGGACCCGCGGCCCACGCGCCGAGCGGCTGCGGTTGAGACACGTGTTCGTAGCGAATACTGTAGATCTTGCCCTTGCCGCTCGGTCCCGTCCCCCAATCGGGGCCGCCGCTGTGACAGGCGACCAGCAGATCGCCGCGGGGCGACAGGCAGCAGTCGACCGTCAGCATGTTGAGGCAGGCGATCAACTGGTTTTCGGCCACGTACCGGCCGTCATCATCCCTGGTGAGCCGCGTGCGATAGAGCTTGCCGCGCGATTCGCCGGTGACCAGCGCATCGCCGCGCCATGCGGCGGGGCCGAAAATCGGCCCGTTGGGTTCGAGCGGCAGGTTGAACACCATGCCGCAGGTCGATTGATGCTGCGGGGCGTAATCGAACAGGCTCGGCTCGTCCAGGACGCTTGGCAAATGCCTGGGGTGTCGGGGCGGGAAGCCGTAGTGCCGGTTGGGTTGAATGTGCAGCAACTCATCGAACGGGTTGCCGTTCGGCAGCCACGTGGCCCCTTCTTGATCGGTGGCGAACAATTCCTTGTCCGCGTTGAATTCGAGGCCGATCGTAAACCGGACGCCGGTGCAGACGGTCTCGCGGCGCGACAGATCGGGCGCGATCCGTTGGATGGTGCCCCGTTCGCTGGCGAGGTCGAACGCCGATTTCCCCGACTCGTCGAGCAGATAGGCATTGTTGTAGGCAGCGGTGCCCAATCCAAAGTAAATCGCGCCGTCATCCGGGTGGATGGCGACGCCGATCGCATCGACGTTCTGCGGAATCTCTTTCCAGCCGGTGGCGATGACCCGCTCGGTTTCGGCGACGTCGTCGCCATCCCGGTCGAGAATCGCCGAGATTTTTCCTTTGGAAGCGACCACCACGCCCCGCACGGCCTCCGACAGCAGCGCGTGTCCGGCGGGAATCACCGCCATCCCGATCGGCCCGCGCAGACGGCCCTTGTTGTCGAAGAACTCCGTCGCGGTGTCCGGCAGGCCATCGCCGTCGGCATCGCTCAGCAATGAGATGTTGCCGTTGTAGCCGAGCGCGTACAGTTGGCCATCGGGTCGATAACGCAGGTTGTTGATGTTCGTCAGCTCGACCGGCACTTCCCGCACGGTGAAGCCGGGCACCAGCATCTGCACCGGCGGCGGGTCCGCGACGACGACCAGCGGCTCGAGATTTTCCGCCGCTCCGGCCAGCTTGAGTTCCCGCGGCAACGCGGCCTTCAAGTCGGAGTATTTTCCATCGAGGTAAGTCCGCACCGTTTGAGTTTCGGCGTCGGACAAGACGCGGTTGAACAGCAGCACTTCGGCGATGTCACCGTGGAGAAAGCCTTGGACACCTGAAACGCTGTTCGCGACGTGCCTCGCGCCCAGGGTGAGTTCGTCCGCGATGAGTTCGGAGGGGGCATAGGCTCGCGTCCCGGCGGGCTTGCCGTCAAACGCCACTCGGACCTGCTTCTGCGCGGCCTCCGCGACCGCTTCGATGACGTGCAGCGTCCCGAAGGGGACGGTGGTCTTCAACAGATTGCGGGCCCCGCCGAAACCGCGTCCTTCCAGATTCAGATTCTGCAGCGCGGCGGAGGCCGGCGCATTCAGGTCCAGGTTGAAGCCGGTCTCGTAGTCCTTCCGCTCGGCCTGATTGACGGCAAGCAAACCGCGATAGCCGCCGAGGTTCGTGTGCGGCGCGGCGACAATCAACAGCGTGAAGTCAGACCACCGCCGATTTAAGCCGCGGAGACGCAGGTGATCGTCTTCGCCGTCAAACCGCACAACCCAGCCGGTGCTGCTTGAAGGTGCCGTTCCTGCTGAGCCGACCTGCACCAGTTTCGGTTGCCGGCCCTTGTCCGCCTGAACGACGTGTCGCTGGAACCCCGAGGCGTCGCGCAGTTCCGCCAGGCGATCGCCACTCTTAAGCGGACCGAGCTTGTCGGCCTCGCGAGCCGCGGCTTGCTGCGCCGCGTCCAGCCAGATCTCCAAGCCATCGGGAGGTATCAACCGTGCATCGGCCCACGGTTCCGCACCGGGGCTTGTCGTGGCCGTCACGAATACGGCTAACACCGCTGCCAGGTGAACGGAGATCCGATTCGACATCGTTGTGTTCCTCGATCCGAGAACCGTCTTCGCGCGACGGGCACTCGCGAATTGCTCGGACGGCTCGGCCCACTTGTTCACCTGGAGCCAGGAGATGTCCAATGGCATAACGTCGTCGTTTCCAGGCATCATCCCAATACGCAGACAGGAGATCAATCCCCCGAAAGCGAATTGACGCTCTAGAGGCGGTTTCAAAACCGCATCGTCTTTACGCCGAAGGCGTTGTCTCTCACAGCCCGGGGTCGCGAGTCTGCGAGCGCCCCCTGGGTGGCGATGATGACAAACCCCAAACCCTGAAAGGGTTTTATCAGGGATTGATGTCGCCGGTGATGCGACCCCTTCAGGGTCGATGCGACACGGACGCCAATTCCCCAGGGTGCGCTCGCTGACTCGCGACCCTGGGCTGTGTGATCGAACGCCTGCGGCGTACTGGACCTCCGATCGATGTCCCGGCTCCAACGGCAACAACCAAGATTGGGTTTGGAAACCGCTTCTAGTCTTGTCCCGCGAAGCCGCGGCATCCCCGACAATCACGACACTTTGGGAGAGCCTCCTCAGCACCGGCCTCGGCTTAATGCCTATGGCACAAGCCGCAAGCGGTGGCGGCAGACCTCTTCCACTTTGCTCCGGGAGTAGACCAGCGGAAAGTCCCGGCCTTCGGCCCACAGGGGGAGCAGGTTGTCGTAATGCGGACTCCCGGGTTGTCCCGATTGCCCGGGCGTGTTGATCGATCGGCCCTGGTCCCAGTCGGACAAGTCGAACACGTGGCGATACGAAGCGCCATGCACTTGGGCGAAGCGGTCGTCGTGCCGGGTGTTGTTGATCGTGTGGGCATCACCCGGCCGCGGCACGGGCCCTCGATTGAAGGCCTGCTCGTACGCGGCTCCCAAACCTGCCAGGGGATGTCGAAACGTCGCGGTATGCAGCCGCCCCCAACGCCACTGGGCCGTGTCATCTCCCAAGAGTTGCCGAGTTCGCAGGACCGCCCGGCCCAAGGTTAACCGCACCAGATCATCTCGCTGTCGATCGGGGTCTGTCCCGAAGTACGCTGGCTGCGGGTCTGCCAACTGTTCCAGCAGCAGGTTCAGGCTTCGCAAGTCGCCGCGATCCAAGCGTGCCTCTTGGGGAAGTCGATCCGTGAAAAACTCGGCCATCAGTTCCTGCATCCAAACCGCATACAAGGCTCCGGCTTGGGACTCTGCGGACAGAACGCCGTCCCACTCGGCAAACAGCGTCGCATAAGGCCGCAAGTCCGCCGGTAGCGTCACGGAACGCAGGACGTTGGCCAGGATGCCGGCCGGAATCGACGTCACGTCCTGTTGGATGCTCTGGAAATCTTCCAGTGTGAAGCGCGATTGTCCGGTCAACCGGGCCGCCACGCGCTGATAGCGATAGGGGGCCGACCATTCGTAGGCGATGCTCTCCTGATAGCCGGGGGGCAGAATGTTGTGATTGGCCGTGCCCAACCAATGCTGCGGGGGATTGAACGCCTGCGGCAGCTTCTCCGCCGACAGATAGCCTTGCCATTCGTACTCTCCCCGCGCGCCGGGCACCGGCAGCAACCCATCCCAGCCCCGGCGAATCGGCGTCCGCGCAGCCGCCATCCAGCCAATGTCCCCTGAAACGTCGGCATACACGAAGTTCAGGCTCGGTACCGCCCAGGCACCAAGCGCATCGCGCAAGGCCTTCGCGCTCTCGGCGCGATCGATGGCCAGGCTGTGCAGGTACGCCGCGCCACCCGGTTCGCTCCCCACCCACTTGAGGGCGACCGCGCGGCCACGGGATTCGTCCTGATGGATGACGGGGCCATGCCGCGTGAAGCGCAGCTCAATCGGCACGGGTTCGGTCTTGCCGCGGACGCGCAGGGTCTCATGCACGATGTGCATTGGTTCCCAGCGATCCCCCACGCGATACCGTCGCGGATCGTCGGGGTGCGTCTCTTCCAGATACAAGTCGGACTGGTCGGTCCCGACGATGGTGAACCCCCAGGCAACATGGGCGTTGTGCCCAAGGGCGACGCCCGGCAACGCAGGCTCGCCGCTGCCAATGACATCCCACCCCGGCGCATGCAGATGGACGATGTAGCGGAGTGACGGCAGAGCGAGCGCCCGATGCGGATCGCTGGCCAACAGCGGCTTGCCGGATGCGGTCAAGGCGCCGTCGACCACCCAGTTGTTGCTTTGCGTGGTGCTGGGCGTGAAACTCAACGCCTTCGTGCTCGCCGCATAGCCGCGGAAGACGTCCGGCGTCATTGCGGACAGGTCGAGATCAGCCGCCGGCGCGAAGTCTCGATGCGGGTCGGTTGGTGCCATGAGTCGCGCCCGTTCGAGTCCGACCTCCGCAATCAGACGGGCGCGGGCCACCTCACGCTGCCAGTTGCTGACCATGATGATCCCGGACATGCGACCGAGGATGTCCGCGGGCCTCCACTTCTTCGGCGCATACCCCAGCGTTTGGAACTCGATCGGCCACTGCGGGCCGAAGCGATCAATACAGGCGTTGATCCCCTGGGTGAATGCGACGGCGATGGCCTCGGCGTCCGGCGAATAACTGGCCCACTCCGCCGCCAGATCGCCGCGATATTGAATGAGCCTTGCAAACCGATCGGCTTCGATCGCCTCCGCGCCGAACAGTTCGGTCGTCTCTCCCAGGCCGATCCGCCGCCACAGATCGATCTGAAACAAACGGTCCTGCGCCGCGACAAACCCCTGGGCGAAAAACAAATCGTCGCGATTCTGCGCATAGATGTGCGGCACTCCCCACCGGTCCCGGAGCACTTCCACCGGTTCGCGCAGCCCAGCGGCTTGCAGTTCACCATCCGTTGGAGCGAGAACCCCTCGTGCGCGGGCCAGCAGCGACTCCGCGGTTTCCTCTCCGCAAGCCATCAGCGGCGACAGCATCAGAACGACTCCGAAACGGCAGCAAAGTGTCGATCCGAACTGCATGAGTGACTCCGCGTTGGCCAGCGTGCCGGGAATGCCGACGATCTTCCCCCCTCAGTCGACGCTGTTGTATCACGATTCACCGTCAATTCCAGTACGTCACGGTCTTGGAAAGACCACGACCAGGACCAAATCGGTTAGTCCCCCGATTCACCGACCGGGCATCACCGAGCAGTCCGGGAAAAAGTCACACAATCCGAAGTGGGGGACAGCGCAAGCCCCGCGAAACTCGAGAATTGGTCCTGGGACTTGCGAACCAATGCCTGGCACACCCATCAACTCGCCGGCCGGCCATCGGCATGGTTATGCTATGCGCTCAACGGTTGGTTCCGATGCCTCGGAAGCCGAGACTCTGAACGACGGCCCGCGATCGATTCCGGGAAGCGACCCGATGAGTGGCAGACCCGTCTCGCGGCGACAGTTCCTCGCCAGTGGCACAACTGTCGTTGCCGGCCTCCGTGCTCACCGCCTGACCGCGGCCACTGCTTTACCGCGCTTCGGGCTGATCGGTGCGGTAGGTCCACAAGGGACGCCCCGAGCCCCGCCCGTGACAGCCGAGCGCTGGGACATCACCAAGCCCGGCGTTTACGAGAACTACTTGCTGGACGTGGGATTTGCCGGCCACGATGCGCTCCGCATCCGGGCCGACAAGACCACACTGCGTCATTGCGAACTCCGCAATGGACGCAAGGATGCCGTCGAGGTGTATGCCGATGACGTGCGAATCGACAGTTGTCGCATTCATCACTTCCTGGCGGGCACGTTCCAGGAGCAAGCCGATGCCCACGGCGTCACGGGACGGGGAAGCCGACTGACCGTTCACAACTGCGAAATTTCCCACTGCTCGGGCGACGCCTGGCAGATGGATCCGGGACGCGGGCCGTGGTCGGACGTGGTCATCGATCAGTGCGACATCTGGACGGGACCGCTGGGGCAGCACGCGGCCGGTTTCAAGGCCGGCGAACAGCCGGGAGAGAACGGCGTGGACACGAAGCAGTCGCTCGACAATCCCCGTTCTCGGCTGACCATCCGCAACAGCGTCTTTCACGGTTACGCGGCGGCGGGTTACATCGAGATGCCGGCAGCGCTCAATCTGAAAGATCACGTGCAAGTTCTGGTCGAGAACTGTGTTTTTTACGGCAATCACGTCGCGCTCCGTCTCCGGGGCCCCGGTTCGCGGGGTGGAGCACAAGTCACGGTGCGGGACTGTTACTTCTACGACTGTGCCATTGCGATCCGACTGGAGGACCGGCTCGAACACCTGGAGATCATCAATCCTCGCTTTGGTCATGGAGTCAAGCGCCGGTATCAGCCAGTCGGCGGACAACCGCCCGGCGCGCGGATCGAGGGCGAACAGGAGGCGCCTCCGCTGGAGTCACTCTTGAAGCAAGCAATCCGTGGCGCCCCTTGACATGGCTATTTATGTAGCCGTAATGGCTACCAGTGTGGGCTAGGAGCTGAAATGTCGAAACCACAACTACCGCCGCTGCCGGAAGGCCAACGCGAAATCATGGAAGTCGTCTGGGATCAGAGTGAGGTCTCGGTTTTCGAGGTCCGCGAGATTCTCGGCGAGCGGCGTGCGGTTTCCCGAACGGGCGTCCGAACCACTCTGGAGCGCCTGGAGGAAAAAGGCTGGCTCAAGCACCGCGTGATCGGCCGCACACACTTCTATTCGCCGCTCGTGTCGCGCGATGCGAGCCTCGGCCAGCGAATCGTGGACCTCATTGACAAGACGTGCGGCGGCCAACCGGAGCGGCTAATGTCGGCACTGATGGAATACCGCGGGCTCACGGCTGCCGAACTGCCCGGATTCAATCGCTGCTGGACAACGCGAGCAACAAAAAGGCGCAGCGGAAAGGCCGGCAAACATGAACTGGCTGCGACTGGCTCACGAACTTCGAGGCAGTGCCTTCGTCACGTTGGTGATCCAGATCACGGTGGTCAGTGCGGTCGGTCTCTTGGCGGGACGACTGGTTCGAAGTACAGCCCGTCGAACGTGGCGACCACTGTCCGACGGTCTGCGAACTTTCCACGATGCAAGGCGTCGCCGTGTTGACCCAACGACCAGAATCTTTACGGCGAGCTATGGCTCAAGTACAGTTCGGCGATGAGCGACGTCACCCGCATCCTGTCGCAGATCGAATCCGGCGATCCGTCGGCGGCCGAGAAGCTGTTGCCGCTGGTGTATGACGAGTTGCGGAGGCTGGCCGCGGCGAAGTTAGCCTTGGAAAACCCGGGGCAGACGCTGCAGGCGACGGCGCTCGTTCACGAGGCCTTTCTTCGCCTGGTGAAATCACCCCCCGAACAGCCCGACCGCGTCGAGCCGCATTGGGATGGCCGCGGTCACTTTTTTGCGGCCGCCGCCGAGGCTATGCGGCGGATTCTGGTCGAAAATGCCCGCCGCATAGC
>Ga0163151_10004347_pt1 | contig 19151 bp, 21 predicted proteins | sample OliLakLV19MP5IB2_FD_145596 | JGI IMG/M metagenome (GOLD analysis project Ga0163151, IMG submission 145596) | Freshwater microbial mat bacterial communities from Lake Vanda, McMurdo Dry Valleys, Antarctica - Oligotrophic Lake LV.19.MP5.IB-2 | ecosystem: Environmental > Aquatic > Freshwater >... | reverse complement strand
ACGATATTCATTATAACAAACTATCTTTCTAAAAAAAAGCTATAAAAAAACGCGATGGGTTTGGTCCGAGAACCTTGCCATCGCGACCTAGAAAATGTATTCTAGGATTTTGACGAAGAGCCCGATTCGAGCTCCCCACCACAAGTTTGCTATCACTACACTTGCGCTTAGCAAGAACCAGTCGTAGGATTTTACTCCACCGAAGTGGCTATCGCGGTAGTGCACAGCCACGATGAGTGGATCTAAGTTGATGCTCGCAACGATGAAAGTTCCAATTCCTGTGAGTCCAGTTTTGGACTTAGAAATCCTTACCAACATTTTGCTAAACCAACCAGTGGCTTCTGTTGCGCCTGCTTCCCACTCCTTGGCTGCATTTGCGAACAGCCAGTCAACCCCATCTCTATCGTAGCGCCAAAACAAGTACGCGCATGAAAGCAGAGAAAGAGTTGCCATGAGAAGCCATCCATTTACCACACCTAACGCCCCCATGGCCCAGATGTACAATGGGTAGTTGAAGAGATAGTTGAAGACTTCATAAGCGAACAATCTCCAACCGATGGCCAGGATTCTATCCCGGCTCTTTTTAAGCCAGGAGAACACCATAACACCTCCAATTTCGTGCAAGCTGAATTGCTTACATCTACCTGATATTATAGCATAGAAAATACTAACTTGTCAATATGTGAAAATATGGCTTATATCAAGGTTAAAATCTTATCTCTACATTCCGTACTACAAAAAGATCGGCCGTCTGATTCACTACAGTTTTCACAACATAAAAAATGCTTGTTGCATCGAGGATTTTTGCAGTTTACATACCGTTCACTTTTTTCCTGACACTTTTCGCATATTCCAATCACCGTATGTTTATCCGCAGGGTCAAAATGCATCAAAATTCTTTTATCAAAAACGTACAATGAGCCTTCAAACTCGGAAGCTGGGAATTGCTCCATATAAGTAACTATTCCCCCATCTAGTTGATACACATCTTTGAAACCCTCGCGAACTAGAAGTCCAGATGCTTTTTCGCATCTCACTCCCCCGGTGCAAACAGGCACAACGGTTTTGTCTTTCAAATGTGCGATATGGGCAAGAGCGCTGGGTATGTCTCGAAAGTTTTGGACAGGCATCAAAACGGAGTCTTTGAAACGACCGACATTGAACTCATAGTCGTTGCGCATATCTATAACGTAAAACTCCTTGCCTTCCTCGTACCATTTTTTTAATTCTGCAGGTTTTAAATGAGTTCCTGTCACCTCGCTTGGATTGATATCGTTTTCCAAATGCAAAGAAACTATTTCTTTGCGCGCCTTTACTGAAAGTTTTGGAAAGGACTGTCCTGTTCCTACACTTCTTTTGATATGTGTGTTAGCAAATCGTGGGTCAGCCAGAAACACTTTCAAATACTTTTCTGTGTTTTCTGTAGTTCCTTCCAAGGTCGCATTGATTCCCTCTTTTGCCACGATAACCCGTCCAGTTAGATTGAGCTGTTCACACAAAAGTCGTTGTTCGTTTTTCGATCGAACAGGGTCTGTAATATCTGTGTATTTATAAAACAATATAATTGTGTGACCAGTTTCTTTCATAATTATTGAGATATTGACATGTTTATCACATCCCCAATTGCGAGTCCGGAAACAACTTCTACTGTTCCATCTTGACCTTTTAATCCTAGTACTATTTCTGTTTTTATAAACTCTTGACCGGCTTGCTTCATGACATAGGTTTTATCGCTTTCGGTAATAACAGAGTATTGAGGGATCACCATAACCGCTTTTTTTTCTTCGGTGACAATTTCTAGTTTTGAAGTTAACCCGCTTTTTACTTGTGAGTACTTTTCACTAAAAGCTACTCTCACTTTGTAGTTTACAACTCCGTCTACGATAGTTTCAGCTGGTTCTATATATGTTACCGTTCCAGAAAATGCTTCTCCTGGAAAGGCGTCAAAAGATATAGCGACCATATCTCCTACTGTAATTTTTGCGATACTGATTTCCGATACATTGGATTCAAGTTCTAGGTTGTTATCAGAGATAACAGAAATAACAGCTTTGCCAGCACTAGCTATCTCTCCTGGCTGTATGTCTTTTACTGTCACCACCCCGTTTTGTGGAGAACGTAAAGTCATTTTTGCTATTTCTGTTTTTTTATACTGTACATCTGCAATAGCTTGTAACACTTTTGCTTCTTGGGTTTTGATGGCTTGCGGAGTACTGCCGTTCTCTTTCAAGGCTAGGTTGTTTTGAGCCACAGTTAAAGATGAGTGGGATGTGTTCAGCTTTTCTTTGGCGGTGATTATTGCTCCCAGAGCGGAGTTGAGCGAACTTCTAGTTGTCGCTACTGCTGTCTTGTAGCTTGTTATGGTCGCTTGTGACAGGTTATTTGACTCTGTTTGGGTGTTGATGGCTTCTGCTATTTTATCCATAAAACTACTGACAGCTAGTAGATTTACTTCTGACTTTGCAACTCCGAACAATGAAGTGTCCTCGGTAATAGTCGTCCATTCACTTAGTAATTTTTCCATTTGGACTCTACCGACATTCAATTCTTCTTTCAAACCCGCTCTTGGTGTAGTCAGGTTAAACTGTGGACTGACACTTCTTGGGTTACTAAAAAACTGATCTGCAATATTCTTTATTGCGTCATCTGATTTATTATATGCATCAGTCAATTTTGTTGAAATATTATTTTTTGCATCACTTAGCACAAGCTCGGCGTTAGCTACCTCAGTTTTAGCTATCACGATTTCTTCGGGTCTTGTGCCTAATTTTATTTCATCTAGTCGGGCATTTTCACTCGCAACATTTGCCTCAGCTTTGAGTAAATCCGCATACACCCTGCCTTGGTCCAGAGAAACTAGCACTTGGCCAACTGAAACTCTGCTTCCGATGTTTACCGATACGCTTCTCACAATACCGTTTGTTTCAAAGGCTAGTTCCACAGAGTTCACAGGTTTTGTTTTTCCATTTACGATAACTTTCTGGATAACATCTGCTGTTTTTACTGTATATAGTTCTGCATTTGTACCATTGCCACCAGATACAGCGAAACCAATACCAGCCAGCGCAATAACACCGATACTGAAAAGTATGTAGTGGGATTTTATGAAGCCGATAATGTTTTTGGAATGTCTTTTCATGTTAGTTATTATATATTATTTTTTATTTTTATGGTTGATATCCGAAATTATTTTACCGTCCGACAGCTGGACCACTCTGTCTGTTAAATCCGAATATTCTTTTTCGTGGGTCACCATTACTATTGTCTGCCCTTGTTTGTTCAGACTAATAAATGCTTGCAATACACTGTCTGACGTTTCTGTATCAAGGTTTGCAGTAGGCTCATCTGCAAAAATAATCTCGGGGTCATGAGCTATGGCTCGCGCGATAGAAACTCTTTGTTGTTGCCCACCGGACAGCTGGCTTGGAAGATTGTTTAGTTTGTCTGCTAGACCTATTTTGGTCATAGAGGCCACAGCTTTTTCCTTGGCTTCAGATTTGCTTAAACCTTGCATGAGAAGTGGAATCAAAACATTTTCAAGAGCAGTAAGTTCTGGAATCAGAGCATAGTCTTGAAATACATATCCAAGCTTGTTCAATCTAAATTTTGTTGATTCTTCTTTTGACAGGTTGGATACATCCACCCCGTCTATTATTATTTCTCCAGAATTAGGTTTATCCAAAAGTCCCAACTGATACAGCAGTGTTGATTTACCAGAACCAGAACGTCCAGTAATAGACAAAAACTGCCCTTTTGGAACTGACAAATTTAGGTCTTTCAAAACTACGAGTTCTGATTCTCCGCTCTTAAAAGATTTTGTTAATCCTACCACTTGTATCATGTTGTTGTTTTTTTCCTTGTCCATTTTTATTTTTTATACTCCATACTTCATACCTTATACTGCTTTATCGTCCAAGTATCGCATCCAAAGTATTTTGTTTTACCACCAATCTTGCAGGTATGTATCCAGCAAAAATTGTGGCGATAAGTAGCAACCCTGCTCGCATAAAGGTCCCTCCAACTTCTGCCACCAATATTCCATCACTAAATGGGAAGTTGATAGGGTTGGCATCAATATACGGAACCATGAGCCCGTACAAAATAGCCATACCCAGAGCCACACCCATTAACGCGTAAAAAATTGATTGTAATATATAGGAAAACTCAATAGCAACAGCATCGATTCCAATACCCTTCATTATTCCGATAAACTTTCTTCTAGTGATGGCGTTGATATACACCACAATAAAAATAGTGATAGACGCCACCACCAAACCTATCGAGCCTATAGCGTTTCCAAGCATTCCAAAGGTCGCTTGGATATCTTTTAGAAACTTCGGCAGAGCTTCATCCGAAGTCTGGACTCTGGCAGTCTCACCTACCCCACTGGTGAGTAGGGCTTGTTTTACTATCTCTGGATCAGTACCTGGTTTTATTTGTATCGCTATTTCGTCCACGTTGTAATCGTTTCTACCTATCAGGGTTCGTAGAGTAGAATCGAGCATCACCACTCGGTCATCAAAAGCACCTTTTCCTTTTATAATTCCTTTTATAAACATCTCTTTAGTGTTTCCGTTGATACTGATACGCACAACGTCTCCCACTTCAACATTCTCCAAAAGCAAAAGCCCGGGAGCTTCAATAGGTAGATATTTTTTCATAAGGTTTGCGCCAAGCAAAATACTGTCGGTATCTTCAGGAGTTAGATACTCTCCCTCTACCAACATAGTTGAAAGCTCCGTCGTTGCTTCCTCTAAAGTTACATTTACACCAGTGAACGCTCCACCAGCTATGTTTGCATCCTCAGTGTAATCAATCCTTTCTTTATAAGTTCCTTCTACTTTTCCAGATTCAACATATCTAGGTGAATAGTTTTCCATCCAAGGTAAATTTTTTACTATCTCTATTATTGAAGGGCTGTTCTCAATATAAGACTTTTTAGATAGGTTTGAAATGATAACTTCGCCGGAATACTTTTCTCTATACAAATCAGTGGAACTTTGGATAAGACCCACCAATACTCCTCGTACTACCACCAGATTTAAAAAAGTAAGCATCATCACGAATACAATAAGAGTGGTGGTACCGATACTACTCCTTTTTACCTGTCTGTAAGCCAAAAAAGTCCCTAGATTGAGCGAGATTATGAAGTTTTTTATTCGTTTACCTTTAACAAGATGAGATGAACCCGACATCGTAAAATAATACACTAAAAAGAGCTTTTTTTCAAATATCTCATGCATAACTTTACACTATGACTTATTTCAACCCCTTACAATTTCCACCTGGAGTAAATCCGGCTTTTTTGGCTTCTTCAATTGAAGCAAATTTGACTTGGTTTTCTGGTTTAATCCTTTTGACTGTTCCGCACCATGGGAAATAGTATTTTTTGCCACTTTTTGAACCTATAACTTCTCCAGTAGAGCTCTGAACGCTTTCAACTGCATTTAGAACACTAGCGGTGTAAGACCCATTTTTATCAGCACTAACTTGCTCAGAAATTGTTCCAACTGCATCATTATTGTATATTTTTATACTACCTTTTTTCTCCTCCAAGACCGATAACCTGCCCAAAGTAAAGAAAATGCTCGCCACTACCAAAATCAACAAAAGATAGTAAAAAGGAGTCATTTTAGACACAAAACCCTCCTGGTTTGTGGGGTTGGGACCGTCGAACGAGCTATGCTCTACTACGGGGTTGATTTTTTCTTCTGTTTGTTCTATACTCATACCTACTTAGTTTACCAACGTTTGTTGGGTATTACAAAGGTTTTTAGCAATTCTATAACAATTTTAAGCATTGCATATTTGAATTTCTAATTTCTAATTTTAATTTCTAAACAATTTTGTTTAAAAATTAAAGTTAAAATTTAGAATTTGTTTATGTAATTGTAAACAACACCATGGCAACCAAAAAGTCCGGCGGAACCACCAAAAACGGTCGAGATTCCAATCCTAAGTATCTCGGCGTCAAAATAACAGAAGGAGACAAAGCGCAAGCTGGCTCTATTATCATAAGACAAAGAGGAACAGATGTACTTCCTGGTAGAAACGTAGGTATGGGCAAGGACCACACTTTGTTTGCTCTAACTCCTGGAGTTGTAAAGTTTGGAACAAAACGAAAAATCTCTTTCAACAACAGAACTCTAGTCAAAAAAGTAGTTCATGTAGTATAAAGTCAAACTATCCTACTTACTCAAAAATAACCCTAAAGATAGGGTTATTTTTTATTATGACACATAATTTGACATTATATATGTATATATGTTATAAATAGAAACAGATGGGGAATGTTTCCTCAGCTAAAGTTGCTGTGAAGCGACAGAAAGATTTTTGAAAATGAACAAGGAAACGTTTCAAATTCCAGTCACAAAGAGAATGCTCCGTGGAGTGCTGTTCGCACTTCTAGGAATCATCGTGATGTTCTCTTCCTGCTACCGGGTGAGCGAAGGTGAACGTGGTGTACTCACCCGATTCGGGAAGTTCGTCGGCGTCGTGGATCCGGGCATCAACTTCAGGATGCCGATCATGCACTCCGTCACAAAAATGGAGATCCGCAACATGGTCCTCGAAGAAGAGGTTCATGTGTACAGCTCGGATACTCAGCAGTACACTGCCAAGGTCGCAATCAACTACGATCTTGATCCTGGGCAGGTTGAAACCCTTTTCAAAAAAGAAGGTACTGCTTATGCTGAACGGCGCCTGCGGCCCCTCGCTCTTACAGAGATGAAGGAGGTTGCTGGGAAATTCAACGCTCAGCAGACTATCCAGGAAAGGGATGTTTTTGGTTCTCGAGTCCGTGACGCGATAAAAGTGGCGGCTATTGAATATGGTATCAACGTGACACAGGTCCAAGTCACAAACATCGACTTTACGGACCAGTTTGAGCAAGCAATCGAGAAGGCCATGCTTGCCAAGGCCAAGGTGGAAGAGGAAAAATCCATCCTTGATCAGCGGCGTATCACAGCGGAAACAGTGGTTGTGACCGCCACCGCTGAAGCGAATGCCAACCGTGAACGGGCAAAGGGTGAAGCAGACTCAAAAATCACCCAAGCCCAGGCAGAAGCTCAGCGTATCGCACAGATCGGTCAAGCCGAAGCAGACGCAATTCGTCGCAAGACGGAGGCGTTGCGTGGTAACGCAGAACTGACGGCCTACACCTACGCACTAGCGGCGGGAAACTGGGATGGGAAACTTCCAACTCAGTTTGTACCTGGATCGGCTCTCCCCATGCTCAACCTTGGGCCAAATGGAGTGCCGATCATTAAGTAAGAAAACTGATAGAAATTATCGTTCTGTAAAATGAACGGTCACGCACCCTGACGAAAGTCGAGGGTGCATTTTTTATATAAAAGAAAGAACGTCCGTAGTGGTCGCTCTTTTTTAATTAGATTTAATTTCCAAAAGAAACTCTGACTTCCTTCCTTGTATTTCTACTGATATAGTGTGCACTCCTACCTCTTTGATAGGTTTAATTATTATTATTGATTCAGGGAGAAGTTTAATGCGAGAAGCTTTCTCTATTTCCTGTGCGAGTCTTTCCTTTGTAATACCTGCAAACAAATGCCCTTTTTCGTTGGCTTTTTCTGTAATTGTCAGAGATAGTGTTTTTATAATTTCCAAGCTTTTAACAAGTAGCTCTCCTTGGATTTTCTTTTCAGTCAAATCCTGCGACTGCAATAACTCTAGCTTTTTAATAGCCTCTGGAGTCGCTATCTGCGCAAGCCCTCTTGGTAGGAGCAGGTTGAGCGCATATCCGTCAGACACATTTTTGACCTCAAACTTTCTACCCACCTTTGGAACATCTTTTAGGAAAATAATTTTCATATTCTTAGAATATACAAAAACGGTAAAAGGGTCAACCAATAAAATCTCGTCGAGTTATATTTGGTTTAGTACCTCTATAGCCTTTTCTATTTGAGTATCTACTCCTGTCTTAAATTTCTCTACATCTAGCTCAACCTCAACATCAGGAGTAAGTCCCCCGTTGGATATAGATTTCCCGTTTGGAGTCAGCCATTGAGCGATAGTCACTTTCAAAGAAGTTGTGTCCGTAATATCTATCAATTCTTGCACAGAACCTTTACCGAAAGATTTTGTTCCAACCAAAGTCGCAACCCCATGCTCTTGTAAAGCTCCTGCCAAAATCTCTGACGCACTGGCAGAACCTTCGTCTATTAAAATAACTAATCTTAGATTTTCATTAAAAATATTATAACCTTTGCTTCTGAAAAGCTGAGCGTCTGCCTCTTTTTTGAAATCTTCTTTAACTACCACTTTTCCAGGAGGGAGGAACCAAGACGCCATATCTATTGCAGCTTCTAGATATCCCCCAGGGTTGCCACGCAAATCTATAATCATTTTGGTCCTACCTGATTCAACAAAATCTCTCAAAGCTCCTCTAAAGGCGTTGGAAGATATAGCAGAAAAGTTGTATAGACTGATAATAAATACATCCTTTTTTATTTCTGTATCAATGCTTGGAATGTTGATAATACCTCTCACTACCTTTATATCAAATGTATCTCGCATATTTTCTCTTGAAAGAGTCAATGTGACGACAGTGCCGACTTCTCCTCTTATTTTTTTGATTGCTTCCGATGTATTAAGCCCTGCAGTTACTACCTCATCTATCTTGATTATCTTGTCTCCTGCCTTTATTCCGGCCTTGTAGGCAGGAGTGTCTTTCAAAGGAGCGATGACGGTCAATGTTTCATCCTTTACCCCAACCTCCATGCCAACTCCACCAAAGTTTCCGCTAATTTCCTCTTCAAATATTTTTGATTCAACTGGCGGAAAAAATACAGTATAAGGGTCACCAAGGGATGCCACCATACCTTCTATGGCTCCATATACTCTAGTTTGACTATCTACCTTTTCAGTGGACGAAGCTACAGCTACAAATTTTTCGTCTAGGATACTCCAAGCTTTCCAAAAGGAATCAAAATCTATTTGAGAGTTCCCGTCTTTGTTTAGCACAGTAGAAAATTTTGCTTGTTCTTTCTCTGTCTCTTGCCCAACATAGTAGCCAACATAAAACACAGCTCCTAGGATGACAAGGAAGGAGAAAATATATGCTCTGTATTTAAAAAAATCACTCATGTGGATTCTATTATCTCAGAAAAATATTTTTTGGTAAAGGAAGCCAGCTTTATACTTTATACTTTATACATTATACTAAGCTTATGGAAATTTTTTTACACAACACCCTATCAGGACAAAAGGAACTTTTTAAACCTCTAAAAGAGGGTGAAGTTTCTATGTACAACTGCGGACCTACCGTCTACAACTATGCTCATGTCGGAAACCTTAGAAGCTATATTTTTGCAGATGTATTGCGAAGAGTTTTTGAATACAACGGATATACTGTAAAGCAAGTTATAAATGTGACCGACATCGGCCACCTATCTTCTGACGCAGATGACGGCGAGGACAAAATGACCAAAGCTTTGAAACGAGAAGGAAAACCTTTGACACTTTCGGCAATGCGAGAAGTAGCGGATTTCTATTTTCAAGCATTTAAAAATGATTTGGAAAAGCTAAATATAGAAATGCCAACTGAATTCCCTTTTGCATCAGACCACATAACAGAAAACATTGAGCTAATAAGTATTCTTATAAAAAAAGGTTTTACATACAACACCAGTGATGGAATATATTTTGACACAGAAAAATTCCCTGAGTATGGGAAACTTGGAAACGTAAAAAACAGTAGTGCTAGTGAGTCTCGTATAGGCGAGAATACCGAAAAAAGAAACCAGCGAGATTTTGCTGTTTGGAAGTTCGAGAGTGGGTTGGGTTATGAATCTCCTTTTGGAAAAGGCTTCCCTGGATGGCATATAGAATGTTCGGCTATGTCTGTAAAATACCTAGGTCCAGAGTTTGATATCCACACCGGAGGAATAGACCATATTCCAGTCCACCACAACAACGAAATAGCTCAGGCGGTTTGTGCTGGGTATCCGTATGCAAAGTATTGGTTACACAATGCCCATTACAATATAGGTGAAGAGAAAATGGCAAAATCTGGAGAAAACTTTATTACACTAAAAGTTCTAGAAGAAAAAGGACTGGATGTTTTGGCTCTAAAATATGTTTTTCTTACTGCAAGGTATTCAACACCATTGCAGTTTAGTTGGGAAGCACTGGAAGGTGGCAGTATTGCTCTGAAAAAATTACGAAAAATAAAAACTGATTTGAATGAAACTGCGCAAAAAGGTGGTGGACTGGTAGACCCTGAAGAACTCTCGCCTTTAGCCGTAAACTATAGAGAAAAGTTTTTGGAGTATGTAAACGACGATTTGGACACTCCGAAAGCAATAGCTTTACTTTGGGAAGTCTCAAAAGATGAGAATCTCTCAGTTTTGGAAATGAGACACCTGCTCTGGAGTTTTGACAAAGTCTTGGGTCTCAACCTAGACAAGATAGTGAGTTTTTCCATACCGGAAAATGTAATGGATTTGGTTGGACAAAGAGAAACGGCTCGTGTAGCAAAAAACTTTACTGAAAGCGACAGACTCCGAGATGAAATACAAAAGCTAGGATTTATTGTAAAAGATACTGAAACTGGTGCTGAAATAGAATCTTTATAAAATAAAATCCGCCAAGCACTAAAGCGCCTGGCGGAAACAAAACATCAGGAATTCTTGAGGAGGACTAAATCCTTTGGACCAAATCTAGCACACAAGGGTCGCCATTTTAGAACGACACAACGCTTGTCGTAATCCATATAGCAAACCTCTTTTTTTTTGTTGACAACCCTTTGAGCTTTCCATAGGAAAACCGAATTCTCCCTTAATTCGAAAGGATACGTGGACGGATTCATGATCCACTCAAATACAACAGTGTCTTCTGGACCCATTGTCATATTATGCACCGTGGAATACAACAAGTCCTTATCAAGATCGGTGCCGAAGTAGTCTGGCAAATACTGATCTGGGCGTGGTGAGTGGAGTCTCCACACTGTATCACCAACACCTTCCACAATTTTCTGAAGAGCTTCTGAAACTGTTGCTACCGAGCGTTTTCCGTCCAGTATTAGTTTCCCAACTGTTGCCCAGAGTTTGAACAATCGTTCAAACTCATTGACATTTTTTTTGTCATTACTCATGACCTTACCTCATCTACACACACCTGCTACTAACAGGTGTCCGGTAACTGCCGGTTCAGTTGCAAGTAAACCTTGCTTTTCTGTTCCAGACTATACAATATATTTTTTAACTTTGCAACTCACATAACCCGAGGTTATGTGGGTTATTCACTGTCTAACTCTGTATAAGTTTAAGTCTTTATTTTAGGAACAGTTTATGTTAAATTATTTAAGGGAGTGGCACATGAATATTGCAGAAGTACGTAGGTTCCTGGAACTTTTGAAGCTTGGCTTTGCCAAGGAATGCGCCAGAGGCACTTGCCGTTGTCACACCAAAGAAGAGTGTGACCGAAGGCTAGCAGAAGCCAAACTTCTGGATACCCACACACAACACCAAACCTCCTAGGTTTGGTGTTTTTCTTAGTCCCCACCTTTCCCACAGGTTATAAACTTTTGTAAAGTGGTGTTAGAAAAGTCTCACATGATACAATGAGCGCATGGCACAAAACAGAACTGGAGTCAGAATCCCTCCTCAAAACCTAGATGCAGAAATGGCACTTTTGGGTTCTATTATGCTCAGACCAGAATCAATGCATGATGTAGTGGATATAATAAAACAAGATTCTTTTTATTCGGAAAAGCATAAAGTAGTTTTTGAAACGATGATGGAGCTTTTTTCAAAACATTTACCTATAGATATGCTTTCTGTTTCTTCCAAACTGAGTGAGAAAGCTTGGCTAGATCAAATAGGTGGAAATACTTACCTCACCGAGCTAGTGAATGTTGTACCTTCTTCTTCAAATGTTGTCTACTACGCTCAAGTAGTTCAGAAGAAATACATGATGCGTAGGTTGATAGAGGCCTCTGATCACATTTCCCAAATGGGCTACGACGAGACTAAAGAATTGGAAGAGCTTTTGGATGGTGCTGAGAAAAAACTTTTTGACGTAACAAACTTCAACACTTCACATAAATTTGTTGCAATCAAGGATGAGTTGCCAGAAGCTTGGGATAGACTAGATAAGATACATAGTGGCGAAATAGGAATGCGTGGAATTCCTACTGGTTTTGCTGATATAGACAAAAAACTTTCTGGACTCCAAAAATCCGACCTTATTATTCTTGCCGCCCGACCCTCTGTTGGTAAAACCTCTTTTGCGATGGACATAGCGAGACAAGCTGCGGTGGACCACAACATGTCAGTAGGTATTTTCTCACTAGAAATGAGTAGCCAGCAACTCGTGGACAGAATGCTTGCAGCCCAGGCAAACGTGGATGCCTGGAAACTTAGAACTGGAGGATTATCTCGACAAAATGACTTTGACGCTATTCGTGAGGCTCTGGACAAGCTAAACAAAGCTCCTATATATATAGATGACCAACCAGGAAACAATATAATCAAGATGCGTTCAATAGCCAGAAGATTGAAAAACGAAAAAGGATTGGATCTTATTGTGGTGGATTACTTACAACTTATGGTTCCTGCTACACCTTCCAAAAATGACAACCTGGTTCAGCAAGTCACCGAAATTTCTCGTTCTCTAAAGTCCCTTGCTCGAGAACTAGATGTTCCTGTACTTGCTCTATCACAACTTTCTAGAGATGTGGAGAAACGTGGAGGCAAACCGAGACTATCTGACCTTCGAGACTCTGGTTCTATTGAGCAAGATGCTGATGTGGTTATGTTTATTCATCGTGAGGATAAATATAAAGAAGAATCCGAAAGAACAAACATAGCCGAGATAATGATAGAGAAACACCGAAACGGTGAGGTAGGCAGTGTTAAACTATTCTTTAATGACAAGATGGCTACTTTCCAGTCGCTCGATAAGTCTCAGTATGGTGGAGCGGAAAGAGAGTTTTCTGATTTTTAGACATTAAAAATCTATTACTCGATCTTTAATTTTTAGAGCACGGATAAATCGTTGGTACGATTTTCCTCCGTCTCGGCTACCCACCTGCTAAGTCTCCAAAAACAAAAGATGCTCGACTAGATTTATTTGTTATATTATAAACCGTATGGACAACACTCAAAAACTTATAGAACTTTTCAAAGAGTTTCCAGGAATAGGGCCGAGACAAGCTAAAAGGTTTGTGTATTTTCTTTTGAACCGTAACCCGGGGTACGCCAGCGATCTTGCTCGTATCATAAACGAGGTTAGAAGCACAGTACACGCTTGTAACACTTGCTTTAGATTTTTCCCAAACGGAGTGAATAAAACCTGTGCTATTTGTCTAGATGAAACAAGAGAAAACACTCTAATGCTAGTGTCCCAAGACGTTGATTTGGAAAACATCGAAAAAACAAAATTTTATAATGGTCATTATTTTGTACTCGGCGGAAGCATCCCTATACTAGAAAAAAATCCTGAAAAACGCATTCGTCAAAAGGACTTATTGCAAATAATAGAGAACAGAACTAAAAACGGACTAACTGAAATCATCCTAGCTCTGAACTACAACCCTGAAGGTGAAAATACATTGACCCATCTAAAGGAATTAATTACTGACAACTTCCCTGCTCTTAAAATATCAACTCTTGGTCGTGGGCTTTCTACCGGCACCGAGCTGGAATACTCTGACTCTGACACTATAAAGAACGCCTTGAAAAACAGACAGTAAAATAAAACGGTCAGCTGTAAACTTTAAAATTTGAGGCAAAGCTGCGTATAAAATAAAAAACTGGCTGGAGGTGTACATATCGTACATTGTCCAGACAGTTTTTTTATTTTAGACGATGGATTTGTCCAAATTTGGAAGTTTATTATTTTATTGCATCTACTCTTACCTTGAACCATGGTTGTCGGTGACCGTTTTTCTTGTAGTATCGGCTCTTTTGTTTATATTTTACTACTTCTACTGTCTTGTTTCTTCCTACTTCTTCTAGAGTTCCTTCTACCTTTGCTGTAGCGATGTATGGAGTACCTATGTTAGTGTCTTTGCCGTCTTCTACAAGCAAAACATTGTCAAAAACAACCTTATCTCCTACTTTCAAATCCCCTTTGATTTTCTCAATTTTAATCAAATCTCCCTTTGAGACCTTGTATTGTTTTCCACCTGTTTTAATGATTGCAAATTCCATATGTTTTTTAGTCCCTATAATATACCGAAAAGCAGGTAAAAAAGCAAGCTTACAACCCCATAATGAGTCATAAGCTTGTCGTAATCACGGGTGAGGCATATCCTGGCTTTCACCAGGCTTTGCTTGTGGATCGCTCCCCACTGCGGCACCCAAAAGAAAGATAATACTGATGAGTTGACAGACGAACTCTCCTCCTGGCTCTAGCCATAACGACGCGACTCCAAAACCCACTCCTATTATCGCCGAAATCACTGCTGTAATCATTAAGGCCTCCTGGTCAAACATTACTCTTCATTATCCGGTTTGTCTATCAAAACCTGCTCAAAACCGAGTGCCTCGCCGGTGATACGCATAACGTCTTTGTCTATTTTTTTGAACTCTTTGCTGGAGTTGTTGTAGTGGTTTACCACAGTTTCTAGAGAGTTACCCAAACGTCCATGATAGTCTTCGTACTTTTTCAAATGAGTTCCTATTTCCCCAACTCTTTTTATAATATCTTTGGTTTGCTCTTCTATCTGCATAGCTTTTAACCCCTGCAAAACAGTCTGAAGATATGCGAGAAATGATGTTGGAGAAACAATAATAACCTTGTTTTTACCCGCTGCTCTCTGAATTAGGTTTTCCGTGTCCTCGGTCACCGCACCTATTTTATTTATAAGTAAGTCATAATAAATAGCCTCGTGTGGAATAAACATAAAAGCAAAATCCATAGTCCCCTCCTCTGGTCGAATGTATTTTGAGGTTTCTGTGATGCGAAGTTTTAAGTCGTTCACAAACATTTTTTCGAGACGAGCTTTCTCTGTCTGATCGTTAGCCTCAATCATCCTGTTGTAGTTTTCCAGAGAAAATTTGGAATCAACTGGAATTATTTTATCTTTTACGAACACTACCGCATCCACTATCTCACCGTTATTAAAACCGTATTGCATTTGATATTGATTTGGAGCAAGTACATTTTTTAAAAGTGTTTCCAAATAGTATTCTCCCAAAATCCCTCGCTGTTTCGGGTTCTTTAAGATATCTTGAAGACTTTGTAGCTGGTCAGCAAAAGAAACCACTTGGCGGTTGGTCTCGTCTAGTTTTGTTAGGCCTTGGGTTACTTCTCGTATCAAGTTCGCTGACTCTCCTAGTTGATGACGAACGGACTCGTTCATTTGTTTGGTACTTTCCCCTATTTTGGTATCCACCACCCGATTGAGCTCGTTTATCTGCTGAAGAATTAGTTTTAGTCCTGTATCATTTTGAACCTCCTTTGGTTTCAGAAAATACACCACAAAAGCTCCGACTATTAGCCCCACAAGAATATATAATAGTATTTCCATACTTATATTCTACCAAAAAGACTTGTTTTATGATAATATCTATAACAATCGATTTTCTTATTTGAAAATTATGTTATTATAAATTTCTTAAAAATTAAAAATTGTTAATTATCTCTATGTCACTACACCAAACAATCAAAGATCAAGTAAAAGAAGCTATGCTTGCAAAAGACTCAGTAAAACTCGGAGTAGTTCGCGGACTTGTATCTGCCTGCACCAACGAACTGGTCGCTACAGGTAAAAAGCCACAGGACGAATTAGGAGATGAAGAAGTTTTAAACGTTATCCGCAAAGCTGTAAAACAGCGAAAGGATTCTATAGACCAGTTTACAAAAGGTGCTCGGCCAGATCTAGCCGAAACAGAACAAGTTGAATTGGCAGTTTTGGAAAAATATTTGCCAGCCCTAATGCCCAGAGAAGAGGTAATGAGTATCGCAAAGGCAAAGATGCAGGAACTGGGTGTAGTAGACAAAACAAAAGCTGGGATGTTTATGGGTGTCCTAATGAAAGATTTGAAAGGCAAAGCTGATGGTGACGTGGTAAAGTCAGTGGTAGACGAACTCCTAACCTAACAACTGTGGATAACTTACATAGGGTTACCCTATGTATTTTTACAAAAGCAGTCATTTAGTAACCTAAAAAAATGCCTTATGTAGGGCGTTTTTTGTAATTGTGGATAATCTATTGACAAATAGGTATATATAGTAGTATAATAAACAATGAGGTCAGTGATGGGTAATCGATTACCGCCGAGAAGTGTCCACCGGTCGATCATCTTGAACGACCGAAGGAATCTGTCGCGTCTCGGAAGGCTCGGGGCGCAACGAAAAAAAGAGCTCGCTTTAGTGCGAGCTGTAAAAAAAGAGCGAGAGCTCGCTCTCGCTCTGATCAGTGCCGACGAAATGGCACTGCAGGCACACGAGGACATCTGCCCTCTTCCCGACTAAATGTTAGTCCGGGAAGAGGTTTTTTTATAAAAATCTCCTACTCACAACAGCTCTCAAACAACTCAAACATGTTTCAAAAAAAGACTAGGTAGCGCGACGGCGCGGACTCAAGGAAAATTTCACCAGAAATTTATCCGTGTCTTTTTGAGACATGTTTGAGTTGTTCTATTTTTTATATTTTGCCAAAATGCCCTGCTCTATCTCCTCTCTATTTCCACCATATGTTAGATAAGAAAGTTGTTTCAAGGTATCAACAACATCCGGGTTTCCTTTTGGTGGGTACGGTTCTTTTATATTGAATGCTTTTACTGTTTTTCCACCAACCAACATTTTTAGGTAGGCATTCAGGTTATCAATGTTCATTATATCCTTTGCTGTAAATACAGGTGCAAATTGTTTTTCCAAAAACTCTGCATCCTCTGCTCCCACACGAAAAGACGCTATGGAACCCACGTTACCAAACACAGCGTCTCTGATATTTTCCTGTAGCTGGCCGATAAACTGATGGGCAATATTCAAGGATAGTTTGTACTTTCTCGCTTCCGAAAGAATTGTTGATATGGAATCTGTTGTTATGTTTTGAAACTCGTCTATATACAAATAGAAAGCTGGAAAATCCTTGCCAACCAAATCTACTCTGGACAGTGCTGCCATAAGTATTTTACCCACCAGTATAAGACCTATCAGGTTTGCATTGATATCTCCCAGTCTACCTTTGGACAGATTCACGAGAAGAATTTTCTGATCGTCCATTATTTCTCGAAAATCAAAGGATGATTTTTCTTGGGCAATAATGGGTCGCATAATGTCGTTGGCCAAAAATACGTCAAATTTGGAAACTATGTATGGAACCACGTTTGCCAAAGACGCCTCTCCTCCAGCCTTCCCTGCTATTTCTGTCCAAAACTGATGGACAATCGGGTTTTTACATCGCGATAGTTTCAGGTCTCTATATTCTTTGTTACTCATAACTCTAGACACATCCACTAGCGTGCAACCGGAATCAGGGTCCTCCAAAACTAACATAGTTGCATTTCTAAAGTATTGCTCAAACATAGGCCCCATGGATTCAGGCACTCCTCCGTATAGTTTTTGAAATATAGAGAACAACTCATTTACCACGAAAATTTTTTGCTCAGGTTTACTTCTATCGTATTCCAACATATTAAGTGCCATTGGCCTTTCAACATAACTGGGATCAAAATAAATGACATCTTTATATCTTTCTGGAGGAATGTTAGCGAGTATAGCTTGAACATCAGAACCATGTGGATCTATAAAACAACAACCCTTGCCGGCCTTTATGTCTTGAATGATCATGTTCTTTAAAAACACGGTTTTTCCGGTACCTGTCTGACCTATGACATACATATGTCGAAGTCTGTCTTCGTCCTGCATATATACTTCTGTATCAGCATTTCTGTAAGTGTTAGTTCCGAGAAATGTTCCCATCGTTCCCATATCGCTCGGTGCAGGAGCTGAAATTGCTTGTGATTGTTTGAGTTGAGGTGAAGGAGCCAAAGTAGAGTTGTGAAAATGTATGAGCGTTGTAACTTCATGGAGGTTCAGAGGCAGTAGGTTGTCTAGCGAATAACTTCTAAATGAAAAATCTCTGAACAGTTTTGTCAAGGCGCTTTTTTCCAATCTCTTTGCTTTCAGTCCATTTGTAGTTGGGTCATTAAACTGGTTAAAGCTGGACTCCAAACCTTTTAGAATCCTATCGGCGTCAGTTCTATTGTTTGCAGAAGCTATAAGTCGGATGTTGGTCGCAACAACTGTGGTAGTTATTTTTCTTCTTATTTTTTCTATTGCTGTTGTATCTATTCTCTCTGGTTTATTGTCCTCACCCACCTTTGGAGCAGCTGAAAACAGACCGAATACACCTTTTTTCAAACTTCCTGTTATTGTTTCGGGTAAATTCGTTGCTTCTTTTACAGGCACACCTTTTTCTATCTGCTCAATAGCAAACTCATATTTTTTGTTAAAGTAGTCGTCTTTTGGTGCAAAAATTATCTGGATAGCCGCACCTTCGCCGTTTTTTTGTATTTTTGAAAAACTGTTCAAAATAACATTGAGTGGATCGTGATCAAAGGACTCATATGTTTTAAAGGGATATATTTGGTTTTGGTTTGTTTCTAGGTACGACCCCAGAGATATTCCTTCGTGGTTGAAAATGTTGTAGTCAGATACAGCTTCTGTTATTCGTGCATTATGAAAAACGGATATTATTTGTTGTTCAAAAAGATTTTTATGAACATCTGGAACAGCTACATAGAATATAAACTGGTCACTACCGTTTGGGTTGGCTATTTCCATAACTATGTAGTTGTCTTTGCTTTTCTTGGTATCATCTTTTGCCGTAACTGACATCATTCCAGAAAGAAACTGCTCCATACTAGAAATAATCTCTTTCAGAGGTTTATTTTTGCTTGAGTCGCTATCGTCCTGGCTTTCCAACAAAACCACTTCATACAAAGTCATATTCAAACCCCTTAGTTCTTGAGTATATGTATTCAAATCTTTTGATGTATAACCATGCTTTATATATTGAACAAGAAATCTATGAAAATCATCCTCTAGATGGGGGTCTTTGAATTGGTTCAAAACGGTCATCGCATTCTTGAGCCCTTTCTCGTTCATAATACCCAAAAGCTCCCCCATTTTGTCGTCATGTTGTTCTGGTTCCAGGTTTAAAACAATAGATTCTATAT
>Ga0163151_10004345_pt1 | contig 19159 bp, 18 predicted proteins | sample OliLakLV19MP5IB2_FD_145596 | JGI IMG/M metagenome (GOLD analysis project Ga0163151, IMG submission 145596) | Freshwater microbial mat bacterial communities from Lake Vanda, McMurdo Dry Valleys, Antarctica - Oligotrophic Lake LV.19.MP5.IB-2 | ecosystem: Environmental > Aquatic > Freshwater >... | reverse complement strand
TCACTACCCCTTGACGGAACCTGCAAGCAGGCCGCGCACGAAGTACCGCTGCAGCGCAAAGAACACCGCGACCGGCACGATGATCGACACGAAGGCGCCGGCCGTCAGAAGCTCCCAGTCGCCACCGCGGGTTCCGGTGAGTTCGGCTAGGCGCACCATCAGCGGCGCGATCTCGCGCTTGCCGCCGCCGAACGTGAGGCCGACGAGCAGGTCGTTCCAGACCCACAGAAACTGGAAGATCGCGAACGAGGCAATGGCAGGGATGCTCAGCGGCAGCACGATCATTCGGAACGTCTTGAACGCATCCGCACCATCAACGCGGGCTGCTTCCATGAGTTCCCGGGGGATCTGCGACAGGAAGTTATGCAACAGGAAGATCGCGATCGGCATTGCGAACATGGTGTGCGCAAGCCAGATCGGAATGTATGTCCCGGTGATGCCGAGGGGCGGAATGAGCGTGAAGTCCCCAATCACAACGCCGTTCGCAAAGAGCTGGAGGAGCGGGATGAGGGCGAGTTGTAACGGGATGACCTGCATGGCGAAGATCGTGTAAAACAGCAGGTCGCGACCCTTGAAGTCGAACCATGCCAGCGCGTACGCCGCGAATGTTGCGATCACGACCGGGAACACCGTCGCTGGGATCGTGATGGCGAACGAGTTGAGAAAGTACAGACTTAAGGGCGGCGTCACCGAGCTGCCCTGGAACAAAACGGTGTTGTAGTTCTCGAGGGTAAAGCTCGGGTTGGCCAAGAATGTCCACCAGCCGGTGTTGTTGATGTCCTCTGGCGAGCGGATGCTTGAAATGAACAGACCGAATGTTGGGATCGTCCAGATCAGGGCGATGACGATCGCGACGAACGATGCGACCGGCGAGCCGAAGATGTTGTTCTGCTTGCGGCTCGTGAGCTTCATCGCAGTCGCTTTCGTCTTCGGCTTCACGCCTGTCACGGCTTGAGTGTCGATGGCAACCATCAGTGGATCTCCCTCTCCTTGCGAACCTGTCGAACGTTGTAAATAATCAGCGGGAGTACCCCGAGGAACAGGATCATGGCAAGAGCGCTGCCAGTTCCATAGTTGAGCGCGCGGAAACTCTGTTGGTACATCTCGTTGGCGATGACCGAGGTCTGGAAGTTGCCGCCGGTCATTGTGCGAATAATGTCGAAGACCTTCAGCGAGCTCACGGTGATGGTCGTCAGCACCACAATCACGCTGCCCCAGATCATTGGGATCGTGATGCGGGTGAAACGCGACCACCCCTTGGCGCCGTCGAGCATTGAGGCCTCGATGATGTCATCCGGAACCGCCTTCATCGCGGCGGAGAGCACGACCATCGCGAATCCAGTCTGAATCCACACCATCACCGCTATGAGCAAGAACGTATTGAGTGGAATCTCCAGCAACCAGTTCGGCGGTGTTAGCCCTACTGCCTTCACGATCGCACTGAGTAGGCCAATGTCGGGCCGGTCGGGGTCAGGCTGGTAGGTATAAACGAACTTCCAGATAATGGATGCGCCGACGAACGAGATCGCCATCGGCATGAAGATAAGGGACTTGACGACAGCGGCGTACTTCATACGGTCGGTGAGGTAGGCGATCCCGAGCCCAATGCCGGTGGCTGCGAGGGGCACGACGATCGTCCAGATCACCGTGTTGCGCAGCACGATCAGAATCTCTGGCTGGGTGAAGGCCCAAATGTAGTTGTCGAGCCCGATGAAGTTCTCGCTGCGGGCGTCGAAGAGCGAGAGGTAGATCGTTCGGATCGCCGGGTAAATCAACCCGACGATAAGCAAAATGATGGCGGGCCCGAGGAACACCAAGTACTTCAAGCGATTCTGGGTCTTCTCCCTCGTGCGCTCGGAGAGCACGAAAATGAGGATGACCAAGGCCACGAAGACCGCGAGACCTACGACAAGGAGAACCACATTGGGCCCGACACTCGAGAAGACCCGCTGCGCCAGTTGAATCGGCATTGATTCGCTCATCTCAGTTCAGTTCAGTTCAATTCAGATCAATTCAGATAGAGAGGTGCGGGGCCCGCCTTGAGAGCGAACCCCGCACCAGTACTACTTAGTGCTTACTGCTAGTTGCCTAGTAGATCAACCTACTACTGCGGCCAGCTTGCCTCGATGGCGTCGAGCGCAGCCTGGTCAGACTTGTTCTCGGCGATCCATGCGGTCATTTCCTTCCAGAACGAACCAGCGCCGACTGCGGCCGGCATGAGGTCCGAACCGTCGAAGCGGAACGTGGAAGCGTTCTGCAGGATCTCGACGGCGTTGGCGTTTACCGGGTCTGCCACGTTGGAGGTGTCCAGGCCGAGGTTGGCCGAGAACCAGCCACCGAGGGCGGCCTTCTTGTTGTTCCAGTCAGGCGTCGTGAGGTAGAGCTGAACCGCAGCAACCTCTGGACGGTCCGCGAAGGCACCGACGAACTCGCCACCACCGAGGGCTGGCTTGTTGTCAGCGGTCACGCCCGGGAAGTAGAACGTGGTGATGCCACCCTCGACCGTGGTGTCTTCCGGGGTAACGATGGTCGCGCCCTGGTCAGCCACAAGGATGCCGCCGATGAAGGAGGCCTGGCGGTGCATGGCGCACGAACCATCAACAATGCCAGCGCCACCGGTCTGGAAGCTCGTGGTTGCGATGGAAGGAACGTCACCGACGTATGCCGGGTTCTTGAGGATCTTGCCGGCCTCGCCGATCACCTCAAGCACCTTCGGGTCGTTGAACGGGATTTCGTTGCTGACCCACTGGTCGTAGGTCGCAGCGTCTTGGAAGCGAAGCATGAGGTCTTCCATCCAGTCCGTAACGACCCAGCCGGTCGCGTCGCCGGACTCGATGCCAACACACCACGGCTGCACGCCAGTGCCACTTGCGGCGATCTCGTCGCTCAGCGCGAGCAACTCGTCCCACGTGGTCGGGATGGCCCAGCCGTTGTCTTCGAACGTCTTCGGTGAGTACCAGACGAAGGACTTCACGTTGGCGCCAAGCGGTGCCGCGTAGAAGGTTCCGTCGACCGTGCCGTAGTCCTTCCAGTCAGGGGTGTAGTTGCTGTCAACGCTGGCGCTCACGGCGTCAGGAGCGGCGACCATCTTGCCGGTCGCAACCATTGCGGCCAAGAGTCCGGGCTGCGGGAAAACCGCGATGTCAGGAGCGGTTCCACCCTCGACGCGTACGGGCAGCTGGGCTTCGAACTCCTTGGAGCCGTTCCAGTTGATCGTGATGCCGGTGCAGTCCTCGAACTCGACGAAGGACTCTTGGAAGAGCTCGGCCTCCGGGCTGACAACGGTCGTGTAGATCTCGACCTCGGTGCCCGAACTGCCCTGGTAGTCGGCGTACGCCTCACAGCCCTCTGGGATTTCGCCAGTTCCGCTGTCCGCAGCGGCACAGCCAGAAAGGATCAGAGCGAAAGCGGTTGCAGTGGTGGTAGCCAGGACAAGTGAGCGGCGGTGTGTTGCCCTCATAGTAAATCTCCTTTGATTGGTTAGGGGTGGCTTCCGCGGTCAAAAACTCCTGACATATGCGGGAAACCAGAACCAGACTAAGGCGGAGAGGCACCAGATCGATCGGGTATTCGTATCGTTTCGATAACAGTAAGCGCTTGCAGCAGGGCAAAATCGCAGGATTCTGAGGATTTGGTGAGAGCGCTCTCAGCTCAATTGGTGCAAGCGCTTACAGCAAACCTCGTGAAAGAACTGCAACCCCATCAACCACCCGGGTCAGACGGAAGGGGTGACCCAGTCGCCAGTGGCGAGGTACTGCACCTTCTTGGCGATCGATACGGCGTGGTCTGCGAAACGCTCATGGTAGCGAGAGGCGAGCGTGGCATCCACCGTGTCAACGGCGCCGCCCTTCCAAGTTTCACCGAGCACCTTGTCGAAGACCGAGAGGTGCAGCGCGTCGATCTTGTCGTCGTCGTTGCGAATCTCTTCAGCGAGCTTCATGTCTTCAGTCTTCAAGAGCTCAACGAGTTTGTTCGCAATTGCGACATCAAGGGCGCCAAGCTCTCTGAATGTTCCGCGCAGCGACTTCGGCACAACCTTGTCAGGGAAGCGGTACCGCGCGAGCTGCGCGATGTGTTCGGCCATGTCCCCCATGCGCTCAAGGGATGCGCTAATGCGCAGCGCACTCACGACAATGCGCAAGTCGCGGGCGACGGGTTGCTGGCGCGCCAGAATCTGAATCGCCAACTCGTCGAGTTCTTGTGCCGCAAGGTCGATCTTGCTGTCGTCTTCGATGACCGCCTCAGCGAGCGTGACGTTTGATTCGTTGAATGCGCGAGTGGCGTTGTCGATCGAGGCCGCGACGAGGGTCGAGACCTCGATCAGGCGATCCTGCACCTCACGCAGTTCCTGCTGGAATACTTCGCGCATGGTCTTCGGTCCCTTCGTTGCGGGCATTTTTGGGCCAGCACGTTTAGGTCACCATGCCCCGGCGAGGTAAACGAAAGGTGTTGCCGGCCTGAACAACAACCAAAGTGAAGCGCCTTGGCAGCGCAGCCCTGAAATTGCAACTCAGTAGTAACTACTCTAGACACTATGAACTCCGCGTGGCTGGTTCTGGCCGCTCTCGTGTTCGGTGCCGTGGTCGGCGCTGGTGCGTTCGCGGTCCTCGTCTACGCTGCACGACGCGGTCGTCGCGCAGCCGCGGTGATCAACGCGACAGTGCCAGATGGAGTCGACCAGGTCATCGAAGCGCTCGAGTCCGCCGGGGTCGTGCTTGACCCATCGAACAACGTCGTCAAGGCAAGCCCGGGAGCGCTCTCGTTCGGTCTGGTGTGGAACCAAGCGCTCGTGCATCCGGAGTTGGTGCGATTGGTGGATCGCGTGAGACGAAATGGCGAGCCGGTCACAGAAGAATTGAACGTCTCGCGCGGCCCGTTCGGGGATGCAACCCTGTACCTGTTCGTGCGCGTCGCTCGACTCGGCGCTCGCTACATTCTGCTCATTGCGGAGGACCGCACGGAGTCCTACCGCCTTGACGAGGTGCGGCGCGATTTCATGGCGAACATCAGTCACGAACTCAAGACTCCGATCGGAGCGGTCAGCCTGCTGGCCGAGGCACTGGCCAGTGCAGCGGGAGATCCGAAGCAGGTGCGCAAGTTCGCGGCCCAACTTTCCACCGAGTCGGAACGCCTAGCGCGCATCACGCGCGAGATCATCGAACTGTCAAGATTGCAATCGCAGGATGCCCTGACCAAAGCCGATCGCGTCGACATCGATCACGTGGTCGCTATCGCGATCGATCAGAACCGCGTTGTCGCCGATTCTCATCGCATCCGTCTGGTGAGCGGCGGGGACAAGAACGCCGAAGTATACGGTGACGAAGCCCTTCTGGCGATTGCGCTGCACAACCTGATCAGCAACGCCATCCAATACTCACCCGACGGGTCGCGGGTCGGAATCGGGATCAACAGTTCTGACGGCGTCGTCGAGATCGCGGTGACCGATCAGGGTGTCGGCATTCCGGAGGACGAACTCGATCGGGTCTTCGAGCGCTTCTTTCGAAGTGACCCGGCCCGGAGCCGCAACACCGGCGGCTCGGGCTTGGGATTGAGCATCGTCAAGCACGTCGTGCAGAATCACGGCGGAGACATTCGTGTCTGGTCGCAGCCCGGCAACGGCTCCACGTTCACGGTTCGACTTCCAGAAGCGTCACATTCCACTGCACAGAAGGTAGGGGTTCCTGCATGACCAAGATCCTGATTGTTGAAGATGAGTCCTCGCTGAGCGAGCCGCTTGCCTACCTCCTCGACCGCGAAGGCTACGAAACGGTCATCGCCGCCGACGGCAACGCCGCAGTCAGCGAGTTCGACCGCGCTGGCGCCGACATCATTCTGCTCGACCTGATGCTGCCGGGACTCTCGGGAACCGAAGTGTGCCGGGAGATCCGAACCCGTTCAGCTGTGCCGATCATCATGCTGACCGCGAAGGACAGCGAGGTCGACATCGTCGTCGGGCTCGAGTTGGGGGCAGACGACTACGTCACGAAGCCGTATTCGACTCGGGAACTGCTGGCACGCATCCGCGCGGTACTTCGTCGGCGAGTGGAGGACGAGCACGATGACCAAGCGGTTCTCGAAGTGGGCTCCGTGCGCATGGATGTTGAACGGCACGCGGTTTCGGTTGATGGCAAGGAGACGGCGATGCCGCTCAAGGAGTTCGAGTTGCTTGAACTGCTGCTTCGCAACTCCGGTCGCGTGCTGACCCGCGGCCAGCTCATCGACCGGGTGTGGGGCGCAGACTACTTTGGCGACACCAAGACCCTCGACGTGCACATCAAGCGCATCCGCTCCAAGATCGAGAAGAAGCCCTCGGAACCGACGATGCTCGTGACCGTGCGCGGCCTCGGCTATCGCTTCGAGGGGTAGCGCGCTGCGCTCAAGCTAGCGCGCGGCCTCAGCTGGCTTGAGGTCGAGGTAGTGCTCGTCAAGCGCGGCAAGCGCAGGCACGAGCATCTGAGTGCCCGGAACGGTGCCGTGCTGCACGTATACCGGCAACAGTCCGCCGGCAATCGCGTCTGGCATGGGCACGATGAGTTGCTCTTCGTCAACCGTGTTGCCGAACGAGACGACCGAGTTGCGAGGCACCGGCCTGAGGAAGTTCACTTGTTCACCCGAGGTCGAGACCGTCTGGATGCGCACGACAGCCGTCATATCGCCATCATTGATGATCGTGATCAGCAGACTCGCGGAGAGTCCGTCATCGCTCATGAGCGCTATCACGTTGCGCAACTTCACGTCACCGAGGTTCGCGTCGATGCCATCGCTTGGCGAATACTGAATCAGTGTTGCCTGCTGGCTGATGAACGTGCACCCGGTCGTACCGATCACGAGCGCTGTCGCCAGAATCGCGGATGCCACGGCTCGGGCTCCAACACTGCGACGCTTCACGCCACTAGCTTAGCGAGCGGCGAACCTCGTCGAGGTTAGGGCACCCTAACCTTTCCTCGACTGTGGTAAACTCGGAGTCTTCGAAAGGACTGCCGGAATGCTGTTTGAGGTTGGCGAAACTGTCGTATACCCCCATCACGGAGCCGCAACCATCACCGAGGTGAAGAAGCGCACGGTGCGAGGCGAAGAGAAGCTCTACCTGAAACTCAATGTCACCCAAGGTGATTTGACGATCGAGGTTCCAGCAGACAACGTCGATCTGGTTGGCGTGCGCGATGTTATCGGCCGCGAAGGACTCGACCAGGTATTCGAGGTTCTGCGCGCACCGTTCACAGAAGAGCCGACCAACTGGAGCCGCCGCTACAAGGCGAACCTCGAGAAGCTTGCATCCGGAGATGTCATCAAGGTTTCCGAGGTCGTGCGCGACCTGTGGCGTCGCGATCAGGACCGCGGACTGTCCGCCGGCGAGAAGCGGATGCTTGCCAAGGCTCGGCAGATCCTCATCTCTGAGCTCGCGCTCGCCGAGAAGACAGACGAAGAGAAGGCATCCACCGTTCTCGACGAGGTTCTGGCGTCGTAGGTATTCCGACCGCCACAACGGCCGTCATCATCGTCGCGGCCGGCTCGGGCGCGCGCCTCGGCGCCGGCCTGCCGAAGGCCTTCGTGGATGTCGCCGGCCGCTCTCTGCTTGGGCACGCGATCGATTCCGTTCCGCCGAGCGTTCAGCTGGTGATCGTCGCGCCCGCGTCGCACATTGCTGAAGCCCGTGAGCTCGCTGCCGACGCGGTCGTCGTGGTTGGGGGTGACTCGCGGCAAGCGTCGGTCGCGGCGGGGCTCGCTGTCGTTGAGCCGGGCATCCGCACTGTGCTCGTTCATGACGCGGCCCGCGCGTTCACGCCAACCGAGGTTTTCGAGCGAGTAATTACCGCGGTCGTCTCGACGGGCGGGGGTGTGATCCCGGTGCTGCCGGTGATCGACACCATCAAGCGCGTCGACGGCGCGGCGGTACTCGAGACGATCGACCGTTCCTCGCTCGTGCAGGTGCAGACCCCACAGGGCTTTCCTCGCGACGCGCTGGATGCCGCGTACCGCACTGCGGGCGCTGAGCACACCGACGACGCCGCACTGTTCGCCGCGGCCGGGGGAGTGGTCACCTCCGTCGTGGGCGACCCACGGTCGCACAAGATCACGACCCCCGACGACTTGCGCCGGGCGGAACTGGAGGCGATTGTGCCGGGTATGGACGAGCGTGACCGCCGGGCTGCACAGACGCGCACCGGCGTCGGTATTGATGTGCACGCCTACGACCCCGCAGAGCCGCTGTGGTTGGGCGGCTTGTTCTGGCCAAACGAGGTCGGCCTGTCCGGGCATTCCGACGGGGATGCGATGAGTCACGCGATCTGTGATGCCCTGCTGTCGGCGGCCGGGCTTGGTGATATCGGCTCGCGGTTCGGCACCGACGACCCACGCTTTGCGGGGGCCCACGGTGATGTGTTCCTCGCCGAAACCGTCGCTCTTGTACGCGCGGCAGGATTCGTCGTCGGCAACGTCGCGGTGCAGCTCATCGCGAATTCTCCGAGGCTCGGCGCACGGCGCGCTGAACTCGAGGCGCACCTGACTGCCTTGGTGGGCGCACCCGTGAGCGTCGCGGCGACGACATCCGACGGACTCGGGTTCACCGGTAATGGTGAGGGCGTCGCAGTGATCGCGACGGCATTGCTATCGGATGTCGCGACCTAGGCGACTCGGCTTGTCTCTCGGTACCCCGGTTGACCTACGGCTTGGAAACTTCGACTTCAAGCGCTGAAATCGTGAGGTTGAGGATCGTGACAGCGCCCTTTCCACCCTCGACATTGCAGCTTGCGGTCGCAACCGACTCTGGCGAATCGATCGGGACGAGTATCGCCGCCGTGAACGACTCGATCTCGCCCGCGCCCATTGCCTTGACGACGATCGGATAACTCGGCTCGCCGCTGGCACCGTTGATCGTTATGCTGCAATCAGCGAGTGCCCCCTTCGCGGACGATTCCAGAGTCGCGCTGCCGGTGATGAGCCAGGTGCCCGTAGTCAGAGCGACAGGCGTCGTGGCGTTGGTGTCCTTCTCATTCGCTTGAGCACGCACTTTGCCAGCTGGGCCCTGCGGCCCAGGTTCACCCTGAACGCCAGGCGCACCGGTCGCGCCAGTCGCGCCAGTCGCGCCAGGAGTTCCCTGCGCCCCGAGTGCCCCTGCGTCGCCCTTGTCGCCCTTGTCGCCGCGCGAGCCAGAAGCGCCCTTTTCACCTACGGCTCCCTGCACGCCTTGAGAGCCCTGGCTTCCTTGGTCACCCTGTGCACCCTGTGCACCTGCGGCGCCCTGTGCGCCTGCGGCGCCCTGTGTGCCGGTTGCGCCAGCCGCGCCGGTGTCGCCCTTCGCGCCTTGTGCACCTGCAGCGCCTTGGGCTCCTGTTGCGCCCTGGGCTCCGGTAGCTCCCGGGGTTCCTGGCACGCCTTGGAGTCCTGGATTTCCTTGGACACCCGCAACCCCTTGGGTTCCGTTTGCGCCGTTTGCGCCAGTTGCTCCGGTGACTCCTGCGGTTCCGGTGTCACCCTTTGCTCCAGTGGCCCCATTGCTGCCGGAAGGCCCAGCAGGCCCAGCAGGTCCAGCAGGCCCAGCAGGTCCAGCAGGCCCGACAGACCCGGCCGGCCCGGCAGACCCGGCCAGCCCGGCCGGCCCAGAAGGTCCGGAAGGCCCAGCAGCTCCAGCAGGTCCAGCAGGCCCCGTGTTGTCTGCCGGTCCGGTCGTCGCAATGCCGATAGGGGACGACCCGGAGGTCAATACGGCCGCCGACACTCCGCCGACTGTCATCAACACGACTAGGGCGACCGCGAGTGCGACTACTGCCGTGAACGGAAAACGTCGGCCAGAGGGCGGGCGCATAGACACAGGTACTCCAGTAAGACATTCGGGTTGCTTTCGGGAAAAAGCAATGCTGGGGGGACTCTTAATTCTGGAACGCGCTGGTGCGCATTTCAACCCCCCGTTCGAGCAGTGCGCTCACGAGGACAAACAGGGGCACCGCTACACTCTTGGGGTGACCGTGCGCCTGTACGACTCGAAGTCCGCGGCCCTCGTCGACTTCGTCCCTCGCGCGCCCGGCAAGGTGGGCATGTACGTTTGCGGGCCGACGGTGCAGTCATCCCCTCATATTGGTCACCTGCGTTCGGCCCTTGTGTACGACTTGTGGCGCCGCTGGTTGAACTACCGTGGATTCGACGTGACCCTCGTGCGCAACGTCACCGACATCGACGACAAGATCCTCAACGCCGCCTCGATCACCTCGAGTACAGAGCCGTGGTGGGCGCTCGCGTACCGGTACGAACTGGAGTTCACGGCGGGGTACACAGCCATCGGCATCCAGCCCCCGACTTACGAGCCGCGAGCGACGGCAAGCATCACCGAGATGCAGGCGATCATCCAGCGCCTCATCGAACGCGGCCACGCCTACCCCGCTCCGGATGCCTCTGGTGACGTCTACTTCGACACCGCCAGCTGGCCGGCATACGGCGAACTCACTCGGCAGAAGCCGGACGATATGGTCGCGGCATCCGACGCTGACCCGCGAGCCAAGCGCGACGCCCGCGATTTTGCGCTGTGGAAAGGCCACAAAGAGGGCGAACCAGCGGATGCCGCATGGCCGAGCCCGTGGGGCGACGGCCGGCCCGGCTGGCACATCGAGTGCTCCGCCATGGCGAGGCGGTACCTGGGGGGCGCCTTCGATATCCACGGAGGCGGGCTCGACTTGCGCTTCCCGCACCACGAGAACGAGCTCGCCCAGTCGAACGCCGCCGGCGACGCGTTCGCGAGCTACTGGGTGCACAACGGCCTCGTGAACGTAAACGGTCAGAAGATGTCGAAGTCGCTCGGAAACTCGATCTTCGCCGCCGAGTTTCTTGAGCTCGCCCGCCCGCTCGTCGTGCGGTACTACCTCGGGGCAGCCCACTACCGCTCGACGATCGACTACCACGACGGAGCCTTGGTCGAGGCAGAGGCGGCACTCGAGCGCATCGAAGTGTTCCTGAATCGGGCCGACCGTCGCCTCACCGGCACCAAGTACGCCGCTGCCGAAATCGTGCCTGAGGCATTCGCCGCCGCTATGGATGATGACCTCGCCGTGCCAGCAGCGCTCGGCGTTCTCCACGAAACGGTGCGCACCGGCAACCTCGCGTTCGACGCCGAGGACCTGCCGGCGTTGGCATCCGCTCGTGCCGAGGTGCTCGCGATGGTCGAGTTGTTGGGTATCAACCCGGGCTCGACGCAGTGGGCGGCCGCGGCATCCGAGCCAACCCAACGCGCCCTCGGCAGCCTCGTTGAGTCGCTCATCGCCGACCGAAACTCGGCCCGCGCGGCGAAGGACTTCGCCACGGCCGACCGGATTCGTGATGAACTGGCCGCTGCAGGCATCTCCGTCGAAGACGGCCCAACCGGCACAGTATGGAGCGTCGACTGATGAAGAACCCAGGCAATAAGCCCCGCGCTGGAGCGGTACGCAAGGCCCGCAAGGGCCCTCAGGTCGGCTCCGGCGGGCAGGGACGGCAGGCGCTCGAAGGCCGCAAGCCCACCCCGAAGGCGGAGGACCGCCCGTACCACCCCGCCGGCAAACGCAAGGCGGCTGGCGAGCGCTACGAAGCGGCTGGCGGGAGAAAGAAGCCGGTCGGCGGAACGGATGGCGCGCGTCAGACTGCAGGCCCTCGCCCGGCACGACCGGCTCGAGCGCCGAAGTCGAGTGACGAGTCCGAGATGGTCACCGGGCGCAACTCGGTCGTCGAGGCGCTGCGCGCGCGGATTCCGGCAACGACGCTGTACATGGCAGCGCGCATCGAGTTCGACGACCGCGTCAAGGAGATTCTGCAGTTGGCGACGAGCCGCGGCATCCCGATTCTCGAAGTCATGCGGCCAGAGCTCGACCGGCTCGCCGGCTTCGATTCTGTGCATCAGGGGGTGGCGCTCAAGGTTCCGCCGTACGAGTACGCGCACCCGCTCGAGCTGCTCGACAAGGTCATTTCGCGTGGCCAGGTGCCGCTGCTGGTTGCGCTCGACGGCATTACCGACCCGCGCAACTTGGGCGCGATCATCCGCTCGGTCGCCGCGTTCGGCGGGCAGGGCGTGATCGTTCCGCAGCGCCGCTCGGTTGGGCTCACCGCCTCCGCTTGGAAGACCTCCGCCGGCGCCGCCGCGCGCACCCCCGTCGCGATGGCGACCAACCTCACCCAGATGATCAAGGCCTACAAGGAGCGCGGTGTTTTCGTGCTCGGCCTCGACGGCGGCGGCGACGTCTCGCTGCCCGAGCTGGCGCTCGCGACGGAGCCCGTGCTCGTGGTGGTCGGCAGCGAAGGCAAAGGCCTCTCGCGCCTAGTGACCGAGAACTGCGACGCGGTCGTTTCCATCCCGATTAGCGCGTCAACTGAATCGCTCAACGCTGGCATCGCTGCGAGCGTGACGCTGTACGAGATCTCGAAGCTGCGCGCAGGAGCTAAAAGCGACGCATAGCGTCGCCGCGACGCCAGCGCCAAGGGAGCCCGCGACCGAGGGACCCCGCCGAGGTATCCCGCGGCCAAGCGAAGCCTGCGACCGAGGTATCCCGCGGCCAAGCGAAGCCTGCGACCGAGGTATCCCGCGGCCAAGCGAAGCCTGCGACCGAAGTACGACTAGCTACAAGTAGCTAGCTGAGCGACTCGAGCGATGGCCGGTTGGCGAGGTACTCGGCGATGCCGACCTTGCGTTCGTCTTCGTTGTAGTACGCGACTTCAACGAGCTCGAGGGGAATGCGGTCTGGGTCGTGGAAGTAGACCCAACGCCACCCGGCAAGCACGCCCTCGTCGACGGAGTTGACCTCGGACAGGAACTCGACTCCTTTTGCCTCGAGCTCCGCCTTTTTGGCGACGATGTCATCCACGTGAAGTGCGACATGCATGGCCCCAAGATAGTTCTGCTGGATGGGGTCGTCGTTGTTCGCGGGACGGTTGGCATACTCGAGCAGTTCGAGAGTGTTGTTCGGGCCGACGAGGAGTGACACTTGGCGAAGCTTGGCCCCTGGCACGCCAACGGCCTGCGCAAGTTCCTCTCCCTCAAACCACGGGCTCGGCTCGTTCGAAAATTCGAGGCCGAGGATGTCATGGTAAAAGTAGATCGACCGGTCCAGATTCTTCACGATGATCCCGGTGTGGTGAACGGCGCGCATTGGCAATCCCCTTGTCTTCATTGGCAGGTCTGTTCACCCACATAGTACGACATCGCCGCAGATGTTGTCTTCTCACTTCACGATATTCCGCTCTCGATATACCAAATTGCCTGATTTCAGCGCATCCAAAGCTGTCGGAGTGTTCACAACGGGCTATTCGTTTACCTATACTGAACACCCAGAGGCCTCACGGTCGAAGCCAATGACGGAAGAAAAGGGGCATCCTGCGATGGGCCGAATCGACGGACGTACGATCATCGTCACCGGGGGCGCCTCGGGCATCGGCGCAGCGTTCGCCCGCGGCATGGCTCGCGAGGGCGCGAACGTTGTCATTGCTGACCTCGACATCGAAAGGGCAGAGCAGCTGGCCGCCGCAATTGGGCCCGGTGCGCTCGCCGTTCGTGTCGATGTGACCGATCGAGCCGCCGTCGTCACGGGCATCTCGGCCGCGGTCGAACGCTTTGGACGCCTCGATGCCTATTTCAACAACGCGGGGATGAACACCCCGATGAAGTTCTTGGACATAACGGAAGACAACTTCGACCTGCTCATGCGTGTGAACGCACAAAGTGTTCTCATCGGCACCCAAGAAGCGGCGAAACAGTTCCTGAAGCAGGGCGGTGGTGGCAAGGTCGTGAACACAGCATCAATCGCCGGTCGCACCGGCTTCGCAAGTTTCGCTCCGTACAGCGCCGCGAAAGCAGCCGTCATCTCACTCACGCAGGCCGCTGCCCGGTCGCTCGCCAAGGACGGGATAACTGTCAACGGTATTGCGCCAGGTGTCGTCGAGACCCCTTTGTGGATCAAACTCGACCGCGATCTCGAGGCGATGGGTGAGGCCGACTCGAACTTTGCTTCTATGGCCGGTTCAATTCTGCTTGGGCGCCCCGCCGTTCCCGAGGACATCGTGCCCACCGCGATCTTTCTCGCGGCATCGGATTCTGACTACATCACTGGCCAGATCATCCCGGTCGAGGGCGGGATGATCCTCGTCTGACCGATGAGGCCGTCACATCATCCGAGAGAGAGCGACGAGCATGAAGAACACGGGAACCACGGGCACGAATGCCGTCGATTGGGAGGCTCGCGTCGACTTTGATCGGCTTCGGGATGAGCGCCTCGCGCGGCTCAAGGCGCAACTCGAGCGATCGGATCTTGGAGCGGTGCTCGCCTTCGACTTCTCGAACATCCGTTACATGACCTCAACCCACATTGGTACGTGGGCCATGGACAAGCTCATTCGCTTCAGCCTGCTCACGCGCAACACCGACCCCATCTCGTGGGACTTCGGTTCCGCTGCCAAGCACCACAAGCTCTACAACCCGTGGCTCGACATGACGACGTCCGAGATGGATGCCGACCCGCACGCCCCGCATGAAGGCGCCAAGCGCCCTCGGCTGGAGAGCGGCGCGCGCGCGGGCATCTCTACCCTGCGTGGCGCGTTCCCACCCGATGCCGGCATCGCGGAAGAGCTCGCCCGCAAGATCAAGCGCGAGCTCGACAAGTTCGGAGTAGCCGACCAGCCGCTCGGCGTCGACATCGTAGAGTTACCGATTCTCTTTGCGCTCCAACAACAGGGCATCACGGTCGTCGATGGCCAGCAGGTCTTTATGGAGGCCCGCCGCATCAAGACCGGCGACGAGATCCGCCTGCTGACGCAGGCCGCCTCGATGGTCGATGCCGCATACGAAAATCTGTACGAGTTTCTCAGGCCCGGCGTGCGCGAGAACGAGGCCGTGGGCCTCGTTGCCAAGACGCTCTACGATCTGGGCTCGGAGTATGTCGAGGGCGTCAACGCCATCTCGGGTGAGCGATGCTCGCCGCACCCTCACGTGTTCAGCGACCGACTCATCCGTCCCGGCGACCCTGCGTTCTTCGATATCCTGCACAGCTACAACGGCTATCGCACCTGCTACTACCGCACCTTCGCTGTTGGCTCGGCGAGCCAGGCCCAGAAGGACGCCTACACCCGTGCTCGCGAGTACATGGACCGTGCGATCGCACTCGTAAAGCCCGGCGCCACGACGGCCGACATCGTCGCAGTGTGGCCAAAGGCGGAGGAGTTCGGGTTCGCAGACGAAGAGGCTGGCTTCGCGCTGCAGTACGGCCACGGCGTCGGGCTCTCGATCTGGGAGAAGCCCATCTTCTCGCGCCTGACATCGTTCGACCACCCTGAGGTGCTCGAAGAAGGTATGGTTTTCGCACTAGAGACCTATTGGCCGTCGGCGGACGGTTGGGGTGCCGCCCGTATCGAGGAGGAGGTCGTCGTCACCGCCACGGGGTGCGAGGTCATCACCAAATTCCCGGCCGAAGAGCTGCTCGTCGCCGGCAAGCGGTACTACGCGGTCGGCGGTGAGCTGAGCACGCTGCGCGACTCGCAGTCGCACCTCAACACCGTCGCGGGCCGCGGCGGTGCGTAGGTCGTACGAATGCCCGCACTCACCGGAACCATGCGCGCCGCGGTCTACCACGGTCGCGGCGACGTGCGCATCGAAGCGGTCCCTATACCCGTTGCGGTCGAGGGGCAGGCCCTGATCAAAGTGCTGCGTAGCGGTATTTGTGGCACCGACGCTACCGAGTTCAAGGCCGGCCCGATCATGTTTCCGATCGATACCCCGCACCCGAAGAGCGGCCACCACGGACCGCTGATCATCGGCCACGAGTTTGTCGGTGAAATTGTCGAGTTGCCGGGCGGGTCAGCAGACGGGTTTGCTATTGGCGACCAGGTTGCCTCGGGCGCGGGGGTTGCGTGTGGCGAGTGCCAGCGCTGCCTGCAGGGCCGCACGAACCTCTGTGATCACTACGTCACGCACGGGCTGAATATTGATGGTGGCCTGGCGGAATACGTTGCCGTCGCGAGATCGACCCTTGTTCGAGTCCCCGAGGATTGTGCACTTGACGCTGCCGGTGTGGCCCAGCCGCTCGCGGTTGGCCTGCACGCTGCTCGCCGGGCACACGTGACCAACGGCGACCGCGTTGTCCTCTTCGGGGCTGGCGCAATCGGCACATTTATTCTGGCGGGACTCACGTCGCTTGCCGACGCTGACATCACCGTTGTCGATTTTGCGGGCGAGCGCCTCGACCGCGCGCTGCGCCTCGGTGCCGCGCGCGTAGTGCCGGTCAACGATGGGCTGCAGGGCGCTTTGCGAGCGATCGTTGGGCTGGCTGGCGCCGACGTGGTCATCGAGGCAACGGGCGCTCCCGGCCAGCTTGATGCGTGTCTGCAAATCGTGCGCCGGGGTGGAACGATCCTTGAGGTCGGCCTGCCGTCGAAGCCGCAAGCGCTCGACGTGCACAAACTCGTGCTGAGTGAGGTGACGATCGCGACCACCGTCGCGCACGTGTGCGTCGAGGATCTCGCGCCGTCCCTCGAGATCCTGGCACGCACCGATCTCGGGGATGAGCTCGTTGAAGCCGTATACGGCCTCGATGAGGTGCCCGCCCAGCTGGGCCGACTTGCCGCAGGTGAAATCCGTGGCAAGGTGCTGTTCGACCCGACGAAAGGTGGCCAAGCGCCATGAGAGCAGCCGTCTTCCACGGCGCCAAAGACATTCGCGTCGAAGCCGTCGCGGAGCCGGGAGCGCTCGGCCCCTCTGACGTTCGCCTCAGGCCGTTCTGGTGCGGTATCTGCGGTACCGACCTGCACGAGTACGCAGTCGGTCCGATCGTCATTCCCACGCAGCCGCACCAGCTCAACGGTTCGACGGCTCCGCAGATTCTCGGCCACGAGTTCTCGGCTGAGGTGCTCGAGATCGGCACCGAGGTGCGCAGCGTGCGCCCCGGCGACCGCGTTTCTGTGATGCCGCTGCTGTTCTGCGACGCGTGCTACTTCTGCCAGCGCGGTCTCAACCATCTCTGCACCTCGATGGCCTGTGTCGGCCTGAGCGACGCGTGGGGCGGAATCGCCGAGCAGGCGATCGTTCACGAGTCGAAGGTGGCCAAGTTGCCCGACTCGGTGACCGATATCCAAGGTGCGCTCGTCGAGCCCACTGCGGTCGCTGCGTACGGTGTCGACAGAGCCCGTGTGCGTCCCGGCGACACCGTGTTGATCACCGGACTCGGCCCGATCGGAGCGCTCGCCTCGCTCTACGCCGCATCTCTGGGTGCCACCGTCTACATGTCTGAGGTCAATCCCAAGCGCCAAGAGCTTGCGCGCTCACTCGGTGTTGGCGAGCTGCTCGACCCACGCGCGACCGACGTGGCTGCCGAGCTACGCGACCGCACTGGCGGCATTGGGGTCGACGCGGTCATCGAGTGCTCGGGCAACGAGATCGCGCTGCAGACTGCGCTCGCATCGGTGCGGGCATCCGGCAACATCTCGCAGACTGGACTGCACACCAAGCCCGCCGCCATCGACCCGATGGTGCTGTCAGAGAGAGACATTACGCTGCGCGGCACCTGGTGCTATCCCGTGACTGACTGGCCGCGCGTCATCGACCTGATCGGCCGCGGCCGTATGGATGTTGAGAAGGTCGTGAGCGCAAAGATCGACATGGCTGACATCGTTGAGAAGGGCTTCGAAACGCTCCTCTCGCCCACTGGTGACCAGGTCAAGGTCCTTGTTCGCGCCTACTGATTCGTCAACTGCAAGGAGCCCGCCGTCATGAAGGCATTGCGCTACGTCTCGATAGACACCCCTCGGGTCGACGAGCTGCCGATCCCTGAGATAGCCGAAGACGAGGTGCTCGTCGCCGCGCGCTCGGTTGGCGTTTGTCACAGCGACATCGAGTTGCTTGAAGGCCGCTACATCATCCCTTTTCAGTACCCGATCATCCCCGGCCACGAATGGTCGGGCGAAGTCATGGCTGTCGGCTCGAAGGTCACGGGCCTCGCGAGGGGCGACGGTGTTGTCGGTGAGTGCGTGATCGGAGATGACCACTTCGGCTTCTCGATCAGCGGCGCGGCTGCCGAGTTCTTCGTGGCGAAGGAGTCCTGGCTGCACAAACTGCCGAACGGTGTGTCGTGGACCAACGCCGCCCTTGTTGAGCCGTTCAGCGTGGCCTACTACGCCCTCATGCGCGTCGGCAATGTCAACGCCAGCGATACCGTCGTCGTGCTTGGCGCCGGCCCGATTGGCCTCTGCGTTGCGGCTGCTGCTGCCAAGCTTGGCGCAAAGACAATCGTTGTGGAGCCCAGTGAGCACCGCCGGGAGAAGGCGCTGTCGCTCGGAGCGCAGTTCGCCGTGTCACCCAACGAGGTCGAAGCCTTGCTCGAGAGCGAGAGCAACGGCGGTGCGAGCGTCGTGATTGAGGCCACGGGCCGCCCAGAGGTCATGGCGCAAGCGCTTGAGATCGCGGCGTTCAAGGGTCGCGTCGGTTACATCGGCATCGATGTGGGCCGGGATGCCCCCGCGAAGCTCGGCCTCATCCAGTCGAAAGAGCTCACGATCACTGGCTCGATCGGTTCGCCCGGCGTGTGGCCAGATACCCTGCGCTTCATGGCGCAGACAGGCATCGACCTCACTTCCCTCGTCACGCAGCGATTCAAGGTCGATGCTGCGCTTCAGGCCGTGGAGGCCGCGCGCAACCCGGCGCACACGATCAAGGCGCACATCGAATTCAGCGCGTCCCTCTAAGCCGCTGCACCGTTGTGCTGCCTGTCTCATGGCAGCAGCTTCGCCTCCCGGTAGCGCGCAACGGTGGTGAGGAAGCTCTTCGGCGTCGACCGGAAGTTCAAGAACCCGGCTTCGCGGCTCTTTGTCATGTCGGTGATGCACTCCACCTTGCGGCCGAGGTCGCTGTCGCTGTGCCACCATGACGCGAGCGTGCTGACGTCCCTCTCAACGAGCCCCTCGCGCTCGGCGATGCGTTGCCAGACCGCCGGCGCAACGTCAGATATCGACTCGGCGAGTGTGCGCGGGGTCTCGGTCGGTCCCTCCCATTGGACACCGAAGTGCGCGGCGATCTGGGGCCACAGCCAGCGCCACCGAAAGGTGTCGCCGTTTGCGATATTGAAGGCCTCGTTCTCGGCCGCTGCATGCGTCGATGCCCAGACAAGCTGCTCACCGAGCAGCTCAGCGTCGGTGACGTCGGTGACGAAGTTCCACTGCTGCA
>Ga0163151_10004341_pt1 | contig 19174 bp, 21 predicted proteins | sample OliLakLV19MP5IB2_FD_145596 | JGI IMG/M metagenome (GOLD analysis project Ga0163151, IMG submission 145596) | Freshwater microbial mat bacterial communities from Lake Vanda, McMurdo Dry Valleys, Antarctica - Oligotrophic Lake LV.19.MP5.IB-2 | ecosystem: Environmental > Aquatic > Freshwater >... | reverse complement strand
CACCACCGGCACCGGCTCCGCCGGCTCCGTTGACGGCGTCGACTCCGTGGCGGTGCCGGTGCCGGTGGTGGTGCCGGTGGCGGTGCCGGTGCCGGGGGCATTCTGGTTCGCGAGCAGTTCGCGAATCTCGGCGAGCAGTTCGAGCTCGGTTGGGGGAGCGGCGTTTGGCGCGGCATCCACCTGATCAGCCTTGTCACGAAACGACGCGCGCTTGAGGTAGTTGATCGGCACGATGAACACGAAATAGACAACGATCGCGACGAGCAGAAACTGGATGACCGCGCCGATGACCGCGCCAAAATACATCGTCGCCGTGCCGCCAGAGGTGGTCGGTATGCTCACCGGAAGTGCCGTCGACAGGCTTTCGGCGTTGAAGAGTGCGCCGATCGCCGGGTTGAAGACGCTGGCGACGATGGCGTTGACAATGCCGGTGAATGCTGCGCCGATGACAACGGCGACCGCGAGATCGATGACGTTGCCGCGAAGGATGAACTCCTTGAAACCCTTGATCACTGTCCCTCCTACCGTGTGGTCGACTTCGTGCTGGACGGCGTACCGGACGGCGTGCTGGACGGCGTGCTGGACGGCGTGCTGGACGGCGTGCCGGACGGCGTGCGTGATGGCGCCGCGGCCTTCTCAGTTTTGCCTGACTTGTCTGGCTTCGCAGATTTGTCTGACTTCGCGCCAGCAGGTGCACTGTCTGCCTGTGAGCCACCGCCGTCGGCCTTTGATCCAGTGCCGCCGTCGGCCTTTGAGTCAGATTTCGACTCGGACTTCGAGTCGCCCTTCTCGCCCTTCTCACCCTTCGATTCCGACTTTGATGCCGCCCTCGAATCGTTGCGATAGAAGCCGGAGCCGCTGAAGCTCACCCCGATCGGCGAGAACACTTTGCGCAGCACGCCGACGCAGACAGGACACACCGTGAGGGTGTCATCGGTGAAGGCTTGCTGAATGTCGAAGGCGTTCTCGCACTCGGTGCAGCGATACGAGTAGGTGGGCACGGGAATCCTTCGGAAGTGGTGACGCGGTGGGTTGAAACGACAGCAGAGCTACGCGAGCGGCAGGGCGACAATGCCCGCCGGGGTGACGACGCCGTTCACCCGCTGGTCGTGACGTTCGCTCGGCACGGTGTCGACGAGCTCGTGGTCGAAGATCACAGCATAGACCGGCGGGCATGATTCCATCGATCCGAGCGTCTTGTCGAAGTAGCCTTGGCCCCAGCCCATGCGCATTCCGCGACGGTCGACGGATGCCGCTGGCACGATAATAAGGTCGACCTCGTTGATCGCAATCGGGCCGAGCAATTCGCTCGTTGGCACCGGCATCCCGAGGGCGTCGGATTCTTCGCTGCCACCGTCGTACGGCGCCCAATCGAGCAGGCCGTCGATGCGCGATACCGGCAGGAGCACCCGAATCCCCTGTTCACACGCCCAGGCTACGAAGTCGCGCGTGCCCGGTTCGTTGGGAGTCGAGAGGTATGCCGCGAGTGAGCGTGAGCCGAGCGAGGTCGTCAATGCGATGAGGTTCTGCGTCAGCGCGGCATCCGCGTCCTGGCGTTCTGGTGCGGTTCTGATGCGCCGGCGCTCGCGAAGCTCGGCACGCAGCGCACGCTTGGCGTTGCCGACCTCGTCAGACATGAAGTCAGTCTAGGAGGCCCACGACGGTTACCCTTGGGCACATGGCATTCCGAATCACGAAAGCGGTCATTCCCGCGGCCGGCCTCGGCACGCGCTTCCTTCCTGCCACGAAGGCGATGCCGAAAGAGATGCTCCCCGTCGTTGACAAACCGGCCATTCAGTACGTTGTCGAAGAGGCGGTCGCGGCTGGGCTAACCGACGTGCTCATGGTCACCGGGCGTAATAAGAACGCGCTCGAGAATCACTTTGATCGCATGACAGAACTTGAGGCAACCCTCGAACAAAAAGGCGATACCGACAAGCTCAAGACGGTGGAGTATTCCAACGATCTCGCCGACATACACTACGTGCGCCAGGGCGATCCTCGTGGGCTCGGCCATGCGGTGCTTCGCGCGCGCATGCATGTCGGTCGCGAACCGTTCGCTGTGCTCCTCGGTGACGACCTCATCGACAGTCGCGACGTGTTGCTGTCCCGCATGATCGACGAGCAGCAGCAGCGGAACGCGAGTGTGATTGCTCTCATGGAAGTCGAACCGGAGTCAACCCACCTGTATGGCATCGCAACAGTCGAGAAGACCGGAACACCGGATGTTGTGAAGATCACCGGGCTCGTTGAAAAGCCATCGCCGGGTACCTCCCCGTCGAACCTCGCGGTCATCGGCCGTTATGTGTTGCAGCCCGATGTATTTGATGTACTTGAGCGCACCGAACCAGGCAAGGGTGGCGAAATCCAGCTGACCGATGCGCTGCAGGCGATGGCCGTCGACAACATCGCCGGTGGTGTGTACGGGGTCGTGTTCCGAGGTCGCCGCTATGACACGGGCGACCGTCTCGAATACATCAAGTCGATCGTGCAACTTGCGGTTGAGCGCGCCGACCTCGGGCCGGAGCTACGCCCGTGGCTCAAAGACTTCGCTGCGCAGCTGGACTGAGCGATCGATTCGCCGTGGCAATGAACGTTCCGACGCTGAGCGAGGGTCGCGTCACCATCCGTCCGATTCGGCTGCGTGACTCGCGCCCGCTCGAACGCGAGCTCATGCAAAACCGCACGTGGCTGCGCAAATGGGAAGCGACCAACCCGACCGCGCCGATGAGCTTCGACGTGCGAACGAGCATCCGCTCACTGCAGCAGAACGCGCGCGCTGGCCTCGGGCTGCCGTTCGTGATCGAGTACGACTCTCAGATTGCCGGCCAGCTCAACGTTTCGTCGATTGCGTACGGCTCGGTGTCATCCGCCTCGATCGGATACTGGGTGTCTGAACGGTTCGCCGGCAAGGGAGCTACGCCGACCGCGGTCGCGCTCGCGACGGATCACTGCTTCTTCAACCTCGGGCTGCACCGCATGGAGATCTGCATTCGGCCGGAGAACGAGCCGAGCTTGCGCGTGGTTGAGAAGCTCGGCTTTCGCTACGAAGGGCTTCGCCGGCGCTACATTCACATCAACGGCGATTGGCGCGATCACTTCTGCTTCGCCCTGACCGTTGAAGAGTTGCCGACCGGGGTGCTGCGTCGTTGGCTCGACGGTAAAGTCCCGGTGGCGGATGCCGCGATCCCGGCGATCGACCGCGAGAGAGCGTTGCGCCCGCTGGTGCAGTGAGTGTGCGGCGCGGCAGCGCCGGTTCCGGTCTTGCGGCTCGTACCGTAGCAGCATGGAACTGACGGGGCTCGGCGGCGGCATCATGCTCGCGATTGCCGCTGCCCTCTGGCTCGTGTATCTGGTTCCGAACTGGCTCAAGCGCCGCGAGTACCTCGCAACGGAACGCAATGCTGTTCGACTGCAACAGACCATCCGGGTACTCGCCGAGACTGCTGAGATTCCGAATGCGGTGCGACGCGACGCCGCCGCCCGTCGCCTCGCCGAGTTGCCGGTCGCGGTCGGTCGCCCGGTCAGCCTGCCGCTGCCGCGGCGCGCCGACCCGCACGCGCTCGCCGTGCGTCGCCTGCGCCGCACCCGGGCCGTCACCGGTCTTGCGTTCCTCGCCTCTCTGGGAATTCTCGTTGTTCAAGCGGTCGTGATGGCGACCGGGGGAGTTGCGGCCGGATCGTTCACGCTCGTCGGCGGCGCCTCCCTCGTGGGATTCACCGCGTTCGCGCTGCTCGGGCGCCTGGCCGAGGTGGCGCGCGGTCGCACTTCTGCGCCGCCACAGGCCGGTGCGCGTCGGACCTCCCTCGAGCCGGTTGCCGCCCCGGCCGCGCGGCGTGGGTCGGCGTGGGTGCCGGTGCCGGTGCCCCAGCCGCTCTACCTGTCACGGTCGCGGGTTGAGTCGGGGGCAGCGCGAGCTGGCGCTGCGGGCGTTGCTGACGAGTTGGCGGCGGCCGCGGCATCCGCCGAAGAAGCGTTGCGCGCGGAGCAGCAGCAGGTGCCAACGATCGCTGACGAGTCGCCCGAGGCTCCCGCGCGACTCGTGCCCGCGGTACCGAGCCGCTTCGCCGGCATGGGCATTGTGGATGCCGCGACCACTGCGCCACCGGACCTCGACGCCGTGTTCGCTCGCCGCCGCGCCGCCGCCGGTTAGCATGCCAGCGAACGCGCAGCACTGGGACCTCGTCATCATTGGCGCCGGCCCGGGTGGCTGCGCCGCGGCGATCGCCGCTTTGCGCGCTCGCCCGGAGGCTCGGGTGCTGTTGCTCGACCGTTCTCCTCGCGGTCGAGACAAAGTGTGCGGCGACGGCATTGCGCCGCACGTCGTGCGAGAACTCGACCTGCTCGGTGTCAGCGCAACCGACCCGAGTGAGTATGTCGGCACGGTGCGGCTCATCGGTCCCGGCGGCGATAGGGCTGGCGCCGTCACCACCGACCCCGGGTACGTCGTGCCGCGCGCAGAATTCGACGCGCGACTGTTGGATGCGGCCGTCGCGGCGGGTGCTGAGTTCGAGGTCGCGAAAGTGGCGCGGATCGCCCAGACCGCGGCATCCGTCACGATCGATGACCGGTTCACCACACCCATCGTGATCGGGGCAGACGGCAGCAACTCGATTGTGCGCCGCCAGCTCGGTGAGCCCGCAAACCGTGGTCGCTCGCTCGCGGTCGCGATCAGAGGCTACGCGCCGACGCCGGCTCGTGACCCGCGTGAATTGGTGATCCGTTGGGACAGCCAGCGCGCCGGCGGGCTGTGTTACGCGTGGGCGTTTCCGACGGCGCACGGCACCACCAACGTCGGCTATGGCATGTCGGCTGGTGCCCCCGACCACAGCCGCGCCAACCTCGAGCACCGGCTTCGCAAGCTGCTGCCAGAGTTCGATCTTGAGGGCGTTGCGCTGACCGGCCACACCCTGCCGCTGACCGTTTCGCGCCCGCGGGCCGCGGTCGGTCGCGCACTGCTGGTCGGCGACGCGGCAAGCCTCATCAACCCGTTCACCGGGGAGGGGATCTTCAGCGCGATCGTCTCCGGCGCCTTGGCGGGTCGGGCCGCCATCGAAGCTCCGGATGCCGCGGCCACCGCCTACCCGAAGGCTCTCGCCGCGCGCTTCGGCCGTCAGTATCGGCAGTCCCGCGCGCTGTACCGGATCATCGACTGGCCGGTCGTGCTCGACACCGTCGTGCGTGGTGCCCAGCGCGACCGCCGCCTGTTCGACCGTCTGCTCGAGGTCGGTCTCGGCGACGCCGCGTTCACGCTCGGCGATCTCGCGCGCTTCGGGCTCCACGTGCGCCGTCCCGCTCGAGTGAGCTGAGGGTAACGGCGCAGTTTCCGGGGCATCCCCGACCAAGGGTCACTGTCGAGAATGCCCCAACCCGCTCGCAGCACCGCCATCGGCGATGGCGTCGTTGATCTCGTGAATCGTTAGTGTCCGCTGATCGGGATCGTGCAGCACTCCGATGAAGTCATCGACGGTTCCGGTCAGCGCCATGACGCGATACTGGCTGCCTCGAAGCTTCACGAACATGACCTTTGAGCCTGCGACAAGTCCGAGATCGTCTCGCACTTCCTTGGGCAGGGTGATCTGTCCCTGAGCTGATACCGTCGCGCTCATCATTGCTGTTCCTTTCGTAGTGAACCCCAACGTAGTGACTCAACGCACTGAATCAAAGAATCGATGGAAACGCTCTCGGCAAAGCGCCCGTCCCCGCGGGATTCTTTTTCCTACTGGCCCACATCGGTGCTGCGATCTACTTCATTTCAGTATTCGACGGCAGCTTCTGGGCCGTCGTGGTCGGGCTCGAGGTCGGAGGTGCGTCCCTCGATGTACCCGTCCCACGCGGTGAAGGCGCCGCGAACGACAGGGTCGACGGATGCCATGGCGCCTGTCATGGCGCTGTGCCCCTCGTTCGAGCGCCACGCCCGGTAGATGGTGGCGGGGTCGGCTGGCAGCTCGCGGGACACCTCGAAGTTGTAGGTGGTCATGGATGCTAACCTAGCTAACGGTTACACGGGCCCTTGGCGCAGTTGGTAGCGCGCCTCGTTCGCATCGAGGAGGTCAGGAGTTCAAATCTCCTAGGGTCCACCACCGTTTGTTCCTAAGTCTGTTGACTGCGCTCCCGTCTTGGTCGATCGAAGCTCACAAGAACCGCCGCCGAGTAGCATCGGGGTCGTGCCGCTCGCGGCTGATAGCCAGCATGTAGACCACGTCGGCCTCATCGAAGAAAACGAACGACTCACGGAAGGCTGCGGCGCACTCCGCCTCGACCGGTCCCCACGGACGTCCCAAACCGGGGTTGGCAGAGAGGTCTGTCATGAGTTCATTAAGCATCGTACGTTCGGCGTCGGTCACGGTGAGTACGTCATGTTTCAGGCTCTGCCAAAGTTCGCCGATCAGGTCAAGGGGTTCGGCACGTGTTAGCTGCTTGGCTTGGGTGACGAGTGCTTGGTCGACGATGATGATCATGGTAGCCGCCACGCCCAACACGAGACGGGAGGAGTGCAGATCTCTTGGAGTCGAGCCAAGTCGGATTCCTCCGATCTTGGGCAGCCTTGTGCCTGAACGAAGATAAACGGAGCGCGCCGAGCGCTCGCGGAGTTCTGGGTTTATCGGGACCGTAAGTATGTCGGGGTGGTGAGAAACTTCACTTTTCTCGTTGTCGCTGTAGCCTGTTCGACCTATCGTCGCGTTGACTGTACCGCGAGTCCGTCCGGGCCCTGATGCAGCCCCTCTATCACTCGACGGTCTGCAAAAAGCAATGCCTCTCGAGCGGTTTCCTCGAGCCCACGCAAGACGTCATAACTACCCCGCCGACCGAGAATCTGAATCGACCGTTGTCTTCTATCAGGTCCAGCCTCTATGTTTCTCGCGATCGATTCGACGGCTTCAACGATTGGAATCCAAATCCCAAAGGCGATACCCAGCCGCTCAATTCTTGCCCACCGAAACTGGGGGTCTAACTTGCCGTCAAGGTGTTCCGGGAGTTGGCGCAGCCAGTCGACAAGAGGAGCATAATACGCCCACAGCAACTGCCCGCCGCTCGATGGGACAGTTGCAGAGCGCCCAGATTCGTATTGCAATCGAACCCGCCACGCTTTACGCGGGAACTCTGAGTAGTGGGCGTAACGGACAGTGTTCCTGTACCCATTCAAGGTAACGCGCGTGCCAAGCTGGCTGAGAGCCTTACGCTCGGCTGCGGCATCTACTTTCGGCCCCACCGTTCCCTTTGTCTCGATGATAAATGTGTTTCGATTGCGCGCATCGATCGCTACGAAGTCAGGCATCTTCGGTGCGCCAGCTCTCCTCCGGTACTGACTGGCAGCCAAAGCTTTGAGATGCAGCACGTGTGTTGCGCCGAGTACGCGGTTCGCGATAAGGCCGGTCTGGGCATTCGACAAGATAAAGGCCAAAGCCGCCTTTTCGCTAGGGTCCAAGTGTGAAACCCCAGAATCTATCGCTAACCGTCCAGCGCGATCAAATTCGATGCAACCATCGATAACTCCGAGCTTCCACACGAGTTCGCCGACAGCGAACGGCACTCCAATTCCGAGAAGGTCGCCGCCTTTACCTGTGGCTATTGCAGCGAGTATCAGTTCTTCACGCCCAACTGACACTTCGACGTGAGCAGGATACTTGCTAGGGAATCCAAGCATCTCGACAGGAAAAATATGGCTCATACACAAAATTATGCACGCGCCATGCTCGGGTCTTCGGAGCGGCACTCAATTGACTGGGGTCGATCTCCCCGCAGGGATTTTGCCGTTCACGCGTCTAGATGTGCGAGTGTTGATACGGTTTGTTGTCGATAGGGGCGGTGCGGCGGTCTTGACGGTGATCGCGTCGGGGAAGTCATAGGTTGGGCGACACATGCTTAATCGCTCGCCGTACAGGTCACACGTGCCACCGGGTTGGATGAGTTCTTTCCGGAGAATTTCTATCCGCGGCGGGCCGCAGCGTCGATCGCGACAGCAAGGGCCACCCCGGCCCCGACATTTTGAGGCCCGCTCGGGGTCTTTCCTATCTTGCGCACCCGGTTCGACTCAAATCTATGCAGCCGAACTATTCTCGTCATCTAGAGCGCTTAGTTTGCCGTCAATGGTTTGGTACCACTTGCCGTGTCGGAGTGTGTAATCATCGCCACTTTGATCAACGCCTGGAACCGAATACTGCGATTGGGCGGTGATATCGCGAGAGGGCGTGGCTTCGAACATTCTCTCCACCTGCTCCGCCACTAGGGCGTTGATCTCTTCGGGTTCTGCGCCGGACTCTCGCAATCTCAGTATTTGCCGAGCCAAGGCGAGTGCCGGTTCGCTCAGGATATCCTCCCAGCCGCGATTCTCAGCACCATCCTCCGACTCGAAAAAATGGGAGTGAAGAAATAGTTCCCCGCCTACTGGATTCCAATATTCAGTTGAGGCGCGCATGTCGATGCCATCTCCTTGTACTGCCCCGTACCCATCATCGGGCCCGCTTGGTTGATTCAATCTCATTTTGGTGTCCGAGCCCCTCTGGTTCAGTATTCATATTGTTGTAGCTTGGCCGACTCTCGGTCACTCGGACGTATGCAAGGACAATACCTCCGCAACGAACCAGCGCCGTGATCAATCCGATGAATGCAATCACAATGAGACAAACCGCGCCCCACTCGGTCCAGAAAACCCAAATCGGTCCGAGCACACCCCAACCCCAGTCCAGCCATGGGGGGCGCGGTCCGCTCGCGGTCAACGACACGAGCCAGACGCTAAACAGAACGGACAGCCCTGATGAGCCAGCTATGAGAACTCCGGAAAGAATTGGTGCGCCCTGAAGTCCGCTTCTCGGCATGATCGCTTCGATGATGAGATAGCCGATTGCGAGTAGCGCTACGACGAGCGAGGCTACCTCAGTAATTGCCGCGGCGCCAGCCCAGGCTAGTAGCGAAAATGCGATTAGCGCGGAGGTAGTAATTCCGAGGACCAAGGCAGCGCGGAATGCCGAATGGTTCGGTAGCTCTTTAGTGACCAACCCCACGTAGATGCGCTTATCAGCGCTGCGTCCCGACCCCACGAAAAATTGAGTATCGACGCCTCGCCCAAAATTCACCGAAACAAGAATCCCATCGCTGAGTGCGTTGTGTGCTGTCGCCGATCGGGGAGGTCTCGTGTCTTGCGCGCCAGAAAGATCTTCCAGAACGAGCGCTTGCGAGAAGAAATGATTCTCTGGAGCGGCAACTCTCAGCGAGTAGTGGTCGGTCCGTTTAGCTAGGGGCGTATGTATTCGTAGCCAAGTCGGGGCCGCACCGAATACACGACGAAAACGACCCCGCAACCAAGCCCGCGGCCGACGGCTTCTCGCCGCGCTTGACTCGGCGAATGGCAAGTCAATCTGCTCTTCCATGGTGTAGTCCGGTGAAACTCGGGAAGTGTGGTGATACTCGTAGTTGAGTTGCCACGACTCTCGTCCCTGAACTTTGACCTCGGCAAGTACCAGGTAGCGAATCGCTAGAAGCCGGCAGAGCTGATAGAGACCCTGCATCTTCGCTACATTGACGGTGCCGTCCTGTGCATCAGCAACGGCACGGAGAATTCCGTATCTGGTGAAGTGGGTTTCCACAAGACGCACTCCCTCGTGGGCGGTGACAAAGGGCAGACGCGTGAGGTCGGTCCGAGCCTTATTCATCGACGCCGAAAGGGTCTCGGGCGTCGAATTGAGCAGGGTGATTGAGCGCCACACGCTCATAAACCGCAAGAAGATCAGTCCTCGAGAGATCTCACGATGCCGATCGTGGCTTACTCGACCTGCTCTGGGCTTGCCAGTATTCAAAATTTCAAGATCAACGATGTCGCCTTTTCGGGGACGCAAAAGGTCCACCAAGATCAAACTACCTTGGTCGCCTCCGTCGTCAAGCTGTCGCCGAGGGGCGAACGTCAGCGACACGCTTCGTCGCAACTCATGCACATCAATATGGCAGGTTTCTTCTGCCCGTTCGATACTCACCCAAGGCTCACGCAGCAGATCAAGGACGGCCTCAAGATCCGATATTTGGCCGTTCGCGTAGTCTGTGTCAGCGCGTGCTGTTGAATCAATCGCGGTCAAGTGTGTCCCCCCAAACCTAGACAAGCTAGTGCAAGCGACGTGACGTGGCCTTGAACCATTCCTCAAATTAGCGGAACCGACCGGGCGGCACAAGACCGTCTTTCCTGGTCATGCGAACTGTAGAGGACCTCTCACCGCCCTCAGGCTCCGGTGGCCTCGCTTTTTCGTTAAGCGATTCGATGCCTCGTACATGGCGGCAGCGCAGCGTCGAGTTGGCCGCACTCCGTGGTAATTCCGCACCTGGCACGCACTTTCCATCTCGCCCCCAGGTATACGAGGATGCAGTCGCGATTCGCAGGACCTCCTCTTTGTCTGAGATTGGTTTGGCCGTTGTCAACGCCTCTCGAATTCTGAACGCTTTCGCCAATTTCACCATCGCCATCTCGACGCAAACCGATGTCTCCGATCGGGACCGAGAGCAGAGCGAACGAGTCGCAGGTCAGGCTGTCCCAAGGCACGGTCAAGCAAGAATTGAACCGTAAATCATAGGTCCCCTCGCACTGTGTCTGTGGTCATTCGCTAACCTGAGCAGACTGAGATCTCACTAGGAGGACACGCGTGACTGCAGCGAGCCGAGAGCTTCACATCAAAAAGGCGCTCGAAGAGCTGCGGCAGCGTCCGAGCGTCGCAGAAACGGAGCGCATTCCCTTCCGCGGACACTTCGAGACCTTCGAGGTCATTGAACTTCCTCTCGACGTGCCTATCCTGAACGCTCGCAGCTTCCGCATCGCACCACTTCTTGCCGATCACCCGAAGCGCGCCGTTGTCCAACAGGACCCGGAATCAGCTGAGGCCCAGGATCTCGTTGCTGACCTTGTTCGCAAGTCACACAGACACCTCACCGGCCTCAAGGGGAGTCTAAGGCTTGAGGGTCAGGGGCAGCCGGGCGTGGTAACGCGCGGCGGCAAGCTGATCAATGGGAACTCTCGCTGCGTGCTGCTGCGTGATCTAGTCGCGGATGGCGCAATCCCGGCGTCAACCACCGTTCGCGTCGCGGTACTCCCTGGCGATGCGGACAACCGAGAAGAGCTCGATTTAGAGAGCGTTCTTCAGCAGCAGAAGGACTTCAAGGACGAATATAACCTCGTCAGTCGCCTCATGATGATTCAGACGCTCTATGACAACCAAATGACGGACGAGGCAATCGCCAAAAGCCTTCGCGTCGACAAGGCAGGCGATATCAAGCGACTTCGCGAGGTACTGGTCCTTATGACGCGAGCACGAATGCTGCCAGAAGATCCGCTTCCGCTGTCGACATTCGTGACGGTTGAGGACCAACAGCAGAACTGGATCGACTTGCTGAAAGAGGTGCGGGAGATCGAGAACATCTACGGCCGTCCTGCCGCGGACGAGCACATGCGCGGTTGGCTGATTGCGTACTTCTCCGGACACTCCGCAGTGCACCAGCTGCGGAAAGCGAAGGGTGACTGGGTCATCCGTGACCTTATCCCGCACCTAGCCGAATCCGGGCGTGACGGCAACAGCCTGAATCAGGTGCTCACTAGAGAGACTCTGTCATCCAAGCCAAAAACCCCCGAGACGCCAGCCGGGGTGGACCTACTCGACGTCGTCGCGGATGAAACTGCACGGACTCATTCGTCTCTTGCGCAGCGTGTGCTGGATCTGGCGGTCAAGGCCGCGCAGGGCCCCGAACGTGAGTTCTCTATGCCGAATGGTTCGAAGCTGACGGGCCAAGAGATCAGGCGAGTCCTGCACGGCAGCGTCGCCGAAGGACTGAACTATGCGGCGCAGCGTAAGAAAGACTCGAACCGTTTGTTGCGCCCGCAAATCAACGCGGAGGCGGCGGCGAATTCGCTCAAGTCGCTGGTGGACGCGATTGAAGACGTCATCGACGACTCCGAGTTTGCCCCGAGGCTTGGCGATCTGCGTTCGACACTGGATCTGATTCAGGCGCGGCTCGAAGATGCGACAGCCGTTCTCGATGAGGCAGACAAAAAGGATCGTGCCGATGACGAGGGCACCGAGTGACTGGACAGCTCCGGGCTATCTTCGACGCCGGGTCAGCGCGCGTCGTCCTCACCGGGACAGACATCTCGGGCGGAGAGTGGAGCGAGATTGGCCTCGTCATCCAGGGCGACACGAATGCATGGCGAAACGGAGTTAGGACTACGGCAGACTCCTTTCTCCGTTCGCGTCAGCGCCTCTCCGGCACACTAAAAGCACACGACATCGCGCTCGAGGTCGATGATCGCGTCCGAGAGTTGCTGTCTCGCGACGGTGGAGACATCACCTTCCTGAACAACCTCGATGATCTTCGCAGCGATGCCGGCCTCCGCCTGGGCGCTGAGCTCGCGGATGGCCCCTATCGGCTCGTGCGGGCCCTTCGAGAGTTTCAGATCCGCGACCTTGCCAAGCTCTTATCACTGCATCACGGAGCGAACTTCTCGGTGCCCGGCGCAGGCAAGACCACGGTTGCCTACGCTACCCACGCAGTCGAACAGGCACGAGGTCGAGTGAACAAGTTTCTTGTCATTGCACCGCTCTCTGCGTTCGGCGCTTGGGAAGAAGAAGCTCGAGCAGTGCTTGCACCAGCGCCGACAATTGCCCGCATGCGTGGCCAAGGTGTTCCGAGCACCGACGTCGTGCTTCTCAACTATCAACGACTACCTGGCGCGGTAGATGACCTCATCTCGTGGGCCAGCGCGCACCGCATCCACTTAGTACTGGATGAGGCGCACCGTGCCAAGCGCGGCGTAAGCGGCGAGTGGGGCCGGGCGCTGCTTGCCCTTGCCCCCCATGTAATCCGTCGCGACGTACTCACCGGGACTCCCGCACCGAATCACCCGCGCGATCTCGTGTTCCTTTTGAACTTCCTTTGGCCTTCTGGCCGGGCCGTCTCGCGAGTGCCAGAGTGGGCACTTTCTCGCGAGCCGCTGCCGCGCGCCATGCGGGTTATCAACGAAGCTATCGCGCCTCTGTTCGTACGCACGACCAAGACTGAACTGAGGATCCCGGACCCAGTCATCAGGCGGGTGCAGCTCGAGATGAACCCGCTGCAGCAACAGATCTACGACGCGCTACTCAACCGTTACAGCGGTCTGCTCGACCTGTCCCGTCGGGACGCTCTGATGTTCGCTCAGATGGGTGAGGTCACGATGTACCTTCTGCAGGCGGCGTCGAGTCCTCGGCTGTTGAGGTCCAGCGCTGATGCAGCGCGCGCGTATCGCTTCCCGCCGCTCGCGATCCCCGTTGGTTCGCGGTTAGCTGAGATGGTCAGCTCCTATGCCGACCACGAAATCTCGGTCAAAATCGGAGCTGTCTGCCGCCTCGTACTCGAGAACGCCAAACGACCGGAGGGCAATAAGACCCTCGTGTGGTCCAATTTTCCGGGTAATCTACTTGACCTAGAGCAGCAGCTTGCCGCGCTCGAACCCGCTATCGTATACGGCGGAGTACCGAGCGCCGACGATGCGCCAATCGGCGTGCGCACGCGAGAACGTGAGATAGGACGTTTTCGCCGTGACCCGAACTGTAAGGTACTTCTCGCCAACCCGGCTGCGCTCGCGGAGGGTGTCAGCTTGCACATGGAGTGCCACGACGCAATCTACTTGGATCGCACCTTCAACGCAGGCCAATACTTACAGTCACTTGACCGTATCCACCGTCTGGGTTTGCCTGCCGATACTCAAACTACCTTCACGATCTTCTCGACGACCGGCAGCATCGATGAGCGGGTTGATCGTCGTGTAGAAGAGAAGGTGCAGCGGATGTCCCAGCTGCTCGCCGATGCCCGGCTTGTCGAGCTATCACTTCCGGACGACGAGGAACCGGCTGCCGTTCTCGATGATCGGGCCGATCTCGAAGAAGTGCTCGCCGAACTCGGGCGACGTCGCGGGTAAGGCGAGTCGCGTGGCAGCGCCATCACTTACGCAGTTTCAGATCAGCGCAGCGCTCTGGGTGATTCGAGCTGTAGACATGCATGGGACCGATCATGCGGCACTCAATGGAGCGTTCCGAACCGCCGTGACTCATGGACGCTTCCCTCGTCCCGATCTTGACAACGCCTTCGCTCTACTTGCAGAGCGCGGGCTTCTGCTTGCCGCGAACGGGCGGGTCTCGCATCATGAATCGCTCTCGGGCCTGCTTTCCCTTTCAGACTCGGTGGCGCTCTCTCTACTTGCCAGACTGCTGGCAACCCCGGCTGAGTTAGAAGACGACTTCGGCGATGCCGCGCGGCGTGAGGCCACCGGTGCGTTGGGAGAGGAAGCCGTCGTGAAGTGGTGCGTCGACGAACTCCTAGCGTTGGGGCGCGGTGAACTAGCGGAACAGGTAAAACGCGTCAGCGCCGTGAGCGATCGATTCGGCTATGACGTGTCGGCGCCGTCAATCCGGGCAGCGCCTCGCATGCTGGAGGTCAAGACGACGACCACAGGCGCCGGCAAGACGTTTCGTTTCTACCTGACCCGCAATGAGTACGAGATCGGACGGCGCCACTCTCAACAGTGGAGCATGGTCGCATGCGTGTCTGACGGCGAGGAAGCGACTATCGTCGGCTGGTGCCGCGCCTCAGAGTTTGCACGTTATTTACCGGATGACGGCAACGGTCGTTGGACCGAGGCGCTCGTCAACCTGCCATCGATAGCGTTACTGTCAGGGCTACCCTCGGCCGTCGAATGAAGTCGCCCGACTACCCTCGCGGGAACGGGTAGAGTCCTCAACCCGCCCGGTTCAAGCTTTAGAAGGCCCGCGCCCTGACGGCGGGCAACGGTCGTGAGGGCGGCCTGTCCTGTTTTTGACCGCAGCCATTCGATAACAGCTTTTCGCTGCGCCTCGTCGACGTTCGACTTCCAGGAAATGCCGTACAGGTTGTTTGTTATTGTCGCGCGAACAGAGTTTGTTACGAGCTTGAAGCGGCTTTGCGTCATAGCGCCGATGACTACATCGGGGCGTCGGACCTCGGCCCTCAGGTCGTACCAAGTCGCTCGGCGCGAGCAGAGTAGTCGGTCTTGTACTCCCGTTTCTTCAGCCGCCTTGACCAGCTTGGTCAGCCGTTTGCTGCCGTTTACCTGTTTCTCGGTCATAGCAAGTAGCCAGCCGACGGAGCGGTCTGACGCTGCTTCGAGTGCTGGATCGTCGAGGTCTTGGGGTAGATCGAAGAGCCTGGTAATCACCCGCGTCACCGATTCCTTCGGAAGCCAGCGCGCTTCCTCGGCCGACAGCACAAAGGTCGCGTTTGCGCCCGTCGCAACACCTCGGTGCACGTCGGCAATCTCGGAGAGGGGCACTGGCGCACGCTGAGTGATGGAGGGAGCAGGCGCGGGAGCAGCCTCAAAAAAAGCGCGCCACGATTCAGGGGGGGACTCCGCTCGGTCTAACTCCGTGCGCAGCGACTCCCGCCACTTAGCTACGCCAAAGGGCTGAGGCTTGTCGCGTTGAGCCCCTACAAGCAGTGCCACTGCGTCGACCTGAGCGCCGCCAAAAAGGTCCTCTGACTCCACTAGCCGTAGCTCGATGCGACGCCGGTTCATCGCCCACATCTCCTTGCGAAGAGCGCGAGCGTACTGAGACTCGAGCCACTGCGCGGGCAACAGCAAGCTGAGACCGTCCGTTGGGCCGAGATGCTGCAAAGTCAGCGCCGTGATCGTCGTCGACAAGCTTGCGCGGGTACCACAGAGGCCACCAGTTAGCTCATGAAGCCGCACACGCTCGGACGTACTCATAAGTTGGGCTCGCGTGTACGGCGGATTGCCGAGGATGAGCCGCCCGCCCTGTTTTGGCGCGGCGTCGGACACGAACCATCTAGTGAAGTCGTCGCGCACGAGCTCGACACGGCGGGTGAAGTTTGGGTCGTTTGGCATGGCCCCATCGGAGAATAACCTGACGGCCAAGAGGCCGAGCGTGATGGGGTTAATATCCACCGCTACTACGACCGATTCTGGCCACTTCTTCGCTGCTTCAGCGGTGAACACTCCAACGCCGGCTCCCACGTCGATAACCGTGGTCGGCACCGTTTCCTCGGTGTCCGACCACAAATCGAGCATGAGCTTGACCTCCGCTGAGGGGGTGAAGAAGGTGCCGAGTTGACGCCGGTGCTCTCGTCGGACGATGGCTGAATAGAGGCTTGCGAGAGCCAGATCAGGGTCAGCCTGTAACATCCTGCGAAACTCTCTTTGAGCCTCAAAAGGAGGCGTCGGCGCAGCGTCCATCCAGCTGCGGACGTCGCTAGGCAGCGTCAAGAGCCGAGCTGCGCCGAGAACGCCCATTGCGACGCCGCCCACGGCAGCGAGCGCCTTCCGCTCGGCGGTGTTCAGGCCGGGGACCCACTTTGCCTCCACCTCCTCGTGCGACGGGTCGCGCAGCCACACTTCAAGTGCGGGAGGCAGGAAGGAAGGCATGTCTCACAGTCTTACCGTGGATTGTCCACGGTTCCGAATCGGCGCGATAACTGCGGTCCTCTTGGCCCGTATCGGCCTTCGATCAACAGGGATGTTTACGGCCACGAGTATCGCTTGACTGCGCAGGTTCAGATAGTGGTAGAAACACCTTGAGCGCGGCGATTGAAGAGGGGTCCCGCGCCCGCGTCAGAGCAGCGTGAGCAACTCGGTATTCGCTACGCGGCTCGGCCTGATGCCCTTGCCGGGTTTACCAGAACAATCGCGACACGACTTTCAAGCTCTTCCAAAGTTCGCCAGTCAGGTCAAGGCGGTCGGCAGGTGTCAGCTGCTTCGCTAGGGTGACGAGTGCTTGGTCAACCGTGATGCTCATGGCAGCAATCACGCTCGACACGAAAGTGCTCGAGATTCTCTGTGCCGCAGACCGCGGCTAGGTCTGGGTGAGGTAGCCGTACCACTCGTCGAGCACAGGGTCCGCGGCCGTTCGCTCAGCCCATGCGGTGGCGATCGCCGGAACACGGCCGACCGGGAACCCGCTCGCTTCATAGTGGGCGATCAGATCGGCCTCCTTGACATCGCCCCGTGCTACCGGCAGGACCGCCGCAATGTAGGTGTCGAAGTCGACGCCGCCGATCGGCGGGAACGTCTTTGCGGTGGGTCGCGGGGATGCCGGCGCGGTCGATGGAGGGGCCGCCGGGGTCTTGGTCGTAACCGCATCGCGGAAGTCGTTGATGAGGCGTTTCGCGCTGAACTGCTCGCCGTAGAGCTGAGACATCCCGCCGGATCGGATGAGTTCTTTCCAGAGAATCTCGATCCGCTGCGGGTCGGTCGCGTCAATCGCCACAGGAAGCACTACGCCGGCCGCAAGTTGCGGGGGCCCGCTCAGGGTCTTGCGGAGCTTGTGTACACGGTTCGGCATTGTGAATTGGCCGGACACTCGATACGACGACTGCCCGTCGGGCCGCACCTCGAGTTCGAGCTCCCACGCCGTCGAGTTGAACCCCTCTCGAGCTATGTCCTCGCTCGCGGAGACGACGGTCGCGGTTCCGGACAGCGTCGCTCGAGCCATGGACAGATGGTAGCGAGAGGGCAACGGCGCCGACAAGGGCGAGACGCGGTAGGTCAGAGGAAACGCTCGGGTATCAAGCATCGAAGAATCAGCGGGGGAGGTGCGCGCTACTGTCTGCCTGACGGAGCCAGAGCGGGCCCGAACACCCGGTCCCACCAGCGCTCAGAGTCGCGGCGGCGCTCGCCCGCGAGGGTCAGTCCGAGCGTTCGGATCGACTCTCGATCCGCCCAGACTTGCGACAGCATCGCCGCACCCGAGCCGGCGAGCAACTCGTCCGCGGTGAGCACGCTGCGCTGCCCCAAGTTTCCGAGCGCGCCAGTGAGCTTCACGCTCGTGTAGTCATCCACTGCGATGCCGATCGTCGGAACGCCGGCGCCAACCGCAAACACGGCGGGGTGGTAGCGGCTCGTGACAACGAGCGCGGCACTGCGGGCGAGGCTCGCCGAGGTTCGCGGGTCGATCGTCGGCTCGGTGCGCGATGGCGCGTTCATTCGGGATGCCACGGCCTCGTGCATCACGACGTCGCCCCGGGCCGGCCCGTCAGTGAGCGACCCGAAGTGCGCGTGAAACACGATCTCGAGCCCGAGCTCGGCGACCTCGTCGAGCAGGAGGGCTGCGGCATCCTGAAACTCGCTGCGGTCGCGATCACCGACATGCGTCGAGAACGAAACAATACAGGTCGCGGGGGATGCCACGACCACCGAGTCGACGTCGAGAAAGCTCGCGTCGTCGACGGTCTGCTGTACCGCGTCATGCCCGATATCCAGGCCGCGAACGAGCTCGAGCGACGCGCTCTCGCGCAAGCCGACGAGCCGCGCTGAACCGAGCAGATGCCGCACGAGCGCCGCGTCATCCGGATTCAGGGATGGCCCGATCGTCTGCCCGCTCACGACAAATGGCACGCCAGCGAGCCGAGCGATCTCGGCGATCGCGGCACGCTCAAAAATGTGCAGGGGCCAGTTGGACGCGATGTTGCCGGCCCCGGTCACGACCACAAGCGAGCTCGCACCGATAGTCGCAATGACCGCGCGTGCTGGGTCGTCAGCCGCCAGGGTTGACGTGCCCCCCGCCGCCGCGACCACCGCCGCCAAACGCTCGGTCATCGCCGCGCGCGTACCGGTGAAACCGATCCGACTCATGGCACCAATGCCGTAGCGCGTCGCCGACTCGGCTGGATTCGCCGATATCGCAACAACGTCGTGGATGCCGCGGGCTCGAGCCGCATCGAGAAAGGCCTCGAACATCGCCTCGTCGCCAATGTGCATCATGCCGTCCAGCACGCCGATGTCGCCGATGGCCACGATGCTCACACTGACTCCCTTTGATCTCCGCTGGCGCGGAACCCCATCACGTTACCGGAGGAAAGTCAACCGAGCGCTTTCGGCTGTCGTGACGGATACTGTTGGTGGCCGTCAGCGTCGTCGCGCGGGCTGGTTTTCGAATGGAGGGAGCTTCGTCATGGGTATTCAAACGTCCCTCGACGCCGTCAATGACGCAGAGCACCTCATCGATGCCATGCGCTTGGCCGACGATCTGGCATTCGAGGCGAGCCGCAACAGCGGCGTGCGCACCATCCGGGTGCTCTCGAGTGCGCTCAGTGGCGACAACCAGGTTTCCGCGATTGCCGCAACCCATTCGCTCGCGCAGATCTTCGATGAGCAAGCGGATGTTCTGCTCTCCGC
>Ga0163151_10004336_pt1 | contig 19201 bp, 22 predicted proteins | sample OliLakLV19MP5IB2_FD_145596 | JGI IMG/M metagenome (GOLD analysis project Ga0163151, IMG submission 145596) | Freshwater microbial mat bacterial communities from Lake Vanda, McMurdo Dry Valleys, Antarctica - Oligotrophic Lake LV.19.MP5.IB-2 | ecosystem: Environmental > Aquatic > Freshwater >... | reverse complement strand
GCTCCGTCATAGAATTCACCCTCCACCTTCAAAACGTCACGGAGATGAAGAAATGGACTATTCAAGGAAAGCTGGAGGCGACTTGGGATGCCATTTCCGCGGGAGGAGATGTCCAGGCATCGGAAATTGTTATCCGCCAATGCACGGTATCCGAACGTGCCGGACCTGATTTGTTTTCAAAGGTTTTTGAGACCGCCATCCAACCTGAAGACAAGATGGTCTTTATCGACCCGCTCATGATCTACGACCTCGATAAGGATGGTTTTAGCGAGATCTTCATGGGTTGCAAAAAGGTGGTTTTTTGGAACAAACACAACCCGTCAACCGATGCCGAGTTCACCAGGAATTTCGTCCAGGAAAATTTGGGCTTGAACGGGGCGGGAGAAATATTTGCAACCGCGTTGAGCGATCTTACGGGGGATGGACAGCCTGACTTCATTTGCGCCGACCGGGATGGTTTGCTGCTTTACGCCGGAAAAGCGGGAGGATTCACAAATACACCGGTGCGCTGCTGGAAATCCAGAGTTCCGATCAGATATGCTCAGGTGATCGTTTTGGGCGATGTCAACAACGATGGGAGGCTCGACGTCTGGCTTGCTCAATACAAACCTCCGTTCGCGTTCGGACAGATGCCCGCTCCGTTTTATGATGCCAACGATGGGTTCCCATCTTTCCTGCTGCTGAACGAAGGGAGCGGACAGCTCTCGGACCAGACCAAAGACTCAGGTCTGGAGCACAAATCATTCAGGCGAACCTACAGCGCGTCATTCGTGGACATGAACCAGGATGGGAGGCTGGACCTCGTCATGAACAGCGATTTTGCCGGAGCAGACCTGTTTCTCAATCTCGGGGGAGGGAAGTTTAAGGACGCGACGGAATCAGCCTTCAAAAACCGCGCCTTGCTTGGAATGGCCCACATAGTTTCAGATTTTAATCAGGACGGCTGGCTCGATCTGTTCGCAATTGGAATGAATTCTCCAACCGTGGACAGGCTCGCAAGCATGAACATGGTCCGCCCTGGATTTGAAAGCTACCTCCAAAAACAGAAGGATCTCACCGAGGGTAACCGGCTCTGGTTTTGGGAGCCTGGTTATGAGTCAAAAAGTGCGGACACAACTCTCTTTCGGGAGCAAAAAATAACGGATGATCTAAGACGAACCGGATGGTCGTGGGGTGCGGCTTCCTTTGATCTTGAAAACGACGGGGACACGGATGTTTACGTGGTCAACGGGCATTCCAGCTACCAGACGGTCCAGGATTACGAAACAAAGTTTTGGACCCACGATATTTATGTGGGGAATTCGGAACATAGCCCGGTCCGCGATATTTATTTTAAATCGGTGAGTTCAAAGACCCGCGGTGCGGGTCAATCCTACGGTGGATTTGAAAAGAACCGGCTGGTGCTGCAACACCAGGGACGCTGGATCGAAATTGGCTGGCTGGCCGGGCTGGCGCTGGAAGCGGATTGCCGCAATCTCGTAGCGGAAGATTTCGATGGCGATGGCCGGCTCGACATGGCTTTCACCACTTACGAAGTATGGCCGGAGCGAAAACAAACTCTGAAAATTTTCCAGAACAGAATTCCCGATACCGGGCGCTGGATACGATTCCAGATTCACGAAAACAGCGAATGCCCGGTCATCGGCACGCAGCTGATTCTAAAGCAGGGAAAGCGGATTGAAAGAAGAGCTGTTTTAAATGGGGATTCGCATCGATCACAAAGCTCCTTTTCAATTCACTTCGGCCTCGGACAATCATCGGAACCGGTCAAGGTCGAGGTTTTGTGGCCCAATGGCACCCGGCTGAACCTCGAACCTGCCGTCGGCAAGTCTCATTTTCTTCGCGCCGGTCAAGCGGGTCAAGCGGTTCATGAATAAAATTCTACTCGTGAACACTCTCCAAAAACATTAAGGTGAGTTTCTGACAACCACATGTCCCGGCATCATTCCAAAAAAATCGGGGTTTACGCAGGGAGTTTCGATCCCTTGACCCATGGCCATCTCTGGATGATCGAGCAGGGAGTTTCCTTGTTTGACAGCCTGATCGTCGCCATCGGAATCAACCCGGACAAAAAATACACATTCTCCTTGGAAAACCGTTTGGAAATGTTGAAGGAATCAACCCGGTCATATAAAAACTTGGAAGTTTCGTCGTTCTCTAATCAATACCTGATCCATTACGCCCAATCGATCTCGGCCACTCATATCCTTCGCGGCATTCGGTCCGAAAGTGATTATGAGTACGAACGAACCATGCGGAATATCAACGGCGATTTGGATCCAAAAATCTGCACCGTGTTCATGATGCCCCCCAGGAGCATTGCCGAACTCAGTTCCAGCATGGTACGGGGGTTGATCGGACCTCACGGTTGGGAAAACATCGTGCAAAAATATGTTCCCGAACCGGTATTTAAACACCTGCTGGCCACAGTGGGCACTTCGGATCAGGCATGACTTGAAAAACCGGCCCCTGGATCGGGACAATTCCATGCCTCCTATGACTTTTCGATCCAGACGATGATTTCTTCTCCCGAAGCGGAGACCCAGTCTCTCTTCACCCGGAATCCATGACTCTTAAACTGGTGCTCCAACGATGGAAGATGGTACCTATAAGTGGTGAACAGATCCCATGCGGTTCCAGACGGAAATACCAGTTGCTGGTCCAACCATCCAAGCCTGACGGTTTCCGCAAACACAAATTGAATGGAAATACTGGATGGCTCCATATCATTACTGGAATGCCGGACCACCGTTTGGAATTTTCCAACTCCCGGATCAAGACCTAGTTCGATCAAGAATCGACTGACCCAACGGGTCGTGGGGGGATTATCGTATTGAACGCGAATCGAATCCAGATGGTCCGCAGTTCCCCTTGAAGCAACACCATTGATACCCACAAGCACCTGCTCGGAGGACCGGAAAAAACGGGCTAGGTGTGGAAACACCTCGGCGTGAGGGAAATTGTGAACTATGCCGAAAAGCGATGCCAGAACCGGTCGTTCCGTTGAAGAATCAGCCGCATCCAGGCTCGTTCGCTTAGTTTCGAGAAAATCTCCCAAAAACCCACGCGGTCGAACGAAGGCGTTTAACTTTGCAAATTCCTCCATCGAATCGAGCAGCAGCGGCAGACTGAATTCAAGGACCTTGATCCCGCACACCGTGGAAACCTTGTTCAAGGCATCAAGAAGCGTTACTTCCTTGCTGGCAGAACCGGGGCAAAGCGATAGAAAATCGGATTCCTGACCACGAAACTGGGCGCAAACTGTGGCAAACGCAGTCGAATAGAGATTCCTTGTTCCGGGGTCTTGAATCGCAGGGGAAAACGCCTTGTGAAGTTCCATCCATGCCAGAGTTTTGGCCGGAGAATCGTAATGGAATTTCCCCGGGATCCGGCCCGAGACCAACGCCTGCTCCATCGAACTCCAGTAAAAGGCCGGGGAAATGGACGGGTCGACAACTACTTCACGGGGGTGATGCATGGATTCCTTGAGCGAAATGCCGCCTGTTCGTTGACTTGGAATATACCACGGTTATTATCGACCGATGAATTTTGACATCACATCGATTCTGGAGCATTGGGATTATCACCCCGGCCAGGTTATTGTGAGACGATTTAAAGGTAAAGATGGGGTTCATAAAATCCAGCTTCGTCTGGACCTCGGACTGCTGCAGATGAATGCCGCCGGACGACCCGATGGCAAGCGGCCTTTTGGTCATGAATCCCTGCTGGAACACTATCAGTCCCAGCTGGAAAAATACCGTGAAAGCCATGAAGGCAGCGAAGAGGGCTTTCAACTCAGCGCCGAAGATTGCGCCAAACTCCAGCAAGAAACGATTCAATATCACCACCGCTACATCTGCCTGTTTCAGCTTGAGGATTTTTCAGCGGTTCTAATGGATACCGCGCGAAACCTTGAAGTGTTTGATTTCGTTCGGAAATATGGCACCAATGATGAACTGATCTGGTCGATCCACCAGTTTCGACCCCAGCTCGTCATGATGAAGGTACGCGCCAGGGCCAGCCTGGAGCTGGTCCTTGAAAATTTCGATGCCGCCCTGGAAATCATCGCGGAAGGCATTGAGGAGATCAAAACTTTCTTCCACGATTTCAACCGGAGCGACCTTATTGACCAAAGCGGTGAAATTCACTCCCTTGAGGCCTGGCAACACGAGGTCCGCCAAAAACGACCCCTGACTGAAAAAGAAAAGCTCCTGACTGCGCTGGATGAGGCTGTCCGCAAGGAAGATTACGAAAAAGCGGCCAAAGTCCGAGACGCCTTGAAGAACCTGAAATCAACCCTATGAGCCTTCAGAAAAAACTGGACGACGAACTCAAGCAGGCCATGCGGGACAGGGCGGTTGAACAATTGAGCACCCTGCGCCTCCTGAAATCAGCCCTGGTGTATCTTCAGATCGAAAAAAAGGCAGATCTGTCAGACCCCGAATTCATCGGAGTGGTGCAAAAAGAAATCAAGAAACGGAAAGATTCGGCGGAACAATTCGACAGCGGTTCCCGTCCAGAACTTGCCGACAAGGAACGTCGGGAGGTTGCCTTCCTGGAAAAGTTTTTGCCCCCTGCTCTTTCAATGCCCGAGCTTGAACAATTGGTGAAGGAGACCATCACCCGGATGGGAGCCACGTCCAAAAAAGAAATGGGAACGGTCATCAAAAGCGTTCAAACTCAAACGCTAGGGCGAGCTGAAGGCAAACAGATCAGTTCGATCGCTGCCAGACTTCTTCCGTAAATTTCCGCCCTCAATTCAAAAGCGGTTTCGAGAAAAATTTCTATCGCGACATCCAGGGATGCCGAGCCTTCAACCTTGGGGAAAAACTTTGTAAAGGATCAGGTAAATCAAGACCCCTGTGAGCGAGACATAAATCCACAAAGGCCATGTCCATCGGGCAATCTTCCTGTGCGCCTCCCGCTTTCCCTTCAGCCCGAAATAAATTGAGGTCAGAATCATCGGAACAATCACGACGGCCAGGACTGTGTGTGTGAGCAAAAGAACAAGGTAATATTTTCTAAACCAGGCCGGATTAACGAATGTCGTCCGACCGGCAAAAAAATGGTAGGTCAGGTAGCTGACGAGAAACAGGGTCGAGGTGGTAAATGCGGCGAGCATCATCTTGCGATGCGCCTGTTCATTTTTCCGCTTGATGAAAACAAAACCCAGGATCAGGAAAATGGTGCTGAGCGAATTTAAAACCGCGTTCAGGGTTGGCAGGTCACTCAGGCTCATGGTGACTCCTTTCGGAGTTCCTGAACCAAAATTGAAACTTTTGAAATCACAGTTTCCTCACTGCCATCAAACCAACCGCGAATCCCTCCCTTTTTGTCCACAACCACAAAATTCGGGCTGTGAACAAACAAATCCTCCGGAATCTCCCGTTCCTTCTCACCTTTTTCCAGAAGAACCAGTTTCAGACCTTCGACGGCAAGTTTATTCAGCTCCCGCCTCGTTCCGGTGAGAAACAACCATTGAGTCTGATCCGCGCCATATTTTCTGCCGTAAAGACTGAGCACTTCTGGCGTATCGTTATCTGGATCTGCCGTCAGGGAAACAAACCGCACATCCTCGGCCGGACCAATCAACTTTTGCGTTGCAGCCATGTTCCTTGTCATCCGGATACATTGAACGGGGCACCGGGTGAAGATGACGTCGTAAACTGTAACCTTCCCCTGAAGATCATCCGAACTAGTGATTTTTCCGAACTGGTTGGTCAGTGAAAATCGGCCCACCTGACCGAGTGGAAGCGTAACTTTCCCCACCTGTTTGTTCTGCAGGAAATAAAGCCCTGAGATGCCCAAAATCACGGCAATCAACACCACCCACAAAAGCCCGAGCAAGAACCGATTCTTATTCATGAGGCCCGGGAGAATAATGGCTGACAGCTTTTACTCGTAGGATGTTGCTCCTCCTGCGGCTGATTTCGATTTTTCAGCCAACCATTGGTCGTATTTTTCCTGGGTTTCAACAATCAAGAAACCTTGAGCCATGCCATAATGACCATTGCCGCAAAGCTGGGCGCAATTGATCTGGTACTTTCCTTCACGAATCGGCTTGAACCAAAGAGGAATGTCCATCCCTGGTATTGCGTCCTGCGTGACGCGCATGGCGATGATCTTCAACGAATGGATGACGTCTTTGGAGGTCAGATGGATGATCAGCGGCTTGTTCACCGGAACATGGATCTCGTTTAACAGCAGGATGTCGTCTTTTCCGAAGGGGTCATTTTTATCATACCCAAGCTGGTTCTCGGCATTCACAAAAGTAACATCGTGCTTGGCGAACTTACCGTCCGGACCGGCGTAACGGACATTCCACGCAAACTGTTGGCCAGCCACCCTTACCACGACCGCATCTTTTTCCGCAGGAAATTTATCTACCGCATTGGCCCACAACGGAACTGCGAGACCAAAAAGCAGAATTCCTTCGGCGACGATCACGGCCAGCTCGATATAATGATTCGCATGACTGCGAACACCGGTGTAGTCCGCCTTCGGATGACGCGATTTGCGAAAGCGAAAAAGGGCGTAGAAATAGTAGATCAACCAGCCGACAAACAAAACCCCCATGAGGAGATGAACGTAAATGATCAGCTTATCAACATGCTGACCATGCTCCGATGCTAATTCGGGCAATCCTAAAATCTTTTCCATTTATGACACCTTTTGGTTGTTTAAAGCAGCAGCAGTGAAAGTTTCTTTTTTTGAAATAAAAGCGGATCGTCTCGCCAGAAAAATAAAAAAAGCGCTGATGAGGGAAAGAACCACAAAAACCACCCCCAATAAAACCGCAATCCCCCAGTTCATGCCCTTGGCCAGAGGCGAATCTGAAGTGCCAAAACAGGTGGCGCACGCCTGGAGGTCTGCCGCAGAAAGGAGTAATACAGGCAATACGCCGTAAATCAGATGTTTCAACCGGAGCCGGATCATAGATAATTGATGTTCTTGGACTTTTTCAAAAAGAATTTTCCGTAAATCAACAAGGCAACGCCGCCTACCATTGAGGCGCTGCCAAGAATCAGCTCCGTCCGTGCTCCTTCTCCGCTGAGAAACTGGTTGATCCAGAACACCCCCATTGCGAAATTAAACAGAATGGCGACGGTGATAAAAACGATATGAAAAGCTTTAAGTGACATGTTTGATATGGATCAGACTGCCTTTGTCCAGCGACCAGATCGTAAGATACATCAGGGCAACAAAAAAGAAAGCGGTCGCAGCCAGGATGGCATAGATCATTTTCTTTTCTGAGATCAAATGCATGAAATAGCCGGCCACCAGAAAGGCTTTGACGCTCGCTATCAGAAGGGCGACGAATACGGTCATGGCGATACTGCTGAAATGAATTTCATTGGCCAGAACGGTTACGACGGTCCCCACCAGAAGCGCCACAAATACCATGATGTATTTGCGCACTGATTTTTTGATTTCTTCCGCGCTGTGATGTTCGCTCATAGATCGCCTTTATAATAAATAGAGAACTGGAAAGAGAAAAATCCAGACCAAGTCAACAAAATGCCAGAACAAGCCGGACACCTCGATCCGGTTGGTGAAGCGTTCAGGATCCGTCCTCCACATCCGGGCTCCCGGACCCCAGAGGTAGGCAATGACAAGCGCACCGCCGACAACGTGAAGCCCGTGAAGCGCCGTCATCGTAAAGTAGATGGCCAGATAGGTGCTGTGAAATGGACCGTAACATTCGAGTTTCTTGATTTCGGCGACCTGAATGGTGATCGGTTCAGGATGCGCGGCATGTTTTTCACCCTTGGGCGGATCCGGAATGAACTGGATTTCCTTCACCGCAGTCTTGCCGGTGGTTAATTTCGCCAGGTTCATGAACATCGGGCTTCCAGATATGTGCCCGTTGTAAACCTTACCATCGGTCAGCTTTACTTCGTAATGTGTGAATTTGTCATGATACTCGTATGATTTGATGCCTACGAAAATCAAGGCGCAGAGGACGGTGATTCCCTGATAAAGCCTGAATTTTCCAAAATTATTAAGCTTCAACGAAGCCCAGGCCATGACCACTGTGATGCTAGAAGTAATCAGCACCAAGGTGTTGACCGTGCCGATAGGAATATTGAGCAGGTGAGTCGGCCAGGTGCCGGGAAGAGCGCCTACGCGCAAAAGGATATAGGCGGAAAAGAAGGCCCCGAACAGCATGACTTCCGAGGCAAGAAAAAGCCAGATTCCAAGCTTGGCGTTATACAGCCCCGTATCCTCACGCGGTTTTACTGTGTATGGTATGTCCATGATTCGTTAAGTCTCCTAAAAGCTTATTTTGGCTGGTTCTGGGGGGTGAAATCCTTGGCATGCCCTGGCACGCTGTATTCGTAAGGACCACGGTAAACAACTACCGGGGTGATAAAATTTCCGTGGGGCGGAGGAGTCGGTGTCTGCCATTCAAGCGTGGTCGCGTTCCACGGATTATCCGACTCCACCTTTTTGCCGTGTTTGATGCTCCAGAAAAAGTTCCAGATAAAAGGAATCTGAGCCAGCCCCAAAAGCCATGCGGCTATCGAAATCGGGATATTCCAGTTGATCATCGCCTGGGACAATCCTCCGATTCCGTCAGTAACCCTGGCCTGGGAATAATTCACGCCTCCATCCACCATCCGACGCAGCATTCCCGCCATGCCCTGAGCAAACATTGGCTGAAAAATCAAATTCATCAAAATCAGGGAAGTCCAGAAATGGATCTTGCCAAGCGATTCGCTCATCATCCTTCCAGTCACCTTCGGATACCAATAATAAATCCCGGCAAAAAGGGCGAAGATTGTTCCAGGCGCGACCACATAATGGAAGTGTCCAATCACATAGTAGGTGTCATGCAGCAGCAGGTCGCTGAAATTGAAACCCAACGGCAGTCCCGTCAAACCGCCGATCCCGAACATCGGGAGAAAAGCCAGCGCGAACAACATCGGGGTGTTGAACCGGATCGATCCACCCCAGAGGGAGATGAACAGACAGGTCAGGATGACCACTGAAGGAATGGAAATGATCATCGTGGTCGTTTGGAAGAAAGTGCTGATCTTGGTTCCCATGCCGGTCAGATACATGTGATGCGCCCAGACAATGAACGACACAAACCCGATGACCACGGTGGAATAGACCAGGGATTTATAACCCCAAATAGGTTTGCGCGTATTGTTGGCCAGGACTTCACAAACAATTCCCATGGCGGGAAGAATCAAAACGTAAACTTCGGGATGTCCAAGAAACCAGAAGAGATGCTGCCAGAGCAAAGGGCTCCCACCCCCGGAAATGTTTTCAGCGCCGGCAATGGACAAACCTGTGGGAAGGAAAAAGCTGGTGGAAAAAAGCTTGTCCATCAACTGCATGATGCCAGCGGCTTCGAGCGGCGGAAATGCCAGCAACAAAAGGAAACCGGTTACAAACTGTGCCCAGACAAAGAACGGAAGGCGCATCCAAGTCATCCCGGGAGCGCGGAGCTGAATGATCGTGGCCAGGAAATTAACTGCGCCTAAAAGCGATGATGTGATCAAAAAAATCATCCCTATCAGCCACATCACCTGCCCCATCCCTGGTATTACCGTGGCCAGCGGAGAATACGAAGTCCATCCGGCCTGAGCAGCCCCGCCCGGAGTGAAAAAGCTGACCAGCATGATGAGGCCACCGAGGAAAAAGACCCAATAACTGGCCATGTTGATCCTTGGAAAGGCCATGTCCGGGGCTCCAATTTGCAATGGGACGATGAGATTCCCGAAAGCGGCGAACGCCAGTGGAACAATCGCCAGGAAGACCATAATGGTTCCGTGCATCGCGCCGAATGCATTGTAAAGATCCGCCGACATCTTCCCGTCCGCAGCCACCGCACCCAGGGTTTTTTCCAGCAGTTTCCCAAAGAACGGAATCTCCTTGTCAGGATACGCGATCTGCCACCGCATCATGCTCATCAAGCCGTAACCGAAGAGCAGGAAGAGCAAGGCGGAAATGCCGTATTGAATGCCGATCGTCTTATGATCAGTGGAGAAAACGTATTTGCTCCAGAAGCCCGGATCGTAATGATCATGATGGGCCTCTTGGTGCGCGTCTTTATGTGTTCCGTGTGTCGATGGCTGCATGGCAATATTCCTAAAAAACAACGCCCGAAATATTTTCGGCGCGGTAGTTAACTTTGTGTATCTTTTGGTGTCAACGGATAAACCACTCTCACCCTTTTATCTTGTCAAAAACGAGCAACAACATCAGCAGCGGCAGATAGATGATCGACGCCAGGAACAACCCCCTGGCGGATGCCACGCTGAGTTTGCGCGAAAAATTAACGGCGAAAGCCAGAAACAAAACACCCAGCACCAGCGCTCCAAAAAAATAATACCGGCCGACCAGATGAAAGATGAACGGGCAGAAGCTGATTGGTATCAGGCCTATGGTGTGACAGACAGCCTGGCGTCCAGTCCTTTCTCCGTTCTCATCCACCGTCGGCAGCATGGCAAAACCAGCCCGGGCATAGTCCTCCCTGTAAAGCCAGGCTATTGCCAGAAAATGTGGGAGCTGCCAGAAAAACAGAATGGCAAACAATGACCAGCCTCCGGTTGTCAGCTCGTCCCGGGCGGCCGACCATCCCATCAAAGGTGGAAGCGCTCCGGGAATGGCGCCAATGGCGGTGTTCAGCGTGGTTATTCGTTTGAGCGGAGTGTAAAGGAAGAGGTAACTGGAAATGGTTATGGCACCCAGCATGGCTGTCAGCAAGTTGACCAGCACCGCAAGGTAAACAAGGCCGATGACGGACATGCTGATGCCCAGCACGGTGACAACTTCCGGAGTCAACCTTCCGGAAGGGATCGGGCGTGAGGATGTCCGGCGCATTTTCGAATCATGGTCCCGTTCGATCAACTGATTCAACGCCGCAGCCCCGGCCGCGACAAGGCCGGTCCCCAGCAAAGTGTGGAACATCAATAAAAACGAAACCCGGTCGGCCGACCCGAGATAAAATCCAACCAACGTGGTGAGCAACACCAAAAAAGTCAGACGCGCCTTGATCAGATCACAAAATACACCGCTCATGGAGCGTTCACTGACCGTACTGCTTGGGATGGCTTCCACGGTGGCTTTCATTAATGGGACTCCTGCAAAATAGATGGACTCCCGGCAGCATGGGCAAGTAAAATTTCCCTGGAAGCCTGAGGCATGGACTTCCAAGCCATCGTGCTGAAGAGAAAACAGCCTGCTAGGGTGAGCGCTCCCACGGCCACATGCGCCGTGGCGATATCAGCCGCCTTGTCGCTCCAGATGGTAAAAGCACCGAGCGAGAATTGAACAAGAACCAGGGCCACCAAAACCGCAGAAATACGGGTCAGGGGCAGTTTCCATCCCAAGTTCCAGGCGGTTTTTTTCAACAGCAGCAAACTCGCAAGCAAAATGATACAGGCGGTGACCCGGTGGGTCATCTGCAACTGAATCTGAAAGGATGTCACCGCTTTGTTGGTTCCGACATCTAGTTTATTCTGATTGTACTTGATCAAGGAATGCTCATCCGTGGCAGGCCACCAACCGCCGTAAGCCAACGGAAAATCTGGAATGGCCAGACCCGCATGTTGATGCCTCATCGTGGCACCAAGACCCAGCTGGACAACCACCAAAAGCGTGAGCAAAATCCCGAAGGAACGAATCCCGGGCGACTGTGTGCGAACCAGCCCGATTTCCTCCCATTTTGTGGAAGCGACAAACGCCAGGAGACAGACAAGGCAGAAAAAGAGCTGGGCCAGCACCCCGTGAAATATTCCTATCTGATCCTTGTAAAGGGTCACCCTCAGGCCACCCAGCAGTCCTTGTAAAAGCACGGCCCCGACCGCCGCCAACCCCAGTCTCCGCACCCATCCGGGCGCCGGCAGGTTCCCTGGCCATCCGAAACTCAAAGCTACCGAAACAAATCCACAAAGCGCCATTACCGAGGCAGTCTGCAACCGGCCCTGGGTAAAAATCGCGATCATGACTGAGAACGCAACAAGCAGGAACCCAAACACCCGCAAAAATCTGCGGGCCGGTCTTCCGTGAAGCCAAACTGCTAAAATCACCGTGAACAATCCAACCAGGGAGGCGAGTAATCGATGGGAATGTTCGTGAAAAATGCCTCCCTCCCATTTTGAGAACGGGAAAAAAAACATGTTATACCCGTATGTAGTCGGCCAGTCAGGAACTGACATTCCGACTCCTTTGCTGGTGACAATTCCCCCAACAGAGATAAGCAACAGGGTCGAAATCGCGGTTAGAACCGCGAAAATCGTCAGAGCCGTGCTTCTAAAACTTTTTTCCATGATGCCAGACTGAAAAGAGAACCGCCGCAACCATGAGTTGCAGCGGCTCCCCCAAAAACTTCAATCCCGTTTATGGCTTCAACTCAATCGCCATATCCGCAACCTGCGAATCCTTGTCCACAGTGATTTCTTTGGTCACTTTGCCACCCTTACGATGAAATGCTTCGATCACATATTTACCGGGAGGGACGTTTCCAAGTTTGAAACTGCCATCCTTGCCGGTGACCGCGAAATAAGGATGATCAAAGACGGAGACATAAGCGAACATCCAGGGATGCACATTGCAGGCGAAGGAAATGAACATCTCAGGATTGTCAAAGGTTTTGATCTTGTTCGGACCCTTCCCCATTTGAGCTTCATTAAACGCTTTATTTCCAGGCACTTTCGGATTCACATTGATGTTATGAAGAAGCGGATCGGAATTTTTGATCACCAGCTTTTGTTTGGTTTGCAAAGCAACCACGTATGGAACGTATTCACAACCATGCTGATCCAGCTCAACCGGGGTTTCAGGAGCATCGCCACCTTTGGTGGTCAAACCTTCCTTGATGTAAACCACCACATCCGCCAGCTCACCGCCGGCTCCCACGACATAAAAGCGAGTTTTTGGAACATCCGTGCGTAGTTTCCCGCAGGAAGCATCATTCTTCAAAGCTGCAATTTCCTTCTCAGGTGCCGGAGTGCCCTTGAGGGTGATTTTACCAGTGACATCCGCAGCCCAGGTTGCCGGGATCACTACTGCGGCCAAGACCGCGCCAAGCCAGATAGATTTCATAAATTTATAGATAATTGAGCCAACTTAACTTAAGAGCGACAAAAATTATCACTCGAAAATCAGTGCCGCAAGTTCTTTGTGAAACTTTTCACAAGGGTTCTTTCTGCTTTGGACTGCGCGGTTTTTGCATCTATTCGAGCTCGAACGTTTTAATTCCGGTCCTTGAATAATTAAAATGTCCACTAGTCTAAGTTCCTCTTGTCGTTTATATGCATTGGACCATTTCAGCCTCATGAAAATAAAAACACGTTTGCTCTCCCGCACGGCGACAGCCCTCATTCTCTTTTGCATCTTTCAAGTTCCGGCCGCTGACTGGCCCCAGTACAGGGGCCCATCAGGCGACGGAATCACTCCAGAAAAACTGGCCACCGCCGCATGGCCCTCCCAGGGACCCGCAGTTCAATGGAAAACGGAAACCACGGACGGCTTCAGCTCGTTTACCGTTTCCGGCGGAAAAGCCTTCACCCTGGTGCAACGAAACATCGAAGGGGCCAATCGTGAGGTTTGCGTGGCCTTGAATGCGGACACCGGAAAGGAAGCATGGGCCTACCCGCTTGGAGTCGCCAAGTTCCAGGGCGGCGGTGATTCAGGGACGCCGGACAACAAAGGCGGCGACGGTCCGCGCACAACACCGGCATTCAAAGATGGCAAGGTCTATGTCTTGTCCTCCAGGTTGCTCCTAGCCTGTCTCGACGCCGGAACAGGCAAAGAAGTCTGGACCCGCGACATCATGAAAGAACACAACGGACGAAACATCAGCTGGGAAAACGCAGCCTCCCCGGTCATCGATGGAAATCTGATTTTTGTCTGTGGCGGCGGCGAGGGGGAATCACTTTTGGGAATTGACGCAGGCACGGGAAAAGTCGTCTGGAAGGGCGAGAACGACAAAATGACCCACGCCACCCCGGTCGTGGCGACGATCCACGGACAGCGGCAGGTGATATTTTTCACCCAAAGCGGGCTGGTCTCAGTCAAACCTGAAAGCGGGGCGGTGCTCTGGAGGCATCCATTCAAATATAATGTGTCAACAGCGGCATCTCCCATTGTTTCGGGCGACCTGGTTTATTGTTCTGCGGGATATTCGGTCGGAGCTGGTCTGGCGAAAATCGAAAAGGATGGCCAGGGATTTAAAGCGACTGAAGTCTGGACCAAAAAGAATCAGTTGATGAACCATTGGAGCACACCGGTAGTCAAGGATGGTCACCTTTATGGCATGTTCAGCTTCAAGGAATATGGCAAGGGACCGTTAAAATGCGTCGAACTCACGACGGGGAATGAAGTCTGGTCCGAAGCCGGTTTCGGCCCCGGCAACGTGATTCTTTCGGGCAACACATTGATCGTGCTCGGCGATGCGGGCCAGCTGGTGCTTGCTGAGGCCACACCCAAAGGTTACAAGGAGCTGGCGCGCCACGACGTCCTCGATGGCAAGTGCTGGAGCACTCCGGCTTTGAGCGGCGGTAAGATTTATGTCCGGAGCACCAAGGAAGCCGTTTGTCTGGATCTGACCAAAAAGACGGCATCATTGACCGGCCCCGAAGCGGCCGCACGGTAAAATAAACCTCTCCGATCTGAATACGGCCCACTGTGATCTTTACAGTCGGTCGTATTCTTTTTTATCTTCCGCGCTCCAACGCAACTTTTATGGCCAAAGCAATTGTCGAGATGGTGATTGATTCCGCAGTTTACGAACTTCCCGATACAAAAACCATCCGCCTGACCTGGCCGGAAGGTTACGACCAGGAGTTTAAGACGGGACAGTTCATCACCTTGTACTGGCCCGATACCACCAACTATAAACGGGCTTACTCCCTCTCCTCATGCAGTCTGGACCGGGGATATTATGAGGTCACGGTGAAGCGCGACGGTAAAATGGGAACTCGCATTGTGGATTGGGCCAAGGTTGGTGACCGGATGGTTGTGATCCCGCCAACCGGACGTTTCCTGCCCGTTCTTGAACCCAACAAACACCTGGTCTGCATCGCAGGAGGATCCGGAGTCACCCCTTTCCGGGGATTTGTGAGGGAAGCAACCCGGCGCAACCTGGAAACCAAAATCACTGTTCTCTACAGCGTTCGCACCACCAAGGATATCATCTTTAACCAGGAATTCCGCGAGCTGGAGCAGCAAAACCCGAACTTCAAATTTTATGTCACCTGCACCCGCCTGGGTCCGGGCGAAGTCTGGGACGGTCGCTGTGGAAGAATCAATGCCGACTGGATCAAGAGCCAGGTGACCGATCTTCCCAACACGGTTTTTTATGCCTGCGGCCCCAATGAACTGGTCGAATCCACCGAAAAACTGGTTTTGGAGGAATTAAAAGTTCCCAAAGAACAGATTAAAACGGAAAAATGGGGTTGATCGGCCTGTCTCGATAAAATTTATGTTGAAACGCACCGCTCTTTTCGAGTGTCACAAAAACCTCGGAGCCCGCCTGATCGAATTCGGCGGGTGGGAAATGCCTGTCCAATACACTTCCATCGTGGATGAGCATCTGGCCGTCCGTTCTCATGCAGGCATTTTTGACATATCCCACATGGGCCAGTTCTTCGTGAAGGGAGCCGGAGCGGAAAAATTCTTGAACCGCATTCTGACCAACGACATTCGGAAGCTGCAAAATGGACAAGGTCAATACACCCTGATGTGCAATGAAACCGGCGGCGTGATCGACGATCTTTACGCCTACAGACTGGCTGAGGGGAACTATTTTCTCATCGTCAACGCCTCCCGCATCGGCGACGACTTCGCCTGGATTTCAAAACAAACAGGAGATGCTGAAGATTTCCAGCTGGAAAACGCATCCGACCGCTACAGCGCGGTTGCGGTCCAAGGCCCCCGGGTTTTCGAGTTTATAGACCAATGTTTTGAAACTGGCGAAAAGGCAGGCGCGCCTGCAATCAAATCCCTCAAGAAAAATGACATCGTAACCGCCAACTTTGACGGAACCCAGGTGCTCATCGGTGTGACCGGTTACACCGGGGAACAGGGAGTGGAAATCGTCGCACCAAATCAAGTGATCCAAAAGATCTGGGAAACCGTCTTGGAAAAGGGAAAAACTTCCGGCATCAAGCCGGCCGGTCTTGGCGCCCGCGACACCCTTCGCACCGAGGTCTGCTACCCTCTCTACGGCCATGAACTGAATGAACAGACCACTCCGATTGAAGCCGGGGTCGGTTTTTTTGTTTCATTGGAGAAAGGGGATTTCATCGGGCGGACAGTTTTGGAGTCTCAAAAAAAGGCCGGACCACCCCGCAAATGTGTGGCTTTTAAAATGACCGGCTCAAGCCCCCCTCCCAGGCCTCATTACCGGATAATTTCTGCTGAGAACGCCGAGGATGCGATTGGCGAGGTGGTGAGCGGAACACAGAGCCCCTCATTGAACATCGGGATCGGCATGGGTTATGTGCCGGCGGAACAAGCCGTGGCGGGCCGGGGAATTCAAATTGAAATTCGCGGAAAACTGTTTCCAGCAACCATCGTTTCCAAACCGATTTACAAGAAAGTTAACTAGATTATGACAAACGTTCCTTCCGACTTAAAATACGCAACCTCCCACGAATGGGTCCGTCTGTCTGGAGACGAAGCCGTGGTCGGCATCACGGATCACGCGCAACACGAACTGACCGATGTGGTTTTTGTCGAACTCCCCTCTGTTGGACGAAAGGTCAAGGCCGGAGAAACCTGCGCGGTGGTGGAATCAGTCAAGACCGCGAGTGACATTTACTCCCCGGTCAGCGGAGAGATAGTTGAAATCAACAAGGCGGTCAGCGAGAACCCTGGGTTGGTGAACACGGACCCTTACCAGGGAGGTTGGTTTTACAAAATCAAACTCACAGACGCAGCGGAGCTGGCGAAACTCCTTTCGGCTGCCGACTATGCGGCCAAAGTCAACGCCTGAGCCCGGAGGGTTCGGAGGGTTTGAACGAAGCCGACAGTACCCCGGTTTATCGGCAGTTTAGGGACCAAGTTGGTGGTTGCGATCCGGGATCCCTGGTAGGCAGTCACTGCACAGAGAGACTAATCAAATGCTTCTATAAGGGTCGCGACGGGAAGCAACATCCCCGCAAATATATCGGGGGACTAATCCGCCGACCAACACCACGTCATCCTGCCAAGGTTCGAGAATCGGCCAGATTGCTTAAACCATTCGATCAAGGCGCTCCCTTTTCCGCCACTGAGCCAGAAATGGTTTATCCTCAATATTGGGATGTGGTGCAAACCCTAACCGGCCATCGGGCACCAGCCATTTCAATACGTGAACACAGAAATTGAAATCCATGACTCTAAAGTTGCTGATATTACCTATCAGGACAACACGGTCGTGGTGCATTTCCTGGCGGCTTATCTCCACAAGTCGGAGGGGCGTCCGGGTTATGATCGAGGCACAGGTTGGGCACAGGAAGGTTTCCTGATTTTTGATCAGGCTTCTGTAAATGGCAAATTTCCAGAATGGCCTTGTGATTTAATGGATGGGGAGCTGATTCTGGGGAGCCAACGACACGACAATTCGATTGCAGTTCCTCTTGAATTCAAAGGTCCAACAGTGCTTCATCTGATCTGTGATTGCGTCCACAAAGTGACAGTAACGTCACTCGGGGCCAGGTTAAAGCTGGTTGGAAACCCGCGATTTGTTGATGAGTTCATCCCTTGAACTTTTCAGTAATCAGTTCGGGGAATTTCAGCGTGCTGGCGTTCAAATTGTGTTCTGGAGGCGCGCCAAACCGTTCTTAAAAAATACACGTCAACTTTGCCCTACGGTAGGCCAAATACAGGGCGGCCAATTTATCAAAGGAGAGCCTTTTCCAGGCCATAAATCGTGCTCAACTCACGGGAGACGGCGATTGTCTGCATGTGCCAATAATGGTCACTGTACCCCCATCGCTTTGAACACCGCGTCGACGCGGTCGGCGTAGAAGCTGGTTTGGAATTTGGCGAACAGCTCACCGGGAATTGTCGGAATGTCGGTCACGCTGGCCATCGGCAGCAGAATACGCTTCCCACCGGCATCGAAGGCGACCTGCATCGACTGCGCCAGGTTCTCTACGGGCACCAGGTTGCCGCCCAGGCTCATGCTGCCCAGTATGACCATCTGCGTCTGGATCGGCTTGCCCAGGACAGCGGAGCATAGGGCCACGAACGTCGCCAGGGTCATCGCCGTCGTCGGGCCGCTGTTGTGCAACTCTACAACATGGAAGTGATAGTCGTGCTCGCCCGGCTTGATCGAGGCACTGACCCGCGAGGCGTTGGCCCGGAAGTAGTCGAAGCCGACCTTCACTCCCTCCTTGGCTCCGCCGTGCGAGCCGAGGCCGGACAACTTCAGCCCACCGTTGCCTGGCGTGACCTGGGTTTCGACCCGGTAGAGTCCCAGGAGGCCACCGCTGCCGGTGCCGACGATGTGGAGCACACCGGGGTTCATCGGCCCGTCCGAGATCAACGATCCGCCGCCCTGTTCCAGCACGCTGATGAACTTCTCCTCGTTCGTCTCCAGGTCAATGTAGCTGAAGTGGACATCGTAAAACTCCATGCCACCGATTTTCTTCAGTTGCTCCTTCACGCGACGGCGGACTTCCATCGCGTATTCCAGACAACGCCGCACGGCTTCACGGCTTCCTTGTCGTATTCCTCATTCGGGTAAAGCAGCTTTAGCAGACCCGACACTGTTCGTTTCACAGCGATGGTGTCGCGCTGGTTCAAGTCCCGACCGAGCTTGAAGAACTTGTTGATGGCGTCGGCGTAGGTTCGTTTCCGCATCTCGCGCATGAACTCGGCCAGGTAATCCACGATCATCCCGTATTGGTTTGCACTGAAGCCTTCGGCCAACTTGTTCCAGCAATGATTTCCTGCCCAGCCCATCTCTGGCTGGAGATGCGCAGGGCCAAAACATCGCTGGTTCATATTTTGAAGTTCCTGGCTCAAACCAGCAAGATCTCCCTTTTGGGAGATTACCGGTGCCTCCGCCCTCCAGACCCTTGAACTTCAATTTGGCTGCGGGCTGGGAGCCCCTCAAACCGGTCACCGGGCGATCCCACACAACTGTTTTGTTTTAAGCGTGGGTTCTTTGGTTTTTGATCTTCGCATGAATCAAAACCACTCCGCCAACCACTCCGAGGCGCTCGCTCTTGAGCGTTTTGCCATGATGACCAAG
>Ga0163151_10004332_pt1 | contig 19208 bp, 13 predicted proteins | sample OliLakLV19MP5IB2_FD_145596 | JGI IMG/M metagenome (GOLD analysis project Ga0163151, IMG submission 145596) | Freshwater microbial mat bacterial communities from Lake Vanda, McMurdo Dry Valleys, Antarctica - Oligotrophic Lake LV.19.MP5.IB-2 | ecosystem: Environmental > Aquatic > Freshwater >... | reverse complement strand
CGCGCCCGCTCGCCCCCGTGGCGCTTCGCCATCCGGAGATGCCCACGGAATCGCGCCCTATCCGACCCTGCCACTGCAGCGCCGCAGTCGCGCTGCTCCAGTCAAAGCTGTTGCGCCGTTCAAGTGATTCGCTGCCGCTAGCGACCGTTGGCACCGGAGACAGGTTCACCCCGTCCACGCTCTGCGTCAGGAACATGCGCAGCGTGCCGCCGGACCATGGGGACTCGAGCTTGGCCAACCAGTCGCCACTCTTCCCGCGTATGAAGTGCGGGTCGTTGTCGGGGGCGAGAAGGGCGGGCCACGCGGCGCGCGCACTCACCAGAAATCCCGTCTGACTAACGCCAAGTGGTCCATCGATGGTGAAACGTGCATGGGTCGTGCTGGCCCCGCCCCGGTGCTGCAGTTGTGCGCCGGGCGATCGCGACGTCAGCTGCAACGTACCCGAAAGAACCGACAACCCGCCGACGTTCGACGACAGGCGCGCGCCATCGAAGGCATCGGTGTTCCATCCTCCCATGAGGTCCGAGGTGTGATACGGGTTGAACACCGGCACACCGTCGATGGAATAGCCGGTCTGATCGGTGCTCCCTCCGCGAACGTGCAGTCCCCCCGGCGTTTCGGCCGCCACCACCACATCGCCGCCCACGACCGCGCGCAGAAAATCCGGCTCGGAGAGTTGCGGGTGCCGTGTCAGCTCGGCAGCGCTTATGGTTCGCGAGTCGCTGTGCTGAAGCGCGCCAGGCGAGTGATCGATTTCGCCTCGGTGTCGGCGTACCTCGACGATCGGCAGTCGCGTGGGCAGAGGCTGCAACGCCACGTTCAGCTCGAGCGTGCCATGGCGCGGAACCATTGCGTGGAGTGTGTACGGTGCGTGGCCAATGAAACGGACAGCGATGTGCTGAGGGCCGGCCGACAACCGAGCAATTGCATAACGCCCTTCGGCATTCGACGTCGACTGGCGCCCCGCATCGACCGCGATCACCGTGGCACCGACGAGCGGCCGACCGGACTCCCCGTCGCGCACCGTGCCCACGATCGTGGCGTCGGTGCGCTGCGTAGCGACTTGCAAGACGACGGTAAGCAGGAAGGCGATCATGAGCGGCTCGTCCCCTACGATAGCTGCCTGCGCCCCACACGACCAGAGGAGTGGGAGGACGCTTCCAAGGAATTGACTCGCCGGACACTATCCGAATTATAGCAAGCCATGTGCCGAACGTCCGGTTGCGGCAAGCCACGTACCGAACCTCTCGGTCGGCGGTGAATCGCCACGCTCGGCTACGCCGGCAGAGTCGTACGACCGAGTAGCCGATCTGTTCCGAACTCCAAAGGCGGCGTGTCGGTTGTCACAAACGGTTGAGTGACGCGCTCCTTGGCTACACTCAAAGGAGTCGGAACTGTGGCGACCGCTTGGCAGACCGCCGTGCTCATCTCGGGAGCGCTGATGTGCGCCCCGACCGCGAGTGCCCGCGCGCAATCGGGCACACGCACTTCGTCCGCAGATACCGCCAGCGTGGCGAGGATCGTTGGTGACGTCGTCGACGCGACGTCGCGGAGGCCCGTGGCCCAGGCAGAGGTGACGCTCCGGGGCACATCTCGGCGCACCTCCACCGATTTGAACGGTCGGTTTACACTCCGTTCGCTCCCACCTGGGCGTTACAGCCTCCTCGTCCGGCGCCTAGGGTACGAAGCGCTCGTTCACGAAGGTGTCGTGGTGGGTGCGGCCGAGAATGTAAAGCTCTCGCTCTCCATCACGGCGGCCGCTTTCCAGTTGTCAGCAGTCACGATAGCCCCCGGATCATTCTCCTTTCTGGAACCGGGGCCGACGGCTCGACAAACCATTTCCCGCGCGCGCATCGAAGAGGCCCCGTTCGGCGAGGACCTCTTTCGCGCGATGAATCGCATGCCGGGGCTCTCGTCCGGCGATTACGGTGCCCAGTTCTCCATTCGGGGCGGGCGGCACGACGAGACGCTCATCCTGCTCGATGGCCTCGAGATCTTCGAGCCATTTCACCTGAAGGATTTCAACGAAGGGGCACTGAGCATTTTCGACGTCGACGCGATCGACGGGGTCGAACTCCTCACGGGCGGCTTTCCGGCGCGCTATGGCGACAAGCGGAGCGGCGTAATGAGCATCTCGTCGCGCACGCCGAAACAGGACGGCACGCATTTGACGCTTGGGGCGAGCCTCTCCAACGCCCACGCGCTGGCCGAAGGATCGTTCGCCAGCCGCAAAGGCTCCTGGCTTCTTTCGGGTCGCCGAGGCTTTTTCGATGCGCTGCTCAGCATCATCAACAAGAAAGAAGCAAAGGCGCCAAGCTACCAAGACGCCTTCGGTACCATTCGGTACAAGCTGCATCCGAACCACGCCCTGGCGCTCAGCGTGCTGCACGCCAGCGACCGGTATCGCTTCACGATCAACGGGACCACCGGATTCAACGATTCGATCAAGACGAGGGAGACCGCGAACAACGGGTATGGCAACTCGTATACCTGGCTCACGCTCAAGTCGCTCTTTGGGCAACACCTTACCGTAAACTCGTTGGCGTCGTTCGGCTCGGTCACCGCGTCGCGCGAAGGAGACGAGCGCCATGTGCTTCGGCCGATCGAATTGTACGGAGTGAATGGCAATCGCGATTTCACCGTGGCGGGCTTCAAGCAGGACTTCAGCTATCAGCGCTCCGAGCGCATGGTGCTCGACTGGGGCTACGATGCCCGCTCATTGCACGCCAACTACGACTGGACCAATCGGGTGACGCAGAACCCCGATGACCCGACTCCCGACACGACCGGCTACTATCCGCGCATCACGCGACGGTCGAAGAAGACGAACGGCACAACACTGGGCGCCTACGTCAGCGATCGGCTGCAGCTATTCGATCCGCTCACGCTCGAGCTCGGGCTCCGGTACGATGCCGCTACCTACACGAACGAGAGTAGCTGGAGCCCGCGAGTGCACGCACTCGTTAGGATCTCGGAGCGCACCTCGCTTCGCGGCGGCTGGGGCGAGTACCGCCAGCGTCAGGGCATTGCCGACGAGAACGCCTTCGATCGACTCAACCGATATTTCCCGTCCGAACTCTCGAAGCAATGGACGGTGGGACTGGAGCATCGGTATGCGGACGGCGCGTCGATACGCGCCGAGGCGTATCACAAGTCAGGGTCACACCTGCGACCCATTCTGCGGAACTGGAAAAGCGGACTCAACGTGTTTCCGGAATCGTCGGAAGATCGGATCCTGGTCTACCCCGAGGCCACGACCTCGAAAGGCCTCGAGCTCTATGGCGAGCGCAACATGGGGCGGCGGGTCAACCTGCGGGCGGGCTACGCGCTGGCATTCGTCGACGAACGCGTGCGCCGCATCGACAACATCAACGACCCGCTCAAGCTCGTCTTCGACTCGACCCACGCTGGACCGCAAGATCAGCGGCATGCACTCAACGTGGACGTGAGCTACCGCCCGTTTGCCAACTGGACCATCAACAGCGCCTTCACGTTTCACTCGGGCTGGCCCTTCACCGCCGAATTCGGAGTTCCGGTACGCCGGAGAAATGGAACGGCCGATCTCGCCGTGCGGCCCGATATCCTGTATGGCGCGCGCCTGCCGTCGTATCAGCGTATGGACGTGCGTGTGACGCGGCGCAAGCAGACACCGACCGGAGAGTTTCGATTTTTCTTCGAACTCATCAACGTGACGAATCACCCCAACGTGCTGGGGTACGACGTGTTCAAGGTCCGCGAGCCGAGCGGCGTCTTTCGGCTGCAGCGAGACACCGAGACCTGGTTCTCGATTCTTCCATCGCTCGGGGTGAGCTGGAGTCGTCGCTTCTAGAACGCGTGCCAGGCACGCGTGAGGCGCGCGTAAGGCGCGTCCATTCGGCCGCCGAACGCTCCGCGCAATGCTCATGCGCCGGCGTTAGGCGGCCACTCGCCTTTCCGGGAGAACCGACGTTAGGCAGCCATCGGTATACGGATGGGTCGGCGCACTACCGGCGAGACGGTATCCGAGTTGCGGCTCGGATCGGCGTCAACCTCGCGCCTGAGGCCGTCACAACCTGCGTGTCACGCGTGCTCCCTCCGCGCACGGCTCGAATGCCGGACGCCACGCCCGACCCGCCTACGCGCGCCGGGACCGGAGCATCCGGACCATCATGACACCTCAAGAGGAGGTTCTGCAATGACGCGTTACTCCAGCTTCCTGACCATGGATCTCGGCACCCCCGTCTTCAGCAATCCCACGAAGATCACCAATCCCCTCTTCCCCATCAGCAACCTCAGCCAGGTGGTCTTCGTCGGGTTCGTTGGCGGGGTTTCCTTCCGTTCGGAGACCACCCTGCTGCCCGGTACCCAACCGATTCGCCTCGCCAACGGGACGGTCGAGACGCTGACCTCGCAGTACGTGGCGTCGACTTCGCTCGCCTCGATCTCTGGGCGCGCCAACTGATCGTCGACACCGAAGCGGGAGACAGGGGCGGTGTGAACAGCGACATGGCGATCATCAAGACCATTCACTTTCGACTGGTCAACACCGGCAATGCCAGCGACCGCACCCAGGTGCGTGCGGTCGAGCACGAGCTCAAGTCCTTGGAGCGCGCGGTGAGCACGCGATCGTCCGTGGATGCGCTGAATAGTGCTCGTCAGCTGCAGGCCACCCTTGCCCATCGGCTCGAGTCGCGGGAGGACTAAGCGCGCTTCCGCTTCCGTCTCGGACTCAATGGCAAGCGCCTTTTCCCGGATCCCAGATGCGGCCATTGGTATCCAGGAAGGCGTGCTGGTACCCTCCGGCACCAAGCGTAAGCTTGATGACGCCCCAATAACCCTCGACCCGAGCAACGGAGTTGCGGACCGGTGGCCCGAAACCACGAAGGTTCGCACCTCCGGTGCCGACCACAATCTGCGTGATGCCGCGAAGCGTATCCCTGATTCCCGCCGCAGTCTGCGGGGCAAATCGTTCGTACGAGTGGTCATGTCCGACCAGCAGCACTTCGGCACCGGCATCGTAGAGAATCTGGAACAGCGGAATCAGGCGCGCGTCGCCCCGGTGGTAGCCGGAGCTGAACACGGGATTGTGCCAATATGCCAAGGCGCATTTGGAAGGGTTGTCCTTGAGGTCCGCGCGCAACCAGTCTTCCTGTGCCTTCCGGTCCACCGCTGTAAAACGCGTGGAAAGGGCGATTTCGCTGTTGAGGGCGTAGATGTGCCATTCGCCCAGGTTGTATCTATAGTAGCCCTTTCCCACCGCACCTGCTCGATCACCGAAGTAGGCGTAGTACGGAAGCGCACCGTCGGTATCGTACTCGTGGTTGCCCGGCACCGGCCTGATCTTCTTCATGATTCGGCCATCGGGTCTACCCCACGACGGCGTGAAGCAGTTCGCGAAGTCCTCCGTACGACCGGAGGGATAGACGAGATCACCCACGGCGAACACCGCATCCTTCACGCCCGCCGCACTGTCGGCTTTGAGCACACTGTCAACGATGAGTGCGGTGCGTTCGTCCTCCCGCGACGGACACGTCGCGATGTCACCGGCGCCAATCAAGACCGAGGCACCGGCCAACGCCAGCTCTTCGGCGGTGGCCTTCGCCGACGGTGGTGTGATCCTGACCGGTGGCGGACACGCGACACTGCAGGCCGTGAGGATTAGGAGAAACGTCTGATTGCGAAGGGGACGAAGCGCGCGCATGGAAGGGAGCCTGCTGTTGAATGTTAGGGTTTGCGCCGCAGACGCTAAGCGGCTTCAGAAGCGGACGCCGAGCGATTTCAGAAGCTGACGCCAGTCCCGATAATAAGCTGCCGTTCGCGTCCGTTCGTGAGCAGCACCGACACGCCTGGCGAGGGACCGAGAACACCCAACCAGAACCCCGCGCCAACCGCGCGGTGCCAGCCACCCGGCGAGTCGCCAGCAACGAAGACTCGGCCACTTTCTGCGTAGCCCAACAGGCCGATGTGCCAGGGCAGCAGCAGTGGGAAGCGGGCCACCGGAAGGCGGAATTCGGCATTTCCGAAGATCGACGCGTCGCCGGCAAGCCGGTTATAGTGAGCGGCCCGCAGATTGCGCGAACCGCCGAGGAATGCGGCTTCGTAGAATGGAACATCACCGAACACCTTCTCACCACCCGCCCGAAGTGCACGGACGGCGTCCTTTCGTACGGGGAGGGGCAAGTATGTGGACGCACTACCCCCCACCCGGTGAAACGCCGTCCGTGCACTCCAGACCTTTGGGTAGGTATTCCCGGTCACCTGCAGGAAGAAGCCATGCAGAGGATTCGTCGGGTTGTCGCGCGTATCGTGCGTGAGCCTGAGCTCCAGCCCGGCTTGGCCAAACTGTCCTGTGCCGTAGGGGCTTGTCCTCGTCAGCTCGCTGTGCGGAATACTGTCCGTCGCGACGTACTTCACTATGGGTCCCAACGTCACGTCACGATTCCGACCGAAAGCATATCCGGCCCACGGACGCGCGATCCACTGACGCTGTCGCACGTCATAGAGCGGATCCTCGGAGTACGTGCGATCGTTGCCGAAACCGAGGAACTGCACGATCGCCAACTGCGTCATCTCGGCTTCGCCGCCAAGATGCAGTCGCGTCGCCGGCGGTCGGACATCACCCTGCGCAAGCAACCGGTAACGCTTCACCTCGGTCGAGTATTCCGCACGGATCCCGACCATGGAGCGATACGGCTCGCTCCGGAATCCGTACCGATGGTGCGTGACCCCGATACCCGGCACGGCGCCGAGCCCACGACCGGTATGAAGGAAGGCGACCGGTGTCAGCTTCGCTCCGCGGTCGCGGCCTGGCCGAACACTGGTGCCGTAGGTGCGAAGCCAAGGCAGTCGATTGAACGCGCTATCGGGTTCGTAGCGCTCGTCGGGGGTCTTGCCCTTGTCGTAGAGGCGGGTGAGTCCGCTACGCGAAGGCGTGGTGCTCGAGTCGACCAGCCTGTTGTCGCCTCCTCCGCCGATCACGCGGAGCGTAATGCCCGGCCCGCTGGTGCCCGTCACGTGCGCCGAGTCGCTGCCGCCGTGTAGGTACACGCGTACCTCCTTCGTCTCCTTCGGATCGAACTGACGCGAATACCACGGTGCCTCGCTCGGGCCGAGTGTGACCCGGACGGAACCGTCGGCCACCCGCTCGATTCGCGCGTGGTCGTCGTCATCGGTGGCGTGTATGTGCACGAGCAACGAGAGCGAGCCGTAATAGTCTGCCGCCGCATCGCGGAGGTGATCGCGCCGCGCCTTCAGCTTACCTTCGATCGGGCCTAACAGCGGATGGTATTCCTTTGGAAGCGTGTAGACGGCGACACGTATGACCGAATCGGTGATCGCTCGCTGCAACTCGGTCGCGACCGAGTCCCACGTCTTGCGGTCGAGTTCGGCCAGCATGCGGTCATCGAGGTCGCGCGCGTAGCCGACCATGCGCTCGATCTTCGGATAGGTGCTGTCGAAGACGACGAGGTAGGGTTTCATGATCCGCGCGAAGGCGAGCAACTGTCCATCGTGCGTAGCCAAAACCTGGTCGCGATCGCGGGGAATCGGCGTGAAGAGCGAATCTTTCGGACTCACGAGGCCCCACTTCCACTGATCGCGATGGCGGTCGGTATCGCCCAGCAGAATGTCGATGAGTCGTGCCTTGAGCAGCCGGCGGGAGTCGACGTGGCGTCCCGGCTTCTTGTTCATTCGCTTGCGCAGGTCATCGCTGTCGATGACTACGGTCGAGCCGCCGAACCCCGGCGCGTTCTCCGTGTCACTCACATGCTCCTCGATCGTACCGAGCCTGCCTCCGAAGTGCTTCCGGAACTCTCCGAGCCGTTCGTCGTCGGGAAGGACCACGAGCAATGGTATGGGGTGCGGAATGTCGGCCGCCTCGAGGAAGGGAGGCGTTACGACGGGGGCACCAGGAAACGAACCGCTCAGGCCATCGCGGAACAGGTCCATGACCGGCGTACCTTCCCAGGCCAGAATGACGGATAGCTTGTCTTTCGTGAGAGGTCGAAAGGTCCACGTGCGGCCGTCGGCCGCCTTGAATCGCAGGGAGCGCGTCTGGTTGCCACCACCCTCCTCGGTCGGCGTAAGTCCACCGGCAAATCGTGTGAGATCGAGCAGCGGCACCGTGATCGGCTGCTCCCAGATGTCGCGATAGGTGTTGCCCATGAGGTAGCGGTGCACCTTGCCGGCATCATACCGCCCGTTCGCCACGACCACTACGCTGTCTCGCGATTTGATCGTATCGGTCACGCGGTTCCGCACGCCCTTCTTTGCCTGCCCCGTATCACCGGACGCGGCCTTGTGTACTCCGCTCTGTGCGCTGCTCGGTACCGGCATTGTCGCGACCGCTAGCTTGATGGCGAGTGGAATCGCGGCGTACGCCACGAGTCGTCTCCACGTAGTCCTGCGCCTCATGGCTTCGCGGACGTGTCGGCCGGCGGCCAGTGGTACAGCGTGATGGTCGCCGGGCGGGCGCGCGCTTCATCGCTGATGATCAGCACGCCGTCGTTGGTGATGGCCACACCTTCGGCTTGCAAGTGTTTGCCTGGCAGCGGGATGGCTCGCACAACGCGGCCGTCCGGCGTGATCTCGATCAGGGCACGTTCGGGAGCGGCAACCATGACATAGTTGCCGGTCGCCGGACTCCGCGTGATGTCGGAGGGGTGCATGCTCTTCCACTTATGCGTCGTTTGCAGCTGATCCAGCGAAATGGTCAGACGGGTGATTGGCGACGACGCCGAGAGCGGCAATCCGACGCGATAGAGGACCAGGTGGTCTCTGAGGTCCTTGTCGCCGACACGCTTGCACACCATCACGAGCTGGTTCGTGGTTGGGTCGTGGACCACGCCCTCGAACTCACACTCCTTTCCGAGCTTCGTGTCGTGCATGATGTACTTCGCATCGCGCCCATCGGCGGCTTCGCGGAACGCGTAGAGCACGCCCTTGCTCGACATCAGGTAGATCGTGTCGCCGGCGACCGCAATGCCCTCGAAATCGCCCTTTATCCCGCGATCACCGACGTAGAACTCCTTGAGCATCGCGCCCCGCCGCGTATCTATAACCGCAACTCGGGCCCGTTCATCGTCGTGAACCAGGAGACGGCCATCGGACAGGAGCGCCAGTCCGGAGACTTCGCCTAACGACGCGGGCAGCACCCACTGGGCGATCGGGGCGCCCGAGGCGGCACCGCTGGTGTCCGCCTGCCGCGACGACAACCGCGCCTCACGCGACGCCACTTCCTGCTGCTGCGCCTGCGCCGCGCTGGCGTTGGCTTCCCGTCGGCACCCAGCCGCATTGGCCAGTAGGGTGAGCGATGCAAAGACCAGCGACCCGCGAATCACGCCGCCTCCCTATCCCGATCCACGTACGCGGCGATTTCCAGTTCGACCGAGGTGACAAGGCCGCCCGCGAGGGCGCGCACTGCAGTGATGATCTCGTCACGGGTGACTTTCTTGGACACGCGCACCAGGTAATACAGTTCTGATGGCTTTCCCGTGTTGGAAATCACTTCGTCGAGCACCCAGCGCTTGGTCATTTCACCTAACGCGTGCTGCACAAGCGGTTGCGCTTCGCTCACCATGTCGGTGGTGACGGAGAGAACGGCGTTGAATCGCTGTTTTTGCTTGCTGTTGTCCAGCACGGCCTGCACCCGCTTGAAACGCTCGGCGAGGGCGGTGACCTTATCCGGTGTCAGGGCGAGGAGGATCTCCCGGTCCGGGACTTTGTTCAGTTCGCTCTCGGAGGCAAGCGAGGATAGCGGATCCTTCCACTGCGCCGCAGCCGTGGGGGCGAGTACCGTGCGACCGAAGCCGTACCGCCAGGTGAGCAGGACCACGAAATTGAAGAACAGCGATACCAGGAAGGCGATGCCCAGCATATAGATGCCGGCCGCGAAGCCTACGCCGATGGCGAGGAAGACGAAGACGACATCGCGTGCGTCCTGGAGCGTGGTACGAAACCGCACGGCGGCAACAACACCCGCAAGGCTGAACGCCAGGGCGAGACTGTTGCGGACCACGAACACGATGCCGGCGACCACGATCGGCAGAATGATCAGCGTCTGCACGATGGCTTCGCTGTGCCCGCGCACATGGCGGGCGGACATGTAGACCCAGGCAACGGGCAGCATCAGCAGTAACGAACCCGCGAGCGCGACTGCGGTGAGGACGAGCGACATGAGCCCCGACGGGCCTGGGCCCGAGACCTCGGTGGCTGCGGTGTTAAGCCCGTCCTGCAGCAGGAAGGGTGCATCGGGTGCCGCCTGCGTAATGTCGTCGAACAACACGCGAGTGAAGCCCGGGAACAGCCAGAGTAGGAGCGCCGCGACGCCCACCATAATCGTATAGTAGGCGATCAGGCGCCGCATGGGGTGACCCGACCCCAGCGTGATGGTATCGATAACGCGCGTGGCGAACGGCATTGCAGGAGGCTCCGAAATTAGGGCGGGTGCGTCGCTCCGTCTGACGATCAGAAGCATACCCAACCACAGCGCCCCTGTGCCTACTATCAATCTTTAGGTTGAGACGCGCGTCATGGCCTTCGGCCCTTGATTGTACGGTGCGGCGCCCTCTACGTTGGGGCCGCTCGTTGCTGTCTCAGACCCTTTCCTGCCGTCCCGCCCGTGCCGCGGGCTCGAAACGCGCGCACTCCGCACGCCACTCGTAGCGGAACAGTTCTACTTCCTTTCCAAGAATATCAGCCGTGACGATAGTGCAGCGTTTCATTCCACTCGCAGCAATGCTCGCCCTCTTCGCGACGGCAATGGCGCCTCAGCGCCTCACGGGGACGAAGGCTACAATGCCTTCAACGCCCCGCGCGACGATCGACATCATCGATACCCTACGCATTCACTATCTCGGGTATGCGGTGGGCACCGAGCGGTACACGTTGGCGGGTACCGACGGTGACCTGCTGTTGACGGCCGATCTCAACTACAGCGATCGTGGGCGGCGCACGCATCTCGTGAGCACGGCACACATGCGTGCCGACTTCACGCCCAAGCGGCTGGAGATTATGCGCCTTACCGACAGCACCACGCGTGTCGAGACGCGTATCACGGTGCAGGGCACAAGGGCAGAAGTCATCGCGCGAGGTGAGACGACGACGGTGACGCTGCCGAGGGTCGCCACGGTCATTAGCGGGACAGCGCCGGTAACGCAGCATCTCGCGTTGGTGCGCTACTGGCTCGCGCACGGTCGGCCGAAGTCGCTCGCCGTGGTGCCCGGCGGACCGACCAACCAGATACACATCGAGCAACGTGGGCGGGACACGCTGCTGCTCAACGATCGTCGCATCGTCCTCGACCGCTTTATGGTGGAGGGCGTGGTGTGGGGACGCGAAGCGCTCTGGCTCGACAGCGCGCAACGGCTTGCCGCGTTCAGCACAGCCGGAGGGGGCGGCCTCACCTTCGAAGCGGTGCGGCAGGAGTTGCTGCCGCTCTTCGCACAGATCCAGGCGCTCGCCGCCCGCGACCGCATGGCCGACCTCGCACGCATGTCGCGCAGCGTGACCCCGCTTGCACGCGGTACGATCGCACTGGTGGGTGCGACCCTCATTGACGGCACCGGTCGCGACGCACTCGCCGACGCGACCGTTATTGTCGTCAACGGCCGCATCACGGCCGTTGGTGCGCGCGCGGCAGTCACGGTGCCCACCGGCGCCCGCGTAATGAACCTACAGGGCAAGACCATCATGCCGGGACTGTGGGACATGCACGGTCATCTCATGCAGATCGAATGGGGACCGGTGTACGTCGCCAGCGGTGTCACGACGGCGCGCGACATGGGGAACGTTCTCCCGTTCGTGATTCCGTTTCGCGATGCGATTCGCAACGGCGCGCTCGGTCCACGCTTGCTGCTGGCGGGACTCATCGACGGCGGCGGCCCGAACGCGTTCGGGGCCATCAACGCGGAAACACCGGATGAAGGGCGTGCGGCAGTCCGCCGCTATCACGATCTGGGCTTCGAGCAGATGAAGCTGTATTCGCTGCTGCAGCCGGCGGTGGTGGGCGCCATCACCGACGAAGCGCATCGGCGTGGCATGACGGTGACAGGGCATGTGCCGACTGCCCTGACGCTGCTGGCGGCGCTTGATTCGGGCATGGACCAGATCGCACACCTGCCCGTTCGTGGAGACGCAGGGTCCGACTCGGTCACACGCATCATTGCCGCACTCAAGGCACACGGCACGGTTATCGATCCCACCGCCTCATGGGGCGAACTACTCGGCCATTCCCTCACCGACTCCGTATCCGGGTTTCAACCCGGCGTCTCGCATTTACCTCCGGTTCTTGCGCAACGCATCACACGCATGGGCACCGCAGGTATCGACGCGCACACGGCGCATACGCGGCTTGCCCGCACACTTGGCATTCTCAAGGCATTGCACGACGCGGGCGTTCCAGTGGTTGCCGGCACCGACGAAGGCGTACCGGGCTTCAGCGTCTATCGCGAGATCGAGCTGTATGTGCAGGCCGGATTTTCACCGATGGACGCCATTCGCGCAGCGACGTCGGTGTCTGCGCGTGCCATGAATCTCGATGGCGACGTAGGCACGCTGGAGGTTGGCAAGCGTGCCGACATCGTTGTGCTTGGTGCAAATCCGCTCGAGCGCATTGCCAACATTCGTTCGGTGCAGATGGTGATGACCAACGGCACCCTCTACCGCAGCGCCGACGTGTGGCGAGCTGCGGACTTCCGGTAGCGCCCGTAACGCAAGTAGCGCGATGCACCGCGTCGCCGCTGGGCCATTATATTCTCCGATCTACGCGCGTGGGTGAAGCGGTACGCGGAATGGCGCCATTCGCAGTGGCCCGTGACAGAGACCGCAGCCCATGCGCTCGACCATGTCACCTAACCCGTCACCACACAGGAGAAAGCAATGCCGTTCGTGAAGACCGCCGGCGCAGCTGCAACGGAGATCTATTACCAGGACGTGGGCCAAGGGCAACCGGTTGTGATGATCCACGGCTGGCCGCTGAGCCACCGCATGTGGGAAGGACAGATCAATGCGTTGACGGCGGCCGACTTTCGCTGCGTCGCATACGACCGACGCGGTTTCGGCGAGTCCGGCAAGCCGACGGGCGGCTACGACTACGACACCTTCGCCTCCGACCTCAATGATCTGATGACGGAGCTCGATTTGCGTAATGCAGTTCTCGTCGGATTCTCGATGGGCGGCGGCGAGGTCGCGCGCTATCTCGGGCGCTATGGCTCGGACCGCGTAGCGAAGGCGATGCTGCTCGGCGCCGTTCCCCCTTTCCTGCTCAAGACGCCCGATAACCCCGAAGGGGTACCCAAGGAGGTGTTCGACGGAATGCTCAAAGCGGTGCAGCAGGACCGCGTCGCCTTCCTCGAGCAGTTTTTCCCGACGTTTTACAATTACGCGCCCGACGGAACGGGCGCCAGCGCCGACCTGATTCCGTTCAGCAAATGGGTCGCGTGGGGCGCGTCGCCGCTCGGCACGCAGCAGTGCATTGTGGCATTCGGCACGACCGACTTCCGCGAGGACCTGAAGAAGATAACGGTGCCGACGCTTATCGCGCACGGCGACAGCGATCGCATTGTTCCGTTCGAGGTGTCGGGCAAGCGATCACATGCGCTAATCAAGGGGAGCCGACTCGTGGTCTTGAAGAATGCGCCACACGGCTTCGCGGCGACGCACACGCAGCAGCTCAACGACTTGATGTTTGATTTCCTGAAGTCGTAGCAGCGACGTCGAGCGGGCGATTACGAGCTGATGATGCCGTGGAAGCCCGCCGCGACCACGCTGGGCGTATCGTTAGGCGCTCGTGCAGGCGCCTGACGGAGGTCGTGCAGTGGATGTACTCGTCGCGAGATAGACTAGCGTCGTATCCGTTTGCCGTATCCAGTAGAGCGCGATCACTCGACGATCAACACGCATGCCGAGGCCTCAGCCGAAAGGTCCGGCGAGCACCTTGCGCCGCTGGAATCGATCGTCGTGCTGGTGGTGGATGACAACGTGGATGCAGCGCAGAGTTTGGCGATTCTGCTCACAGCGTCAGGTCATCAACTACGGCTGGTGTACGATGGTCCTGCCGCGCTGGACGCGATTCTCGACGACCGACCGGACGTGGTGCTGCTGGATATCGGCTTGTCGGGACTCGACGGATCGACGCGCGATCGTCTGTAGTATGCCGCGTCCGAGCGTTCGTGTACACCGCCTCTTCAACTGAGAAAAGCATGTTCTGGACTGTCGTGCTGACCGCTGTGGGAACGGTACTGCTACTCGCCGTGGGCCGGAATTTCGTTACGGCGGAGAAAAAGCTGCAGCGAAAGGTCGCGCACAAACACGCGGTTGCGTCCGAACAATTTCGGCGAGAGATGGGCGTCATGATGGGACCCATGATTCTCGGAGGCAATCGGATCATCGACCTGCACAACGGCGACCAGATCTTCCCGGACATGCTCACGGCAATCGCGGCAGCCAAGCGCACCATCACCTTCGAGACATATATCTACTGGTCGGGCAACGTCGGCCGGCGCTTCACCGACGCGTTGACAGAGCGTGCCCTCGCCGGTGTACAGGTGAAAGTGCTCGTGGACTGGGTCGGCACCGTCAAGATGGAAAGCGCGATGCTGGAGAGCATGCGCGATGCCGGGGTCGAAGTGCATAGGTATCATCCGCTGAAATTGTACAATATCGGGCGCCTCAACAATCGTACGCACCGGAAGCTGCTCGTTACTGATGGCCGCGTCGGCTTTACCGGTGGCGTCGGTATCGCCGACCACTGGGAAGGAAGTGCGCAGGACCCCGACCACTGGCGCGAAATGCACTTCCGCGTCGAGGGCCCGGTCGTGGCCCAGTTGCAGGCCGGTTTCCTCGACAACTGGATCAAGACAACCGGAGAAGTGCTCAACGGCGCCGACTATTTTCCGCCGTTGACTCGCGTGGGCGATACAGATGCGCATCTCTTTATCAGTTCGCCTACCGGGGGCGGCGAGAGCATGCACCTGATGTACCTGATGGCGATTGCCGCAGCGGAGCGGACCATCGACCTCGAGGCCTCCTACTTCGTGCCCGACGCACTGATTATCGAGGCACTGATCAGCGCGCGCCACCGGGGCGTCGCGGTTCGCATCCTGTTGCCCGGGGAGCACATCGACTCCGATGTAGTGCGTCTCTCCTCTCGACGGCTCTGGGGCGACTTATTGCTCGTCGGTGTCGAGATCTACGAATACACGCCGACGATGATTCACAGCAAGCTGCTGATCGTCGACTACGAAATGGTGTCCGTTGGCTCCACCAATTTCGACAGCCGCTCCTTTCAGCTCAACGACGAAGCGAGCCTCAACCTGTACGACCGAGAGTTCGCCGAACGCATGACCGACGTCTTCAATCGCGACGTGCAGGCGAGCCGACGCTACACCCATGCCATGTGGAAGGAGCGCCCGCTCGCGGAACGCTTCGCCGAGACGGTGCTGCTGCCCATCAGGTCGCAGTTGTAGGTGCGTGGGGGGCTGATGCAGTTACAGTCACCCACCAACACAACCGCTATCGCGGGAAACTCACACTAGAGCGCCTCCACCGCCGCCTGGATCATTGTCGCAAAGCCGTTCACCACGTACGCGATCTTCCCGTTCGGTGCGATGACGTACACGATGGTCGGGTGCACCAGATCACCGGTGCGCTCGTTCCGGACCCGCGGCACCCGCCACGCATTGAGTGTGCGCTCCACGTCGTCCGGCTCTCCGCTCAGTACGTGCGCGTCGCCGGAGAGCCCCCACCGCTCCGCCATCGCCGCCAGTCGGCTCGGCGTGTCACGCCACGGATCGAGCGTCACGACGAGCACCACCGGGTCCTGCGCCGCGAGTCGGCGGCGCGCGAGAAGCACATCGCTCACCACGAGCGGGCAGACCGTCTCGCAGTGCGCGTACGCGAAGGTCACGATCACGGGACGCCCCCGGAACTGCTCGAGAGTCACCGTCGCCCCAGACTGATCGACCAGCGCGAATACCGGCGCGACGTCGTTCACGCGTGTCAGCTGCCCCGCGACGCTCTCCGTGCTCGAGGAAGCGAAGGGCTGCGCATCGGCGGTGCGGACCCGGATGACCACCCCTCCGAGCCCCGCCAGCAGGAGCGCGAGTGTCGCGCCGATCGTGAGCTTCGCCGACATGGTCCCGGCGCGGCTGGAGCTCCGCGAGCGCGTCACACTCGCGCCGCGCGAGGTCCCGCTCGTGACTTACGACACCGAGTCACGGCGACTGCGGTCCGTGCGGAGCTCCCCGTGAGGTACGAGGAGGTGCCAGCGCTGATGCACGCGACCACCGACTCCGGCCCACACGACAGCAGGGCGATCGGCCACTGGCTGGCCGGCTGGGCCGTGCTCATCTTCCTCGTCGTGGTCGTCGGCGGCGCTACCCGGCTCACTGAAAGCGGACTCTCGATCACCGAGTGGAAGCCGGTGACCGGTGTGATCCCACCCTTCACCGAATCACGGTGGGCGGAGGAGTTCGCGAAGTACCAACGGATCCCCCAGTACGAGCGCCTGAACGCGGGCATGGCGCTGCAGGAGTTCAAGGCGATCTACCTCTGGGAGTTTGTGCACCGGATCATTGCGCGACTCGCGGGTGCCGCGTACCTGCTCCCCTTGCCCTGGTTCGCGGCGAAGCGCCGCATCCCGCGCGCGACACTCACGGTCCTCGCGCTCCTGCTCGGCCTGCTCGCGCTCCAGGGCGCGATGGGATGGTGGATGGTCAAGAGATGTCTCAGCGTCCGCACCGAAGTGAGCCAGTACCGACTCGCGGCGCACCTCACGGTCGCGCTGGTCATCTACAGCATCACGGTCTGGACCGCAGCCGATCTCCTGAACGGCCGAGCCCGCGCGACGCCGGGGTCGCGCCGCGGACGGGCGCTCGGCGCGCTTACCGCCCTCGTTTTCCTGACCTCGGGGAGCGGCGCGCTCGTGGTCGGCCTCCGCGCCGGCAAGATCTACAACACCTTTCCGCTCATGGGCGATGGCCTCGTGCCGCCCGGCTATGCCCAACTCGCGCCCTGGTGGCGCAACCTCTTCGAGAATCACGCTGCGGTGCAGTTCGATCACCGGGTGCTGGCCACGATCACGTTCGTGGCCGCGTGTGGGCTCTGGTTCGCTGTCCGCCGCACGCCGGCCGGTCGTTTCGCGACGCGGATGCGACTCGTGCTCGGCGCCGCTCTCCTGCAGTTCACGCTCGGCATCGCCACGCTGTTGCTCGCCGTCCCCGTCTCACTCGGGGTCGCGCATCAGGGAGGTGCCGTGCTACTCCTCACGGCCGTGCTACTGGCGTGGCATGCCCATCGGGGTGACCGAGGGGTGAGTGCTGCGGCGCGTCATGCGCGTGAAGCTGTTTCTCCCCTTGGGGCGACCTGACAGTCCTCGGCACCGCATCGAATACGCGTTAGGCGAAAGCCTACGCCACCAGCGCCCACCCCTCCGACAACCCCTCCGACAACACCTCCGACAACACCTCCGCCTGTTCGAGCACTGTCAGCGTCGCTTTCTCCTGCTTGTCTGGCGGATATCCATACTTCCGCAGTATCCGCTTCACCGCTTGCATGACCCGCTCGGTCTGCTCCTCCCGTTTGGCCCACTGCTTCGTGATCACCTTCCGTTCGCGATCGAGGTCTGCTTGCATGGACGTGAAGCCTTCCGCGATGGCCATCGTAGCGTTTGCGCGCATCGAGAACATTCGGCGAAACACTTTGTTCGGAGTCATTCAGCAGCGCACAGGCTCGCGAATCCGGTGATCGCACTTCTTCGGTATCGATTCTCGAGCGCACCACAGGAAACGCTGTAGCGCGGTTGGGGCGGTCGATCGTCTTGCCAATGCGTTCCGGCCGCTGCCTGGACTTCTGCATACGCGGCGGAACGCGATCGCGGGCCGGATGCCTGCCGCGTGCGCTCCCCGGTCGTGCGCGCCGAGGCTACCGATCCACGCCGTCAGTCCTGTGCACCGTGCCGCGCCCACCCTTTAGGTGCTGGTCGAAGTACCGCACAATGTCGTCGTACATCGTCACCAGGTTCTCGCGCCGCCGGACATAGTAGTTCTCGTTGGGGTACGTCTTGTACGCGAACGGCTTGTAGTTCATCTCCAGCCGGTCGGCGAAGATCTGTGACGCGGCCGAGCGAGGCAGCTGCGCCCCCGCGCCATGCAGCAGCATGATGGGATTGCGGATGTCGCCGATGTAGAAGAAGGGCGACGAGCGGCGATAGCGCGCCTCCTCCCTCGGCAGCGGCCCGAACTCGTACTCTACGAGCTTCAGGTGCCGCATCTCCTGCTCGGCAATCATGTGCAGCCAGTCGCCATAGCCCGACACCGACACCGCTGCCTGAAAGACGCCAGGCGCAAATGCCGACGCCGCGAGGCTCATGCACCCGCCGTAGCTGGTGCCCGTGATGCCCATTTGCGCGCCATTCACGTAGGGCAGCGTGCGCAGGTAGTCCACGCCTGCGGTGACGTCGACGAGATCGCAGCGGCCCCAACAACCGTTGTTGGCATCCTCGAACGTTTTGCCGTAGCCTGAGCTGCCGCGAATGTTCGGCAGGAGCACGGCATAGCCGCGCATGGCCAAGTGCTGCACTTCGGCCTGATAGGTATCGTTGAATGACGAAGTGGGGCCGCCGTGGATATAGAGAATGCCCGGTGCACTTTCTCCCGATTGCAGGATGGGTTCGTACAGGTAGGCGTGGATCGTGAAGCCGTCGGGTGACTTGTACGACACCTTCTTGGGACGGATGAGCGCCCTACTGATGTAGGCTGGTCCTGCGGAACGCGTCAGCGCCGTGGGGGTGCCTCCGCTTGCAGCAATCACGTATACGTCGGCGGGATCGACTGGGCTCTCCATGGTGAACGAAAGCCGTCGCCCATCGGGCGACCACTCCGCGTTCGACACCATCCCCATTCCTGCAGGAGCGGCCAGCACACGCGGGGCGCCGCCAGCTGCATTCACCACGCGAAGGTCCTGGGTCCCGTTCCAGAGCGCCACGTACGCGATCGACTTTCCGTCGGGCGACCAGCGGGCGCCACTCTGATTGGCTGCCTCGGCGGCTATCTGCCGTGGCGTGCCGCCTTGCATCGGCACCACCCAGTAGTTGATCCATCCGCTGCGGTGCGACCGGAAGAGGAGTGTGCGGCCATCGGGAGATGCGAGAGGATAGCCGAAGCTCCCTCCCGCCTGATAGTCAAAGAAGCCGGTGTCGCTGACGATCAGGCGCGCGGCGCCTCCCTTTGACG
>Ga0163151_10004331_pt1 | contig 19209 bp, 23 predicted proteins | sample OliLakLV19MP5IB2_FD_145596 | JGI IMG/M metagenome (GOLD analysis project Ga0163151, IMG submission 145596) | Freshwater microbial mat bacterial communities from Lake Vanda, McMurdo Dry Valleys, Antarctica - Oligotrophic Lake LV.19.MP5.IB-2 | ecosystem: Environmental > Aquatic > Freshwater >... | reverse complement strand
GCCCCAGCTCGATGCCGCCTCCCCACCAGAGGGACCCGTCGCCCTTCAGCAGCGTGACCCCCGGCTGCCGCGACAGGAACTCCCCGCTGCCGTCGCTGGAACCGTCGTCGATCGCGACGACGTTCACAGGCTCGTCGGCCGCCTGCGAACGCAGGCACTCGAGGATGCGCCGCGTCATGCCAAGGCGGTTATGGACCGGCATCAGGGCGTGGACCGTCATCGCCTTCCGCCAGCCCGGATTTCGACAAGCAGGCTGTCCCCCGCTCCCGCCGCGTCGATGCAGCGATTGACCGCGGAGAGCGCCGTCATGACGATAGCCAACGCCAGCCGCTTCGCCGGCTGGCGGCGCCCGGCTAGGGGCTGCTGTCCGGTTTCCGCTTCCTCCCCGCCGCCCCACAGCGGGTTGGCCTCGCCCGGAACCGGCGTGCCGCGCATCGCTCGCAGTTGCAGGACGGTCCAGAGGTTCGGCGTGATGGTGCGGATTCGGACCACTCGATAGCCGCAGCGCTCGGCCATGCGCCTGAAGGAAACGGCGTCGAAGTGGTGCAGGTGGTAAGGGATGTGCCAGTTGATCCAGCGCGCACCGGCCAGCCGGCAGCAGAGAGAACGTGTATTCGGAAACACCAGGACCATTCGTCCGCCCGGCGCCAGCCGCGACTTCAACCTGATGAGCGCCTGGTCCGGCTCCGGAATGTGCTCGATGACCTGGTTGAGGACGATCAGGTCGAACGCAACGCCCGCGAAGGGCTCGTCCTGGAGGCTGCCCTGGTGGATTCGCAAACCCAGTTCGCGGGCGATGCGCTCGACGTTGGGATCGGCTTCGATGCCGTAGGCCTCCGCGCCCAGTTCGGCTGCCTCGAGCAGCGACACCCCCGCGCCGCAACCGACGTCGAGCATGCGCTCGCCACGGCGCGCGCCGTACTGTCCCTGGTTGTCCGTGCCCCAGAACCAGCGGCCCAGGGCGCGCCATCGCGAGCCGGCGCCCTTCGCCTGCGCCGCAAGCTCGGCGGCCACGAGCTGCCTGCGGGGATAATACGAACCATAGAGCAGCGGCAGGTCGGCTTCCGCCAGGCGGGGTTCGGTGATCCGATGCCCGCATCTATCGCATCGGGCGATGTGGAAGCGGCCGGGATGGCCGTAGCGGTCGTCGAATGCCGGCCTTACGGCGGTGAAGCGGCTCCCGTCGCATACCGGGCAGTGCTCTTGCCCGCGATGCAGGGACGTTGCCCGAGGTTCGCCGGCCGCGATGTCTCCCGCCACCTGCTGCATCAGGAGTCGATCCGCTCGAGGAAAGTGGTGTTATAGGCTTTCGCCACCGGCTTGTAGCCCACTTCGCCCAGCAGGCGGACAGTGGGGCTGGACGCGATGGCGAGGATGTCGGTGCGCAGCGTTTCCGCCAGCAGGAAGCGCGGCCGGAAACGCTTCCAGTCGTTCGAGCCCAGCACCTCCGCATCGAGCCCCTCGACGTCGACGCTCATGAAGTCGATCGCCTGACCGGCCGGCAGGAACTCGGCGAGGAGTTCGCCCAGCGGGCGCACGCCGACTTCGACCCGGTCGACGATCCGGTAGGGCGTGGCATCCTTGAGCCTGGCTTCGTTGTGGTCGAACGTATTGAGCGCGGGCTCGTTGAACCGGAAATACGAGAGCGTGCCGGCTTTCGCGGCCACGCCGCACTCGACGTTGATGTCCCTGGGGCGATGCTTGCGGAACAATCGCATGGAGCCCGGCTGGGCGTCGATGTTGATGCCGCGCCAGCCGCGCCGGTAGAAGAGATAGGTGTTGGAAAACCGGACCGGATGGTGGGCGCCCACGTCGACGTAAAAGCCGGTCCCTGCCTGTTCCAGCAGCCGGTCCAGCATGAGGTCCTCGCCGTTCTGCGCGAAGGAGCGCAGCGGCTGGAAATCGGGATCCCGGAAGAAGCGCTTGATCGCTCTGAGCATCCCGGTCAGTCCTGGAAAGGCAAGCCGGCGCTGCCGTCGCGCCGGGGCGGTGTGCCGCCTGTTGGCCTGAAGGTTTCGGTCCTGCCGGCGCGCAGTTCCGACCGGATGAATACGGAGGTGGTCCAGCAATAGGGGTTGATGGGTCCGAACCCGGAAAAGTCGATCTGGGACCAGCCCTGCCCGCGCAATTCCGCGCACGCGTCGGGATACCAGTCCGCATTGTCGAAAATGATCATGCCGTCGCGCTTCGCCACCCGGCAGGCCGGCCCGACGCACGCCTGCCGGAAGCGCCCATCGATGACCACGATGTCGAATCCGCCGCCGACACGTTCCGGTGCCGCGATGTAGCGCTCGCGGTCGGATTCCTCGATCAGGGTCAGGTTGCGAATGCCGAAGTTGCGCACGATGCCTGCCCAGGCCGGGTCGTTCTCTACGGCCACCAGTTCGCGGACCATGCCTGCCCAGAACACCGACGAGTTTCCGCAGCCGAACTCGAACACCCGCTTGTCGCGCAAATCGAGCGATCGCAGGAACTCGATCGCCGGATAGGTGTACCAGGGAAGCGCCGCGCCGTTGGCGTCGACGGACCGCTTCTCCATGAAGGCGCGCTTCCAGCCGAAATCCCGGGCGAGGATCCGCCAGGTCTCGCGGGCTTTGAGCAGATATCTCATCCACAGGCGCAGGCGCGTCACGTCCCTTCGCTCCTGTTCCTGACGACCGACCACAGAATCGCCCGCGCCGCGCCCGAAAACAAGATCGCGCCGGTGGCGACAGCCGAACTGATGACGACGAGCACCGCTACTCCGCTGGCCCCGAAGGCAAGCGCCGGCACGATCAAGGCAAGCATCGTGACCATTCCCAGTCCGGTGCGAAGCAACGAGAGCCAGTAAAGCTTTTCGTTGACTATGATCTGGCTGGTTGCGACTCCGAGGAAAACGGGAACCGAGGACCATACGAGCAGCGAAAACAATTTGCCGCCTTCCGCGTAGGCCGGTCCCAGCAGGAAGTCGAATATCCAGGGAGACATCGTCGCCAGCAGCAAGCTGCCCGCCACCGACGATCCCAGCATCACCAGCAGGAAGCGGCGCAGCAGCGAAATGTACCGACCGGAATCAACTGCCCGCGTCGCGCTGATGTGCGGCGCGTAGGCCTGGGTGAGCGAGGTGCCCAGCATGTTCCAGGCGCCGCACATCGCGGCGGCGATCGCATAGCTGCCCAGCGCCTCTTTCGACACCAACTCTCCGACTACCAGCAGATCGATCTTGCTGTAAATGATGACCGTGAGTCCGCTGAGGATCATGGCCCTGCCGTCCACGAGCAGGCCGCGGGCCTCGCCCCGATCGGCCTTGCGCAGGCTGACCTCGACGCCGAGGCGCTTCATCAGCAGCCGGTACATCCAGGCGGCGACCAGCAGTTCCAGCAGGCTGGCCAGCGCAAAGCCGGTAAGCGGCGCCCCGGCAAGCACCAGCGCGCATTTGGCCACGGCTCCGGCGAGGAAAGCGCCAGCCCGGATCAGCGATGCCGCGCGGGCTTCGTGGCGAGCCTGCAGCACGCAGTCCACCACGTCGAACGACGTGAACAGCACGCCGGAAGCCAGTATGCCCACCACCAGCAGCAACTCCCGGTCCCCGGGACTCGTGACGGCGACATAGCCGCAGGCGATCAGGGGCACCAGGGCAGCGCCGGCCAGACGCAATGAGAAATAGGAAGAGGCGATCCGGCTCTCGCGCTCCGGATGCTGCACCAGGTCGCGCACAACCAGCGATTCGAGGCCCAGGGATCCCAGGAAGCCGATCATCGCCACCAGGCCCATCGCAAACGCCAGTGTGCCGAACTGTTGCGGTCCGAGGTAGCGCGCCACCCAGGTGCTGACCAGGAACGCTCCCGCCAGGCGCAGCAGTTTTTCCGAGAGATACCACGAGGAATTGCCTAGCGCCCTGCCGAGAGTCCAGGTTTGCCGGGCCTGCAACGGATGCGCCTCCTTCAAGGGCTCAGGCCGGAAAAGTTCCGATCGCCTTGCATACGGCCAGGATGTCTTCGGGCGCATGCGCAAATGAGATCGGCAGGCTCAATTCGGTGGCGTGAATTTCATCGGCGACCGGGTAGTCCCCCGCCAGGATTCCGCGCATCGCTTCCTGCCTGTGCGGCGGCACGGGGTAATGCACTTCGGTTTTAACGCCGTTGGCCAAGAGGTGCTCGCGCAATTCGTCGCGGCGCGGATGGCGGACCGGGAAGATGTGGAACACGTCGTACTCGTCGTCGCGCCGCGATGGCGGTATCACGTTCTGCGGCAGGGAAGCGAAGTACAGGTCCGCCAGGGCGCGCTTGTGCGCGGTCAGCGCGTCGAGGTGGCGCAGCTTCACCTGGAGGAGGGCCGCCTGCATTTCGTCGAGGCGCGAATTGACCCCGACATAGCGGTTGTAATATTTTTTCTTCGAACCGTAGTTGCGCAGGTGCCGCAACCGGTCCGCCAGCGCATCGTCGTCGGTCGTCACCGCCCCCGCATCGCCGAGGGCTCCCAGGTTCTTGGTCGGGTAGAAGCTGAAGCAGCCGGCGTCGCCGAACGTTCCCGTCATTCTGACCCCCAGCCTGGCCCCGTGCGACTGCGCGCAATCTTCGACGATGCGCAGGCCATGCTCCCTGGCCAAGGCGCCAATGCTGTCCATGCGGCAGGTCTTGCCATAGAGGTGCGTCACGCAGATCGCACGCGTTGTTGGCGTCAGCGCATCGGCGAGGCGGTCGGGATCGATGTTGTAGGTATTGATGTCGGGCTCGACGAGCACCGGCCGGTGGCCGGCGCGGATGATGGCGACGATCGTGGCAATGTAAGTGTTCGAAGCCACCAGGATGTCGGAACCGCGCGCCAGGTCGAGGGCCTCGATGGACAGGATCAGCGCATCAAGACCGTTGCCGACGCCGATACAGTGCTTCGATCCGACATAGGCGGCAAACGCTTCCTCGAAGGCCGCCACTTCCTTGCCCAGGATGTACCACCCGGAACGAATGACGCGGCCGGCCGCCTGTTCCAGCTCCGACTGAAACGGAAGATTCGATCTGGCCAGATCCTCGTATTCGATCATCGGTAGGCTGCGTCGATGTAGTCGTTCTTGTCGTAGGAGTGGGACGCGATGACCAGCAGCACCGAGCCCGGGCCGAAGGCCATGGTGTGCCAGTCATCCGGTTCCACCAGCAGGCAACGATCCGGGGACTGCAGAAGAATGTCCCCGGCATGCGCGCCGTCGTCCATATGGATGGTGACGCGTCCCTGGATGGCAATGAGCGCCTGGCGGGTCTGGCGGTGGCGATGCCCGCCACGCACCATGCCGTCCGCGCGGTGTATCCAGTAGACGCGTTTCATCGGGAACGGCAGCAAGCCATCGATCACACTCAGTGCGCCGCGCGAGTCCGCATGGGTCGGCAGATCCAGCACCCGAAACTGGCTCATTCGCGCCTCGCGGCGTTGTGCCGGCCCACCGTGCCCCTGCTCCGGGTGGCGTCCTTCTTGAGTTCCTCCAGCTCCGCCTTGATGGATTCGTATTCCGCGAGCTTGGATTTCAGGAAGCGCAAGGTGACTTTCGCTTTCTCATCGATGCCCTTCGGCGTGAGCAGGTAAAGGTAGGTCCGCTTGATTGTGTTGTTCCGGAAATTGTTGGCCTTCACCAAGCCTTTTTCGATTAACGCCTGCAGGCAGTAATTGACCCGGCCGAGACTCACCCCCAGTTCGCGAGCGATTTCGCGCTGGGAAGCGCCCGGGTTGGTTTCGAGGATCTTGAGGATGCGGTATCGGTATTCGTCGGTAAGCATTGCGGTGTTCAGCGGTTGAACAGCCCGCGCATTAGACCGGCAATACCCAATAAAATCAAGCGAAGAATCGACTTCAGGCCGTTACGTGCTGGCGCTGCAGGAAATCGAGGTAGGCGGCTTTTATGCCGACATCGAGCTGGACGGTCGGACGCCAGCCAAGGGAAAACAGCCGCCCGACATCCAGCAACTTCCGAGGCGTGCCGTCGGGCTTGGAGGTATCGAACTTCAAGGTACCCTTGAATCCGACCGTTTGCGCCACGAGTTCGGCCAGTTCCTTGATGGACAAATCCTCGCCGCATCCGACATTAATCAGCGGCGGATACTGGGTCGCCTGACCATTGAAGGATTCATCCTTCATGCTCATCAGTGTCACGCAGGCATCGGCCATGTCTTCGCTGTAGAGGAATTCTCTTCGCGGCTTGCCTGTCCCCCAAACAATGACTTCGGAAATCCCGCGCTCCTTCGCCTCGTGCATCTTGCGGAGCAGTGCAGGCAGGACATGGGAGTTCTGCAAATCGTAGTTATCGCCCGGGCCGTAGAGGTTGGTCGGCATCACGGCCAGGAAGCGGGTGCCGTATTGCCGGTTGTAGGACCAGCACATCTCGATGCCGGCGATTTTCGCGATGGCATAAGCCCGATTGGTCGATTCAAGCGGGCCGGTCAGGAGGTATTCCTCCTTGATCGGTTGCGGACAATCGCGCGGGTAAATGCAGGACGATCCGAGAAAGAGAAGCCGCTTCACGCCAGCACGCCAGGACTCATGAATGACGCTGTTCTGGATCGCCAAGTTCTCCTGAATGAACTCGGCGGGATAGGTGTCGTTCGCCAGAATCCCACCTACTTTGGCCGCGGCCAGGAAGACGTATTCCGGGCGCTCTGCCGCCATGAACGCCTGGACCGCAGGTTGATCCGCAAGATCCAGCTCGGCATGGGTGCGGGTGATGATGTTGGCGTAGCCAGCAGATTGCAAGCGGCGCACGATCGCCGATCCAACCAAACCACGATGGCCGGCGACGTAGATGCGAGCGTCGCGCTTCATCTCTTGACGCGCCGGTGAACAGCGAACGGTAAATGGTGAACGGGAGAACCGCCGTGATCGGTGATCGGTAAACGGTGGGGTGAAATCATAAAATCCTGGGCGGACACGGCCTCGCGGATCGCGCGCACGTCGGGCTCTACCAATTCGGTCGTCTTAGCGCCAGGCACTACCTTGCCTGACATGTGCCGGTTCATCTGCCGCACCGCCTTGACCAATTGATCGAAATGTTTGTTGCCCATGCTCAAAGACTTTTGACTGATCGGCGACACATGAAGAATCAGTTTGTCAGGATGACAGCCGCCCCATATTGCGAGAGCACTCGATCGTCCGTCAGCAGAGCGAGCGATTCCACCATGCTCTGGGCGACGAGCATTCGATCAAATGGGTCGCGATGATAGTCCGGTAATCGCATTACGGCTGAAGCATGCCGAGCCGTTACCGCTAGTTCATCAAAACCGCCAGTTTGAAGGGCAACCAGCATTTCATTTGGGTCGGCCTCGATCTTCCCAAGCGCCGCCTTGATGGAAACTTCCCAGATACTGGCCGCGCTGAAAAAAACCCGGTTCGACGCATCGGCCATAAGGCCACGGGCGCGCCGCGGGAGTTTGGTACCGCCAGAGAGCCACCAGAGGAGCAAATGCGTGTCGATGAGCAGATTCATCGACGCGCGGCACGCCCCTCGAAGGCGGCGACTAGTTCCTTGGGAAGGGGCGCGTTGAAGTCGATTCCGATGCGTATTCGGCCTTTGAGTGCGCCGGGCTTTCGCACTACCCCCGCAGGAGCGATCGGCACCAACCGGGCAACCGGCTTGCCGGCCTTTGCGATGACCACCTCTTCACCCGCTTTTACGCGCTCGATTAGCCGTGAAAGTTGCGTCTTGGCCTCGTGAATATTGACGGTTTCCATATGCGTAGTTTAGCCAACTTAGCTAAGCGGGACAAGGAACGGGGGGCGATTCAAATTTTGGGATTGTTGATTGAGGAATTGGGTGATTCAGGAATTCAAGGATTCCGTAGCTTATTCACCCAATTACTTAATCACTCAATCACTGAATCACTCGTGGTAATCGTAAGGCCGGTGCCCGTGGCGCTTGACCAGTTCGTCGCGCTCCGCCGACTTCAGGTCTTCCGTCACCATTTCCTCAACCAATTGCTCGAAGCTCACTTTGGCGGACCAACCCAGTTTGGCTTTCGCCTTCGACGGATCGCCCAGCAGGGTTTCGACTTCCGCGGGGCGGAAGTAGCGCGGATCGACCGCGACCACGGTCCTGCCCTTTTCATCGGTTGCTTTTTCATCCACGCCTTTGCCCGACCATTTGATCCTGAGTTCGAGCTTGCGGGCAGCCACCTCGACGAATTCGCGCACGCTGTGCTGTTCACCGGTGGCGATGACAAAATCTTCGGGTTGCGGTTGCTGCAACATCAGCCACATCGCCTCGACGTAATCCCGCGCATGCCCCCAGTCGCGCAACGAGTCGAGGTTGCCGAGGTACAGGCAATCCTGCAGCCCGAGCTTGATACGCGCCAGGGCGCGGGTAATCTTGCGTGTGACGAAGGTCTCGCCGCGGGTGGGCGACTCATGATTGAAGAGTATCCCGTTGCAGGCGAACATGCCGTAAGCCTCACGGTAATTCACCGTGATCCAGTAGGCGTAGAGTTTCGCGACGCCGTAGGGCGAGCGCGGATAGAACGCTGTTGTCTCCTTTTGCGGAGTTTCCTGGACCTTCCCGTAGAGCTCGGAAGTCGAGGCCTGATAGAACCGCGTCTTCTTACTCATGCCGAGGATGCGGATGGCCTCCAGAATCCGCAGGGGTCCGATTGCATCGGAGTTCGCCGTGTACTCCGGTTCCTCGAACGAGACCGCAACATGGCTTTGCGCGGCCAGGTTGTAGATCTCGTCGGGCTGCACTTTTTGGATGATGTGCACCAGGCTGCTCGAATCGGTCATGTCCCCGTAGTGCAGGATGAAATTGCGGTTGGAGACGTGCGGATCCTGGTAGAGGTGGTCGATGCGATCGGTGTTGAACAGCGAAGTCCGGCGCTTGACGCCGTGGACGACATAGCCCTTGCCGAGGAGAAACTCGGCGAGATAGGCGCCATCCTGGCCGGTGATGCCGGTAATCAATGCAACCTTGGTCATTCTTGGGGACGGTCCGTTATGTATACTTCCGAGGGTCTTCCGGGCAGGTCTGGCTGCGGGAAATTGTTCCTGCCGGCGGAAATCGAAGGTCCGGGGCAAGCAGCCCCACCCGATGCAAGTTGCGTAATCTTAAGTGATTTACCCACTATCGAAAAGAAAAGACCGGCGCCGATCGCGCCCTGACTCTGACTCTGATACCTCCCCATGATTTTCCCAGTCGTCCTTTCAGGCGGGTCCGGCTCCCGGCTCTGGCCCCTGTCCCGCACCCTGCTGCCCAAGCAGTTTCTGCCGCTCGTCAGCAAGCACACCATGCTGCAGGAGACGTTGCTCCGGCTCAAAGGCCTGCCGAACCTCGAGGGTCCGGTGGTGGTATGCAGCAACGATCATCGCTTCCTGGCTGCCGAGCAGCTTCGGGAGGCGGGTGTTACGGCGTCGGCACAGATTCTCGAGCCCGCCGGCCGCAATACGGCCCCCGCCGTCGCGATAGCCGCACTTTGCGTGGAAGCCACCGCCAAGGATGGCGTCATGCTGGTGCTTCCGGCCGATCACCTGATTCGGGACGTCAGCCGCTTCCATGAATCCGTGAACAAGGCCGCTGCCTCGGCGGCATCCGGGCATCTGGTGACATTCGGCATCGTTGGCCATGAGCCGGAAACCGGCTACGGCTATATCGAACGTGGCGAAGCCATGGCGGGATCGCCGGACTGCTATCGCGTGTCCCGTTTCGTGGAGAAACCGGATGCGGCACGGGCGCGGCAGTTCATCGACTCGGGCCGCTTTTACTGGAACAGCGGGATGTTCGTATTCAAGGCATCGCGCTATCTGGAGGAGCTCGGCAAATTCCGGCCGGAGATCCTCAAGGCGGCGCAGGAGGCCTGGAGCAAGGGCTCCCGCGACATGGATTTCATCCGCCTTGATGAGAAGTCGTTCCTGGCCTCGCCATCCGACTCGATCGACTATGCGGTGATGGAAAAGACCCAGGACGCGGTCGTTGTGGAAGCTGATATCGGCTGGAGCGATATCGGTTCATGGACCGCGCTGTGGCAGGCGGGGAAGCCTGACGCCGACGGCAACGTCACGATCGGTGACGTGCAGATGAACGACACGAAAAACTGCTATGTGCGCGCGGAAAGCCGGCTGGTGGCCGCGGTCGGCGTCGAAGACCTGATCATTGTCGAAACCTCCGATGCGATCCTGGTGACCCACAAGAACTGCTCCCAGGATGTCAAGAAAACGGTAGAGGCGCTGAAGGCCAGGCAGCGCGACGAGTATCTCGTCCACAAACGCGTTTATCGGCCCTGGGGATACTACGAGGGCCTGGATATGGCCGAACGCTTCCAGGTGAAGCGCATCATGGTCAAGCCCGGCTCAAAACTCTCCCTGCAGATGCACCACCATCGCGCCGAGCACTGGGTGGTCGTGTCGGGAACCGCCAAAGTCACCCGCGGAGAAGAGACGCTGCTGCTCTCGGAGAACGAGTCGACCTTCATCCCCCTGGGAACGAAACACCGGCTTGAAAATGTCGGCAAGGTGCCGCTGCACATGATCGAAGTCCAGTCGGGCAGCTACCTCGGAGAAGACGACATCGTGCGCTTCGAGGACGATTACAAGAGGACGTGAGCAGTGAACGGTGAACGGTGAGTCACCTGGGTGAAGCGTCAATGAAACCAGGCAAAACGGCGCCGCGGGTCTGACACGCAGCGCCCTTGGGATGACCCACGTTCAATAAGCGGGCGACCCTATGCCGACAATATTGCTATTGCGGGGATTTCGTTTCTTCTTCTTTAGCGGGGAGGGATCGGAACCGCCCCATATCCATGTCGAGCATGGCGATAAGGTGGCAAAATACTGGCTAAATCCCGTGGAGCTCAATTGGTCCGAGGGGTTCCGGGGCCATGAACTGACGAAACTACGGGCTTTGGTCATCGAGCGCCGAACAATTTTTCTGGAGAAGTGGCATGAGTATTTTGCCGATAAAGATTGACCCGCATGCCATAGATGTAGCGATAGATGAGTCAGCCGTGCATTTCGTTCTTGCGGACGGACGCGAGATCTCGGCCCCTCTTGAGTGGTTTCCGAGGCTGCGCGATGCGACGCCCAAGCAACGGCTGAATTGGCGGCTTATCGGGAAGGGAATCGGCGTGCATTGGCCTGAGATCGACGAAGACGTCGCTGTGGCCACTATTATGCGCAACCATTAACCGCGAGACCTGGTATCCACGGCTATCGTGGGAAAACCCTTCCGCTCACGGCTCCCTCAACTCCGCCATACACATACGCAGTCCGACCTGCCAGTCGGGCAGCGAGATTCCAAAGACCTTATTCAGCTTCGAGTTGTCCAGCAACGAGTTTGCGGGGCGTTTCGCAGGCGAGGGATATTCGGCGCTCGGGATGGGGCACAAGGCGGCAACGCCTTCCTGGCCGCGCAGTATCTCGACGGCAAACCCGTACCAGCTCGTTCGTCCCGAGGCGGTCATGTGATAAATGCCGCTCATTTCCCGGAAACGATCCTGGTCTAGTCGGCCTTTAACGGAAATCTGCGCAATCGCGTCGGCGGTGGCTTCGGCGATGGCCCGTGCCGGAGTCGGCGCGCCGAACTGGTCATCGACGATCTTCAGTTCCTTCCTTTCCCGCGCCAGCCTGAGCATGGTCAGGAGGAAATTCTGCCCGCTGGGCCCGTACACCCAACTGGTCCTGAATACGAAGTAGGGACATCCCGCGTCTGCAAGTGCCCGCTCGCCCGCGAGCTTGGTCCGGCCGTAGACGTTAATTGGCACGGGCAGGTCTTCTTCGCGATAGGCGCCGTCCTTGCTGCCATCGAAGACATAGTCGGTCGAATAGTGAATGACCATGGCTCCCGCTTGCAGGGCTTCTTCAGCCAGCACGCGCGGTGCGGCGCCGTTCACCGACATTGCCAGGTCCGGTTCCGACTCCGCCTTGTCGACGGCGGTATAGGCGGCCGCGTTGACGATCAGGTCCGGGCGCGCCCCGCGCACGGCAGCGCCTATGGAATCCGCGGAAGCCAGGTCGAGAATGTCGCGGTCCGGCGCAATCACTTCTCCGAACCCGGCCAGCGTGCGGCGCAACGCCCTGCCGACCTGGCCGGCGCCGCCCGTCAGCAATATGCGCATCAGGGAAAAGTCTCCGCCGATTTCAGCGGCAAGCCCCGTGCGTCTTTCTCCGAGATCAGCGGAGCACCGTCGAGCGGCCATTCGATTCCGACAGCCGCATCATTCCAGAGCAGGCAGCGCTCGTGCTCGGGAGCGTAGTAGTCGGTCGTCTTGTACAGCACCTCGGCGGCCTCCGACAGGGCAAGAAAGCCGTGGGCAAAGCCAGGCGGGATCCACAAAATGCGCTTGTTCGCTGCGGAAAGCTCGACACAAACCGATTTTCCGAACGTCGGCGAGCTTCTGCGTAGATCCACGGCGACGTCGAAAATCACGCCCGCAATGGCACGGACGAGTTTTCCCTGGGGCTGACGAATCTGATAGTGCAGGCCCCGCAGCGCGTTTCTGGCCGAACTGGAATGGTTGTCCTGAACGAATTCCTGCTCGATTCCCGCCTGACCGGCAAGCGCCCGCCGGTTATAACTTTCCATGAAGAAACCGCGGTTGTCGCCAAATACCTTCGGCTCAAGAACCAGCAAATCCGGAATATCGGTTTCTACCACCTGCATCAGAACACCCTGTCTTCCAGCACACGCAGGAGGTATTCCCCATATCCGCTTTTGCCGAGCTGGGCCGCCAATACCTCAAGTTGATCGGCGGTTATGTAGCCCATGCGGTAGGCAATTTCCTCGGGGCAGGCGATTTTCAGTCCCTGCCTGCGCTCGATCGTCGCGATGAAGTGTGAAGCTTCCAGCAAAGCTTCATGCGTGCCGGTGTCGAGCCACGCGTGCCCGCGGCCCATGACCAGAACCTCCAGGCGTCCGTTTTCGAGATAGCGCCGGTTGACGTCCGTGATTTCCAGCTCCCCGCGCGGCGAAGGCTTGAGCGACGCGGCAATGTCCACGACCTGGTTGTCGTAAAAATAGAGTCCGGTCACGGCATAACGGGATTTCGGATTCCTCGGCTTCTCCTCGATGCTGACGGCACGTCCGGACTGGTCGAACTCCACCACGCCATACCGCTCTGGATCTGTCACCGGATAAGCGAAAACTGTCGCACCCGACTGGATGCCGGCTGCGCGCTTCAGGTTCACAGACAGGTCATGGCCGTAAAATATGTTGTCGCCCAGTATCAGCGCACAGGGGTCGTTGCCGACGAACTTGCGGCCTATGATGAAAGCCTGGGCTAGGCCGTCGGGTGACGGCTGAATCTCATAGGAGAGCTGCAGGCCCCATTTCGTGCCGTCGCCCAGCAGTTCCCGGAACCTGGGTGTGTCCCGCGGGGTGGAAATTATCAGGATCTCGCGGACTCCCGCCAGCATCAAGGTCGCCAGCGGGTAGTACACCATGGGCTTGTCGTAGACGGGCAGAAGCTGCTTCGATACGACCTGCGTCACCGGATACAGCCGCGTTCCCGAACCACCCGCCAGTAATATGCCCTTCACGTTGCCTCCCGGCCGGCATAGTTCTTTTCGATCCACTTGCGATATTCGCCGCTCACCACGGCCTGCGTCCATTCCCTGTTGTCCAGGTACCAGCGCACGGTCTTGCGAATGCCGGTTTCGAAAGTCTCATTGGCCTGCCAGCCGAGTTCCTGGCGGCTCTTCGCGGCGTCTATCGCATACCTGCGGTCATGTCCCGGCCTGTCGGCCACGAAAGCAATGAGGGATTCGTAGGGCTTGCCGTCCACGCCAGGCCGCAACTCGTCGAGAATCCGGCAGATCGTCCGCACCACGTCGATGTTGGTGCGTTCGTTGTTGCCGCCGAGATTGTAGGTTTCCCCGGGGCGGCCTTTGCTCAGTGCAAGACGAATGCCGGCGCAGTGATCTTCCACGTATAACCAGTCCCGGATGTTCGAGCCGTCGCCGTAAACCGGCAATGGCTTGTGTGCCAGCGCATTGAGGATGATCAGCGGAATCAGTTTTTCGGGAAACTGGTAGGGGCCGTAGTTGTTGGAACAATTTATGGTGACGGTCGGCAGTCCATAAGTGTGGTGATACGACCTCACCAGATGATCCGAACCCGCCTTGGAAGCCGAATACGGGCTATTGGGCGCGTATTGCGAGTGCTCCGTAAACGGCGCATCCGCGGGCCCCAGCGATCCATAGACCTCATCCGTGGAAACATGCACGAAGCGGAACGACTGGCTGAGCTGTGGAGATAAAGCCGACCAGTATTGCCGCACGGCCTCCAGCAGGCGAAACGTGCCGACCATGTTGGTTTGAATGAAGGCCTCGGGGCCATGAATCGAACGATCGACATGGCTTTCCGCCGCGAAATGCACGATTGCCCCCGGCTGGTGCTGCTTCAGCAGCTTCTCAACCCGCGCCACATCGCCGATATCTCCCTGCTCAAACCGGTAACGGGCTGTGCCTTCGACGGAACGCAGGCTTGCGAGGTTGGCGGCGTACGTCAGTTTATCGAGATTGACCACCGACGCCGATTCGGCAGCCAGCCATGCCTGGATGAAATTGGCGCCGATGAATCCGGCACCGCCGGTTACCAGAATGGCGTCACTGCCGCTGGGCGCTGTCATGTTCGGTTTCGGTAGTAACCACGGTACCAGGCCACATACTTCTCCAGCCCGGCTTCGAGCGAGGTGGCGGGGGAAAATCCGGTGGCGGCCTTGAGGGCTTCGACATCCGCCCAGGTCGCGCGAACGTCGGAGGGATCCATCGGCAGCATTCGGGTCTTCGCCTTTTTGCCGATGATCTTCTCCAGCGTCGCAATGAAAGTCATCAGCGGCACGGGTGTATGGTTGCCGATGTTGTAGATGCGGTAAGGCGCACTGCTCGTTGCCGGATCCGGATCCTCGCGGTCGAACGCGGGATCGGGCTGGGGCGGCCTGTCGAGCGTCTGCAGGACGCCTTCCACGATGTCGTCGATGAAAGTGAAATCGCGCTCCATGTTGCCGTGATTGAAAACATCGATGACGTCACCCGCCAGGATCGCCCGGGTGAACAGCGCCGGCGACATGTCGGGCCGCCCCCACGGGCCGTAGACCGTGAAGAAGCGCAGCCCGGTCATCGGAATCCGGAACAGGTGGCTGTACGAGTGCGCCATCACCTCGTTGGCTTTCTTGGTGGCGCCGTACAGGCTCACCGGATGGTCGGTGTGGTCGGACACCCGGTAGGGCATGCGGGCATTCAGGCCGTAGACGCTGGAACTGCTCGCGAAGACCAGATGCCCGGCACCATGATGCCTGCAGGCCTCCAGCACGTTCAGGAAACCATTCAGGTTGGCGCGGGCGTAGACCTGCGGATTGCTGAGCGAGTAACGCACGCCGGCTTGCGCGGCAAGGTGGACCGTTCTGTCGGGACGAGCCGCGGCAAAAACCCCGGCCATCGCATCGCTGTCGGCAATGTCGATTTTATGGAAGCGGAAGCCGGCATTGCGGGCCACCAGGTCATTGCGGGCCACCAGGTCGAGGCGCGCCTGTTTCAGCGAAACTTCGTAGTAGTCGTTCAGGTTGTCCACGCCGATGACTTCGTCGCCGCGCTCGAGCAACCTGAGCGCGACGTGCATGCCGATGAAGCCGGCGCAACCCGTGACCAGAACTTTCAAATCGGCATCCCCGAATTCCCGCAGTACGCTGCTGTTTAATTGCCGCCATTCTAGGGATAATCGCGCATCCGGTCGAACCCGTTTCAGGAAGAATGCCGCGAATCCTGCTGATCAAAATGTCCTCCCTTGGCGACGTGGTCCACAACATGCCGGTTGCCACCGACATCCGCCGCCAGTTGCCGGATGCGACGATCGACTGGGTGGTCGAGGAGCAGTACGTGCCGCTGGTGAGAATGCATCCCGCGGTCGATCGCATCCTGCCGATTGCCCTGCGCCGCTGGCGCCGCAACCTCTTTTCAGGCGCCAACTGGCGCGAGTTCGGTGATTTCCGCAAGCAGCTCAGGAGCGCGCCTTACGACGCCATCATCGAAACACAGGGACTGCTGAAAAGCGCGTTCGTCGCGAAACTGGCGCACGGCCTCAGCTACGGCTTCGGCCCCGCCACAGCCCGCGAACCGTTTGCCTCCCGGTTTTATGACACGAGCTTCGAGTTCCCGCCCGCGGCACACAAGATCTTCCGCTACCGCTCGGTGGCCGCGAATGCCCTGGGTTACCAGGTCATGACGGGGATCGACTACGGGATCAAACCGACAGGTCCGAAGCCCGGGCTGGTGAAGGGGCGTTACTGGATCGCATTTCACTCCACGGCACGCGCCGCCAAGCTGTGGTCGGAGCCCGACTGGAACGAACTCGTTCGCATCATGGAAGCGGCCGGCTGCGCGTGCATCCTTCCCTGGGGCAGCGAGGCAGAACGCCAACGCAGCGAGCGCATTGCCGCTGCGGGCTCGGCAGCCGTGGTTCCGCCGAAGCTCTCGATCGACGAAATGTCGGCGTTGATAGCCGGGGCCGAATTCGTTGTCGGCGTGGACACCGGCTTCATGCATCTCGCCGCAGCGCTGACACGGCCGGTGGTCGGCATCTTCTGCGATTCGAACCCGGTCGACGCCTGCCCCGTTGGACCCGGCCCTACTGCTTATCGAGGCCAGATCGGCAAGCCGCCCGCAGCCCGCGAAGTAGCGGATGCGATACGCGAAGTTGCGCCCGGCTCACTCTGATGCCGGATTCCTTCCGACCCGGCACGATCTGATGCGCCTGCTGTACACACTGGCTTTGTACCTGCTGCTGCCCTGGGCAATGCTGCATTTGTTGCTGCGCTCGCGCCGGCAGCCCGCCTATCTCCAGCATCTCGCCGAGCGCTTCGGCACCTTTGCCGAAAACGTTCAGGCGCCGCTGATCTGGATACACGCCGTATCGGTGGGGGAAACGCGTGCGGCCGAACCCCTGATCAAGGCTCTGGGAGAACGGTATCCACGGCATCGCATCCTGCTGACGCACGCAACGCCCACCGGACGGCAGACCGGCATCGACCTGTTCGGCGACAGCGTCAGCCGCGCTTACCTCCCCTATGACTGGCCGTTCGCGGTGCGGCGTTTCCTGAACCATTTCAGGCCGCAGATCGGCATCGTCATGGAAACCGAGATCTGGCCGAACCTGATCGAACAAACCCGTCGCACCGGCCTGCCGGTGTACCTGGTGAACGCCAGGATGTCGGAGAAATCCGCCAAAGGCTACGCGCGTATCGGCGGCCTGACGCGCACAGCATTGCGCCAGCTTGCCGGTATCGCGGCGCAAACGGAGCGCGATGCCGGTCGCCTGGCGGATCTTGGCGCAAACGACGTGATCGTGACGGGAAACATCAAGTTCGACCGCAGCGCTCCGCCGCAGATGATGGAACTGGGCGCGCGCTTGCGATCATCGTTCGGCGAGCGGCGTGCGGTGTTCCTTGCCGCCAGCACCCGGGAAGGCGAAGAAGCGCTGATCCTGGACGCGCTGGCGCAATCTGGACTACCTCAGGATTTACTGACGGTCATCGTGCCCCGGCACCCGCAGCGGTTCGACCAGGTTGCGGCGCTGATGGAGCAGCGCGGACTCAAGTTCCACCGCCGCAGCGAGAATCCGGTGGTCGGCCAGGAAACCGGATTCGTGCTCGGCGACTCGATGGGCGAGATGTTCGCGTACTACGCAGCGTGCGACATCGCTTTCATCGGCGGCAGCCTGCTGCCGCTCGGCGGCCAGAACCTGCTGGAGGCCTGCGCAGTGGGCAGGCCGGTCATCGTCGGCCCGCACACGTTCAACTTTGAAGACGCCACGCAAGGGGCGATCGGGGCAGGCGCGGCCGTCCGCGTGGAAGACCCGGCGCAACTGGTTGCGACGCTGCGGGACTTGCTGGGGGACGCGACGCGGCGTGCGGAAATGTCGGAAGCCGGGCGGCAGTTCACGGCCAGACATCGCGGCGCGACAGAGCGCACGCTGGCGCTGCTCCGCATTCCCGACTAAATATTAACGCTTAGGTCTTGAACCACGGAGGGCACGGAGAAGACCAAGAACGAGGAAAAAGCAGGCTGGAGTTGACGGCGAACCGAGTGGGCATGCGGCCATATGTGCTCAGCTTTATTAGTTGCGATTTGACCTGACCGAGAGTGTCAGATTCTAAAGCTCCAAGACCAGCACTCACCGCGGAGGACGCAGAGGACGCGGAGGAAAACGCAGAGGGAAGCAGGCAATTGGGTTGGATATTGCGGTGGCGGACCCGGTATGGACGATGCGACTCAGGACAATGAACAGTGGACTAGCCACAAGACCATCGCACATCGGTTCTCTCTCTGCGGTCTTTCCTCCGCGCCCTCTGCGTCCTCCGCGGTGAGAGTTGGGTTTCCGGGCCTACAGTTGCTGTCCGACCAAATCCCGACTACTACAGCTCAGCTTTCACTTTCGTGCTTGTGCCCTTGTCCTTCCTCCGTGTTCTAAAAGGGTACTCCACGCTTCGCGAGGGTATCCGTGCCCTCCGTGGTTCACGAATTAGATGAGTAGCCTGAGAGTAGGGTTTGCCGTTCGGTAACGACGCAGTGCAGGCGCTGGTCGTGATCGCCGGTCGGCAGATCTTCGACCACCTGCAGGGAGAATGCTCCGGCGACGCGGCAGATCTGCGATCTGACGCCAGTCAGCAGCCGGTCGTAATAGCCACCGCCATAGCCGAGCCGTCCGCCGTTCGCGGTGAACGCCACGCCCGGAACCAGGATGAAATCCACGAGGGAAGGAGACAGCAGCGGGCAATGCTCGCCCGGTTCGCGTATTCCCCATACGCCGGCGACAAGATCGGCTTCCGGATCGCTGACCTGCCGCAGTTCGAGGCGGCGTTCGGCCTTGTTGATCCGCGGCAGCAGCAACCGCTTGCCGGTTGCCAGCGTGTCTCGCAGAAAGCGCCCGGTGTCGGGTTCGCTGCCGAATGAAGCATAGGCGGCGACGACAGCCGCCTGCCGATACTCGGGGAGCAGAAGCAGCCGTTCGACGATTTTTGCGGAGGCCTCGCGGCGTTGCGGCGCATCGAGAGCGTTGCGCTGCGCGAGGATGCGTTCGCGCAGCGATTTCTTGGCAAGCTGCAGGTTCTCAGGCAATGGCGCGTTGCCGGGACTCACGCAGCCATTACTTCCCGTTATCCCTGAGCAGGGTGTTGACGTCGGCCAAGTCGGCTTCGGTGAGCTTGCCCACCGCGGCCTTCAATTTCAACTGGTTCAGAATCGTGCTGTAGATCGACTGGGCAAAGTCGCGCCGGGCCG
>Ga0163151_10004326_pt1 | contig 19230 bp, 15 predicted proteins | sample OliLakLV19MP5IB2_FD_145596 | JGI IMG/M metagenome (GOLD analysis project Ga0163151, IMG submission 145596) | Freshwater microbial mat bacterial communities from Lake Vanda, McMurdo Dry Valleys, Antarctica - Oligotrophic Lake LV.19.MP5.IB-2 | ecosystem: Environmental > Aquatic > Freshwater >... | reverse complement strand
GTCGATTCCCGACATGCGCGATGCGGTTCGGGCCTTTGGAGCGGCCATCTGGGCGAAAAGCCCCGATTCACAGGTCGCGCTGTATACGTTCGGCGAGCGGCCGACCCTGGCCACCGACTACACGACGAGCGCGGTGGCGCTCAATCGCGGTATCGACACCCTGTTTGCGGGTTCCAGTTCAGGCGCCTACTTCATTGACGCGGTAATCGAGTCGGCCGCTGCCCTCGGCAAGCGCCAGCCGGCCCGCGGCGCCATCGTGGCGTACATTGATGAAAACGGTCCGGAGTTCAGCAACCGTCGCCACGAACAGGCGTTTGACGCCGTCGCCGGGGCGCGCGCCTCGTTGTGGACCATCACGCGTCAGGGCTTTAGCAGTGCGGCGATGTCGACCGAAGGCCGGGAGCGCTCCACGATCATCGGCGACGTCACCGCGCGCACCGGCGGCAAGGGCTCGATGATCTTCGCGCCCTCCGCGCTCAAGAGCCGGTTCACCGAGGTCGCCGACCAGTTGCTCGCACAGTTCGCGGTGACCTACGGCCGGCCTGAGTCACTGATTCCGCCCGAACGTCTCGACGTGCGGTTGGCCCTTGAGGGCTACCGGTTGACGGCCCCACGCTGGACGAATAAATAGATGGTGGGCAAATGATCCGGGGGCCACTACGCCTGACGGTCCTGGCGGCCGTCGTGGCCGCCTCGTTGCCGCTCTCCGCGCAGATTTTTCGTGGGGGCATCGACGTGGTGTCCCTGAACATCACCGTCACCGAAAGCGACAAACTGGTCCCCGGTCTCGACCAGTCGTCGTTTGCAGTCTACGAAGACGGCGTGCAGCAGGACATCTCGTTTTTTTCCCGCGCCGCGCAACCCATCGCACTCTCGTTGTTGATTGACACCAGCACGAGCATGGACACCAAGCTCGCTGTTGCCCAGGAAGGCGCCATCGGGTTCGCCAGACGTCTCACCGGCTCGGACACCGCGCAGATCATCGACTTCGACAGCCGCGTGGAGATCCTGCAGCCCTTTACCAACGACCCGATCCTGCTCGAAAGCGCCATCCGCAAGACGCAGGTCGGCGGGTCCACCTCGCTCTACAACGCGATCTACGTCGCGCTCAGCGAGATGAAACGTGTCCGGGCGACGTCCAAGGCGGACATTCGCCGCCAGGCGGTGGTGATTCTTTCCGACGGCGAAGACACGTCGAGCCTCATCGCCTACGAGGATGTTCTCGAATCGTCGAAGCGCTCGGAAGTGGCCGTCTACGCGATCGGGCTGCGGGCCAAGGCCGACCGCCCGACGCGCGGTTTCAACGAAGCCGATTTCGTACTTCGCACGTTGTCGCAGGAAACCGGTGGTCGCGTGTTTTTTGTGGACGATGCGGCGCAGTTGCCGGCGATTTACCAACTCATCGCCGACGAACTCGCGAACCAGTACGCGATTGGGTACTCGTCGAAAAATCTCAAACGTGACGGCGCCTGGCGCGCGATCGTCATCAAGGTCGACCGCCCAAGCACGGTCGCCAGAACCAAGCGGGGCTACTTCGCCCCGGCCATTCCCAAAACTCCCCCACGCCTATGAATGACCGGTCATCACATCACGCCTCTCACCCATCCACGCGGGGACGTGTCGTCCTCATCGGCGCGGGTCCCGGGGATCCGGGCCTGCTGACCATGCGCGGCCACCATGTGCTGGCCGACGCCGACGTTGTCGTTTACGACCGCGACGTGGCGCGGCTGTTGCGCATGGCGCGTCCTGAGGCGGAGCGCATTGAGGTTGGTGCGCCGGCCGAAGGCCCGATGGCGCAAGATGCCATCGCGATGCTGATTGCCGAAAAAGCGCGCGAGGGCAAACTCGTCGCGCGGCTCAAGTGGGGCGATCCGTTCCTCTTCGGCAGCGGCGCCAAAGAGGCGTTGTTCCTGCACGAACAGCGGGTGCCGTTTGAGGTGGTGCCCGGCGTGCCGCTCGCGATGGGCTCGGCGTATGCCGGTGTGCCCATCACATATCCCGGTGGACAGGATGCGCTGGTGTTTCTGCGCGGCCACGAGTCGGCCGGCGAAGCCGCACCCGACGTGGACTGGAAGGCGCTGGCCTCACTCGACGGCACCATCGCCGCCTACACACACGGCCGTCAGGCGGCCGCCATTATGGCGATGCTGATCAAACATGGTCGGCCCGCCTCCCAGAGCGCGGCCCTGATTTACGCCGGCACACTGCCGCAGCAACACACGATCACGGGCACCCTGACGGAACTGTCCGCCGTCGTCGAGAATCGCGACGATGCCGCGTTACTGATTGTGGGTGAGGTGGCCGGCCTGCGTGGTCACCTGCGCTGGTTCGATCAACGTCCATTGTTCGGCAAACGGATCGTGCTGACGCGATCGCGCGAGCAGGCACGTGATTTGGTGGACCTGCTTGAAGGGCTTGGCGCACAGACAATCGAAGCGCCGACGTTCCGTCTGGTCCCGGCAGAGGATCCCGAAGCGGTGGATCGCGCGGTCGCGTCTGCCCATCAGTACCGCTGGATCGTGTTCGAGTCGGCCAATGCGGTGAGCCGCTTCTGTGCGTCGCTTTTGAACGGATCGCGCGACCTGCGTGCGCTCGGTGGCGTGCGCGTCGCTGCGATCGGACCGTCCACGGCCGATCGACTGGAGTCGTTCGGACTGCGGCCGGACGTGGTGGTGCCGGAATCGGGCACTGAGGCCACGGCGAACGCGATTGAGGCGAACGGCGCGGACGGGGCACTCTCTGGCGCGCGTGTGCTGGTCGTCAGACCGGACCACGGGCGCGTGGAGCAGGCGCGCGAGACTCTGGCCTCCGAACTGGGTCGTCGCGGCGCCGATGCCACGGACTTGATCGCGTATCGCACGGTAGCCGGGTCGTCGGAAACCGCCGCCGCGCAGGATCTGTATCGACAGTTGCTCGACGGCGTTGTCGACGCGGTGACATTCACGACGCCGACTGCCGTTCAGCGATTTGTGGATCTGATCGGCCGCGACCAGGCCGCCGATCTGCTCAATCAGACGGTGGTCGTCGCGATCGGCCCCGTCACCGCTGCGGCGGCGTCCGCGCTGGGCATCGCGTCACCACAAGTGGCCGAACCCTTTACGGTGGCAGGCATGGTCGGCACGCTGGTGCGGGAACTTGCCCTGAGCCCGAGTCGAAGGGCTAGAACCCGATCCTGACGCCCGCATTGATCGTGCGGCCGTCAAGCGGCGCCCACGCGCTGACCGCACGTTTGCCAAGAATCGTCGGCGTCGGCAGCAACAGCGGGTTGTAGTCGGACTGACGAACGTCTGTCAGATTCTCGAGATTCACGAACGCGCGCACACGTCCGAAACGCCGCTCGGCCAGCATCCCGATAATCGTGTACGGCTCGCTCTCCGTGCGGTAGGGGTTGTCGTCAAGACGCTGCCGGCCCGTGTAGTAGAACTCGAAGCCCACACGCGCGGTACCGTGTTGTTCCCAGGCCGCAATGAGTCCGAACGTCTGTCGTGGGGTCAGCGGGACGTCGACGCGTGAGCGATCGGCATCGCCGCCCTCGGTCGCGCTCAGCCACGTGTGGGTGGCAGTGGCGACCCACGGCCCACGGCGTACGCGCGCGAAGGCCTCGACGCCGTGAATTTTGATCGCGCTCTCGGGCCGCGTGGCGTTGAACACCTCAAGGCGCGCGCCACGGTCGGTGACGATCGCCGTGATCACGGGGTCGTGCACGACGGCCGCAAACCCCGTCACCGATACGGACAAGGGTCCAAACTCGCGAGTCACGTCGAGCGAGGCGGACTCGGCGGTTTCCGCCTTGTCCGGCTTTGAATTGCCAACGCGGTGAAGGCCTACCTCCTCGACCTCCTCAACAAAGATCGTCGGCGCAAATGCGCCGCGTCCCACCGAGAGCCGCACGTCCCATGGCGCCGGGCGCCAGCGCACCGTCGCGCGAGGACTCCACAAGAGGCCGTATTCGCTGTGCAGATCGATGCGGCCACTGAGCGACATCGTCGCGTTATCCGACAGGGTCACGTCGTCCTGAACAAACAGCGACGGCGTCGCCCACGTGTAGTCGTCACCCGCCATCTGTCGGCGGTACCACTGCGCGTCGAACCCACCGCCGGCCACGAAGGTATGGTCTCCGCGCGACCAGAGCATCGAGCCTTCCACTGTCGCAGACTCGTGACGGTCGTCATATTCAATGAGGCCGTAGCCCGTCTGGCCGTATCCGTGGCCGTGCGCGAGCCGAACGTAGGTGGCTTTTGCCACCGCGATTCCGCCACCGAGGGGGCGTCGTCCGGTGGCGCCGAAGTCCACGCGGTCGGTATTGATCGACTGACGCCCTTCGATGTCATTGATGAGTCCCCCGCGGCGGCGCTCGGCGGTCACGCCTGCGGTCATGTCCAACGTGCCGGCGCCGGTCGTCAGCGACAACTTCGGCCTGGTCACGAACCGTCGATACCGCGGCAGGTCCGCCCATCCGTCGTTGTCCACATCCTCGGCCACCTGTGCGTGTGCGCCGGTGAGCCAGGTGTACCCGACCGTCGGCGACACCGGGCCCGACGCCCACAACACGGCATCGGCCCCCGATCGCGTCGTGGCGTTGAGCAGCAACTCTCCTTCGTGCTCTGGTGTTGGACGACGAGTCACCAGATTGATGACGCCGCCAAGCGCGGAGGGGCCGTACATCGCCGAGGCCGCCCCCTTGATGACTTCCACCTGCTGCAAATCCATGGGGGGAATCTGCAGAAGCCCGACGGACGCGACCTGGGTGCCATTGATCGGCAACCCATCGGTCAGCACGGCGGTAAACCGGCCGGGCATACCCTGCACACGCACGGCGGCCGCGCCAAGGGCGGGCGAGGTGGGCTGCAGCCGGATGCCGCTCGTTTCATTGAGCAACATCGCGATGTCGCCGGGCGTCATCAGCAACTTCTCTTCGATCTCCTCGCGGTTCACCACTTCGACGCGGACGACCTGATCAGCAGCCAGCCGTCCGGTTCGGGTGGCGGTGACAAAAATCTCTTCTTCTATTTCGACGGGCGGCTGTCCCGAGGGCGGCTGTCCCGAGGGCGGTTTGCCCGGGGGCTGCGGTGGCGCAGGAGGCACCGGGGGCTGTTGGAGTACAAACACGAGCAACGAGGCGAGAAGCCAATCCATAGGTTGAGATAGGATGCCACGATGTCAACGGCAGTGGGTGCATTCCTGGAAGGATGGCGGCGGGCGCTGCGTGCACCAGCGGTGACGACCGGCCTTGCGGCCATGACGATCCTGATTGCGGTCTTGTTTGATCGCTCCCTCGACGAACTCCGGGCGGATCGACCCCAGACCCCACTCACGGGTGACCAGCTCCGATCGCTCAGCGCGTACGTCCTCCTCTGGATGTTCCTGACGGGCGGCGTCCTCGACCGATTCGCGCGCGCACGGCCCATCCGCGCAGCGGCGTTTTTTGCGGCCTGTGGTGAATACGGCGTGCGATTCCTCCGCCTCGGTCTGATCATCGGACCGCTGTATTGGGCGGTGGGTGCGTGGCTGTATCCCTACCTGTTTGGCACGATCTGGGGCCGTTGGGTCAACGACCTGACGACGCAGCGTGATGCGATCACGGTGCGTGTGGTGTTGTACGCGATGCTCGTCCTCGTGCTGGCGATGATCGGCCTGATCAGCGCCTACGCACAGGTCCGCACCGTCGTGGAAGATCGCCGCAGCGTAATTGGAACCGTGGGTGCCGCCATTCGATTCATCCGTCGTCGGCCCTTGCGGATCCTGGGGCTGCTGTTCCTGAATGTGTTTGGCGTCGCCGCCGTGGCCCGGCTCTGGTACAGCGCCGCGCCCACACCAGGAGACTCGGACATGTACACGTTTTTTGTCACCCTCCTCTTCGTGGTGCTGTTTGTCTGGGCCCGGATGGCGTGGATGGCGGCGGAGGTGGCTTTTTTTCAGGGAGAACTGGCGCACGCCACGTATACCGCCGCGCCGCTGCCGACATGGCCTGATTCGCCGGCGGCCGAAGCACTGGAAAATCTCACCAAGCGGTCGAACCTGTAATAATTGGGCGGTATGTCCTCCGACCGCGCACACCTCATCGTCGAGTGGCTTCGTGACCGCGCGCAGGATGCCGGCGCGCATGGGTATGTTATTGGCCTGAGCGGCGGGATTGACTCGGCCGTGGTGGCCAGGTTGTGCCAGATGGCGACGCCGAACCGGGTGCTGGGCGTGATCCTGCCCTGTTACAGCCACGTGCAGGATGAGGCCGATGCTCTGTTGCTCGCCAAGACCTTTGGAATTCCGACCGCGCGTGTGGATCTGTCACCGACGTTTGATACGTTGACCGGCGAACTGCATGGCGCGGTCAAGGGACTGCCGCAGTCGGTGCATGTGACCGACATCAAGCAGCAGATTCCCGAGGCGAACATCAAGCCGCGCCTGCGCATGACGTCGCTGTATTTCATCGCCAACTCGCTGAACTACCTGGTCGCGGGCACAGGCAACCGGTGCGAGTTGTCGATTGGCTACTTCACCAAATACGGCGATGGCGGCAGCGACGTGTTGCCGATTGGCAACCTGCTCAAGAGCGAGGTGCGTGCGTTCGCGCAGCAACTGGGCGTGCCCGCCCCGATCATCGACAAGGCCCCGTCAGCCGGGCTCTGGATCGGGCAGACCGACGAGGCGGAAATGGGTTTTAGCTACGACATGCTCGAGTCGTATCTGACCAGCGGCGCATCCGCGGTCCCGGCCGACGTCGCCAAGCGCATCGAGTCCCTGCACAACGGTTCAGCGCACAAGCGCAAAATCGCCCCGATCCCGCACGACCTCTGAAGCCCTTTATTCAACTATTCGACATGCAGATCCATGTTGAAACAGAATCAGGGCCCTACCTGACGCCGTGGGAGCGGCGCGGTTCGGCGCCGCCTTCCACCGTGCCTTTGGCCGCATTCACGAGTGCGACGGCGGCATACCCCTGGCCGACTTCTCCCTTGCGTGCGATCTTCGCGAACGAGTGCCCCATCACTTCCAGCTTCTCAAGCAGTGTGCGCGGGAACCGATCCTCGATCTGCACGCGTGATCCGGTGGCCGCGTTGCCGATGAGCATGCGTGGCGCTTCGATCGCGCGCTGTGCCCCGAGGCCGCCATCCACGACGTTGAGAATGATGTTGTAGACCGACGCGGGAATCCACGCGTTGCCGGCCGCACCGACTGCGAGCCGCGGCGTGAAGCCGGGGATTCCGTAGCTGCCGGGATCCACGTCATTGGGCGCAAAGAGCAACGTCGGCACACTCGTCGACGAGTGCCGCTGCAGCGGAAGCATCGATCCGTACCCGGTGCCGCGACCACCGCGGAAGTGATCGTTGTACAAAAACCCGAGTCCCTTCGACACGTAGAAGTTGCCGCCCCACGTGGACAACGTCTGCGTGATCGCCACCATGTTGCCGTCGGCATCGGCGGCGGCGAACGCCGTCGTACCTGTCTGGATCTCTACGGTCCAGGGTTCAACGGTCCAGGGTCCGGGGTTCCCTGCGGGTTGGGTCCCGAGGTCCCGACGTTCCGCGGGGGCGCCGCCGCGGCCGCGACCGCCGCCTTGCTGCACGATGTAGGCCTTGGCGGGGTTGATCAGCTTGAAGCGCTCGAGCGCATGACCGGGCTCCAAGTGGTTGCCGAGATTGATCGGCCACCGTTCGGGATCGGCAATCTGCGCGCCGCAATCACACACGCGCCACGCTTCAATCGCGTAGTGCGCGTAGTCGACATCGTTGACCACCGTCGCGCCCGGCTTTGGTGTGTAGTTGTCGAGAATCTGCAGGGTCTCAATCAGCGTGAGCCCGTTCGACACAGGTGGCCCGACCGAATACACGAGGTGTCCGCGATATTTGCCCACGAGGGGCTTGCGCTCCATCGCGCGATACTGCGCGAGATCCTCCAGCGAGAGAATGCCGCCGTTGGCCGCCATGTCGTCCGCGATGCGCTTCGCAATGCTGCCGCGATAAAACGACTGGCCACCCTCCTTCGCCAACACCTTCAACGTCTCGGCGTAGTCGGTGTTGATGAATCGATCGCCGCGCGTGGGCACCTTGCCGCCGGGCAGATAAATTTTCGCGGCGTCTGGATATTTCGCGAAGCGCTCCCGACCGGTGGCGATGGTCGTCGGCAACGCGTCGTCGAGGATGTATCCCTTCTCAGCCAGTTCGATGGCCGGCGCGAGAATCTGTTCCCACGTGACCTTCTTGCTGCCGTACTTCTGAAACAACAGATCAAGGCCGGCGACCACTCCGGGAATATTCGCAACGGTCGGGCCATCACTCGCGGTGCGTTGTCCGTTGGGGCCGAAGATCTTCGGATTGTCGAACGTCGCCCGCGCGGGCGTCATGTCCTTGTACTCAATCACGACGGGTTCGGACATCCCCTTGAGGAACAGAATCGCCTGGCCATCCCCACCAATACCGGACGCATCGGGCTCGACCACACCGAGAGCAAATGACGTGGCGACAATCGCGTCCACGATGTTGCCGCCCAGTTCAAGCATGCGCGCACCGGCCGCCGACGCGAGCGGATGGCCTGACGAAATCACGCCGGTTGTTTTTTCGACGGCCGGTTTGATGAGCGGCTGCTCGCCCACCATCACGTCAACCACATCTTCCACCTCGCGCGCGGTTTTCGCCGCGAGCGCAGCGGGACGATGTTTCGTCCGAAGGGCGTCCCACGCTGAGGCCGACGCCCCTTCCGTGTAGTACAACGACTTCATCGTCTGCCACACCCGATCAAACTGTCCGACCCACTGCCCTGAGCCTGCCGAAGGGGCCGCCAGCGCACGTGCTCCTCCGTCCACGGGTCTCGGGGCATCCACGCGCCATAGGCGCAGCGTCTCCGGGTCCATGAACGCCGCCGGTGCATCGTCATCATTGCGATCGGGATTGCCGTTGTAGGCGCCACCCGGAGCCGGTTCGGTCGCGATCAACATGGTCCGGCCGTCTGGCGACCATGCCGACACGCCGGCGTATCTGGAGGCGAGTTGTGTGAGCGGCTGCTGCGCTCCGCCGCCACCGCCGCCGCCGCGGCCCGCCGGACCACCCGCGCGGCCGCCAGCTGATGCGGGCACGGGCACCGACACATCAGCGACCCACACGCCGGCACCCTGCCCGGTGCGCGAGGCGGCGAACGACACGCGCGCACTGTCTGGCGCCCACGCGGGCCAGCGTTCAAATCCGCCACCACGTGTGACGCGGACGGCCGGGGCATCGCCCTCAAACGCGCGCACAAACACATCAACCGTGTCACCGGTTTCGAGATCGCGATCCGAGAGGAACACCACCCGTGTGCCGTCGGGCGACACGCGGCCGAACCACTCGCTGGTGTCGTCGGGCGTCACCTTCGTCGGAGTGCCGCTCCCGTCGGCGTTGACGGTCGCCAAATGCCAGGCGGGGCCGGCATCCCGGTGCGAGATCAGCAATCGGCCATCACGCGTCCACGACGGCCAGCGTTCATCACCGGGCAGTGACGTCACCTTCCGTGCCGCGCCGCCGCCCGCCGCTGCCACGTACACGTCGAACGATCCGTTGGTGTCGGCAGCAAACGCGATCTGTTTGCCGTCGGGTGACCACGCCGGGTCCCGTTCACTGATCCACGCGGCGTCTGCTGTCACGACACGTTTCGCGTCGCGCCCATCGGGCGTCATCGTCCACACCCGTTCGAGCCACGACACGGCGATGCGGCGACCATCAGGCGCAAAGGCCGGGTCGCGCATGCCGGTCAGCGCCACGGGCGTCTGAGCGGAGAACGCGGTGACAACACACGTGGCGACGGCCGCGAGGCCGCAAGTGAGACGAAGCAGTCGGGTACCAGACATGCCCAGCATGATAGCGGACGGGTTGCCACGCAGTGCTGTCTCATCTCAACATGGAGGGCATGGGAGTTCCATGGGGCTGAGGCTGGGGTGCCGCCAGAGGCGGCATGGGCGGCGGAACGCCGGGCCCCCAGCCCTGCGTCTCCGTGCCTCCGTGACTGCCTGTAAAACTGTTCTCCCCCATGGAACCCCATGGTCCCCATGTTGAAAGAACCCGGTCAGCCGACAGTCAGCGCGCTTTGACGGCGCGCGCGATCGCTGCGGCCGAGATGCCGTAGCGTTCGAGCAGTTCATCCGGCTCGCCGCTGCGCGGAATCTCGCGCACCGCGAGGCGCTGGACGGTGAAGCCCTGATCCCAGACCGCTTCCGATACGGCGTCACCGAGACCACCCTGCGCGTAGTGATCCTCGACGGTGATGATCCGGCCGCCGCTCGCCTTGCCAGCGGCGATGAGGCCGGCGCGGTCGATCGGCTGGATGCAGTACGCATCGACCACACGAATGGCGATGCCGTCCTTGGCGAGCAGGTCGTGCGCCTTGAGCGCTTCAAACAACGTCACGCCGGCGGCGACGATGGTGGCGACGTCGTTGTCACTCTGTCGCACCACCTTGGAGCCGCCGACCGGGAAAGTGTCACTGGTCGAATAAATGACCGGTGTCTTGGGACGTGAGCTGCGAATGTAGACCGGGCCAGGCGTTGCGGCGGCCACGGCCACGAGACGTTCGGCACACACGGCGTCCGACGGGTAGAGCACGGTGCAGTTCGGGACCGCACGCGCCATCGCCAGATCTTCGAGTGCCATCTGCGACGGGCCGTCTTCACCGATGGACACACCGGCGTGGGACCCACACAGCTTGATGTTGAGCATCGAGATGCCCGACATCCGGATGAAGTCCGCGCCACGTTCGAGGAAACACGCAAAACTGGACGGGTACGCAATCGCCCCGCGACTCGCGAGCCCCATCGCGGCACCGATCATCGCCTGCTCGGCGATAAACGTCTGATAGAACCGCTCCGGATACAACTTCTCGAAGCGATCGCTGAACGTCGAGTTTTTCACGTCGGCGTCCAGTGCCACGATTCGGTGGTCCACGCCGCCAAGGGCCGCGAGCGCCGTGCCGTAGGCTTCGCGCGTTGCGACGAGGTCACCCATCTTGTACGCCGGGGCGGGCATCGCCGCCACAAAGTCCGGCAGGGCCCCTTCCGAGCGACGAGTCGCGGGCTTCGGAATCACCGGCGCCTGGTCCGACGTCGGAATGATCGCGGCCTCAAGTTCGGCAATCGCCGCATCGGCTTCCGCGCCCTTCTTGAGCGGCTTGCCGTGCCAGTTGTCCTTGTCCTCAAAGATCGAACACCCCTTGCCCTTGAGCGTCCTGGCGACAATCATCGTCGGACGTCCGCTCATCCCGCGCGCTTCCGCCAACGCGGCGCGCAGTTCCGAGATGTCGTGACCGTCGACGACGATGGCGTGCCAGCCGAAGGCACGATACCGCGTCGCAAAGGCTTCAACGTCGTGGCCAAACTGCGTGGCGCGGCTCTGTCCAAACGCGTTGACGTCGGTGATCGCGCAGAGATTGTCGAGGTTGTGATGGGCGGCCACCTGGGCGGCTTCCCACACGGACCCTTCCGCACTTTCGCCGTCACCCAAGAGCACGTACGTCCGGTAGTCCGACCCAATGCGGCGCGCGTTGAGCGCAATGCCGACACCGGCGGCCAATCCCTGGCCGAGTGACCCGGTCGCCACGTCCACAAACGGGAGGCGCGGCGTCGGATGCCCCTCCAGGTCGGACGTAATCTTGCGGAGGTTCATCAGGTCCTCGCGCGGAAACGCGCCGACCGCGGCCCAGGCCGCATACAAAATCGGGGCGGCGTGGCCCTTGGACAACACAAAGCGGTCGGCCTCGGGGTGCTGCGGATCCTTCGGATCAAAACGCAATTCGTCGAAAAACAGCACCGCCAGGATATCGGCCGCGGACAGGCAGGTCGTCGGGTGCCCCGACCCTGCTTCCGTGGTGGAACGCACCGAATCGATGCGGAGTTGAGTAGCGAGGTTGTGGAGGACGTTATTGGATGGTGGAGTCATGCGCGTGCGAGCGACAGTCTACTGTACGCATGACATAATCGCAGTACGAATGCCGGCGTTACGCGTGGTCTCCCTTGCTCTCATCGCACTCTGGATCGGGGGCCTCGCGGTTCTCGGCATGGTCGCCGCCCCATCGATTTTTCGCGTGCTCGAAGCCCACGACCCCATTGCGGGCCGGACGCTCGCGGCGCTGGTCTTTGGTGATATTTTTGCCACCTTCCAGCGACTGGCGTGGTTTCTGGGTGGCGGCTTGGTGACGCTGCTTGGCTTGCGGGCGGCATTGGGACCCAGGCCCCGCCGGCTGGCCGTCCAGTTATGGCTGGTGATCGGCATGCTCGCCGCAAGCGCATACACGGGTCTTATCGTGGCGCCGCGGATCGAGATCCTGCGGGCCGAGTCGAGTACGACGATGGCGGCGTTGCCGGAGTCGGACCCGCACCGGGTGGAATTCGGACGGCTGCATGGCCTGTCCAACGGTCTGATGGCGCTCACCCTGATCGCCGGACTGTGTGTGTTCTGGATCGAATCACGAGACTGACATGACAACAACCACTGCCACCCTCGTCACCGAAATCCGCGCCGCCATCGCAGCCGCGCCCGACGCCTTTGCGGCGATGCATGCGGCGGTGGGCCTGCTCAAGGAACGCCTGCCGCATTACACCTGGGCGGGTATCTATCTTCTGGAGGGTGACACCCTCGTGCTGGGGCCCTATGTCGGCAAACCGTCGCCGCACACCCGGATCCCGCTGGGACAGGGCATCTGCGGCGCCGCCGCCACCGAAAAGGCGACGATCATCGTGGACGACGTGAATGCGGACCCGCGGTATCTGGCGTGTTCCATCGAGACGAAGTCGGAGATTGTCGTCCCTATCATCTACTTCACCGGCGACGGCGAGCAGGTGCTGGGCGAGATCGACATCGACTCGGACCAGCCCGCCGCGTTCGGGCCCGCCGATCAGGCGCTCCTCGAACACGTGGCGTCCGCCTTGGCGGTGCGCCTCAAACAGGCCTGACGCGTCAGATTTTTTTGCGCTTCGCGACCCGCTTTTCGGTCTCCTTGCGAAGTTGCCGTTTCAGCGCTTCAAACGCTTGTCGGATCGCCGTCGTGGGCTGTGACGCCGACGAGCCTTTCCGGGTCACCACAAGCCCGCCAGGAAACGCGACGGAAATCCGCACCTCGACGTTGTTGCCGGTCTGATGACTGTGATGCGGCACCTCGACCGACACGTGACATCCGATGATCCGGCCGTGCAACGACTGAAGGTCCTGCACCCGCTCGGTGATGTCCCGTTCGAGTGACGCCATACGACGCATGTGGAGGAATTTGACCTGCAGCGGTACGATCGCCATACCTCGGTTATACACCCGTTTCCGCTATGATGAGAGGTAATGGCGCACGCGATTACGCTGATTGCCGGCGACGGCATCGGTCCCGAAGTCACACAGGCGGTGGTAAAAGTGCTCGACGCGGCAGGCGTCGCGATCGACTGGGATCGCCAGGACGCCGGCGTCATCGCCTTCAACAAATCCGGCCAGACCCTGCCGGTCGAACTGCTCGATTCGATCACGCGCAACAAACTCGCGCTCAAGGGGCCGTGCACGACGCCCATCGGCGAGGGCTTCACGAGCGTCAACGTTGGACTGCGCAAGGCGCTGGACCTCTACGCCAACTTGCGGCCGGTCAGCAATCTGCCCGGCGTCGCGAGTCGGTTTCAGAACGTGGACCTGGTCATCGTGCGTGAAAACACCGAGGACCTCTACGCCGGCCTCGAACACGTGATCGTCCCCGGCGTCGTTGAGAGTCTGAAGATCATCACGGAGAAGGCGTCGACGCGCATCGGTGAATTCGCGTTTGAACATGCCATCCGCGAGGATCGCACCAAGGTCACCGCGATTCACAAAGCGAACATCATGAAACTCGGGGACGGCCTGTTCCTCGATTCCATCCGTGCGGTGTCGCGTAAATATCCACAGGTGCCGTACGACGAAAAGATCGTCGACGCGGCGTGTATGCATCTGGTGATGCGCCCGGAACAGTTCGACGTGCTCGTGTTGCCGAATCTGTATGGCGACATCGTCTCCGACCTGTGCGCGGGGCTGGTTGGCGGCCTGGGGGTAGTGCCCGGTGCCAATCTCGGCAATGACGCTGCGGTATTTGAGGCCGTCCACGGCAGCGCCCCCGACATCGCGGATCAGAACGTCGCCAATCCGACGGCCCTGCTGCTGTCGGGCATCATGATGCTGCGGCACATCGGCGAGACCGACGCAGCCGTCCGGGTCAAGGCGGCGCTGGACCGCGTCCTGTCGGCCGGGGACGTCCGCACCCGGGACCTGGGAGGCACGGCCTCCACAACCGAGTTCACGCTGGCCCTTTGTCGCGCCATCGCCTGAATGCCGACCAGCACCGACCCGGACGAACTCACACAGGCGGTGCTGGCCCACGCGGATGTGGCGCGGTACGTCCATTGCGCCGAGACCCGCGCACGACTGGACGGGTACCTCGAGGAACTGCGCACGACCCAGCGCTACAAGTTTTATCGCGCGCTGCAACATCCGCTCTATCCGATTCTCCGCAAGGTCGATCGCATCACTGAACACGTGGACCGGGCGAAGGCCGCGATCGCGGCCGGTCACGTCGTGTACGTCTCGAATCACAAGAGCCATCTCGATTACCTGATCGAGTTGCTGGTCCTGGACAAACACGACATCCGGCCGCCCCTGATTGCCGCCGGGATCAACCTGTTTGGCGGCGCGCTGGGCTTGCTGCACCGACACGTCACCGGGGCGATTCCGATTCGGCGTGGCAGCAAGGATCCCGTGTACCTCGCGACGCTCAAGGCGTACGTGGTCGAAGTGCTGAAGCGCCATGACCTGCTCTATTACGCGGAGGGCGGGCGGAGCTACACCGGGGAACTCAAGGCGCCAAAGACCGGACTGCTGCAGGCCGCGCTGCAGGCGGACCGCACCCAGTTGTTTGTCGTGCCGATGGCGATTGCCTACGACCTTGTGCTCGAGGAGAAGATCATCACGCGCGACGCCACGCGGAAACAGAAGCGGCCGTTCGCGCAGGAGGTCACCGAGATGATTCGTCACGCGGTGGGGTACGAAAGCCGCGCGTTTGTGACCTTCGGGCATCCCATTCATCTGGCCGAATACGACCCGCTGGCGCGGCGCGACCTGGTCGCCCTCGCCCACCGCATTCAGCACGAGGTCGGGCTGCTGCACAAGGTGCTGCCGACCGCGCTGGTGGCGTCTGCCCTCCGCGCGAGCATGACGCGCGCCGAGCTCACCGCCCGAATCGACGATCTCCTGGCCCTGTTGTCAGCCCAGAACGCCAATCTCGCGGTCTCGAGCGGCAGGCAGGCCGTTGATGAAGGTGTGCCGTTGCTGGTCGACCGGGGTATTCTGGTGACTGAGCGCCAGCGCGTCCGCGTGCGGGATCGGGTCTCGCTCCGGTATTACGCCCGCACGTTGCACCACCTTTTACCTCATCGGAGACTTACGCACTGATGTTCGCCGCGCTCCCCAAAGCCGCCTTCTCCATCCTCGCCGGCAGTTCGATGCTCAAGTCTCTGGCGTCGACGTACGGCATGCGTTCGTCCTCCAGCTTCGCGCGCCGGTTCATCGCCGGCGAAAACGTCGAGGAGGCGATCGCCGCCGCCCGCGACGTGGAACGCCAGGGCCTGCTCGTCACGCTCGACCTGCTCGGCGAAAGTGTCGCCTCGGCGGACGAGGCCTTCGCGGCGACCAAGGGCTACATCGCCGTCATCGACGCCATCCAGGCGTCGGGTGTGGGACGGAACGTATCCCTGAAGCTCACACAACTGGGACTCGATATCGACCAGGCGACGTGCATCGACAACCTCCGCCGCATTCTGGACGTGGCGAAGGCGGGTGATTTTTTTGTCCGCATCGACATGGAAAACTCGCCCTACACCGACCGCACGCTCGACACGTTCGAGACGTTGTGGAACATCGGGTACCACAACGTGGGCGTGGTGATTCAGTCGTATCTGAAACGCTCCATGGACGACATCCGCCGCGTCAATGCCCTTGGCGCGCGTGTGCGGCTCGTCAAAGGCGCCTATCGCGAGCCGGCCGCGGTGGCCTACCAGCAGAAGGCCGACGTGGACCGCGCGTTTGTGGATCAGATGCAGGTCCTGCTGACCGATGGCACCTACCCCGCAATCGCCACGCACGACCCCGCCATGATCGACGCGACCACGGCGTTTGCCGCGCAGAAGAACATCGCGAAAGACCGGTACGAGTTCCAGATGCTCTACGGCATCCGGCGCGATCTGCAGACGTCACTGTCGGCGGCCGGGCACCCGTTCCGCGTGTATGTGCCCTTCGGCACGGAGTGGTTCCCCTACTTCATGCGCCGGCTGGGTGAACGCCCCGCCAACGTCGGCTTCATCGTCGGCAGCCTGCTCAAGGAAAAGTAGCAGGAGGATTCACAGTGCGCGAATCCTTACCCTCCGTGTCTGCGCGTCTCCCTGTGACACCTCAACGTTTCGCGACTGTTCTCACCCGCACAGCGCCCGGGTCACATCCACGAGCACGTCGCGGCACGTCTCGACGTCGGCCAGCGTCACGTACTCTTCGATGCTGTGCAGGCCCGCGCCGCCCGGGCCAAAGATGACGGACGGGATCCCCGCGCCGGCCAGAATGGCCGCGTCGGTCCAGAACGACATCCCGGTCGGCGCGATGTTCAGACCCCGCGCCAGCAACACTGCCGCCATCGCCTGCACGATCAGCGCGTCATCGTCCACGCGGTATGGCGGACGCGCGGTGACCAGACGGGCGGTCGCAGCGAACTCGTGGTCGGCGGCCTTGAGACGCGCGAAGATCGCCTGGACCTCGGCGAGTACAGCCTTGCCGTCTTCCCCGGTGACCGTGCGCCGCTCCATCTGAAGGGTGCAGCGATCGGGATAACTGCTCAGCTCATGGCCGCCGGCGATAATCGACGCGTGTAGGGACGCGGTCCCCTGCATCGGCACCGGTTCACGCGCCTGGAGTTCACGGTCGCGCGCTTCGAGCGCGTTCAGGACACGCCCCATCCGCAGAATGGCATCGCGCCCTTCGGCTGGACGACTGCCGTGCGCGGCGCGTCCCTTCGTTTCCACTTCAAGCCACGCAAACCCTTTGTGCCCGACGGCCATGCGCAGATCGGTGGGCTCGGTGACGATCGCGGCGTCGGCCTTCCACGTCTTCACCAGCGCGTCAGCCCCGATGCTCTCGAATTCCTCGTCGACCACACACGCAACGATCAGGCGTCCACGCGACCACGTCGGCGCCAACGCCGCCGCTGCCGCGATCATCGCCGCCACCCCGCCCTTCATGTCCTGTGCGCCGCGGCCGTAGAGCCGGCCATCCTCGATAAACGGCTCAAACGGTTCGTCCATGCCGGATACGCCGACGGTGTCCATGTGTCCACAGAACATCATCGACGGACCGGGCTCGCGGCCCTCGAGTACACCAATGACGTTGGGTCGGCCCTCTGCCGCCAGCTCAATCACAACGTCAAGGCCCGCCTCACGCAGCGCTTGCGCCGCCACCTCAGCCACCTCCGCCTCGCCAGGCGCACCGGGCACCAGCGACGGGTTCACCGAGTTGACAGCCACCAGGTCGGACAACAGACGCGTGACATCCATGGGCAACACTGTACAACGCCCGATCACCCGATAGACTGGGCCGATGAAGGTGGTCGCGATCACGGGCGCGTCGTCGGGAATCGGGCTCGCGTGTGCCAATGCACTCGCTCGCCGTGGCGACATCGTCGTTTTGTCGGCGCGGCGTGCCGACCGACTACAGACGGCGGTGGACGGGATCCGGGCGGCTGGCGGTCAGGCGCTGGCCGTGCCGGGTGACGTGACGCGCGAAGAAGATATGACCGCGCTCGTGACCCTGACCGTCGCCACGTACGGTCGACTCGACGCGATGATTGCCAACGCAGGCATCGGCTACCACGACGCCTTCGAGGCGACCCCGTCTGAGGTGATGCGTCGACTGGTGGACGTGAACCTGATGGGGACGCTGTACGCGTCGCATGCGGCCGCCGTCCAGTTCAGACGGCAACAATCCGGCCACCTGATCGTCATGTCGTCAGTGGTCGCGCGGCGTGGCATCGCGGGCTCCAGCGTGTATTCCGCCACCAAGGCGGCGCAAGCCGGACTGGTCGAAGCGCTCCGCGCCGAGTGGCACGGCACCGCGCTTCACGCATCGGTGGTGTATCCCATTTCGACGGCGACCGAGTTTCACGACGCGATCAGACGCGACTACGGATTCGAGATTCACGGCCTCGGGCCCACACAGACGTCCGCCTCCGTCGCCGACGCGGTCCTCCGGTGCCTCAATCACCCGCGCGCCGAGGTGTATCCCTACGGCCGTGCACGGTTGCTTTCGATTCTCAACATCCTTGCGCCGGCAACAACTGATCGGTTTGTGAAACGTTTCAGTCGCACGTCAAGATGAGGCATTCGGCAATGGGGCAATGAGGCAATGAGGCAATGAGGCAATGACAACGGCAGTGACGACGGTGCCTGAGATGGCCCTCGAGATCGCGCGTACTGTGCGTGATGCCGGTGGACGTGCGCTCGTGGTCGGCGGCTGGGTGCGTGACCGCGCACTCGGGCTCGACCCCAAGGATCTCGATATCGAGGTCTTCGGCATTGCCGCGCCCGCGCTTCGCACACTGCTCGAACGGCTCGGGCGCGTCGATGCGGTCGGCGAAAGTTTCACCGTCTACAAAATCGGCGGCCACGACGTGTCACTCCCGCGGCGTGAGTCCAAGACCGGTCGGGGGCACAAAGGATTTACGGTCGAAGGCGACCCACATCTTTCGTTCGAAGACGCGGCCCGTCGTCGTGACTTCACGATCAACGCGATGTCCTGGGATCCGCTGACCGGCGAGACGGTCGATCCCTTCCATGGGGCCGACGACCTCAAGGCCAGACTGCTGCGGGCGGTCGATGCGACCACGTTCGCCGACGACAGCCTCCGCGTGCTGCGCGCGGTGCAATTTGCCGCGCGATTTGATCTCACGCTCGACGAGGGCACCCGAACGTTGTGCCGGACGCTGCCACTCGACGACCTGCCGGCCGAACGCGTCTGGGGCGAGGTCGAGAAACTCCTGCTCCGGGCGCCGCGCCCCTCCATCGGCCTCGCGCTCGCGCTCGACCTCGGCATCGTCGATCAACTGTGGCCAGAACTCAAGGCCCTGGTCGGCTGCGAGCAGGAATATGAGTGGCATCCCGAGGGCGACGTCTGGATCCACACACTCATGGTCACCGACCAGGCCCGCGGCCGACTCGAGGGGCTCGACTATCCGCGG